>Ga0208725_1000120_pt1 | contig 17177 bp, 19 predicted proteins | sample MicForSoSWNH13_O_FD_188004 | JGI IMG/M metagenome (GOLD analysis project Ga0208725, IMG submission 188004) | Forest soil microbial communities from Harvard Forest Long Term Ecological Research site in Petersham, Massachusetts, USA - MetaG HF011... | ecosystem: Environmental > Terrestrial > Soil... | reverse complement strand
CCAGCAGCGGGACCCGGGCCAGCATCCGTTCGGTCAGGTACGGGTGGGTGCGCGCCCGCTCGCGCTGGGCGAGGCTCCATTCCCCGGGCTCGTCCCAGACACCGCTCGGGATCCCGATCATGCCGATGTCCTTGACCAGCGCCGCCCGGCGCAGCATGACGAGGTCAGCTGCTGGCAGCCCGAGCTTCGTGCCGGCTTGGGCGGCGAGCTCGGCCACGCCGCGGGACTGCCCAAGGCGCAGCGGAGACTTCAGATCGCTGAAATCGGCGAAGGCAGCGAGCGCCCGTTCCAGGTTGTCCTCGCTCAATCCCTGGCCCAGCCGGGGGTCGAGCGCGATCACTTCCTCCCACGCCGAGATTCCGCTGAGACCCTCCAGGATCTCGGCGGGCTGGGCGCAGAAGCAGTCGACCAGCTCCGGATCGAACTGGGTGCCCCGCCGCTCCCGGGCAACATGCAGTGCGGCCCCGGCACCGCCGGTGTGGTGGAACGCCTCGACGGCGTCGGCCAGGTGAACCAGGCGGATGGCCGGGGCAAGATCACCGGCGCCGACCGAACCTGGCACCCCTTTCCCGTCCCACCGTTCGAACGTCTGCAGCAGCGGCTCGCACACGGCCGGGCCCAGCCCGAGCCGCTCGGCAAGATCGCTCGTCACCCGGCAGTGCGACTCCATGACCTGCTGCACCGAACGGCCGGCGGTCGCCAGGAACTTCCCGACCAGCCCAATCCGGCGGAAACCCGACTGACCACGGCCAAGATGGCGGCCGACGAACACCGCCAGCGTGACACGCTCGAGGTCCTCATCGCGGGTATCGGCGTACAACCCGATCTCATCACCGAACAGCGCCGCCAGCTCAGTGGTGTCCACGGCGCAGCCCACCCACGCGAGCAGAGACGTGTAATACGCCGACGTGCAGGCCGCCTGATCCATCCCGGCTGCCGCCCCGAGCCGCATCGCAACGACGGTCTGACGCAGCACCCGCTCCATCGGCCGCCCCATACCAAGATCGGCGACAAGCGACAGCGTCGCCACCAACTCGGCAAGAGTCACCCGCTTCAGCGAATCGGCAGCCACCACCCCAGTCTCCCCCTCGTGCTGCGCCGGGCGGTCCGCAGATCATAAGCAGCATGCCCGGTCACGCGCGAGTGCCCCCGAATACGGTCAAACACCACCGCCAAAGGCCGACCCCGGCCGGTCCATGCCGTGCAGCTCCTGGGAGCCGCCGATGACGATCAGCGGGCCTGTGGATCTAACTGACCCTCCGAAGCGAGGATCCCGGCTATGAGCGATATGCCACCGCTCCTGCAACAGTCCGTCTGAGTGAGTGGCCAAGTCCGCGTGAGAAACTGAACGGATCAGGTGAGTGCATATTCGCAGGGTGCGCAGGAGACGACGATGAGAAGAAGCTCTGCAACGCAGACGAGCGCCGTCTCTCCGGCCGACGGGCCAGTGACTGGTCTCAGCCGCCGCCGCGTACTCGTGATCATCGGCGCCTTGATGCTGGGGATGTTCCTGGCCGCTCTGGATCAGACGATCGTCTCGACGGCGCTGCCGACGATCGTCGCCGACCTGCATGGCGCCTCGCACCTGTCCTGGGTCGTGGTCGCCTATCTGCTGGCGGCGACGGTCTCCACACCGCTGTGGGGGAAGCTCGGCGACCAGTACGGCCGGAAAGGCTTCTTCCAGGCGGCGATCATCATCTTCCTGATCGGCTCGATCTGCTCGGGCCTCAGCCACAGCATGATCGAGCTCATCGCTTTCCGGGCGGTGCAGGGTCTGGGCGGCGGCGGGCTGATGGTCGGCACCCAGGCGATCGTCGGAGACGTGGTCTCTCCCCGCGAGCGCGGCCGTTACCAGGGCCTGTTCGGTGCCGTGTTCGGCGTGGCGAGCATCATCGGCCCGCTGCTGGGCGGCGTCTTCGTGGAGCAGCTGTCCTGGCGCTGGATCTTCTACATCAACGTGCCGATCGGCGCCGTCGCCCTCGCCGTTGTGGCCGTCCAGGTTCCGGGTCAGCTTCGCCGGGTTCATCACATCATCGACTATCTCGGGACGGCAGTCCTCGTCCTCGCCGCGACCTGTCTCGTGCTGTTCACAAGCCTTGGTGGTACGACCTACCGGTGGGGCTCGTCTACGATCATCGCCCTGGGTGTTGCCGGTGCCGTGCTGGTCGTGGTCTTTGTCTTCGTGGAGCGGCGTGCGGCCGAGCCGGTGCTGCCCTTGCACCTGTTTTCCATCCGGGCGTTCTCGGTCACCAGCGCTGTGGGTTTCATCGTCGGCTTCGCGATGTTCGGTGCCATCGTGTACCTGCCAGTGTTCTTCCAGATCGTGCACGGCGACTCGCCGACGATCTCTGGTCTGCGGCTGCTGCCCCTGCTGGCCGGCCTGGTCGTATTTTCCACGGCGTCGGGGCTGATCATCAGCAAGACCGGCCGCTACCGCGTCTTCCCGATCGTTGGGACCGGTCTGATGACCATCGGGCTCCTGCTCTTGTCGCGGATCGGAGCCGACACGAGCTCGTTCGTCACCGGACTGTACATGTTCGTGCTCGGCGTGGGCCTCGGCTGCGTGATGCAGGTACTCGTGCTCATCGTGCAGAACGCCGTCCCGTACTCCGAGCTTGGGGTTGCCACCTCTGGGGCGACATTCTTCCGGTCCATCGGCGGATCCTTCGGCACCGCGATCTTCGGTGCGATCTTCTCCAACGTGCTCGTCGGCAACCTGGCCAGACACCTGCACGGGGCGAGCCTGCCGAGCGGGTTCTCGACCTCGAGCGTCACCCCGGCCCTCTTGCACACGCTGTCCCCGGCGATCCAGCGCGGCCTGGCCGCAGGTTACGCAGAGTCGATCCAGACGGTGTTCATGATCGCGGCGCCGATCGGCTTCATCGCATTCCTCGCGTCCTGGCTCATACCCCGCCTGGAGCTCCGACGGGGGGTCCGAACCCCCCAGGGCAGCTCGACAGACAGCGGAGCGGATGTCCCAGCACCGCAGCCCCTCCCGGGTCCGCCCGAGCCGCTCGCTCCCGGCGCCACTCACCGCTCGAGCTGACACGGGCATTGCACGTCCGAGAAATCCACTGGCTTCGCTGCCTGGCGAATGTCAATTGAGGCGCACAGATCGGCGATAGTTCACGACGCGCAGATCTGCGAGCGGCGCTGCGAACGCCGGTCGCCCTAGCGTGCCGCGAAGCCGGGAAAGCCGGCAGCAGATCAGCCGACGGTCGGTCACCGCGACGTACATCGGGCGGGGAAGGAACTGGATGCCCAGTCCCAGGACGGGGGTCAATGCGATGAAGGGACCGGCAGGCAGCGGGCCCGACAGGCCCAACAGGTTCGCCAGGCCTGCCGCGGTCAACGCGAGCGCCAACGGGAGCAGGACTGCCGCGCCCCAGCGTGACGGGTTGGAAGCCACCGCCGAGCCGACGGCGATACGCTCGCCCGGCTGGAGGTCGCGGCTGAGCGCTTCCTCTGCTCGCCGGTTGAGCGCCACTCTCTTCACGTCAGCAGAACCTCCAGCGCGATGCGCCCCCGGCGGCGAGACCTTCACGAGTCACCTCAGGCAAGCGTTAGCGGTGAGATCCTAGATCACGTTCTCCGCTCCGGCCAGCCACAACGACTAGGTGACGGCTGACCGAGGCGGCGATGGCCTGGAGATCGCCTTCGTCAGAGCTGACGATCAGGTCGTGCCGGCGTCCCTCGACCACGAGGGCGTCGACGATGCCGGTGGCCGTCGGTACTTGCCGGCGCGGCGGGTAGTCCTGACCGTTATGCGGCTATTCAAGCTTCTTAATTCCTCGTGCAGCACAATTGCGATGGCCCGGATATAAACTCTGATAATCGTCCGCTAACTATCGAAACATTCGCTATTGACGCAGTTTGAAGATAAGATGACCTTGGAGGTCAATTGACCTCGCCACCACCTCCGCCTCGACAGGCCAGCGCTGCGAAGCGTGGGCTCAGTCAAGGCCGCCGGCGGCGCCGCGATCCGCAGGAACGACCGCCGCGTCATCGAAAGACGGGCGGCCGGACCAGCGATTACATCTGGACTAGCGTCGTCGAACGGGCGTCCCGGTCCGAGCAAGCGGAGAGGAGCCTGTGAGCCAAGATGACCGCCAACGACCGCACCGACCGCACTGACCAAGAGCGTGCCACCATCGCGGCCGGCAAGGAAGCCGGGCACTCAGCCGCGCAGATCCTGGCCACCATGCAGGCGCAGGGCGACGGGAAGCTAGTCAGCTTTAGCGCTGGCCGCGTCCTCGGGGCCGCGCTCAAAGAGGTACAGGCCGCTGGCAAGGCCGCTGGGAAGTCTCCGCGTCAGGTCTCTCAGATGTTCGGAGCTGACCAGAAAGCGGGGAAAGACGCGCTGGCCCGCTACCTGCCAGCCGTGGCCGAGCCGGTGCGTCCCAGCGTTCAGTGCAGCTACGGCACGACCATGAACACGGCTGACCTGGACCGCTGTGGCCACTGCGGGGCGCCGGTCAGCAATCACACCGCCCAGCCGCGATGGAGATCCTGACGAGTTGCGCTTGGGTTCACGGCTCGCGCCGGCCGGGCCGTACTCCGGCCGCGACTGGCTGCGGTTGCTTGCCGGACAGGCCCTGGGGCGGTCTGCCGAGTGAGCGGCGCAGGGCCAGGGCGACAACAAACGGCCACGTGATCTGAATCGAGGATGCCAGGCGCTCGGCTAGGCCGAGGACGCTGCCGCCCTGGGTTTGGATGACGAGCCAGCAGAGCAGCGCAATGAACACTGCCGTCACAACGGCAGCGCCGCGAATGCTCAAAATAAGCGGCTGCGATGATCCGCGCCGGCTGGTGAAGGCGGGCCAGACCGCTATGGTGACCTCGCCCAGTGAAGTCCAGGCGAGGTGCTGCGGAGTCGAGCCGACGACGGGTTCGGGGGATGCGGCGATGCCGATGCTGGACAGGCCCGCGACGACCAGCAGGATGCGCGCGGGCGCCCGGACCCCGGTCAGGCCAGCGGCGGTCGCCAAGTTACAGCAGCCGACCAGGAACAGGGCGCTTGTCATGATCCACCGGTCGGTTCCGGCGTGACCTGCCAGTACGCTCACCGTCTTACGGACCGGGTTGTAGGAGGCCGGCTGGAGCGCGTCCGCGACCAGCCAGCCCGCGGTAATCAGGATCGGCGACAGGGCTGCCGAGACCACCGCCCATCCGGGAACCGGCCCGCCGGAGCGCACCAGCCGCGCTGGCGACGTCACCAGCGGGCGCGCGTGCCGCTTGGCGGCCTCAGCGCTGGGAAGCTCCGCGAACCTGCCGGGCTGGCCCGCCCTCACCCCGATCATCGGGCTGATCCTGGCCGCAGCTGCGCGCCGATCACCCCAGCGCCACTTATCGCAGCATGAAGAGCGCTCGCCGCGCGCCGTCGATAGCTGCCCGATGTCCGGGCGCCCGTCAGGGCGTGAAAGCCGCGCGGGCGCGCAGCGAACCTGCTTATCTCAGATGCCCCAGATACGTCGTCAGCCGACGTTCTGTTGGCGGCGAGCCAGTCGCTGGCAAGCCGGTAGCCCTCGTCGATCAGACGCGAGGTGTCGCGGAAGTCAACCGGGCTGGCGGCCCGGCTGCTGGGCGCCGGGAGAATGCGCACCGGCCCGCGGGCGGCAGCCAGGTCACCGCGGGCAGCTGCGCCGAGAACCTGGCCCAGCGCATGGTAGGCCAACGGCAGCGGCCCGCGCGGCAGCGACTGGGCGACGTCGCATACGGCCGCGGGCAGGACATAGGTGACCGTCGCGCCCAGCGCCTCGGCCTGCAGCACCGGGACGTCGGCGGACACGCCGCCGTCCACGAGCAGCCGCCCCCCCACCCGCACCGGCGGATACAAGCCCGGAAACGCGCACGAGGCAAGCAGCGCCTCCGTCGTCTCGCCGTCAGAAAAAACGACCGCCGCCCCAGACGCCAGGTCGGTGGCCACAACGTGCACCGGAATGGACGTGCCTTCCAGCGTGCGGGCGATCGCGGCGCTCGCGAGCAGACCACGCAAGCCAGAGTTGGGGACCAGGCCATCCCCGCGGCCGGCGACCGCGGCGAGAAGCGTCGGCGCCGACAACGGTGCGACATGCCGGCGGCGCAGCGATGTCCATACCGCCTCGAGCCTGTCGAGACCTGCCGGACCCGGATCGGTAGCGAAGGCCACGGCGTTGATGGCCCCGGCGGAGGAGCCGAGGACAAGATCCGGTGTCAGGCCCGTCTCGCAGAGCGCTCGCAGCATTCCCACCTGCGGCGCGGTGAGACTGCCCCCGCCCTGGAAGACGAAGGCGACAGTGTCGGCCTGCCCGGGCCGGTTTCCGGCCGGGCGCCAGCGGCCACGCAGGTTGCGCGCGTTACCGACGAACTCGAGACTGTCTCGAAGGGCCATCAGGCCTCCTCGGTACACCATCGACCGGCTAGGGCTATCCGCTTCTGCAGCGAACTTACCACTAACTGGTCAGCGCTATCCGGATCGGGTCTTTCGTAGTCCTGGCCAGGAACATCCGTCCAGACCGCCGGTGCACCATCTACTCCGTCACACAGACTCGCGTGCGGCCTTGACATACGTCCGGATTAGCCTGTCCGGATCGGCTACAGTGCTGTTCGTGGCCACAACGCCAGCCGAATCAGCGCGTTGTCAGCGCAGCGACGCCCGCGAGAACCGGGACCGGATCCTGGCCGCTGCCGCGCAGGCCTTCGCCGAGGACGGGCTCAGCGTCAGCCTCATCGAGATCGCCCGGCGGGCCGGGGTCGGCAACGCCACGCTGCACCGCAACTTCACCAAGGAGCAACTCATCGAGGAATTGTTCCAGGACTGGTACGGCCGCCGGCAAGCCATCGCCCAGCGCGCGCTGGCCCATCCTGATCCTTGGCACGGCCTGGTGAGCTTCCTCGAAGACGTTCTGGCCGACGGTACCCGCAACCGCGCCATCCGAGTCCTGTTCGCCATCCGGCCGGACTGGCGGGAGCGATTCCGTGCGCTGATGACCGACCTGCTCGCCCGCGCTCAGGACACCGGCGCCGCACGGGCCGACGTGACCGAGGCCGACGTCACTCTCGCGCTGCTCGGCGTCGCGCAGACGATGGCCATTACCTGCCAGAACTCGCCTGACCAGTGGCGACGCCACCTCGCTATCGTCCTGGACGGCATGAAAGCCCACCACGCACAACGCCTCCCCGGACTTCCTCCCGCCCCCGATCAGCTCGATCGCGACCTCCGCGAGTGGAGCTGCCACGTCCTGCGCAACAGGGACAGCCTCCCGTGAAGGACAGGAACCCGAGGCCGATGTTCTCGCCTCGAGGCCCGTCTCTGCGTGAACTGGCGATGCAGGCGCTGTCCTCGGTCGAGGGCGGCTACGACCTGCTCGCGCCGAAATTCGACCACACGCCTTTTCGCACCCCCGATGGCGTGCTTGACGCGACCGCCGACGCGTTGCGCCCGCTCGGCCCGTTCGGCCGGGGATTGGACGTGTGCTGCGGCACGGGCGCGGGCATGGGAGTCCTCAAGTCCCTGTGCCAAGGACCGATCATGGGCGTCGACTTCAGCACTGGCATGCTCGCGCAGGCGCGCAGTGCGTACCCGGACGCCAAGTTGGTCCGGGCCGACGTCCAGGCTCTGCCCTTCGCCCAGGTCTTCGACCTGGCGGTCAGTTTCGGAGCGCTCGGGCACTTCCTGCCCGCGCAGCGGCCCGCGCTGTTCGCCGGCGTGCACCGGGCGCTGCGGCCGGGCGGGGTTTTTGCCTTCCCGATCGCTGCGCCGCAGGGCATCACCTCGAGCTGGTACTGGGGACTGCTCGGGTTCGACCTGGCCATGCGGGTGCGCAATGCCCTGTGGCGCCCCTCGTTCGTCATGTACTACCGCACCTGCCCGCTGCACGCGGTCCGCGACGACCTGACAGCATCCGGATTCACTGTGACGACAGTCCCCTTGACGGCTCTAGGCCGGCGCGAGGACGGCAGCCCGCGATGCCGGCTTGTCCTCGCACGCAGCCGACCTGGGTAAAGGCGGCGTCCATATAACCTGGTTCGGTGAAGGCGCTGCTGCTGGAGAATATCCATGCCGAGGCCGTCGGGCCGCTCGAAGATGCCGGGCTGGAGGTCATCCAGCAGCGATCCGCCCTCGCGGAAGGTGACCTGGCCGCAGCGCTGCCCGGTGTGGCGCTGCTCGGCGTGCGGTCCAAGACGAGGGTCAGCGGTGCCGTGCTGGCGCAGGCCCCTGACCTCCTCGCGGTCGGGGCGTTCTGCATCGGCATCGACCAGATCGACCTGGCAGCGGCAGCGGCGCTCGGCATCGCCGTCTTCAACGCCCCTTACTCGAATACGCGCAGCGTGGTCGAGCTGACGCTGGCCGAGATCATCGCGCTGACCCGGCGGCTCACCGAGAAGGACCAGGCCATGCACGCGGGCAGGTGGGACAAGTCGGCTGCCGGGGCTCATGAGGTCCGCGGCCGCACACTCGGAATCGTCGGATACGGCAACATCGGCGCCCAGCTTTCGGTCGTCAGCGAGGCCCTGGGAATGCGGGTTGTTTTCTACGACACCGCCGACAAGCTTGCCCTCGGGAACGCGCGCCGCTGCGTCAGCCTGGACGAGCTCCTCGAGCTGTCCGACGTGGTGAGCCTGCACGTGGACGGGCGTCCTTCGAACAGCTCGCTGTTCGGCGAGAAGGAGTTCAGCCAGATGCGGCCGGGCGCCTTGTTCTTGAACCTGTGCCGGGGTTTCGTGATCGACCACGAGGCGCTTCGCCGTCACCTGCTCTCCGGGCACCTTGCTGGCGCGGCGGTCGATGTCTTCCTGGAGGAGCCACGGTCGGCCGGCGAGGAGTTCGTGTCCGTGCTGCGCGGGCTGCCGAACGTGATCCTCACCCCGCACATCGGCGGCTCGACAGAGGAGGCGCAAGCCGACATCGGCGCGTTCGTCGGCGCCAAGCTGGCCGACTTTGTCGCCGAGGGCGCCACCTCGCTGTCGGTGAATATGCCGCAGCTGGCTCTCCCGCCGACCGCCGGCTCGCACCGCCTGGCGCACATTCACAGCAACATCCCGGGTGTCATGGCGGAGATGAACTCGGTGCTCGCCGCGCACGGCGTCAATGTCGAGGCCCAGTTGCTGGGCACCCGCGGTGACCTCGGCTACGCGCTGACCGACATCGGCGTCGACTATCCGAACGACGCCGTCGAGCAGTTGCGCGCGATGAGCCCGACCGTCCGGCTGCGGGTTCTGTCTTGACGTGCGCCGGGATGTAGCACCGTGCCATCACTGATGCCCGCTGTTACGGCTGAGACGCCTGAGCTTGGCGCGCTGCGCCGCGAAGTCCGCGCGTTCGTCGGCGACGAGATCGCCCAGCGTCGGTGGGTGCCTGGTATCGACTCCTGGATGACCGGCTGGGACCCGTCATTCAGCAAGCGTCTCGCCGAGCGGGGCTGGGTCGGCATGGCCATCCCGGCGAAGTACGGCGGCCACGGCCGGGGCTTTCTCGAGCGTTTTGCGGTCACCGAGGAACTGCTGGCCGCGGGCGCGCCGGTTGGTTTCCATTGGATCGCGGACCGGCAGGTCGTTCCTACCCTGCTGCGGTTCGGGACCGAGGAGCAGAAGCAGGCGTATCTGCCGCGGATTGCTGCGGGGGAGTGTTCCTTCGCGATCGGCATGTCCGAGCCCGATTCCGGGTCTGACCTGGCGAGCGTGCGGGCCCGGGCCGAGAAGGCCGATGGCGGCTGGCGTGTCACCGGCACGAAGGTCTGGACGTCGGGGGCACATGAAGCGGAGGCCTTCATTGCGCTGGTCCGCACGGCCCCTGCCGACCCGCAGCACCGTCACGACGGCCTGTCCCAGCTGATCGTGGACCTGCGGGCGCCGGGCGTGCGCATCTCGCCCATCATCTCGATGACGGGGCGGCACCATTTCAACGAGGTCCACCTGGACGATGTGTTCGTGCCAGACCAGCGGCTGCTGGGCCAGGCCGGATCGGGATGGGGTCAGGTGACCAGCGAGCTCGCCTATGAGCGCAGCGGGCCCGAACGCTGGCTGTCGACGTTCCTGCTGGTGCGAGCGTGGGCATCGGGCGACGCCGACGGCGGAGAAGTCGGCCTGGGCGCGACCGTGGCGCGACTGCGCGCGCTCCACCAGATGTCACTTGCTGTTGCGGGGGCGCTGCAGGCGGGCAACGACGCCGACGTGCCGGCCGCGATGGTCAAGGTTCTCGGCACCCGCTTCGAAGGAGACATAGCGCAGCGGGCGCACCTTGCCACAACGCTCAGCGACCGAAACGGATATCGCGAGGCGGTGGACCTGGCCCTGCTGCAGCGCCCGGGTTTCACGCTGCGCGGTGGCACGAACGAAATTCTGCGCGGCGTCATCGCCCGCGGGCTGGGCATGCGATGAGCCGGCCGGGCGAGGTCGACCCCGACTTTGCCGCCGTCGTTGACGAGGTCTTCGGTGATCACGCCGCGTCCATGCGGGCCGACGCCCCTCTCGACGCTGCCGACCCGGCGTTCGCCGAGCAGCTGGAATCGCTGGGGCTGGCTCGCCTCACCGCGCCGGAGAGCGCAGGCGGCAGCGGCGCGACCTGGCGCGAGGCGGCGGTCGTGCTGCGCGCCGCAGCCCGGCACGGCATCCCCGTCCCGGCGGTAGAGGACGACCTCCTCGGCGGCGATTTGCAGGCCGGAGCGCGCCGGCTGCGGGGGGCACTGATGCGCGCGGTCCAGATGACCGGCGCCATGGATGCCGCCGTCGATCTCACCGTCCAGCACGCTGCCGGGCGAAAGCAGTTCGGCCGGCCTCTCGCCGCGTTCCAGGCCGTTCAGCAGCTGACCGCAGATGCGGCCGCGGAAGCGGCCCTGGCCCGTGCCGCAACCGATGCCGCCCTTATGCAAGCCGTAGCCACGCAGTTCGCGGGCGACGGCCTGCTCTTCTCGATCGCCGTGGCCCGGTCGGTCTGCGGGCACTCCGGGTCCACCGTCGTCCGTAACGCCCATCAGGTGCATGGCGCGATCGGCACCACCATGGAGCACGTCCTGCACCGCGTGACAATGCCGATCCTGGCCTGGACCAATGACTTCGGCAGCGTCGCGGAATGGGACGCATTGCTCGCCCAGGCTGCCCGCGAAGCCGGCGACGCCGGCCTGTGGCAGCTCGTCAGCGGGACGGACGCGGCTATCGCTGGGCCGGGGTGAGGACGATCATCGGCACCTCGCGGCTGGCCATGGCCTGATACGAGGTGAGCTGCGGTTGATCCGCAACGTACCGGGTGAACAGGCCGTTACGCTCCGCGCCGGCGGCGGGTCGAGCCACTGCGGCGAATAGCGCCGTGCCGACTTCGACGGTCACGGCCGGGTGGGCGAGGACGTTGTGATACCACGCCGGGTTCGCCCCGGCGGCTCCCGCGGCGACCACGTAGCGTTCACCGTCGGCGACATACGTGAGCGGCACCGTGCGGCGCAGGCCACTGCGGGCGCCGACGGTGGTGAGCAGCAGCAACGGCAGCCTGGCGAACCGGCCGCCGACCGTGCCGCCGCGAGCCCGGAACTCGTCGATCACCTGGCGGTTCGGGTCCATCTCGTCGCGAGCTGGCGATTCCTGGGGCATCCTCGGCCTCCGTTATTAGTGGTAGACCACCACTATAGTCAACCAGTTGCTGCTGGTAAGGTCATACGGCGATGGCTCGTTACGCGGACATGCCGCCGCCGGGCGACGACTACCTCGCCCTGGTACTCGACGCGGACAACCGGCTGCTCGCCGTCGCTGAGCGGCTGCGCCAGCACTGGGCCGCGCACGCAGCCGCGGTTGGCCTGACCGCCATCCAGGCAAAGGTCCTGCTCCGGCTCACCCCTGGTGAGGCGATCCCGATGCGAAAGCTCGCCCAGCAGCTCGATTACGACGCTTCCAACCTGACCACGCTGGTAGACAAGCTTGCCGCGCGCGGAGCGCTGGAACGCCAGGCAGATCCCGCCGACCGCCGGGTCAAGGCGCTCGTGCTCACCGCCGAAGGCCAGCGCCTGCGCGACCAGTTCTGGCACAACCTCGTCACCGACGCCGGACCGCTCAGCCCGCTCCGGGAATCCGACCTGCGCACCCTGACCCGGCTGCTCGCCAAGCTCGACCGGCCCGCGGGGTAGCGGCCAGGGCCGGCGGGTTGCTATATGTCGATGGTCTACTTATGATGCCAGTATGAATACGTCGACGGCCGAGATGAGGGGGCCGACATACTTCCTGCTGGCATCCCTGCTCGATGGGCCGTTGCATGGCTACGCGATCATCAAGCGCGCGGCGGAACTTTCGGACGGCCGGGTTCGCATGGCCACCGGAACCCTCTACACCGCACTGGACCGCCTGACGGCCGAGGGCTACGTAGAGCTGGTCCGCGAGGAGATCGTCAACGGCAGGGCGCGCCGCTCGTACGGGCTGACCGAGTCCGGCTCGGCTGCCCTGCGCGCCGAGGCGATGCGGATGGCGGCGGCGGCCCAGCTGGTGACCCTCCGTGACCTGCGGCCGCAGCCGGACCGCGCGATCCGGAAGGCGCGGCTCGCATGAACCCGCTGGAGCGGCGCTGCCGTCGGCTGCTGCGCGCTTATCCCCGCTGGTACCGGCGGCAGCGGGGCGACGAAATGCTCGCCACCCTGCTGGAGGCCAGCCAGCCCGGCCAGCGCTGGCCGTCGGCGCGCGACGTGCGGGCGCTGATCATGGGCGGGCTGCGGGTTCGGGCCGCGCAGGACCAGCGGCTGACCACGGCCGCCAACCTGCGCCTGGCCGCGCAGCTTGGCGCCGCGCTGACCCTGCTCCTGCTGATCGCCGGCAACCTGACGAGTGTCATCCTGATATGGGCCCACGTCTACTCGTCAAACACCGGCATCGGTTACTGGCTCGGGTACGGGCTGCTGGGGCTGGCCGCGGTGGTGGCGGCGTGGTTCGCGCCCCGGCCGGTCGTCGCGGTGCTCGCGCTGGCCGCGGCCGGGGCATGGGTCTACTGGGGCGACAGGGTGATGGCGATCCTGCCCGCGGGCTTGCTGGTCCTGCTGGCCGTGCTGATATTTCTCGGGGAGCGCCTGCCGCGTTCCTGGCTCTGGCTGGCGGGCGGGCTGTTCGCGGTGAACGTGCTGCAAGCGCTCACCCCGGTGGCGCCGTTCTATAACTTCTACACCCTGCTGATCTTCGTCCCGTGGATCATCCTCGGAACCGTCGTGGGTTGGGCGTTCGTGGACGCGCGGCCCGCCATGGCCATGGCCATCTACATAGCGTGCACGTACCTCGCCTCCGACCTGCTCAGCTATGTCGGGTACGGGGTGCGGCCGCTGACGTCGCTGCCGGTGATTGTGCCCGCGGCCGCAGCGGCCTTGCTGGCTTCCGGCTCTTTCTGGCGGCTGCGCCGCCAGGCCGTGCTCTGACGGTCGTCTGCTCAGAGTCTCGCGCGTCATTCCGCAAGCGCTCCACCGGCGTTCGGGCTGCCCTGGCGCCGTCGGTGATTAGCCGGTATCTTGCTTAGGTAAGGCAAGCCTAACTAGACTATCGCCGATATATCCTTGCTTGACGATATGAGGCGTGGCCCCCAGCGAAGGAGACACATGACCGTCCCTCCACCACCCCGGCGCCGCCGCCCGTTCCGCCCGGTTGAGGTGGTAGATGTGCAGCGCCTCGGAGACCGCTTCGTCTCGGTGCTCTTCGCTGGGGCTCTCGACGGGTTCGAGGACACCCAGCCCGCTCAGCACATCAAGCTGCTCATCCCCGAGCGCGGGGAGAGCAGCGTTGCGGTGCCGGAATCCGGGCCGGACGGGCCGGTCTGGCCCGCTGACCGGCCCCAGCCGGTCCGGCGCACCTACACGCCCCGGCGGTTCGATCCCACTGCAGGCACTCTCGAGGTGCAGTTCCTGCTGCACGGCGACGGGCCGGCCTCGGAGTGGGCCGGACGGGCGGCCGTTGGCGACCGGCTCGGCATCGCCGGCCCGGGCGGTCGCCCGGTCCCGCTCGACCCCGGCGAGGCACGCTGGATCATCGCCGGTGACGAAAGCGCCGTCCCGGCCATCGGCACGCTCCTTGACGCCCTGCCGGACAGCGCGGTCGACGCGGTGTACGTGGAGGGCTCCAAGACCGCGGTGGGCGACGCCCTCTCCGCCGGCTGGCCGCCGGTCAACTGGCTCCCCGCCGATGAGAGCGCCCCGGGCGCCGCGCTCTACGACGTGCTCAGCGACCCGGCGACGGTGCAGGGCAGCCGCGTGTGGGTGGCCTGCGAGTCCGTCGCCGTCCGCCGGATCCGGCAGGCGCTGTTCGACCGGGACCGGATCGACGCCTCCCACCTGGTTACCCGCGGCTACTGGCGGTCGGGCGAGGTCAACCACCCCGATCACGACTACGGCGAGGACTGAGCACAACCACTCAGCGGCCGGGAAGCAGCACGGACGCGAGGGTGCTGATCGTCTCCTGGAGTGCCCGCTGCGCGGCCGCGGGGGAGCCGGCCCACATGTGGTGCGCACCGGGGTATAGCACCAGCTCGGCGTGCACGCCCGCCTCCCGCAGCGCGCTGTGCAGCCTTTCGCTCTGCACGCAGGGGACGAGCCGGTCGGCCGAGCCGTGCAGCAGCAGGAACGGCGGAGCTCCAGCGGACACGTGGGTCACGGGGCTGGCCTGCGCGGCGGCATCGGGGACCGCGGGCGGCGGTGCACCCAGCAGCCGGGCCTCGCGGGTATCCGGGTCCATCGGGTCGGTGCCGGTATCGGCGGCCATGGCGGGCAGATCGCTCGGCGCGTACCAGGCGACCACGGCGCAGACCCGGCTCGGCGGCCCGGTCACTCCGATGCCGCCCTCGAGCGCCGGGTCGTCCATGGTCAGCCCGAGCAGCTCGGCCAGGTGACCGCCGGCCGACTCGCCCCAGGCCGCGATCCGCTCGCCGTCGATGCCGAGTTCGCCGGCCCGGGCGCGCAGCCAGCGGACCGCCGCCTTGACGTCGTGCAGCTGCGCCGGCCAGCGCGCCTCACCAGACAGCCGGTAGTCGGCGCTGGCCACGGCGATGCCCGCGCGCGCCAGCTGCTCGAACGGCGTGGGCTGCGCACCGCTGAACGCGGGGCCCGCCAGGTGGCGGCTGCCCGCCCGCCAGCCGCCGCCGTGCAGGAACAGCACGGCCGGCGACGGAGTGCGGGACTCCGGCGGCAGCCACACATCCAGTTCCAGCGGGCGGATCCCGGGCAGGGCGGCATAGGGAACACCCGGCAGGACGCGTGTTCCGGCGGCCGCGGCGCGCGCGGGCGGAAGCGGCGCGTCGTGCGCCGCCGGCGGGATGAATGCGGGGGTCGGCACGGCTGGTCGCCAGTCAGGCGTCAGGCCACTCGAAGTCCTGGAAGAACTGCGTGCGATGGGCCTGCGCGGCGGCCTGGATCCGCGGGAAATCCGGGATGAACGGCGGCTGCTCCGGAGCATCGGAGTCCGCCGGGGTTCCCATCTGCTGGAAGAACCGCTCAAAACCGCCGCTGAGCACACCGAGTATCCGGGCCGCCCGTTCCACCCGGTAAGCGTGGGTCAGCCCGGCGGGCACAAAGCCGAAGTCGCCCGGGCCCAGCAGACGCGAGGTCCTCTGGCCCGCCCGGTCCTGCACGAAGACGCGTACCTGCCCGTCGATAATGTAGAACGTCTCGTGGGTGTCCGCGTGGGCGTGGGTCGGGATGATGTCGCCCGCGGGGGACTCGCTGATGACGATCCCGAACTGGCCGCCCGTCTCATCGCCGCTGACCAGCACGGTGAACAGGTCGCCGAAAAGCTTCGCGTGCTCCCCCTCGCCGCGGCTGAGGAAGAAGGCGTCCGGGGCGCCCGGCAGCAGGCCCTGCCACCGGGGGCCCTGCCCGGGGTCGATCAGGTACTCGAACGTCATCGGGCGAGACTACACATTCTGGTGAGGCATGACCCGCGTCGGGTGTGCGAACCTAGGCCTGACGGGAGCGTGAGAGGCCGACCGTCGGCTGCCGCGACCCCGGCGAAGGCGAGGGCTGGCACATGGCTGACGAGCTGGTCAGATGCCCGAACTGCGGGCGCAAGAACCGGGTGCCGACCGCGGCGTCGGGGCACCCGCAGTGCGGCAACTGCCACCAGCCGCTGCCGTGGATCACCGACGCGGGCGACGACACCTTCGCCGAGATCGCGGAGGCCGCTTCCCTTCCCGTTGTCGTCGACCTGTGGGCGCCGTGGTGCGGGCCCTGCCGGATGGTGAGCCCGGCCCTGGCGCAGGTGGCCACCGAGATGGCGGGGCAGATCAAGCTGGTCAAGGTCAACGTGGACGAAGCACCGCGGCTGCAGCAGCGGTTCGGCGTGCAGTCGATCCCGACCCTGCTGCTGCTGCGCAAGGGTGAGGTCATAGCGCGCCAGGTCGGGGCCGTGCCCGAGCAGGCCATCAAGGCATGGGTGACCCGGGCCCTGCAGCCCGGCTAAGCCGCCCCGATCCTTTACGATGATCGGCTGGCAGGAAAGATCGACGCGATCCCGTGATGCACAGGAGGCACCCCTGATGGCGACATACCGGATGGTCTACGGAGACGACGAGGAAGTCGTACGGGAGACGTACAACGACATCTCCTCGGTCGAGCGGGAGGACGGCTGGCTCGTCCTGTTCCGCGGCAACGATGCGATCCTGCGGGTGCAGGAGGACCACGTGCAGGAGTTTGAGCAGGTCACCACCTAGCGGCCGGAAAGGCTCGCGCAGCGCGGCCGGACTGTCGGAGCCCGCCCGGATAGTGGTTATTGCCACGATCTGAGGAGGGCAGGCATGTGCTGGGAATGCGAACACCCGGGCAGCACGCGGGACGACTATCTCGACTACGTGAACGGCGTCATCGCCGAGCACGGCTGGGCCGTGCAGGGCGTCGAGCGCGACCGGATCCACCCGCCGTGGGCGTACACCGTCGGGCTCACCACGCATGGCGAGCCCGAGCTCGTCGTGACCGGGATGCCGCTGCCCCGGGCCTGCGGGCTGATCCACGACGTCGCAGCGCACGTTCTGCACGCCACCTCACTGCGGCCGGGCGAGCAGATCGCGCTGCGCGGCGGCCCGCTGATCGAGATCGTCAAGGTGGCCGTGCCATCGGCGCACCTGGTGACGGCCGTCGAAATCTACGGCTCCCGGCTGCGCGCCCTGCAGGTCGTGCACGCCGATGACCGGGGGCACTGGCCGTGGGACGTTGGATACCGCGGCGTGCGCGGCGGCCAGCCCGTCCTCGGGGCGCGGG
>Ga0208725_1000119_pt1 | contig 17183 bp, 12 predicted proteins | sample MicForSoSWNH13_O_FD_188004 | JGI IMG/M metagenome (GOLD analysis project Ga0208725, IMG submission 188004) | Forest soil microbial communities from Harvard Forest Long Term Ecological Research site in Petersham, Massachusetts, USA - MetaG HF011... | ecosystem: Environmental > Terrestrial > Soil... | reverse complement strand
CGCTTCCTGATCGCGGGAACGGCGCACGGCCTGATCGACGACTCGTCGTACGACCTGCTCGACTACCCGCCCGCCGGGACCATCTTCGACCTGCTGACCGCGCACGGGATCTCCTGGGCCAACTACCACCCGGTGGCCGACGACCAGCCCAGGTCCAGGTGGACGCACTACGCCCGGCACAGGAAGAAGATGGCGCGGCGCCGCCTGCAGTCCCTGGGCCGGTCCATTCCTGCCGTGCGCCAGGGCGTCGAGAAAGACCTGAAATTCACCGCTGACGTGTTCCCGCTTGGCATCGGCCGCTACATGCAGCACGTCCACGGCACCGACCAGTTCTTCGCGGACGCCGCGGATGGCACGCTGCCGGGCTTCTCCATCGTGGACCCGGACTTCGACGCCTACTCCGAAGAGAACCCGCAGGACATCCGCAAGGGCGAGAGCTTCGCCGCTCAGGTGGTCAACGCGGTCCTGCACGGCCGCGGCTGGCCGCACACCTTGCTGATCTGGGTCTACGACGAGCATGGCGGCTACTACGACCACGTACCGCCGCCTCCGGCGGTGCCGCCCGACGACGTCGACGGGCGCAGCGTGATCGGCACCGCGACGCCGCTGGAGGCGTTCCTCCGGCCGGTCTTCCCCCGCCTGGTCCGCAGCAAGAAAAACCTGACCAGCGGCCCGCACCGCTATGACAGATACGGGTTCCGGGTTCCTGCCGTGATCGTGTCGCCGTACGCGCGCCCGGGCTACGTCTGCTCCACGGTTCTCGACCACACCTCGGTGCTCAGGCTGATCGAGGAGAAATGGAACCTGCCCGCGCTCACCGCACGCGACGCCGCGGCGAACACCCCGCTCGATGCGCTTGACCTGGCCCGGGCCCCCGCGTTCCTGACGCCCCCGGAGCTGCCCGAACCTGCCCTCAGATGGGGCACCTGGCAACCGGGATGAGACCCGACGTTTCCATCCTCGCGTCCGAGGTAGAGACCACCGACATGCGAACGGCAGCCGTAGCGCACGTGCGGACCAGGGCCGCGCGGGCGTCTGACAGCCCGGCGGCGCGGCTGCTGGCACGCGCCGGGCTCACCGCTCGCGGGATCATCTACATCCTGATCGGCTGGGTCGCCGTCCTGGTCGCACTCGGCCGCGGCGCACACGAGGCCGACCAGGAAGGCGCGCTGCAGCTCCTCGCGGGCAAGCCGTACGGCGCGGTCTCGCTGTGGCTGCTCGCCATCGGCTTCGCCGCCTACGCGCTGTGGCGGCTGAGCGAGGCCGCGTTCGGAGTCACCGGCGACACGAGCGGTGCAGGCCCGCGGCTGAAGTCACTGGGCCGGGCAGCCGTCTACGCCGGGTTCGCCTACCTGACGTTCACCGTGATCTCCGGCAGGCAGCGGAGCCAGTCCCGGGAGCAGCAGGACGTCACCGCGAAGGTAATGCAGCACCCCGGCGGCCAGTGGCTCGTCGGCATCGTCGGCCTGATCGTGGTCATCATCGGTGCGGTACTCGCGATCGAGGGCATCCGCCGCACGTTCATGAAGTACCTGCGCAGTGGGCAGATGAGCCCAAGGACGCGCAGGGTCGTCGAGCTGCTCGGGGTGATCGGCACCATCGCCAGGGGCGTGGTGTTCGCGCTGGCCGGGATCCTGGTCATCGACGCGGCGGTCACGCACCGGCCAGCGAAGTCCGGCGGCATCGACAAGGCGCTGCTAACCCTGCGCGGCCAGCCGTTCGGCGAGGTCCTGCTGATGCTGGCCGCGCTCGGGCTGCTGATCTTCGGAGTTTACGGGCTGTGCGAGGCCCGCTGGCGGAAGGTCTGATCCGCAGATGGTCAACGTCGCCGTCGTCGCGCACGCACGCAAGAGCTTCGGCGGGGGCCTGCCCGAGCTGAGGAAGGTCCTCGCGGACGAGGGCGTTACCGACCCGCTCTGGTACGAGGTGCGCAAGAGCAAGCACGCCCCGGACTGTGCGCGCCGCGCTCTCGAACAGGGCGCCGACGTGACGTTCGTCTGGGGCGGCGACGGCACGGTGCAGCGCTGCGTCGGGGCGCTGGCCGGCACCGGCGCGGTGATCGCGATCCTGCCGGCCGGCACAGCGAACCTGCTGGCGTCCAACCTGGACATCCCCGCGGGCGATGTCGCTGCGGCGGTGCGGGTCGGGCTGCACGGTCGGCACCGGGCGCTGGACACCGGAACGGTGAACGGCGAGCACTTCGCGGTGATGGCCGGCGCCGGGTTCGACGCCCGCATGATCGCCGACGCCGACCGGGGCATGAAGGACCGGCTTGGCCGCGTCGCCTACCTCTACACCGGCGCGAGGAATTTGTCCGCGCGCCGGGTCAAGGCGACGGTCGACGTGGACGGCGAGCGCTTCTTCGAGGGACGCGTTTCCTGCGTGCTGGCCGGAAACGTGGGCAAGGTCATCGGCGGGATCCAGGCCTTCGCCGGAGCGCAGCCGGACGACGGGCTGCTGGAACTCGGCGTGGTCACCGCCAAGAATCCCGCCGAATGGGCCAGAGCGCTGGGCAGGCTCGCCGTCGGCAATGCGGAGCAGTCGCCGTTCGTCGAGGTCACCCGTGGCAAGGAGTTCAAGATCCGGTTCGCGAGCAAACTCCGTTACGAGCTCGATGGCGGTGCTCGCCCGGCCGTGCGCAAGCTGCGGATCAAGGTCCATTCCGGCTCAATCACAGTCTGCGTCCCCGCCTGACCGGGTGTGAACGCGGGCGCGGCGGGCAGTTGGTGCCCATGCCGACCCTGACTCACGGCCGCGGCGGCCGCAGCCTCGCCCCGCTGATCGCGGTCACCGGCGCGGCGCTGCTTTTCACGCTCCTGCTGGCCGCCGTGCGCCTGCAATGGATTCCGTTAGAGTCTGTCGACCACGGTGCCGCGGCGGATCTCAACACCGCGATCGCCGGGGACAAGACACTCGTTTCGGTGATCAAGGCGGTCACCTGGCTGGGCAGCGACGGCGTGCTGTGGACGATGACCGGGGTCGCCGCGGCCCTGCTCGCCCTGCGCAGGCGCTGGCTGCTCGCCCTGTACCTGCTGGTCGCTGGCGCGGGCGCGCTGATCATGGATCCGGTGCTCAAGTCACTGGTCGGGCGGGCCCGCCCGGTGGTGGCGCACCCGGTCGCGCACGGCGCCGGGAACAGCTTCCCCAGCGGGCACGCGCTCGGCTCGATCGTCTGCTACGGGGCCGTGCTGCTGGTCTTCCTGCCCGCGGTCCGCCCGGGCGCTTGGCGCCGGGTCTTCATCACGGTTATCACTGCGTTGATCGCACTGATCGGCATCAGCCGGGTGCTGCTCGGGGTGCACTACCTGTCCGACGTCCTCGGCGGCTGGGCGCTCGGGATCACCTGGCTCGGGCTGACGGCATTCGCCTTCGCGCTCGGCCGGCATGCGACGGGCGAGCCGGTGATCGACCCCCTCAGCCAGGGCCTGGAGCCCGAGGCCCGCGCCGATCTGATCCCCGCCCAGCCGGAGCCGGCCGCGGCCATCGGGCACCGCGGCCGCACCGCCGCTGGCATCGTCATCGCATGGGTGCTGATCCTCGGGATCGTGATCGGCTTCGGCGAGCTGGTCATCACGTTCGGCAACGGCAACGTGCTGGGCGACCGGACGGTCCCGCGCTGGTTCGCCGCGCACCGCACCCCCGGTCTCACCAAGTGGAGCGAGGTCTTCACCACGCTCGGCGCGACCGAGGCGATCCTGGTCGTGTCGATCATCACGTGCGTGGTCTTCCTCGCGATCACCCGGCACTGGCGGCCGGTCATCTTCATCGCCGTTCTCATGTTCGGCGAGCTCGGCGCGTTCCTCACCGCAGCCGCGGTGGTCAAGCGCCCCCGGCCGGACGTCCCCCACCTCGACTCGCACCTGCCCACGTCCGCGTACCCCTCCGGACACGAGGCAGCTACCGCCTGCCTGTACATCGCGATCGCAATCCTGGTAATCGGCCACGCCCACGGCTGGTGGCGGTGGCTGTTCCTGATCCTGGCGGTAGCCATGCCGGTCCTGGTGGCACTGTCCCGGATGTACCGCGGCGAGCACCACCCGACCGACATCCTCGGCAGCCTCATCTTCGCCGCGCTCTGGCTGACCGCGACCTGCAGCCTGATTAGGCCGAACGCGGCCGCCCGACCCCGGCAGCGCCAGCTGCTGGCGGTTGACCATGGGACTGTCAGGGCATACGAAAAGAGCCGTGCTGGCCGGACAGGAGAAGTTGGGAGTCCAGGTGGATGAGCGGGCAGGACAGCCAGCGGCCCAGGCCGACCTAGTCGACGTCGCGGCGCTGGTCACCGCGTATTACGCGGAGCACCCTGATCCGCGCGAACCAGGGCAGCGGGTGACGTTCGGCACGTCGGGGCACCGCGGGTCGGCGCTGAAGCTGTCGTTCAACGACGACCACATCGCCGCGACCACCCAGGCGATCTGCGACTACCGGGCCCGCAACGGGATCACGGGGCCGCTGTACATCGGCCGGGACACGCACGCGCTGTCCGAGCCCGCGCTCGTCACCGCGCTCGAGGTACTCGCCGCTAACGAGGTGACCGTGCTCGCCGACAGCAGGGACGGCTACACCCCGACCCCCGCGGTCTCGCTCGCGATCCTGGAGCACAACAACGGCCGGACGGAGGGTCTCGCGGACGGGATCGTGGTCACCCCGTCGCACAACCCGCCGGAGGACGGCGGGTTCAAGTACAACCCGCCGGACGGCGGCCCGGCGGGCACCCAGATCACCTCGGTGATCCAGGACCGGGCCAACGAGCTGCTGCGCGACGGGCTGAAGCAGGTCCGCAGGATTCGCTATGACCGGGCCAGGGCCGCCATTGGCGGCCATGATTTCCTCGACCAGTACGTGGCGGCGCTGCCGTCGGTGGTGGACCTGGACGCGGTGCGGTCCGCCGGAGTGCGGATCGGCGCCGACCCGCTCGGCGGGGCGAGCGTGGCCTACTGGGGCGAGATCGGCGGCCGGTTCGGGCTTGACCTGACCGTCGTCAACCCGGTGGTCGACGCGACGTTCCGGTTCATGACCCTGGACTGGGACGGCCGGATCCGGATGGACTGCTCGTCCCCGTACGCGATGGCCTCGCTGATCGAGCGGCGCGCCGACTTCGCGATTGCCACCGGCAACGACACCGACGCCGACCGGCACGGCATCGTGACCCCCGAGTCCGGCCTGCTCAACCCCAACCACTACCTGGCCGCGGCGATCGACTATCTGTACCGGCACCGGCGGGGCTGGCCGAGTCGTGCCGCGGTCGGCAAGACCATGGTCAGCTCCTCCATCATCGACCGCGTCGCCGAGGCGGCCGGGCGCCGCCTGATGGAGGTGCCGGTCGGGTTCAAGTGGTTCGTGCCCGGCCTGCTCGACGGCACGGTCGCGTTCGGCGGCGAGGAGAGCGCCGGGGCCTCGTTCCTGCGCCGCGACGGCCGGGTCTGGACCACCGACAAGGACGGGATCATCCTGGCGCTGCTCGCCAGCGAGATCACCGCGATCACCGGCCAGACGCCCGGCCAGCGTTACCGCAAACTCACCGAGCTGCTCGGCGCGCCCGTCTACGAGCGCATCGACGCCCCGGCGACCCGCGAGCAGAAGGCCGCGCTGGCCAAGCTCAGCCCGGACCAGGTCAACGTCAGCGAACTCGCGGGCGAGAAGGTGCTGAGCCGCCTGACCACCGCACCGGGCAACGGCGAGCCGCTGGGCGGTATCAAGGTCATCAGCGAGTCCGGCTGGTTCGCCGCCCGGCCATCGGGGACCGAGGACGTCTATAAGCTCTACGCTGAGTCGTTCCAGGGAGCCGATCACCTTGCCCGGATCCAGGCAGAGGCACAGCAGATCATCGAATCCGTGCTGCGCGGCTGACCCGCGCGGCGCGCCGTGAGCTCGCTCGGCGCCCGGTTCCGGCGCCTCCTGCAGCAGCCCGGCACCGCCGACCTGGCCCGCTACCAGCGTCTGCTCCCCGCGGTTGGCGCGCGCGAAGCGGAGCTTGGCGAAGCGGACGACGACGCGTTCGGGGCCCTGGCCCGAGATGCCCGTGACGACGGCGACTTCTGCGCGGTCGGGCGCGAGGCCGCGCGGCGGGCGCTGGGGGAGCGCCCCTACGACGTGCAGCTGATCGGCACCCTGGCCATGCTGCAGGGCCAGATCGCGGAGATGGCCACCGGCGAGGGCAAGACGCTGTCCGGCGCGCTGGCGGCCGCCAGGTACGCGCAGGCCGGCCGGTCCGTGCAGGTGGCGTCCGTCAACGACTACCTGGCCCGGCGGGACGCCGAATGGATGCGGCCGCTGTACGAGCTGCTCGGCGTGAGCGTCGGCCACATCGTCCAGGCGTCGACCCCGGAGGAGCGGCGGCGGGCGTACGCGGCGCAGGTGACCTACGCGCCGATCAGCGAGATCGGGTTCGACGTGCTCCGCGACCGGCTGGTCACCGACCCGGCCGAGCTGGTAGCGGCCCCGCCCGACGTGCTGCTGATCGACGAGGCCGACTCGGTGCTGATCGACGAGGCGCTCGTGCCGCTGGTGCTGGCCGGCGCCGCGGCCGGGTCGGACTCCGACGTCGAAATGGCCGAGGTGGTGCGCGGGCTGCGGCCCGGCCTGCACTACGAAACCGACGAGCAGGGCCGCAACGCGTCCCTGACCGACGCGGGCGCCCGCGCGGCCGAGCGGATCCTGGGCGGTATCGACCTGTACGCCGCCGACCAGATCGACGTGCTGACCAGTCTCAACGTGGCGCTGCACGCTCACGCCCTGCTGCACCGCGACGTCGACTACATCGTCCGGGACGGCGAGGTGCGGCTGGTCAGCGCCTCCCGCGGGCGGGTGGCCGAGCTGCAGCGGTGGCCGGACGGCCTGCAGGCCGCGGTCGAGGCCAAGGAGGGCATCGCGGCCAGCGAGAGCGGCGAGATCCTGGACAGCATCACGGTCGAGTCGCTGGTCAAGCGCTACCCGCGGGTCTGCGGGATGACCGGGACCGCCGTCACCGTGGGTGACCAGCTTCGCCAGTTCTACGCTCTCGAGGTCGCGGTGATCCCGCCGAACCGGCCGTGCGTGCGCGAGGACCAGCCGGACCGCCTGTACGAGACCACGCTGCAGAAGGACAAGGCGATCGTCGCCGAGGTCGCGGGCGCACACGCGAACGGGCGGCCGGTCCTGATCGGCACCCTGGACGTCGCGGAGTCGGAACGGCTGGCCCGCCGGCTCGCCGCGGCCGGGCTGGAGCACGTCGTGCTCAACGCCAAGAACGACGCGCAGGAGGCGGCGATCGTGGCCGAGGCCGGAGCCTACGGCGCGATCACCGTGTCCACCCAGATGGCCGGGCGGGGCACGGACATCCGGCTCGGCGGCAGCAGGCGTGGCGAGGGCGGGGTGGAGGCAGACGGCGCGGCCGACCACGACCGGGTGGCGGAGCTCGGCGGCCTGTACGTGATCGGCACCGGCCGGCACACGAGCAGCCGGCTCGATAACCAGCTGCGCGGGCGGTCCGGCCGCCAGGGCGACCCCGGCAGCTCGGTGTTCTTCGTTTCGATGGAGGACGAGCTGATCACCAGCTACGCCCCGGACACCCCGGCGCCGCGCGATGTCGCGGCCGACGGGCGGGTCCGGGACGCCGCTGCGGGCGAGGCGGTGGCGCACGCACAGCGGGTCGCCGACGGCGCGAGCCTGGAGATCCACCGGAACACCTACCGCTATCACGAGCTGATCGAGCGGCAGCGAGTGATCGTGCTGGAGCACCGGGACCGGCTGATGCGCGGCGACGCCGCTTTGGTGGCCCTCGCGGTCCGCTGCCCGGAGCGGTACGACGAGCTCGCCGCCACCGTGGACGAGGACGTGCTCGCCGGGGCGGCGCGGACGATCGTGCTGTACCACCTCGACCGCGGCTGGGCCGATCATCTCGCCGTGCTCGCCGAGATCCGCGAGGGCATCCACCTGCGCGCGCTCGGGACCGGCGCCCTCGGCGGGAGCCGTGACCCGCTGGGCGACTTCCAGGCCGAGGCGGTCAAGCTGTTCACCAGCCTGCTGGACCGGGTGCAGGAGGAGTCGGCCGAGACGTTCCGCACGGCGTCGATCACCGAGGCGGGCGTCGACCTCGACGCCGCCGGGCTGCGGCGGCCGACGGCGACCTGGACCTACGTGGTGCAGGACAACCCGTTCGGCACCGTCCTGGACCGGGCCATGCGCAGGCTTGCCGGCCGGAAGGACCGTCAATGATGATGGCGGGACTAGGTTGACCCTGCGCTGAGGGAGGCGCCGCCATGACGCCAGTAACGGGAACGCCCCCGGCTTATGTCCGCTCGGCGGTCGATCCGTTCTCGGACGGTTTCCTCGCGGACCCGTTCCCGCCCCTGGCCGAGCTGCGGGACGCGGGCCCCGTGGTCTACCTGGAACGTTACGGGGTGTTCGCGGTCGCCCGGCACGAGCAGGTCAGCTCGGTGCTGCGGAATCCGCAGGCCTTCTCGTCCGCCGCCGGCGTCGGGATCAGCAACTTCGCGACCGAGAAACCGTGGCGGAAGCCGAGCATTCTGCTCGAGGTCGACCCCCCGGTGCACACGCACAACCGGCGGGTCGTGGCCCGTGCGCTCGCACCGCGCTCCCTCGCCTACCTGCAGGAGATCTTCGACCGCCGCGCCGATGAGCTGGCCGGCGAACTGGTGTCCCGTGGCTCCTTCGACGCGGTGCCGGACCTGGCCGAAATCTTCCCGACGCGGGTGTTCCCCGAGGCGTTCGGGATCTCCGCGGACGGCAGGGACCAGCTGCTCGCCTACGGGGCGATGGTCTTCAACGGGCACGGCCCGCGTAACCACCTGTTCGAGTCCTCGATGGCTGGTGCCGCAGGCGTGCTCGGCTGGATCACCGAGCAGTGCTCCCGGTCGTCGCTGCGCCCCGACGGCCTCGGCGCGCTGATCTACGCCGGGGTCGACGCGGGCGAGGTGACCGAGGACGAGGCCGCGCTGCTGGTCCGCTCGTTCCTGTCGGCCGGCCTGGACACCACGGTGAGCGCGATCGGCCTTGGCGTGCTCGACTTTGCCCGCCACCCCGGCCAGTGGCAGGCGCTGCGCGCGGACCCGTCGCTGGCCCGCAACGCGTTCGAGGAGGTGGTGCGGCGCGAGTCGCCGGTCGTTGGGTTCTTCCGGACCACCAGCGAGCCGGTGGACCTGGCTGGGACGCTCTTGCCCGCCGACGCGAAGGTGCTGGTGTTCTTCGCCGGGGCCAACCGCGATCCGCGGCACTGGCCAGACCCGGACCGGTTCGACATCCGCCGCAAGACCGCCGGTCACATGGGGTTCGGCATCGGCGTGCACAACTGCGTCGGCCAGGTGATCGCACGGATGGAGGGAGAGGCGGTGTTCCGGGCGCTGGCCGGACGGGTCGCCTCCTGGCGGCTGACCGGCGAGCCGCGCCCGCGCCTGAACAACACCCTGCGCAGCCTGGACACCCTCCCGGTCGCGGTCGACCCTGCGTAAAAAGCGGCGGAAGAAGGGCTTTGCCGCCTCCAGCATGTATCAGGCCGGCGGGGGAACGACTCTGTTACTTAAGGGGGCTGGCCCGCCCGGCATGCGGGGCGGGCCAGATTCGCTGGACGAGTCACGCTGGAGGCCATCGTGAGCAGTGGTCCGGCCCAGCCCGACAACCCGACCGACGATGAGCTGCTCGCGCAGCTGCGTGACATCGCGGCCGAGACCGACCCCGTACCCGCGATGCTGCTCGATGCCGCCCGTTCGGCTTTCGAGCTGCGTGACCTGGACGCGATTCTCGCGGAGCTGGTGCACGACTCGGCCCTGGACGCCCCCGCGATGGCCATCCGGGGCGGCGGCGCCGAGCGAATACTGTCCTTCGTCGTACGGGCCATCGCCATCGAATGCCAGATCACCGCGCGCGGCTTGCATCGAGACCTGCTCGGGCAGCTTGTCGGCGGCCGGGCGGAGGAGATGGATGTGCAGCTCGCCGGCGCGGTTACGACCGTGCCGGTCAATGACGCCGGGAGGTTCAGCGCTCGTAACCTTCCCGCTGGGCAGTTCCGGCTGCGCTGCCGGCTGGCCGACGGGACCGGCCTGATTACCAGCTGGGCCGCGCTCTAGCGCCCCGGCCAGTGATTCTGCGAGGCAACGTTGCGAACCCTGGTGCAGGTCGCCGAGTCGGCCCCGGACATGGCAGAGACCGCGCTCGAGCTTGTCTCCGCGGACCCGGTCCGCGCGGCCGAGCAGGCCCGGCGCGCGCTTGAGCTGGCCCGCCGCAACGGTGACCTGCTGGCGCAGTCCATGGCCCACCGCGCGCTCGGCCTGGCGGCGCGCGAGCTCGGGGACCTGGCCACGGCGCTGAGGGCCGTCAGCACGGCCGTCCGGGTGGCGGCCGAGGCAGGACTCGACGTCCCGGCGGGGCAGGCGCGGATGAGCCGCGCGCTCGTCCTGCTGTCCCAGGGACGGACCACGGATGCGCTGCTGGACGCCGAGGCCTCGGCCGTCAACCTGCGCGGGCTGGACCGGGCCCGTCTGCTCGCCCAGCGCGGGCTCATCCTGCAACGCGCCGGTCGCCTCGATGACGCCCTGGCGGTCTACGCGGCGGCGATGCCCTCGCTGCGGCGGCACCGCGACCGGCTATGGGAAGGGCGGCTGCGCAACAACCGGGCCGTCCTGTACGCCTACCGGGGGTCCTTCCGGCTCGCGCAGGCGGACATTGCCCGGGCGGAGCAGCTCTTCGAGGAGCTGGAGCTGCCCCGGGCACTGGCCGGGGCACGGTGGAATCACGGCTTCGTCGGGGCCCGTCGCGGCGACATCCCGGCCGCGCTGGCCTCGCTGGACGCAGCGGCCGAGGCCTACCGGCGGGCCGGGATGCCGGTGGGCCTGCTGCTGGTCGACCAGTGCGACGTGCTGCTCGCGGCCGGGCTCGTCGCCGAGGCGCGCCAGGTCGCCAGCACCGCGGTCGCGGAGCTCTGCGCGAACCGGCAGTCCGCCGACCTCGCCGAGGCGCGGCTGATGCTGGCCCGGGCCGAACTGGCCGACGGTGCGCCGGCGGCGGCCAGGCGAACCGCCGCCACGGCTCAGCGCAGCTTCGCGTCCCAGCGGCGGTCCAGCTGGGCGGCGGTGGCCAGGCACGTCGGCCTGCGCAGCGCCTGGGCTGACGGCGAGCGTTCCCCGGCGCTGCTGCGCTCGGCACTGGAGACGGCGTCCCGACTTGAGGCGGCGGGATGGGCCGCCGCGGGCCTCGATACCCGGCTGATGGCCGCGCGCATGGCCGTAGACCTGGGGCGGCTCGATGTCGCGCATGCTCAGCTGAGCACCGCCGCCCGGGCCAGGAGATCACCGCATCCGGCCCTGCAGGCTCAGGCGTGGCATGCGCTTGCCCTGCTCCGCATGCAGTCGGGTGACCGGCGGGGCGCATACGCCGCCGTGTCGGCCGGGCTCGATGCGGCCGACCAGCGCCGCGCCCTGCTCGGCGCAACCGAGCTCCGCGTTCAGGTGGCCGGGCAGGTGGAGGAACTGGCGGATCTCGGCGTGGCACTGGCCATCGAGGAGGGGGCGGCGGCGCAGGTGCTGTGCTCGACCGAGCGGCACCGGGCAGCGACCATGCGGCTGCGGCCGCTCCGTCCGCCGCGCGACCCGGCCCTGGCCAGCTTGCTTGCCCAGCTGCAGGCGGCCGCTCGCCAGGCCGAGGAGGCCCTGCTGGCCGACGCCCCCAGCCGGGAGCTCGACGCGCGCAGGAGCGCTCTCGAGCTGCAGGTGCGGCGGCGGGTACGGTGCGCGGCCGGCGCTCCCGGCGGACAGCCGTTGTCGGCACCGGATGAGCAGGCCCTGGCCCAGGCCCTGGGCGATCGCGTGCTGGTGGAGTATCTCGAGTGCGCCGGGGATCTGCACGCGGTGGTGCTGCGCGGCGGGGAGTGCTCGCTGCACCGGCTCGGCCCGGTCGACCCGGTGGCGCTCGAGGCGGAGTCACTCCGCTTCGCCTGGCGGCGCCTGCTGACCAGCCATGGCTCCGCCGCATCTCTTGAGGCGGCGCAGGATCTGGCGACCGCCGCCGGCGCCCGCCTGGACGCTGCCCTGATGCTGCCGCTGGCGCCGCTGACCGGAAACCGCGCGCTCGTCGTCGTGCCCACCGGCTTCCTGCAGTCCCTGCCCTGGCCGGTGCTTCCGAGCTGCGCAGGCCGGGCGCTGACCATGGCACCGTCGGCTGCGACCTGGCTGAGGGCCAGGAACGCCAGCCGGGACCGGACCGCCAGCGGCGACGGCGCCGCGGACCCCGCCGCGCGCCGGGTGACGCTCATCGCCGGCCCGGGCCTGCCGGGGTCGGATCCCGAGCTTGACGCCGTGGCCGCGCTCTACCCGGCCGCCGAGGTGCTCACCGGCCGGGCGGCTACGGTCGGCGCGGCGCTGCGGGCGCTGGACGGCGCGGATGTGGCCCACATCGCGGCGCACGGGAGGTTCCGCGCGGACAATGCCATGTTCTCCTCGCTCGTGCTCGCCGACGGGCCGCTGACCGTATACGACCTCGAGGGGCTGCACCAGGCGCCGCGCGCGATCATGCTGGCGGCCTGCGACTCCGCGCTGTCGCCGGCTCTGCCCGGCGACGAGATGACCGGGCTGGTTGCCGCGCTGCTGGCCCTGGGCACCACCACCGTGATCGCCGCCCTGCTGCCGGTGCCGGACCCGGTCATGGGTCCGCTCGCGCTTGGCTGGCACCGGGAAGCCAGCTTGGGACGCGCCCCGGCCGAGGCACTGCTGGCCGTGCGGGCCCAGGCCCGCGAGACCGGGCCGCTGGCGCAGGTCACCGCGGCCGCACTGGCCTGCCTGGGCTACGGCGGATAGCCGCCGCAGCCCAGGCCCGCCCGCTGGCGCCCGGGGGCAGGTTAGTGGCGGATCAGAGCCCGGTCGGGCGCCACGGCCGGGCCCAGCCCTGGCTCCCAGCTGGCCCTGGCCAGCACCGCGTAAGCCGCCCGGCGGGCGCTGCCCGCCCTCGGGATCGCCTTCGCGATCAGCGCCGCGACCTGCGGTGCGGCGAACGATGTTCCGCTCCACCATGCGTACCCGTGGATCGGCACCGCCACCGTTTCGTTGGGCAGCTGCCACACGCCCTTCAGATAGGTGCTGCGGACATCCACGCCCGGGGCGTAGACGTCGACCCACCACCCGTAGTTGCTGAACGGGGCCAGCTGCCACCCGCCGTCGCTCCAGTCCATCGCGCCGACCGATACGACGTGCTTGAACGCCGCGGGCCAGAACGGCCGGTCCTGGCCGTGGTTCCCGGCCGCCGCCACGGCGACCACATCATCACCGGTGTGCCGGGCGAGCGCGACGCCGAGGGCCACGGGCGGAGCGTCGTCGTGGGTGTAACCGCCGAGCGAGAGGTTGATCACCGGTGCGGACGCGCGGGCGAGTCCCAGCGCGATCGTGGCATCGTCCCCGACGCCCATCGGATCCAGCACCTTGACCTGGCGGATCCGCGTCCGCGGGGCCACGCGCATGACGATGCCGGCGATGAACGTGGCGTGCCCGCCCTCCTCGGCGAAGTCCCCGTCCGCGAGCACCGGGTTCTCCTGGTCGCCCGGCTCGGCCATGAGCCTGGCCGCCAGGCCGGGGTGCAGGGGGAGCGCCGACGGGTCGAGGCCGGTGTCCAGGACCGCGATCTTCGGCTCGGGAGGCCCTTCGAAGGGCTTCTCCCGGAAACCCGGGGCGTCGCCCGGGTCCCCGTAGGGCCCGCCCTGGTAGTCAGGCTCGCCGCTGAACACGTAGTTCGGCCCGACGTTCGGCAGCGGTTCACCGTCGCCGAGGGGCCGCCGCAGCTCGCTGACCAGCGCCGGGATGTCCACCTCGGGAGGAAGCAGGAATGCCTGCACCGACAGGTCCGCGAGGCGGAAGCTCTCGTTCAGTTCCTCGTTGGAAACGGCGCCCCGCTGCCTGAGCTCTTCTTCCGTGCGCTGGGTTACATGCATGTCGCCGGTCTCGAGCAGGATCTGGCGCGGGCGGTAAAGATAACCCGGCCCATCCAGCACACCGCCCGGATCGTCGGTTCCCTTTCCCGACGCAGGCGGCCGCTTTCGCTGCCACAGGCTGTACCTATTTCCATCTGCTGAGACCATGTTCAACTCCCCCTACATGGTTACGGTCCCGTTAAGGTCCCCGATGAAACGGCCGATACCGGTGATATCGACGGTGCTATTCAGTGCCGGGTTTGCGATCCTGGTCGGCCAGCCGTTCGCGGAGGCGCTGCAGGCAGCGCGCCCGGGTCGGCCCGATGCTGCCCACCGGGATGTCGAGTGCCGCGGACACCTCCGCATAGCTCGGCGGCGGCGCGGCCATCAGGACCCGGAGCAGCTCCTTGCAGTTCTTGGTGAGCTGGCCGAACGCGCGCCACAGCCGGGCCGCACGTTCCGAGGCGAGCAGCGCCCCCTCCGCGTCGAGCACCGCCTGCTCCGGCGAGTAGTCGTCGGACTGGCCGAGGGCGACCAGCGTCGCCTCGTCCGCCGGGACCGTCCGGGTGCTGCCGCGGGCGACTCTCAGGGACTCTCTTCTCGCCGTGGTGGCGAGCCAGGAACCGACCTGGCCGGGCTTCTCGATCCGGTCGAGATGCTCGGTAAGGCGCAGCCACGTGGTCTGGAACACGTCCGCCGAGTCGGCCGGGCTGAGGCGGTAACCGCGCGTCACCGCCCAGACGAGTCCGCTGTACCGCTGAACGAGCGCTTCCCAGCCGGCCCGGTCGCCCTTCGCAGCGGCGCTGACCATGTCGCTTATCTCAGCGTCGTCCACGGCGGCCGCCTTCCGTTCTGGTATGTGCGGCAGCTAAAGCCTTATTCAGTTTGACATCAGACGACCCGGGCGCCCAGGCATTTTTCGGCGCCAGCCGATCGTGACTAACAGAGCGGTGCCCGGGCTGCCTGATACACGGCAGCGTCCGGCGGGGTGACCCGCCGCTTCGGCCCGGCCGTTCGGGCGCGACCCGCGATGTATCAGGCATCCGCATCGGTGCTCGATTACCTACCAGGCCGGGGCAGATGCCCGCTGGTAGCTCCCGCTTCGCGGGGAAAGGAGCTTTCGATGAACATCACCGAGAAGACGCCGGTCGGCAAGGTCTGTTGCTGTCCGACGCTTCACCCGTGCGAGTCGTGCGACGAGCTCGACATCCGGTATCGGCTGCCGTTCCGTCCGGTCGTGCAGACCAGGGACGGCGAGCAGGAGGTGCTGGTCGAGGTGACGCTGTGCTTCCGCCTGGAGTGCTGCACCGGCCCGCTGAGCCTCGGCGACCTGCTGTACTCGACCACGCTGCTGCCCGGCGAGAAGGTCCGCCTGCTCAGCACCGACCGGAACAGCCGGTTCAGCTTCAGCAGCGACGCCGAGTACGCCGCCCGGCAGTTCACCACCTCGGAGCAGTCGTTCTTCCTGGCCGGGATGGCGGATTCGATGAGCAACCTGAACGTGCTAGAGCAAGGGACGCAGGAGTCGTCCTACCGGGCCACGGCGGCGAGCGGGGGCAACTACGCCGGCCTGGACCTGGGCTTCCTCGACATCGGTGGCTATGTGGCGGCGAGCAGCTATGACGCGAGCGCGGCCAGCGCGTTCGCCCGCAACCTGTCCCAGCACGCCCAGAGCTCCAGCCGTCAGGTCGAGGTCTCGGTTCGCGCCGCGACGTCGACTTCCGTTTCCGAGGTGGCCAGCCGCAGCCATGCCGCGGGGGAGTCGCAGGACAAGTACGAGTCGGCGTCGCGGGAGTACTCCAACCCCAACCGGTGCCACGCGCTGACTTACCTGTTCTACCGGATCGAGAAGTGCCAGACGCTGCGCTTCACGCTGGTAGCCATCGACCGGTGGGTCGACGACCCGGCCTGCCCGGTCGGCATCCGCCCGCTGGCGGCCGAGGGCGCAGCTCCGGAGGCCGCAACCAGCGGCAACGGGGCAACCGGGGAGCCGATTCCGGCCGCCGTACGCGCCGCTGCGCTCGGCCAGGTCGAGGCCGACCTGCGGGCCCAGGGACTGCTGGACGCGGCAGGCAACTGCACGGTGGAGACGATCGAGCGGCTGCGCTGGGAGCGGACGGTGCGCCTGCCCACGCCGGGCGTGATGGTCAAGTGCTGCCTCGACGACTGCGACGCGTGCGAGCCTGCGCGCAAGCGGGAAATCGAGCTCGAGCTGGCCGCCAAGGAGCTGGACAACCGGATGGAGCTGCGCAAGATCGAGCTGCTGGATCAGTCCCAGGAGTATCGCTGCTGCCCGGGTGGTCGTTGCTGCGATCACGACGAGGGTGACGGCGACGAGCCTGAAGCCGGGTAACCAGCCGTAACGGGTCCTGGGTGGCTGTTTGGGTCACCCAGGACCTGTTGTGCGCGTGAGCCAGGCGTCGAACTCTGTGGCGACGATGCGCTCGTCGTGCACGCCGCTGGCCGCCGCGGAGGCCAGCCAGACGATGGGCGGGCCCATGACCGCCGGGTCGATGGCCCGCAGGCCGGGCGGCCGGTGCTCGGCCGGCAGCATGCCGGTCTCGGTCACGCCGCCCGGCAGCAGGATGTTCACCGTGACCGGGCTGCCGTTCAGGTCGGCGGCCATGATCCGGGACAGCGCCTCGGCGCCGGCCCGCGACGGTCCGTACGGCACAAAGCCCTTCCTGATCATGGTCGAGTGGTTCACCGAGATGTTGACGATGCGCCCGCCGCCGTTGTCCAGCATTCTCGGTGCCACCTCCCGCGCCACGAGGAAGTAGCCGGTGAGGTTGGTGTCGATCACCGCCCGGAACCCGTCGGCGGGTACCTCCCAGAAGCTCTGCGGCTCGATCATGAAGCGCGGGTTCACCGTACGCATGCCGATGCCCGCGTTGTTCACCAGCAGGTCGAGGCCGCCGAGCCGGGACCACGCCTGTTCCACGGCGCTGGCCACCGATGCCTCGTCGCGCACGTCGAGGGCGAGCCCGGTCGCCCGCGGCAGCCGGGCGGCAGCGGCGCTGGCCCGCCCGGCGTCACGGCCGGTGAGCGCCACCGTGGCCCCGGCCTCGGCGAGCGCCGTGGCCATCGCCAGTCCGAGCCCGCTGGTTCCCCCGGTGACCAGGGCGCGCGTTCCGCTCAGATCGGTGCCTGGCGTCCCGTTCTCTGTGGTCGTTTTGCTCATCCCTACAGCCAGCCCGACAGCCAGGAGTGCACCTCAGGTATCCGGTGCTCAAGAAGGGTCAGGTGCCCGTCGTGGTCCAGGATCCGGGCCTGCGCCGCTGGGATGCGGGCGGCG
>Ga0208725_1000118_pt1 | contig 17283 bp, 16 predicted proteins | sample MicForSoSWNH13_O_FD_188004 | JGI IMG/M metagenome (GOLD analysis project Ga0208725, IMG submission 188004) | Forest soil microbial communities from Harvard Forest Long Term Ecological Research site in Petersham, Massachusetts, USA - MetaG HF011... | ecosystem: Environmental > Terrestrial > Soil... | reverse complement strand
GGCGGCCGGCCGGGTTGCCGCCGTCCTCGCCGACGCCGAGGGCGGACGCGACCTCGGCCGCGACGTCGCCGTCGGCGGCGACGCCTGCGAGCTCGACGACGTGCACGACGCGCTGCTCCGCCTGGCTGCTGACCGCGTGCGCGAGACGCGTCTTGCCCAGGCCGCCGGGTCCCACGATCGACGTGACCCGGGACGTGCGCAGCAAGCCGGCCACGGCGGCGATGTCGTCGTCGCGGCCAAGCAGGGGGTTGGGCTCGTGCCGGACACCGCGGCGGATCAGCGGCGCGTCGGCCTGCAGCAGCTCCGCCTGCACGCTCTGCAGTGCGGGGCCCGGGTCGCTGCCGAGCTCCTCGCGCAGTTGCTGCTGGTATTCGCCGTACCGGGCGAGCGCCGCCGCGGGCCCAACCGCCGCAGCCTCGCTGCGCAGCAGTTCCGCGAGGACCTCCTCGTCCCTCGGGCTCCGGTGGATCAGCTCGCCGAGCGGCCCCGCGGCCTCAGCCCGCCGCCCCAGGCGCGACAGCACCAGCGCGCGGGCCCGCAGCAGCGACCGGTAGGCGGGAACCCGCGCGGCGCGCAGCACGGACAGCGGATCGCCGCCGCCCGAGCTCCAGTCCTCCGCGCCCGCACAGAGAGCGAGCCCAGCCTCTGCGTTCTCGAGCGCTGCCCGGTTGTCGCCGGTCCGGGAGCTCTTCTCGCTCTCTGCGGCGTACAGCAGGACCGCAGACGCATCGATCTGGTCGTCGCGCAGCGAGAGGCGGTATCCGGCCGGCGTGCTGACGATCACACCGGGGCCGAGGCGGGCCCGGGCGCGTGACACGAGTACCTGAAGAGCCTTGAACGGGTGCTCGGGTTGCTCGTCGGGCCACAGCGCGTCGATCAGCCGCGTGGTGCTGGACCCCGCGTGCGGGTCCTCGGCCAGGAGCGCAAGCAGGCCCTGCAGCCGGGAGCCGGTGATCTCCAGGCCGCCGTAACTCACCCGCGACAGCAGGGCCAGCTCAACGGTCATCGCCGTCAGATTAGCCGGTTTCGCGCCCGGTGCCGTGGGCCCGAGCGGGGAACCGCGGCGGGGTTCCTATGCTGCGAGTATGGGCGAACTCCGGGTGGGCACGGCGTCGTGGACCGACCGTACGCTGCTGGACTCTGGCTGGTACCCGCCGGAGGCGGACACGCCGGACAAGCGGCTGCGGTTCTACGCGCGCCAGTTTCCGCTTGTCGAGGTCGACGCCACGTACTACGCGCTGCCGGCCGAGCAGACCGCCGCGGCCTGGGCCCATCGCACCCCGGACGGGTTCATATTCAACATCAAGGCGTTCAGCTTGTTCACCCAGCACCCCACGCGGGTCGCCGCGCTGCCCAAAGACCTGCGCGAATCCGTTGCCGAGTCCGGCAAGGAGCGGGTGTACCTGAAGGACGTCGACCCCGGAGTCGTCGACCAGGCATGGGAACGGTTCCTTGCGGCGCTGGAGCCGCTGCGCGAGACGGGCAAGCTGGGTGCGATCTTGCTGCAGTTCCCGCCCTGGTTCCCGATCTCCCGTGCCCGCAAGGACTACATCCTGTCCTGCGCGCAGCGCGCCGCGCCGCGGCAGGTATGCATCGAGTTCCGCAACCCGACCTGGATGACCGAGGACAACCAGGCTGAGACCCTGGACTTCCTGGCCGCCAACAAGCTGCCGTACGTGTGCGTGGACATGCCGCAGGGCTACAAGGACTCCATCCCCCCGGTGCTGGCCGCCACCGCCGACCTGGCCGTCCTCCGGATGCACGGCCACTCCGACAAGTGGACCAGCAAAGACATCCACGAGCGGTTCGGCTACGACTACAGCGACGCCGAACTCGCCGAGTGGGCGCCCAAGGTCCGCAGCCTCACCGAGGACGCCCGGATCACGCACGTGCTGTTCAACAACTGCTACCGCGACAACGCCCAGCGCAACGCCCGGCAGCTAGCCGACCTGCTGGACGCTGAGTAGCCGGGAATCCTGTCAGTCGTATTGATGATCCAAGCGCGGAACTGAATGCGGTCGTGGGCCCCACGCTGTTCTTCTTTGAACAGCGTGGGCCCCACCACCGTGTTGGATGGTTACGGGGCGGTCCAGTCCACGACCTGCGTGGCCGCCCTGACCAGGAGCTTGGGCGGGGCGAGGCGCAGCATGGCGTTGCGTACCGGCTGCCGCCAGCCGCCGCCGAGGTCGGCGCCGAACCGCGCGGTCATGGCCGCCAGCCGGGCGATCTTCTGGCACCGGGACCGGCGCACCTGGTCAAATTCGGACAGCGCGGTGTCCAGGTCGGCTCCGGCGCACACCGGTGCGCCGATCAGCCGCCCCACGCAGACGCCGTCCTCGAGGGCGGTGGACGCCCCGCCGCCCACCGTGGGCAGCGCGGCGTGCGCGGCGTCGCCGACCATGACCACCCGGCCGCGAATGTAGGTGTGCAGACCGCCCGGCAGGTAATAGACGTCGTGGCGTATCAGCTGGTCCGCCGTGGTGCCCGCCACGATGGCCCGGACCTGGGGGGACCAGCCGGCGAAGCGGTCGCGGGCGGCGGCCAGCTCGTCGTCGAACGCGGCTCCCTCGGGATGCCGGAAGTACCCGAACCAGTAGAGCTCGCGGTCGCTGACCCGCAGGAAACCGAACTCGGTCCTGGGCCCCCACATCTCGACCAGCCGTCCGCCGGTGCTGGTGTCGGGGATCACCGCGCGCCAGCACGTGCTGCCGCTGTACCGGGCGGGGGCACCGGGGAACAGCTCCGCCCGGACGGTGCTGCGTACACCGTCGGCGGCGACGACCAGGTCAGACTTGCGGCGGTGTGCCGCGGGGGCATCGGTCCGCCAGCTGACCCGGGCCGACTCGCCGCGCACCTGGCCCGGCTCGACGCTGGTGACCTCGGCGCCGTTGATCAGCTCAACGCCGCCGGCGGCCCTGGCCGCCCGCAGCACGGCAGCGTGCAGGCGCTGGCGGTGCAGGCCCCAGATCGTGGTCACCGCGCGGAGGCTGGGCATGTCGGGAATCTGCAGCAGCCACCGGCCATCCGGGCTCTGATAACCCGGGGCCGAAGTCTGGTACCCGGCGGCGCGGACCTCCTCGGCGGCCCCGATGGCCTCCAGTGCCGCCATCCCGTTGCCGGTGATCGCGAGCCCCGCGCCGACCTCACCAAACTCCGGTGCCCGTTCCAGCACAGTGGCCTGCCATCCGGCCTGCGCCAGGGACACCGCCGAGGCGAGCCCGGCGATCCCGCCGCCGACCACGGTCGCTGTCCGCGCGTCAGCCACCGGCTTTCACCCCGTTCAGGGCAGTTGGGCGATCGGTTATCCGTGCCACAGCTGTCGCCATTGTACTACGCCTTGTAGTAGGTAGAGGGTGCTGGAGGCACTGACGGCCAGTTCCGGGGCCTTCTCGGGCCGCCGGAATTAGGCGGGCTGCTCCACGCTGTTGCGCATCTTGATCAACAGGCTGTCCGCGGTCGCGGTCGGCACGGGCCCGCCGGCGACGGAAGAAGAGCTAATGATGAGATCACCCACCGTCGAGTTGGTGGACCACTGGCAGAACGTCACGGAGGACGAACTCGCGCACTCGGCAGCGCCGCCGTGCGGCCCGGCGTCGACGGTCAGGACACGGGCACCCGGATAGCTCTTGAGCACGAGCTGCTCGTTGAACGTGCCGTTGAACCCGATGAACAAGACCAGCGGCCCCGACCCGCTCTGGTAGGCGGCGCTGACCGAGGACTTCAGCGTGCCATACCCAGGCACCTTGGTAATCGAGGACCGGGCCCCGGTCACGGTTGCGTTCAGCCCGAGCGTGTCGAGCGCATTGGTGTCGCGCGGCAGGCCGGCAGCGGTGCTCGGCGCGGTCAGTTTCCACGAATGGTTTTCGTGCCGGTGGACGAGGGCAGAGGCCACGAGGATCGCCGCGACGAGTACGGCGGCGCCGATCCGCAGCCGCCGGAACATCCTTCGCCGCGGGGCCTGCGGCTGATAACCGCCCATGCCCGGCGTGCCGTACCACTGCGGCGCGGGAAGGCCGGGGCCCGGCGGCATCCCGTAACCCTGATCCGGGCCTGGCGGATTGACGTAACCGGGCTCCGGCGGTTGCGGACCGGGAGGCACCGGGACCTGGTCCCCTGTCCAGCCCGCGGAGCCGTCCGGAGGCGGATTCCAGTTGCTCATCAGCGTTCCCCCTATGACATTTGGCACGCTTCGCAACATCTTCCCGGAATATCCCCGGTTACGGTAGGCCGACGCCGACTTCAGCGCGCGTCATCACTGACGACGCAGGCGTGATCACCACCCGACGGGTCACGCCCCGCCGGGCGGTCAGCCGGTCAGAACCATGTCGTCCATCCCCGTCTTGGTGACGGCTGGGCTGCCAGAGCTCACGGTGACCTCATCCGCGTCGCCCGACAGGTCCACGCTGCCGGCGGAGTCGACGACGACATGATCGCTGTCACCGGAGACGTTGATCGCCTGGCAGGACCCGGTGAGGGTGACGTCGTCGCTGTCCCCTTGCAGGTTGACGGTGCCGTTGTTGCAGGCCTCGGTCAGCGGGGTGCTGCTCTGGTCGATGGTGATCGTGCCGCCCGTGGCCGAGTTGCCGCCCGTGGCGGAGGTGCCACCCGTGGCCGAACTGCCGCCTGTGGCCGAACTGCCGCCGGGCGTCGAGGTGCCGGCCGTGGCCGAGCTGCCGCCGGGCGGCGCGCTGGCCGTCGCGCTGCCGATGACGTTCCCGGCCGTGCTGGTAGAACTCGCGGGGGCCGTCGCTGGGCCGCCGGCCGAGCAGGCAGCGAGCATGGCGGCGGCGGCCAGGCCCAGGATCGGGATGGTAAGACGGACGGCCTTCATCGATGTCCTCCTGCAGGGTGAGACGGCCGGCCGACTGGCTGACCGTGGTGGGCGCAACGAATAGTGGCCGGGCCAGCGGCTGCCTGTCATGACGGAAATAGTGCTGTCAGCAGAACTGCCGACAGCGTGATCAGCCGTTACGGTGCAGAATTGCCGGGTGAGTCCCGACCTGCCCCCGGTCGCCGCGGAGCGAACCATGACGTACCGGGCACCCCGCCCCCAGCCCAGGACGCCCCGTGCCGGGCTGGTCTCGGCGCTGCGGTCGCACTCCGGCGCCGGCTCGTGGTCGTTGCGGTCGCAGGCCGGCCCGGCCTCGTGGCCCGCGCTCGGCGGACGCGACGCCGACCCGGCCGAAGCGCCCCGCAGGACCCAGGCCGTCATCGCGCGCACGATCGCCCTGCTCCGCATCGCCCAGGTCATCCCGTGGCCGGTGGCTGTGGCGCTCGGCTCGCAGAGCGGCATCCAGCATCTCTGGCTGGCCGGGATCGTCTACGGCGTGCAGACCGGATGGTCGCTGGTGTGGGCGACGATCGTGCTCGCCCGCAGCGCCATCCCGTCCTGGGCGATGCTGATCGACGTCGGGGTGGCGGCCAGCTGCCTGGTGCTGGCCGGGCTGGCCTGCTATCCGCAAGACGCTACGACGTGGGCCAACTCGGCTGTCGCGCCCGCCATGGGCACCGCGGTAGCGGCCGCGGCGGCCTGGCCGCTGATCGGGTCCGCCGCGTCGGGCCTGCTGCTCGCGCTCGCCTACCTGAGCGGTGTGATCCGGGGCCTGACGCTGTCGGACACGGCGTGGGCCGCGACCGTCGGCAACATCACGTCGCTGCTCGGCTTCGCCGTGATCGCCGGCCTGGTCAGCCACTACCTGATGCGCCAGGCCACCGCCTCCGCCGCGGCCGCGGTCGAGCTGGCCGAGGCCCGGGCCCGCCAGGCCTCGGAGGAATCCCGCGAGCTGGAACGCACCCGCCAGTACCGGATGCTGCACGACACGGTGCTCTCCACACTCAGCGCGCTGGCCCGCGGCGGCCTGGATCCGTCCGATCCGCTGGTGCGGCAGCGCTGCGCGGCGGACGCCGACTACCTCCGGGGCCTCATCTCCTCCAACGGCGTCTCGGTCGGCAACCAGCTCCAGGGCGAACTGGCCGCTGTCGGCCGGTCACAGGCCGCACTTGGGTTGCGGGTTCACGTGCACTGCGCCGACATACCGCCCGACCTGCCCGAGCCCGTCGTCCGCGGCCTGACCGACGCCTGCCGTGAGGCCCTGAACAACGTGATCAAGCACAGCGGCGGCAGCCAGGCCTGGGTGACCGCGGTCGGCCCCGATCCGCATTCTCCCGGCGGCCCGCTGGCCACCCTCACCATCACCGACCGCGGCCGCGGCTTCGACCCCGCCCGCGTCGGCCCGGGCCTGGGCATGCGCGAGTCGATCAGCGGGCGGATGACCGAGATCGGCGGTGCGGCTCACGTGGACAGCAGTCCCGGCCAGGGCACGACGGTGGAACTGGCGTGGCCGGGATGATCACGCTCGCGGCGATCGACGACGACCGCATGCTGCTGACTGGCCTGCGCTCGTGGCTCGGCCCGGTGGACGGCATCGAGCTCACGGCGACGGCCGCGACCGTGGACGAGTACCTCGACGCCGGCCCAGCCCCGGCGGACGTCGTGCTGCTCGACCTGAACCTGCGGGATGGCAGCACTCCCGCGGTCAACGTCGCGCGGCTGCTCGACATCGGCGCGGCGGTCCTGGTCGTGTCCACCATCCCTGACGCCGAGCACGTGCTGGCCACCATTGAAGCGGGCGCCGCGGGTTACGTCACCAAGGACAACGACCTGCCTGCGCTGGTGAGCGCGATCCGCGACGTCGCCGCGGGCGGGACCGTGGTCAGCCCCGAACTGGCCTTTGTGCTCAGCACGGACCGCCGGCCTGAGCGTCCCCGGCTGTCGGCTCAGGAGAGCCTGGTCCTGCGCATGTACGCGTCGGGCGCGACGCTGCAGGCCACCGCCCGCCGCGCCGGGGTGGCCTACGGCACGGCCCGCGAATACCTGGAGCGCATCAAGCGCAAGTACACCGACGCGGGACGGCCGACCCACACCAAGCTTGACCTCGTGGAACGGGCCCGCGAGGACCGGCTCGAACTCGACGGACTGGGACCTTCCGGCTGAACGCCAGCCGGCGCCCGGCCCCGCGGCAGTTCTAGCTGGTCCCGCGAAGGGCGACGCCGCAGTAGAACCCGCGCGATCCGTCGGTGTCCGCAGCCTCGAGGTCCTCGGCGCCCCACAGGCCCGCATAGGTGACGGCGGGCTCCGCGTCTTCGTAGGGCGACACCAGCTCCAGGCCGTCGAAGAACCGCTCCACTTCGGCCCTCGAGCGCGGGTGGACGGTCGCGGTGGACTTCGCCATCGTTTCCTCGGTGGCCTGGGTCTGGGCCGGCGGCAAGTTCTCGTTGGTCCCGTGCGAGAGCGCCAGATAGCTCCCGGGCGGCACCGCGGCCATGTACCGCGCCACCAGGCCCCATGGGTCTTCGCCGTCGGCCACGAAGTGCATGACGTCGGTCATCACGACCCCCACCGGCTCGGCGAGGTCGATCAGCCGCAGCAGATCCGGATGGCTCAGCAGTGCGTCCGGCTCGCGCAGGTCAGCCAGTATCACCGCCGTCGTCCCGTCAGCAGCGAGCAGCGCGCCGGCGTGCGCGGCGACCATCGGGTCATTGTCGACGTACACCACGCGGGCTTCCGGGTCGATCCTGTGCACCGACTCGTGGGTGTTGTTCTGCGTCGGCAGGCCCGACCCGATGTCGAGGAACTGCCGGATTCCGTGCCGGGCCATCCAGACGGCCGCGCGGCCATGAAAGCCCCGGTTGGCCCACAGCGCGTCGGCGACGTCGGGGATGCGGGCCTTCAGATACTCCGCGGCTTCCCGGTCGGCGGGAAAGTTGTTCGTGCCGCCCAGAAAGTAGTCGTACAGCCGGGCCGGACTCGGCCTGGTGGGGTCGACGCCTGGGGGGACGTCGGCAAGCTCAGTCATATCAGCCTCTCTGTTCGGCTGGACGGACGCGCTTCGTCTCCCCAAGCAAAAGTCTGGCACGACCGGCGCGGTGAACGGCACCGGGCATGCGGCAGGGGTGCTGTTTCGGGGAGGGCGAGCAGCAACGACGGCGGCTGCGATAACGAATGGTATGCGCCACCAGTTCGCGGTCCCGGCCGGGGCTGCTGCCGTTGGGCAGTGCCCTATCTGGGCCGGGGCTGGTGGGCGCGCACCATCAGGTCCACGGCGACGTACCCCCGGTGCCACGCCGCGGTTGGCGAGCGCATCGGCGCGCTCGTTGCCGGCGATGCCACGGCGGCATTGTCACGCGAACGTCACGGTAGTGTCCCAGCTGCGGCTTTTCCGCTCGGGGGCTGGACGGCCAATGCCACGGGATGCTCCAGTATTGGGTAGCCCGTGGCGGTGATCGACGGCAGACAGCAAAAGTCTGCGTCCTGCCATGGGGCTTGTCGCACCGGGGAGGTTTGCGTGCGCTCCCAAAATGATCACTGCTGTGGGTTATTAGCCCGGCAAGGCAGATCAAGGCCCGAGTTATTCAGCAGAGTGCTGACGACGTGCGCGGCCGCGGTGGCACTGGCTGCAGCCGGCTGCAGCGGCAGTACTACCACGATGCCCGGGAATACCCCGCTCATGGGCGGAACAGCCGTCCGGGCAGAGGGGCCGTCGGGCACACCAAACTATATTTTTCCTTACACAACCGCTCTTTCCCAGCCGAACGGCCCGGAATTCCAGAACCTGATGTACCGGCCGTTGTACTGGTTCGGGCAGGGCACCCAGCCCACGGTGAACAACTCCCTCAGCCTGGCAAACCCGCCGGTATTCAACGGCAAGAACGTAACCTTCACGCTGAAGCGCTACATGTGGTCCAACGGCAGCCGGGTCACCGCCCAGGACGTGGTGTTCTGGCTGAACATGGAACTGGCCCTGCCAGCGGATTACGGCGCCTACTCGGGATTTCCGGCGAACGTGTCGAATATCAGGGCGGTCGGCTCGGCCGAGCTGACCATGACGATGGACCAGGCCTACTCGCCGACCTGGTTCCTGTACAACGACCTGAGCCAGATCACGCCGATGCCCGCGGCGTGGGACCGGACGGCGTCCGGGCGGAGCAGTTGCGCTACGACGGTCAAAGACTGCGTCGCGGTGTACGGCTACCTCAACGGCCAGGCCAAGGACATGAGCACGTATGCGACCTCGCCGATCTGGGGCGTGGTGGACGGGCCGTGGCGGCTGAGCGCGTTCAATGCCGACGGCCACGTCACGTTCGTGCCGAACAAGTCCTACTCCGGACCGGTCAAGCCGAGGCTGGCGGCCTTCGAGGAGGTGCCGTTCACGAGCGACGCGGCCGAGTATGACGTGCTGCAGGCGCCGAGTTCCAGCACCAAAATTGACGTGGGCTACCTGCCCTATCAGGACGCCCCGGTCAAACCGGCCGGTGCGGCGGTCGGCGCGAACCCGCTGGCCGCCAAGGGCTACACGCTGGCCCCGCCATATTTCCCATGGGGCATCAGCTACTACGTACTGAACTTCCAGTCCACTACTGGCAACGGCGCGATCATTAAACAGCTGTACTTCCGGCAGGCGCTCGCGTACCTGACGAACCAGGCGGCAGTGATCAGCGGCCCGCTGCGAGGTTACGGCGCTGCTACCGTTGGCCCGGTCCCGGTCACGCCGGTGACCCCGTTCCTGTCGCCGCAAGGCAGGCGGGGCGATCCATTCCCGTACAGCCCGGCAAAAGCCAGGAGCCTGCTAGCAGGCCATGGCTGGACGGTGGTCCCGAACGGGGTCAGCACCTGCGCGGACCCGGGCCGGTGCGGCCCGGGGATCAAGAAAGGCCAAGGGCTGAGCTTCACCTTCCCCTACGTAAGCGGGCTCTCCTGGATCGCGTCGGAAATGACGCAGCTGCAGTCCAGCGCGGCATCGGCCGGGATCAAGCTGAATCTGCAGCCGGAGCCGTTTAACGAAGTGGCCGCGCTGTCCGGCAACTGCGTGGTCACCAAGACCCCGTGCAACTGGGACTTCGGCGCCGGGATCGGCTGGTCGTACTCGCCCGACTACCTGCCGACCGGCGAGACGTTGTTCCTGTGCGGTTCGCCCGCCAACGCCGGCGGGTACTGCAACAAGGCCAATGACGCGCTGATCGCCAAGACGCTGGTCAGCGGCAGTCTGTCCGACATGTACAGCTGGGAGGACTACCTGTCGACCCAGCTGCCGGTGGAATGGCTGCCGAACACGGCCGCGCCCCTGACCGAGATCGCTGACAACCTTCGCGGCGTCACGCCGCAAAACTCGGCGCTCAACATCAACCCGGAGAACTGGTACTTCGTGAAGTAGGTCCGCAGACACCCGATGCTTGTGGCAGGCGGGTTTGCCGCCGGCCACAAGCATGCGCATCTTAGACACTGGTGGTGGGGATGCCTCGCCGGGCCGTCCGCGTCCTGTCGATGAGCACCGCGGCGGCGGCAGCGAAAAGCGCGGCCGCCAGCGCGATCAACGTAATCTGCCAGCCTGCCATGCCGCCCGCAGTGACAACGCGGACGGGAGCCTGCGGCACCGGCGTGATTCCGGTTCCGCCGCCGTCCGATGGCACCAGCGCGGCGAACGCGGCAGGCCCGGTGGCGAAGGCTGCCAGGACACCGCCGGCGGCCACGGTCACGATCCCGATGATGCGGTGGATGCGGTTCATGATGTTCTCCATTCGAGTCGTTGTGTGAGTCGTGTCTGAGATGCGGCTGGCCGCACGTGATCTAGGCCCCGAGCTGCGCGCGCAGCCGCCGTGCTTCGCGGACGGCGCGGCGCATGCGGCGCTCGGCGCGCTCGGCGCGGCGCGTGGCCCGGCGGAGCGCGAGGAGGCGCTGCGCCGGCCGTTGCTGCTCTGCGTAGGCCAGCCGCTGGCGGTGCACGTCATCGGAGAGCTGAGTGAGCTGATGCATGGTGACCATCTCTTCCTGTCATTGATGGGCTTGTCCTGTGCTCCACTGTCGCCAGTGGCGAGGGCGGTCACCATACGTAGCGACGCACAGGAGAGGCACAGGATTAGGCTTGTGCGCAAGTCCGCGTCCGCCGGATGAGGGTGCAGGCAGCGGGCGAGGCCTGGCGAAGGAGATGGGCCTGTGGCAGAGCAGGCTGCGCTGAGTTTCGGCAGGCTGCTGCGGCAGCTGCGGGACGATGCCGGGCTGACGCAGGAGGAGCTGGCCGATGCCGCAAGGGTGAGCCAGCGGGCGATCAGTGACCTGGAGCGCGGGATTAACCTGACCGCCCGCAAGGACACGGCCCGGATGCTGGCCGATGCCCTGAAACTGAGCGGGCCCAGGCGTGCGCCGTTCGAGGCGGCGGCCCGCGGGCGCGCTCCGGCCTCGGATGTGCTGGCAGCTGGAGCGCCGGCCACGAGCTCCGCGGCGGCGACCCGGACGCTACCCCGGGATATCGCCAGCTTCACCGGACGGGAGAGCGAGCTGGCACGGCTGAGTGGCGAGGAGATGGACGGCGGCGTGGTGGGGATACATGCCATCGGCGGGATGGCGGGCATCGGCAAGACCACGTTCGCGGTGCATGCAGCGCACCGGCTCGCCGGGCGTTTCCCCGACGGCCAGTTCTTCCTGCCGCTGCATGCCCACACCCCCGGCCAGCGGCCGGTGGATCCCGCAGATGGGCTGGCTAGCTTATTGCTGACAGCTGGGGTCGCCGCGCAGCACATCCCGCCAGGTATGGAAGCCCGGGCAGCGCGGTGGCGCGATTGCGTGGCGGGGAAGAAGATCCTGCTTCTGCTCGACGACGCAGCGGGGCATGAACAGGTCCGGCCGTTGCTGCCGGGCACCGCGGGCTGCCTGGTGCTGATCACCAGCCGCAAGCACCTGACCGCGCTCGAGGACGCCGAGGCCATCAGCCTCGACGCCCTGCCGCCTGGTGAGGCCGCCACGCTACTGGCCCGGCTGGCCGCCACTGCCGACCTGGATGCTGGTGACGCCGCGGCGGGCGAGATCACCAGGCTGTGCGGGTACCTGCCCCTGGCGATCGGCATGCTTGCCCGTCAACTGCACCATCACCCCGCCTGGACCGCAGCGGGCCTGGCCGCCGACCTAGCCACCGCCCGGGACCGGCTGGAGCTGATGCAGGCCGAGAACCTGTCGGTTGCCGCCGCGTTCGACCTGTCCTATCGCGACCTCACCAGCGACCAACAGCGGCTCTTCCGCCGGCTCGGCCTGCACCCAGGCCCCGACATCGACGCGTACGCCGCCGCCGCCCTGGACGACACCAGCCTGGACCGGGCGCGCCGGCATCTCGGAGACCTCTACGATCACCATCTGATCACCGAGCCCACCCGCGGCCGCTACCGCCTGCATGACCTGCTCCGCGAGCATGCTCGCGGACTCGCCGCCGCCGGCGACCCGGCGGACGGCCACGCCGCAGCCGGCCGGCTGCTGGATTACTACTCACATGCTGCGCTGGCCGCCGGCAGGTACACAACCACCCGGACCACGGCCGATGACGACCCTCCACCTGGCGAGCAGCCGGCCTGGGCCCCGCAGCTGTCCACGCCGGAGCAGGCGGCCGCCTGGCTCGAAACCGAGCGCCCCAACCTGAACGCTGCCGCCGAGTACGCCGCTGCCCACGGATTCCCCCAGCATGCGATCGCCCTCCCGTCAGCCATGAGCGGGTTCTTGCGCGCGCGCGGTGACTGGGAGAAGTCCACCACCCTCCACCAGGCCGCCCTGAGCACCGCGCGGCAGGTCGGCGACCGGAGCGGCCAGGCCAGCGCCCTGGACGAGCTCGGCGTCGTGGAGTGGCTGACCGGGGACTACACCGCAGCCGCGGCCAGCCATCGTCAGGCGCTGGATCTGCACCGAGACCTCGGCGACCAGCGCGGCCAGGCCTACGCCCTTAGCCATCTGGGTGTAGTGCAACAGCTGACAGGGGACTACCGGGCCGCAGCCGTCAGCCAGCAGCAGGCATTGGACCTGTACCGCAGCCTCGGTCACCTGCGCGGCCAGGCTTTCGCTCTCGGCAACCGGGCCGCCGCGGAACGGCTGGCCGGGGACTACAGGGCGGCCGCAGCCAGCGGGCAGCAGGCGCTGGCGCTGTTCTGTGACCTCGGTAACGCTTACGGCCAGGCCTTCGCCCTGGCCAATCTGGGCGAGATGCATCGGCTGACCGGGGACTACGCCGCCGCCGCCGACAGCGGGCACCAGGCGCTGGCGCTGTACCGCGACATCGGTGAACGAGGTGGCGAGGCCGAGGTGCTGAACAACCTGGGCGAACTGCTACGCCAGTCTTCGGATTGTCACCGGGCCCGCGACCACCATGCTGAGGCACTGGCCATCACCCGTGAAATCGGCGCGCCCCTCGATGAAGCCCGCGCCCTTGAAGGCATCGGCAAGTGCCACATACAAGACGACAAACCCGCCGACGGCACCGGATACCTGCGGCAGGCACTGGCGATCTACCAGCGCATCGGTGTCCCCGGCGCCCACGCCGTCCGGGAATACCTCCGCGATCATGGCCCGTGACGGGCCGGTCCGCGGTGTCAGCCGCCGGGTCGGCCTGTCACGGGCCGCGGGGGTGCAGAGTTCAGAACCATGCCCGGCCTGTCCGCCCGATTGCGCCCTACCGGCGGGATGGCACGCGCATCGCTGCCGCCATGCCGCGGTTGGCGAGCGCATCGGCGCGCTCATTGCCGACGTTCCCGGCGTGGCCTTTGACCCAGCGCCAGTCCACGTCGTGGCGCTCCATCGCGGCGTCGAGCCGCTGCCACAGGTCAGCGTTCTTGACCGGCTGCTTGGCAGCCGTCTTCCATCCGTTGCGCTTCCAGACCGGCAGCCATTTGGTGACGCCGTTGCGGACGTAGGTGCTGTCGGTGTGCAGCCGGACCGGAACCGCTCTGGTCAGGCTCTCCAGCGCCTGGATCGCGGCCATGAGCTCCATCCGGTTGTTGGTCGTCTTCGCCGGCTCGCCTCCGTACAGCTCCTTCTCGTGCCCGCGGTAGAACAGCACGGCGCCCCACCCGCCCGGGCCCGGATTCCCGCTGCACGCGCCGTCGGTATAGATCTCCACAGCCTCGCCGGCCACGTCGCCTGACATGGAGGCAAGGTACCGCGCTGCCCGGCGCGCACGTGATCGTGTGCCGGAACGGCCCGCCGGGCGCCAGTGTGGCTGGCCCGGCTGCTAGCCCTGCGGCGGGTCGGCCGGGCCGCCGAAGGTGCGCCGCACCTGGTCCTCCTCCTGCACCGAGAGGTCGGAGCGGATCAGCTCCAGGCTCTGTCCCTCGAACGCCTTCGCCACCGTGCCGACCGTGGCACTTTCGCTCAGCAGCACCAGAGCAGACGTTCCCGGGGTCAAGTCGCCCTTCACTGAGTCGACCGTCGAGCTGTCGATATTGCTGTGCGTGATCTTCTTGGCGATCGACGAGAACGCGCTGCCCTGACGGGTCACGTGCTCGTGCGTCAAGGGTGCCGACGCGTACTGCGGCCAGCGGATGACCGCTGCGTCCTGCACGTCGATGAGGTCCTGCTCATCCAGCCGCTTAAGCCTGAGCACCGCGTCGTCGGCCCCCTCGGTGCTGGTGAACCGCCATGCCGTCAGAGATGACATCGACTCGTTTCCTTCCCCCCTGGCCGGTTACCCCCGGCGGGCACTACCGCGGCCGGCCTCAGGGAAGGGGCAGGTCCGCACCCCTTGACCAAGCCCTGCCGGTAACTGTGCCCCGATTTCTCTTGCCCGTTCTGTTCCCCCGGGCTGGTAACGCACACTCTCGAGCCCTCCTGAGCTGGCATTTCGCCTGTACCGGGCGAACCGCCGCCGCCAGCCGCGCAGCTTGACCGATCCGGCCGCTGGAGCGGCGCTGCGGCTGCGGCTACGGTAGTGATCGTGCGCGGTGTGCCGTGGTGGGGCGTGGTCTCGTCGGCTGCGGCCCCGGTACTGATGATCACCGGGTGGACGATTGCCGCCGGGCTCCAGCCGTCCTCGTTCGACCAGGTTTCCCAGCCGGTCAGCGCGCTGGCCGCGGTGGGTGCCACCGACCGGTGGGTGATGACGCTGACGTTCCTGGTCGTCGGCGCCTGTGACGTCGTCACCGCGCTCGCCCTGCGGCCGGCCAGAACAGCAGGCCGGCTGACCCTGATGGCCGCCGCTGTCGCCGGTGTCCTGGTGGCGCTGAACCCGGAGCATCCCGGGACCGATATGCCGGTTCCGCACATGATCTGGGCGGCCGCTGGATGCATCGCGCTGGTGGCCTGGCCGCTGGCCGCGTCGCGGCGGGGGGCCTCGGTGCCGTGGGCCCTGCGGCCTGCGGTGTCGGCCGGTGCCGTGGTGGTGCTGCTGGGCCTGGTGGCCTGGTTCGCTACCGAACTGATCTCCTATGGCGGGCAGGCCGGCCTGGCCGAGCGCATCTTCGGCATCGCGCAGGGGCTGTGGCCGCTGGCGGTGGTCGTGTCCTGCCGCTATGCCGCCGCCAGCCGCATTCCAGACCTTAGCCAGCCAGCTGCGCGCCCGGAACTCGAGCCCGCGGCCGGTGATTAGGCCCGCTCAGAAGACGGCGCGTGGCGTCCAGCTTGCCCTCATCGGGCACCTTCGATCCCAGCGTGCGCGAAGCGAATCACCTGGTCCACGAGCCTGAGCAGTTCGGCCGCGCTTGGCGGGGCCGCGAGGGCCTGGGCGTCATCGCTGTCGTAGAGCTCACGCAATCCAGCGACAGCCGATAGCGCCGCGAGTCGCGGGACCAGCGCGTTTCCGGACTGGCCGAGGTCTTTGCCAATGGCTTCGGCGAGAACGCGCTCGAACGGGTAGTAGCTGGCGCGGGCGCGGCCACGAAGCTCGGGCTCAGCGTTGATGATGTGCGCTCGCAAGGCGCGCCGCTGCCAGAAATGTCCGTCCTCGGATCCGTTGGTCTCAGCCTCAGTCATCGTGGTCGCCATCCAGTCGCGCAGTGCTTCGAGCGCGGTTTCGTGCGGCTGCCGGTCGGACAGGCGCTTGCTCAAGCCGTCCAGCGTGAACGGTTCGGCGTCGAACAGCAACTCCTCCTTGGCGGGGAAGTGCACCGTGACAGTTCTGGGCGCAACGTCGGCCCGTTCCGCTATGTCGTTGATGGTGGTCTCGCGGTACCCGCGCTCGGTGAAGAGTTCGAGCGCCGCCGTCTGGATCGCCTGCCGCGTACGCCGCTTTCGCCGCTCCTGCCGATCCACCTGCCCTGCAGTCATAGCGCCATCTTACTTGACAAGTAATAATGCAGAGCTAGCATTATTGCTAGCTCAGCAATAAGGAGGGGCGCCATGCCAGACTTCATCTCTGACAGTCCGCTTGCCCGCGGCCTGATCCGCGTCGGCGACGAGGCCATCGCCCGTGAGGACGACGCGAAGCTCCGGGACTACTACACAGAGGACTACGTCTTCCACGGCCCGGGCGGCGACCTGACCTTCGAAGAGCTCCGCGCCTACTTCATCTCGTTGCGCGCCGCCTTTAGCGACCTGCGGCTCGTCCGCGAGCAGATCATCGCCGACGGCAGGTTCCTGGCCGCGCGCAACACCTTCTCTGGCGACTTCACCAGCGTCTTCACCTACTCGCCCATCGGCCCAGTCGAGCCCACCGGCCAGCATGTCGAGTGGGAAGTGATGAACACGTTCAGGTACGACAACGACGGGCGACTAGCTGAGGAGTGGGTGCAGACCGACTACCGCAGCTTCTTGACCAAGCTGGGCGTGACGGCGGGCTGACGCTGCGGCCAGGTCAACGGCGGATGGCGACCTGGTCCACGGCCGGCAGCCTGACCCCTAGGCCCTCGACCCGGCCGGTGCGCGTGTCGACCACGACAAGCTTGCCGCCGGTCGCGGCCACGAACAGCCAGCGCCCGTCGGGCGACCAGACCATCGAGCTCTCGTTGGCGTTGCCGCCGACATCCAGGTCGCCGTCAGGCAAACCGACCGGCACGTTCAGGTCCCTGGTGGCCCCAGTTCGCAGGTCGACCAGGTGCACAGTCAGCTGCTCGTTCCGGCCACTCTCGGTGACCGCCGCGGTGCTGCCGTCGGGTGAAATCACGCCGGTGGGTGGCCAGCCGAAGTAGTAGTACGGCCCGGCCGGGGCCGCGCCGGGAACGGTCCGCCGCGATCCGCTGCTGGCGTTCACGACCTCGTCGCGGCAATGGAGGTACAGCGGGTCGCAGACGTCGACGAGCCACTCGGTCGGCCCGATCGCGATCACCGTGCCCGGTACGGGCCGGTCCCACCCCGGCCCTGTGTCGTAGACGAAGAAGTCGTTGTTGTCGGTCACCATCACGTCCCCGCGGCCATCGGAAATAGCCGTCGCGGGCACCTGCGGCCCGCCAGACTGGAACCGGATGCTGGGTCCGGACCGGTGCCCGGTGAGCGAAATCAGCGACAGCTCCGGAGAGGTGGGCGACCCCGAGGCAACCCAGGCC
>Ga0208725_1000117_pt1 | contig 17284 bp, 15 predicted proteins | sample MicForSoSWNH13_O_FD_188004 | JGI IMG/M metagenome (GOLD analysis project Ga0208725, IMG submission 188004) | Forest soil microbial communities from Harvard Forest Long Term Ecological Research site in Petersham, Massachusetts, USA - MetaG HF011... | ecosystem: Environmental > Terrestrial > Soil... | reverse complement strand
CCGAGGATGACTGCCCGTTACGCAACGCCGATGACCGCCCGGGCGGCGCACATACTGTAGCCTTTCGCTTCTATAGAAGCAAGTTATCCGGAATCAATACACTGGTCCCCGGAAGACCGGAGGCCCCGGCGTGGGAAGGTGGTCAGTGATGAGCATCGAGCCACAGCAGGGGCCGGGTGCCGCGGTTCCCGGGCTGACGCGCAGCGACCCGCACGGCCCGGGGATCACCCGCCGGCGGGACGGTACCCGCTTCCGGTATGACAGCCCGTCGGGTGCGCCGGTCACCGACGCCGAGACGCTGCTGCGGATCGGCTCGCTGGCGATCCCGCCGGCCTGGACGAATGTCTGGATCTCGGCCGACCCGCTGGGCCACATCCAGGCCACCGGCGTGGACAGCAGGGGGCGGACTCAGTACCGCTACCACCAGGTGTGGCGCGAGCAGCGCGACGCCCAGAAGTTCACGCACATGCTCAGGTTCGCCGGGGCGCTGCCTGAGCTCCGCGCGGCCACCGTGCACGACCTGCGGCGCCGGGACCTGAACCGGGACCGCGTCGCGTCCGGTGCGGTCCGGCTGATCGACCTCGGACTGTTCCGGATCGGCGGCGAAAAGTACGCCGAGCTGGACCACCACTACGGCGCGACCACGCTGGAGAAGCGGCACGTGACCGTGACCCGCCACGGCATCAGGTTCGACTACGTCGCCAAGGAGGGCAAGCGCCGGGAGATCACGGTCACCGACCCTGCCGTGCTGCCGACTGTGCGCGCGCTGGCCAGCAGCGACAACGGCCTGGACGCGCTGTTCGCCTGGGAGCGCGAGGGCACCTGGCACCCGCTGCGCTCGCACGATGTGAGCGAGTACATCGCGGCGCGGGCCGGCGCGCACTTCACCGCCAAGGAATTCCGCACCTGGAACGCCACCGTGCTGATGGCGCTGCTGCTGGCGAACGCGGATCCGCCGGGCACGGCCCGGGGCCGCACCCGGGTGATCGCCGCCAGTGTCCGCGGCGTGGCCGAATGGCTCGGCGACACCCCGACCGTGGCCCGCGCGTCCTACATCGATCCCCGGCTGATCACCCGCTACCAGGCCGACGGGCTGCTGCCAGGTATCCCCGCGCTGCCCGCGACGCTGCCGGCTCCTGCCGAGGCCGAGGCCGCGGTTACGGCACTGCTCGCGGAGAGCGCCTGATCCCCCGCCGCCGCGCCGCTGCGGTCACCCCGCGGCTGGGCCCTCGTTGACCAGCGCGAGCTTGCCGGGCGCGTGCGGGCTGGTAAGCATCGTGAGCGCGGCTGGAGCGTCCTCGAACGCGAACGTCTGCGCCATCGGCACGACCAGCTCGCCGTCCTGGGCCTGCTTCAGGAGCCCGCTGCGCGCCCGCGCCCGGAACGGCCCGCTTTCCGGATTCGACGCGCCGACAAACACGTACCCGTCCGCCTTGGCCCGCGGCGCCGCGGCGATCGTGACCACCCGTTTGCGGTCACCGACCAAGGCGAGCGAGACGTCGGCCGCCTCGTCGCTGCCGACCGTGTCGAGCGCGGCGGCGACGCCCTCGGCGGCGGCCCTGACGCGATCAAGCAGGCCAGGGCCGTACTGCACCGGGGTGCCGCCGAACCGCCGGACATAGTCGAAGTTCGACTGGCTCGCGGTCCCGATCACGCGCACCCCGAGCCGGCGGGCCTGCTGCAGCACCATGACGCCGACGGCCCCGGCGGCACCGTGCAGCAGCACGGTCTCGCCTTCCCGCGCTCCGGACGCGTGCAGCAGGTCCGCCGCTGTCGTCGCGACGAGCAGCAGGCTGGCGGCCTCGGCGAAGTCCAGCGTGGTCGGCTTGGCGAACACGCCGGACGCCGGGACCGTGATCGCGGTCGTGTAGCCGCCGGTGATCGGCGAGGCGACCACCTCATCCCCGACCGCCCCGCCACCGGATGCGAGATCGGTGCCGGGCCCGAGTTCAGTGACCACCCCGGCCACCTCGTACCCGATCGACAGCGGCAGCAGCTTGGGGTCCTGGCCGGGCGCGATGTGCTTGGCGTCGGCGGGATTCAGTCCCGCCGCTCGCACGTCGATGGTCACCTGGCCGTGCCCGGGGTCTGGCACATCGACGTCGATGCAGCGCAGCACCCCGGGCCCGCCGAAATCGACGGCGACCCACTTGCGCGCCCCGGTCACCGGCTCATCCCTCCTGCCGTGCCATCCAGGGTGATGATCGCGTCAGCGGCCGCCCCGACGGCATGGGCGGCGAGCTGTGGATCAACGCTCACGCCTGTTCCTCCTTCGACTCGGTCCTGCGCACGATGGGCCGCCCGCGCGGCGCCGTCACCGGCACCTCGTCGAGGCCTGCCGCCTCGCCGGTGACATGGACCGCGTCCGAGCCGACGCCCAGCGCGGTTATCCCCTGCCGGACCGTGATCGACTCCAGCGTGCCCTCGACCTCGAGGGTGACGATTGCGTCGCCGTGGGTAACCAGGGAGCCGCCCGCCGTAAGGCACCCGATCCGGCCGGCCGGCTGGATGCTGACGGCGATCGCGCTCAGCTGGGTCTGCACGCCGCGGACCAGGCTGGTGCCCCGCCCGCCGAGCGTGGTGACGCTGTCGGTGATCTCCAGGACCGGCAGATTCTTGCTGACCTGGATGCCGACTGCGCCGTCGGCGTGCGTGCTAATGCTCTGAAAACGCGCGCTGGCCAGACTGCCGTCGTAGACGTTGAAGCCGCGAGCGCCAACGCCGTAGGTGGTCACCGGCGCCTGGACGTCGAGCCGGCCCAGCGTGCCGAAGTTGACGAAGCCGATGCCGCTGGGCCCGTGCGAGGTGACCGGGGCCCGCGCCGTCCAGGTGCCCACGTCACCCCAGTTGTCCAGGACCATATCGTTCGGGCCCATAGTCGTGACCGGGCCGTCGTTGATCACCGTCTCGACGCGGGCCCCGGACACGACGAACACGCCACCGCTGATCAGGACGGGCGTTCCAGGCTCGATGCCCCCATCCGTGACGATCGGGCCGGTGCGCAGCAGGTCGGCCTCGACCCGGCCGCCGTCGGCCTTCCCGGTCCGGTCACCGTGGCCGGCCACGAACACCCCGCTCCCCCGGACCGGCGCATCGGCGCTGCCAGCGGAGATCCCGGTAAGCCGGGCCGTGATGCGGACGGCCGGGTCCGGCTGGCGGTTCCACAGCGTGAACGCGCCCGGCAGCGCCTCCACCCCGAACCCCTGCGGCCGGTCCGGCCGGCCGCGGACATCGGCCGACACCACGACCAGGCCGTCGACCTCGACGTGACCCGCCCGGACCGCGCCGTCCGCCAGCAGCAGCACCTGGCCCCTGGTGCGCACATTGCGCAGGGTCAGCCGGCCGAGGTCGCTGACGGCCGTGTCGTTGCCGATCGCGACCTCGTGGTCGGGCGCCAGGATCGTGACGTCCTCGAGCCGATTGTCCGAGCTGAGCCGGATGCCCTTGGCGCCGAAACGGAGCGTGCCGCCGCGCAGGGTGACGCCCGGCCGCAGCGAGATCATCGGCAGGCCGACCAGCGAGCCGTCGACCTCGATGTCGTCGGCGACCGCCAGGGCCTCGAGGAGTTCCGCCGCGCTCGTGACCTTCACCAGGCTCATAGACGTTCCCGGATCAGGAGGGGCGCTTGGCGTTCGCGACGTTCGCCTCCAGCTCGGCGCGGTTCTGGTGGGTGACGAACGCCTTCTGGCCGGGGTCCACCCGCCAGCTCTCGGCGAGGCCGCCAAGGTCCACCGTGTCAAAGCCGAACTCGTCGCAGAGCCCGGCGACCAGCTTCTTGGCTGCCGGGTCGTCCCCGGCGATCGCGATCGCCCGGCGCTGAGGGTCGCCAGCAGGGTGGCCGTCCTCCGACATGTCTGCGGCGTCGAGCATGCTGAAGGCGCGCACGATGTGGCTGGCCGGCAGGTGCGCCTGCAGCACGCCCGGTACGGTCGTCGTGCCGTTGTCGATCTCGGGGATGTGGCCGCCTCGCTGCGGGAAGTAGTTGATCGTGGCGATGACGACCTTCCCCGCCAGCGGCTCGACCGGCACCTGGTCGACGGTGGTGATCGGGATCGCGACGATCGCGAAGTCGCCCGCGGCGGCCGCCTCGGCCGGCGTGGCCGCCCGGGCGTGCGGCCCGAGATCCCGCACCAGGCCGGTCAGCGAATCCGGTCCCTGGGAGTTGCTCAGCACCACGTCGTAGCCGTTGGCGACCGCCGCCTTGGCGAGGCTGCTGCCGACGTGCCCGCTGCCGATGATCCCGATCGTGGTCATGTCCGCCATCTCCTTCCGAGGGGTGCCTGGAGCGGCCTTGCGCCCGACGCCCGCGCCGAAGCTAGCATATAAGTTCTGTGGAATCTACATTCACGGAAGCAGCAGTCTTGAAAGCTACTCAGCCAGCAGGCGCAGCGGCAGCCGTCGCGGAACGGCGGCATCCGCTCGGCCAGCTTCCATGGAATCGCCCCGGGCAGAAGGTGCTTACCAGCCAGGACGGGTAGGCTGACGCCGGCACCAGGAGGGAGCCGCGGTCGTGACGAATCTCAGGGAGCTGTTCCATGATCTCATTCGGTTTGAGATCGAGCTGTGGGACGCGGTCGACACCCGGCTCAAGAGCGAGCACGACCTGCCGCTGACGCACTTCGAGCCAATGTGGGTCATCGCCCGGCAGCCCGGCTGCCGGGTCTACGACATCGCCAGCGAGCTGGGCATCACCACCGGCGGCACCAGTAAGCTCGTGGACCGGATCGAGGCCAGCGGATACTGCCGCCGCCTGCCCAACCCGGCCGACCGGCGTTCATCGCTGCTCGAATTGACCCCCGTGGGCGAGCGCATCCTCGCCGCAGCGGGCGCCACATTCGACGACGAACTCCAGCGCTGGCTCGGCGCCGCGCTGCCCGAACGGACCCTGCGCCAGTTTGCCGCGACGCTCTCCAGGCTCCGCGCAGCCGGGCGCAGCCTGAGCCTGGAGGACACCGCATAGCCTGGCGCCCCGCGAGCCGCCGCCCGCCGCAGCGGAAGCACTCCCGGCCGCGCGATGCAGGCGTATGCTAAACCAAGTAGCTTCCATCAAAGCTACTTACCGGGGGCCATATCAGATCAGCTCTGCCGGTCCCTTCGGGCACTGCCTTGTTCCGCACGGCCGGCGGCGCCGCCGTCGGGCGGGCCCGTAGGCGGCCCGGCTCCCACTGCACAGCCAACGGCCCCGAAGCCCGCCCATTAGTGTCTTCAGCGGGCACCGCTGGGCTGCGCCAGAGGAGGGTGGACATGGCCGGAAACGATCATAATCACCCGCCGGATGTGCAATGGATGACCGGCCGGCGCGCCGAGTTGGCGCAGTTGGAAGACCTGGTGGCAGACGTATCCCAGGGTGTCGGCCGTACCGTGCTGATCGAGGGCGAGCAGGGCATCGGAAAGACCTCCTTGCTGAGCGTCGGCCTGGCGGGCTCCGCCGTGGCTGACTGCAAGGTCTTCTGGGCAGCCGCGGACGAGTTGCTGCAGCAGTTCCCGCTGCGGTTGATGATGGAATGCCTTAGCGGTGCGGTCGCCCCGGTGTCATTCGCTGAGCTTTACGCCCTCGGCGGCGACCCGGTGGTGGTGGGGATGGAGCGTTTGCTCGCTGATGTTGACCGGCTCTGCGCGCTGTCGCCCGTCGTCCTGGTGGCCGAGGACTTGCAGTGGGCTGATAAGGCCAGCGTGCAGATGTGGCTCCAGCTGAGCCGCGCCGTCGGCCAGATGCCGCTGTTGCTGGTCGGCTCTATGCGCAGCGACGCAGGACGAGCGGACCTGGAACAGCTCCGTCGGAGCCTGACGCTGCGCAACGGCGTTGTGCTGACGCTGAACGCGCTGTCTGACCAGGACGTCGCCGCGCTGGTCGGCAGGCTGCTCGGCGGGCGACAGGGCCGCGCGCTGGCCGCGGTGACCAGCCAGGCTGGCGGGAACCCTCTGTACGTGCGTGAGCTGGCCGAGAGCCTGCTTCGCGAGGGCCAGATCGCGGCGCAGGCCGGTGAATGGGACATGATCTCCGGCCCGCCAGCGGTCCAGATTCCGGCGTCCCTGGTCGCAGCCATCACCCACCGGCTCGGAGCATTGGCCCCCCACGTGGTCGAGGTGCTGCGCTGGGCCGCATTGCTGGGATCGGAGTTCACGGTGACCGACTTGTCCGCCGTGACTGGCCTGCGAGCCGGCGAGCTGATGCCGGTGGTCGAGCGCGCGGTGGTGGCGGACGTGCTGATCGAGGCCGGCCCGCGACTCGGATTCCGCCACGGGCTGATTCGCCAGGTGCTCTATGAGGGCATGCCCGCGGCGCTGAGGATCGCACTGCACTTGCAAGCCGCGCAGGCGCTCGCGTCGGCCGGTGCTCTGCCGGAACGCGTGGCTGCCCAGCTAACCTCCGGCGAGGAACGTCCGCTGGCCGTGGCCGGCGGCCTCGGCCAGCAATGGGCGGTGGGCTGGCTGGCGGCCAACGCGTCGGCGCTGGTCGACCGGGCGCCGCAGGCGGCCTCCGCCTTGCTGGAGGACGTGATAGGCCAGCTCCCGCCGGAGGGCGAGCACCGCGAGCTGCTGCAGGCGAGCCTGGTCAGGTCCGCTTTCCGGCTGGCCCGTGACAGCCAGGTAGAGCACACCGGCACGGAGCTGCTCGCTACGTCGGCCGACCCGAACCTGGCCGCTGAGATGGCATGGCTGGTCGGCTATGCGCAGCTGCGGACGCGTCGGCCCGCGCTGTCCGAGTCCACCGTCGCGGCCGCCTTGGCACGGTCGCGAGCCGACGATCTGTGGGCGGGCCGGCTGCGCGGGCTGAGAGCGGTAGCCCTCGTCGTGCTCGGCGACTTGGCCGAGGCTGCCAGTACCTCGCAGTCCGCCCTCGAGTGCGCCGACAATGCCGGTGACCGCTTCGGTGTCGGCTACGCCCTGCACGCCATGTCGTTCGCTGCCATGCACCGTCGCGATGACGCTGCCGCGGTCGAGCTGATCTCGCACGCTCTCCTGGCCATCGGGCATGACCGGGAGGCCAGCGACCTGCGGGTCATGATGCTGGCCAACAACGCATCATGCCTGCTTAGCCTGGACCGCCCGGCAGCGGCGCTGGCGGCTGCCCGCGAGGCCGTAGTGCTGGCCGAGCGCGAGGCTGCCAGCAGGCTGGCCGGAGCCCGGCTCGCTCTGGCGGACCAGTACTTTTCCGCAGGCGAGTGGGACAACGCGCTGGCGGAGCTCGAGCTTGCGGTGACGGCCGAGGACCAGGACCATCGGCAGCTGCTCGTGCATGGCCTGATTGCCCTCATCGCTGCGCACCGCGGCGATCTGCCGACGGCCGCGGCACATCTGCGTGGCCTGACAGACGGCCCACCGCACGAGCCCGGGCAACGGACCGCCGCGCGGGGAGCGCTGTTCTGGGAGCGGGTGCTGCTGGCCAGGGCCCTGATCGCTGAGCAGAAAACGGGCCCGGCGGCAGCCGCGGCGGTGCTGGCACCGTGCCTGGAACCGGCCGTCAGGGCTCAACTGCCCGGCCGCCTTGGTCTGCTGCCCACCCTCGTCCGCCTGGCGCTGGCGGACGGTGACAGCGCGCTCGCGGCCGCGGCGGGCGACGCAGCGGCAGCCGACGCAGCGACAGCGGCCGCCGATCCCGGTGAACCGGTGGCGCTCAAGGAAGCCCTGGCCAGTCACTGCCGCGGCTTGGCAGACGGTGATGTGGGTCTGCTGAAATCCGTGGCGGCCTACCTCGCGGCGACCGGGCGCCCGCTTGCCGAGGCCGCGGTGCAGGAGGATGCGGCTGAGCTGCTGGCCAGGCAGGGCGACGCTGCGGCGGCGCGGCGGGCGCTGGCCGGGGCATCGTCGACTTACGTGCGGATCGGCGCGAGCTTCGACCGGCGTCGGGCTGTGGCCCGGCTTCGGTCGTTCGGGATCCGGCCACCGCGAAACGCGTCCCGGCGGCCCGCGGCCGGATGGGATGCGCTCACCCCGACTGAGCTGATGGTGGCCCGGCTGGTGGCGAAAGGACATTCGAATCCCGACATCGCAGCCGAGATGTTCCTGTCACGGAACACCGTGCAGACACACGTTTCGCACATCCTGGCCAAGCTGAGCGCGCGGTCCCGCGCAGGAATCATCGCCGAGGCCTTCCGCCAGCCGCCGACGGACGGATCTCGCTGACCGTGGTCCCGGCTCGCTGGCCTGGCGGCAGCGACCCGGAGCGCACGACCCTCGCGGCCATGCCAGAAAGGGCCACACCGGTGACCATCGCCGCCCTTCTGAGCACCTCCTCCGCTTCGTCTGGTGACAGACCCCGCTGGTGCATGACGATCCCGGTGGCCAGGCTGATGGCGCGGCCGGAGATGGATTGCAGGGCCAGGCTCGCAGCCCGGTCCTCCGCGCGCCCCACCGCCGCCAGCAGGCGCTCCTGCGCGACCAGCGCGATGCAGTGCTTCACCATCAGGTCCGCGAGCGCAACGTCGCTCTCACTCGGCACCCGGCCTGCCCACCAGTGCGAGACGACTCCCGCGTAGGACGCGTACCCGACCCGCGGCACCACCCGGAACGGGGTGAGGAGGACCTGATCCGGGCCGGCCGCCTGAGCATCCGCCGGCCCTTGATCGTCAGCCTGGCCGGCCGGGTGCGTAATCCGGAACGGCGGCTGCGCCCCGTCACTCAACTCGACCTGGCAGGCGTCGGCAAATTCCGGGACAGACGCCTTGGCCAGGCCGGCGAACGTGACAGTCGGGTCGTCGGATCCACGGAGCAGTCTGAGTGTGCTGATAAGCCTGGCCGGTGACACCTCAGGAACATCGTCGCGGTGCCGGAAGAACGCGTCGAGGTCTCCGGGAGCCAGCAAGGGAACCGCGCCGCCGGACACTACGCGATCGGCCATCTCAGGTCTCGCCTGGCCCAAGGAGGTCTTCGGCGACGTGATGCCTGAGCATCTCGCTGGCCGCGCTGACCATGTCCTCCGCAAGAAGACGGACGATCTCTCCATGCTCGCCGGCCCTGATCGCGATGCGCTGAGCAAGCTGGCGGCCTGCACGCCTGCGCCCTTTGCCGACGTCGAGCAGCATGCGCGCCGATTCGGTGAGAACTGGGTCACCCGTCAGGCCGAGCAGGTACAAGTGGAAGACGGCGTCCGCTTCAAGGTAGCCGGGGACGTCGCCGCTGCGGGCCGACGAAACGGTGGCACATGCCAGCCGCCGGCTCACGGCGAGTTCCTTGTCAGTGAGCCCTCGGTCTGCCAGTTTGCGGAGCGCGGCCAGCTCGATGAGCATCCGCAACTCGGCCAGGTCAGGCGGCTCGGCCGTGGATGAACTGCAACCACCGTCCGGGAAGTCAGGGCCGCCCATGGCTCCATGCTGCGCGTGCCAGGCCGCAGGGACCATCGGCGAACTCAGTGAGATCTTTACTCGAGCCCGGTTCGCAGCGGCCGCCTAGGCAGGCGGCGGCCAAGTTAGGTCGATGGGCTGATGATCTCGTCGGCGACCCACTGCGCCACGCCGGCCGGGTATGGGGCGGGCAGGCTCAAGACGACGTGCGTAAAGCCTGCCCCGACCGCCCCGCGGATCGCGTCCCTCGTGGCGGCGGGCTGGTCGTAGGAGACCGGCAGGATGATCGAGCGGGTGATCGAAGCGGGTTCCCGGCCGACCTCGGCGCAGAGGCGGTCGAGCAGCGCGCTGCGGCCGACGGCGTCGTCAAGGTCGCCGCCGGGCATGTTCCATATGTCGGCGTGTTCGGCGACCACGCGCAACGTCCCGAGCGAGCGGCCGCCGATGAGGATCGGCGGATGCGGGCGCTGGAGCGGCTTGGGATTGCACCACGCCCCGGTGAGGTGGTAGTAGGCGCCGTCGAAGTCGAACGGCTTGTCCTCGGTCCACAACCGCCGGATGATCGTGCACGCCTCGGCGAGGCTGGCCACCGCGTACGCGGCGTCGTGGTACGGCAGGCCGTACGCCTCGTATTCGCGCCGGGCGAAGGGAACGCTCGGTCGCGAGCCGGCGCCGATGCCGAACTCGAGCCGGCCACCGCAGACGGCGTCCGCGGTCGAAGCGATCTTGGCCAGCATCGCCGGCGGCCGGAACCGGTTGCTGGTCACCATCAGGCCGATCCGGAGTCGTTCGGTCTGCCCCCCGAGGGCCGACAGCAGGGTCCAGCCCTCGTAGGTCGGCCCGTCGAGGTCGCCGAAGATCGGCATGAGGTGGTCGTACAGCCAGGCGTGGCCGATCGCCGGAATCGTGTCGGCTTCGCGCCAGACCCGCAGGATGTCCTGGTAGTCGACCTGCGACGGGGCGGTCGCGATCCCGAAGCTCGGTGAACCTGTGAGCGCCATCGGCCTGCTCCTTCTCGTGCTCCGCGTCTTTCCCGGGCGGACGTCCGAGTGCACGCCCAGGTGCGGCTGCTCCTGCGATCTGGCATCATGATCAAGCGGAGCGCTGCTCCGCTCAGCATACGGAGCGCTGCTCCGTTTATCAAGCTCGACGAGGCGGGAGGACGTCGCGGTGCCCGATGTCCATGGACGAGCCGGGCCGGCGCCCGCGCGCAAGCGGGCCGACGCCCGGCGCAACGAGCAGACCCTGCTGGAGGCCGCCGCCGCCGTGTTCGTTGCCTCCGGTGTGGACGCGCCGGTGCGTGAGATCGCGGCAAGGGCCGGCGTCGGAATGGGCACCATCTACCGGCACTTTCCGACGCGGGCAGATCTCATCGTCGCCGTCTACCGCCACCAGGTCGAGGCCTGCGCCGAGGCCGGCCCAGCCCTGCTGGCGAGCTGCGACTCCCCGTACAGCGCCCTGGTCGAGTGGATGGACCTCTTCGTCGACTTCCTCGTCACCAAGCACGGGCTCGCCGCGGCACTGCAATCCGATAAAGCGAGCTTCGAAGCGCTGCACACCTATTTCATCGGCCGCCTTGTGCCCGTGTGCACCGGGCTTCTGGACGCTGCCACCGCCGCTGGCGAGATCCGCCCCGATGTGGACGCCTACGAGCTGATGCGAGCGGTCGGCAGCCTCTGCGCCGGCGTCGGCGGCGACTCGCACTACGACGCCCGCCGCATGGTTGACCTGCTCATCACCGGCCTCGGCCGATCTAAGGCCACCCATGCAGGCGCAGACCGACACCAGGCAGGGCCGGACCGTACGCGCTAGGGGATCGTGACGAGCACCCGCCCGGCGGCCCTGCCCGATTCGATGAGCTCGTGGGCGGCGGCGATCCGGGCCAGGGGAACGGTCTCGGCGACAGGGACCGACAGAGCGGCGGCCGCGGCTGCGCTGGTGAGGTCGCGCGCTGCGGCGTCCTTGGCGTCCTGCGGGAAGTCGTCACTGCCCAGCAGCCGGATAGTCACATTGGCGAAGAGCATGGGCCAGAACGGCAGCTCGGGCCGGTCCGCCGGGCTCGCATACGCGGCCACGACCGCGCCGTTCCTGACGACCGCGACATCCAGGTCCGCGTTGGCGGACAGCGCGACCTCCACGATGCGGTCGACGCCGCCCGGGGCGAGCCGCTTGATTGCCGCGGCCGGGTCCGACTCCAGGGAGACCACGTGATCGGCGGTGCTCTTGTCCACCAACCCGCTCTCGGCGTCGGTGCGGACCGTGCCGATTACGGTCGCGCCCGCCCACCGGGCCAGCTGCGCGGCCAGGGAACTCACCGAGCCCCGGACGCCCTGCACCAGCAGTGTCTGGCCAGTGACGGGCCCGTCCGCGAACACCGCCCGGTGCGCGGTGATGCCCGGTATGCCGAGGCACGCTCCCAGCTCGTCGCTGACCACATCCGGCAGGCCGACGGCCAGCGCGCCGGGCACGACCGTGCTCTGCGCCGCGGTCCCGAACGGCCGGTAAGACTGAGCGCCATACACCCACACCCGCTCGCCGACCCGGCCCGGATCGGCGCCCGGGCCGAGGGCCTCGATGACCCCGGCGCCGTCGCTGTGCGGGACGATCCGCGGGAAGGCCATCGCCGACCCCAGCCAGCCGTGCCGCTTCTTCATGTCCCCCGGGTTCGGCCCGGACACGGCGAGCCTCACCCGGACCTCTCCCGGACCGGGCTCTGCCGCGGGGAGCTCACCGACCCGCAGCACCTCGGCGGGCGGTCCCTGCCGGTCGTACCACGCCGCGTACATCGGTTCTCCTCTCCTGAGTGCTCCGCAGATTATGCTGGCATGCACCCGCCCGCAGTAGGGTTCCGGCGGGTGCGCCGTCGGGGGGAGCTTGTGATGCGCGTGGTGCGCGTTCCCAAGTTCGGCGTCGAGAACCTGGTCGTCGGCGACGCGGACGACCCCCGGCCGGCCGGCGGCGAGGTGCTGATCGCCGCCGATGCGGCCACCATCAATCCGTCCGACGCCGGGATCGTCAGCGGCGCCGCGGCGCCGCGCTTCCCGCCCGGGCTCGAGCCTCCGTATACGCCGGGATGGGATCTGGCCGGCCGGGTGACCGCTGTGGGCGACGGCGTCAACCCGTCGCTGATCGGCCAGCGCGTGGTCGGCTTCAGCATCTGGTACGTGACCGGCCACGGGACCCAGGCGTCGATGGTCACGCTGCCCGCCACCGACGTTGCCGTAGCCCCGGAGGGACTGGCGGCTGCCCAGCTCACGACCGTCGGCCTGAACGGTCTTGCCGCGTGGCGCGGCCTCGATGAGCTGAACCTGGCGGCCGGACAGACCCTCGCGGTCACCGGCGCCGCCGGGGCGGTCGGCGGGTTCGCCCTCGACCTCGCGGTCGGGCGCGGCCTCGACGTGGCGGCGATCGTCTATGAGCGCGACCGGCCGGACGTGCTGGCGCGGGGCGCGAGGCACGCGATCACACAGGGAAGCGGCGGCCCCGGAGCGGCCGTCCGCGAAGCGATCTCAGGGGGCGTTGATGCACTGCTGGACACCGCGGGCATCGGCGCGCCCGCCCTCGGCGCGATCAGGGACGGTGGCCGGTACGCCAGCGTCACGGTCGTGCCGGACACGGAGCGCGGCATCACGGCCACCCGGGTCTACGCTCGGATGGACCCGGTCGGGCTGCCCGCGCTCGTGCAGATGGCTTCGGCCGGCCGGCTGCACACGCCCGTCGCCAGGCAGTTCGACGTCTCCGAGGCCCGGGCCGCGTACCGGGAGTTCTCCGCAGGGCCGCATCGTGGCCGAATCGTTCTCACCTTCTGAGCTTTGCGCGAGATTTCATGCCAGGATCGGCGGTGAAATGGACATTAGCTATGATGTCTGGCGGCCCGGGGAGGAGGTGTGATGGCCGAGGACTCCTTCAGGCAAGCCTACGGACCGCTGCCTTCGCTTGCTCCAGGCTCACGGGTGGCGGGGTACCTGCTGGAGAGCCAGATCGGTGCGGGCGGTATGGCCGTGGTGTTCCGCGCCAGGGACGAGCGCCTGAGCCGCATGGTCGCGCTGAAGGTCCTGGCACCAGGCCTGGCGGCTGATGAGGGGTTCCGGCAGCGCTTCATCCGGGAATCGCGGGCGGCCGCGGCGGTGGACGATCCGCACATTATCCCGGTCTATGAGGCCGGTGAGGGTGACGGCGTCCTGTTCATCGCGATGCGCCTGGTCGTCGGCGGCGACCTGCGGTCGGTAATGCTCCGGGAGGGCCCGCTGTCGGCGGACCGGACCGCCGCATTACTCTCGCCGGTCGCCTGGGCGCTGGATGCCGCACATAGCGCCGGGCTGGTACACCGCGACGTGAAGCCGGCGAACGTTCTGGTAGACGCCCGTCCCGGCCGGCCGGAGCATGTGTACCTGTCAGATTTCGGGCTGAGCAAACGGGCCGCGGCAGCGGCCGGGCTGACTGGCTCAGGGCAGTTCATGGGCACCGCCGAGTACGCGGCCCCGGAGCAGATCAACGGCCGCCCGGTAGACGGGCAGGCCGATCAGTACGCGCTGGCGTGCTTGACGTTCGAGGCGCTGAGCGGCGCGGCACCGTTCGCGCGCCCGGAGCCCATGGCCGTGCTGTGGGCGCACCTGTCCGAGCCCCCGCCCTCGCTGGTCATGCTGCGGCCCGACCTCCCGCGCCCCGTGGACCGGGTCCTGGCCAGGGCACTGGCAAAGGAGCCGCACCAAAGGTATGACAGCTGCCGCGAGTTCATCGACGAACTGCGGGTCGCGCTCGGCCTGGCCCCGTACGAGGCCGCCGCCTCCAGCGGGCCGCGCACCCAGATGCCGGGCGCGGAGGAGGGCATCAGGCCGGGGAGCGCGTCCGCCGTACCCGGGGACGGGGAGGCCGGCGAGGCCGACACCGCTCCGCCCGGCGATCCCCGCCGCGGCCGCCACTCCTCCGGGGAGAGCGCCCGGCCGGGCCACTCTCGCCGCCGGCGGATCGGCCTGGCCGCCCTGGCGGTTGTTGTGCTGGCCGCGGCGGCCGGCATCGCCGCGGCCACGCACGGGATTTTCACGCACCGCCCGCCGGCTGGCAGCCAGGCCGCCGCCGTCGTCGTGACGCGCATTGGCACGCTGGCCGACCCCGGCAGCGCCGGGGTGGATGCCGTGGCGTTCAGCCCGGACGGCAGCATGCTTGCCACCGCGGACCGTAACGGCAGCCTTTACCTGTGGGACACCGCCACCGACAAGCGCAGCGCCACGATTCGTGACCCCGGCAGCAACGGCGTGAATTCGGCCGCGTTCAGCATGAACGGCAGGATGCTGGCGGCGGGCGACCAGAACGGCAGCGCCTACACGTGGAACCTCGCTACCCGTCAGCTTTCGGCGACCCTGACCGGCCCGGCCTTCGGGGCGGTGGAGTCGACCGAGTACGGTCCCCGTGACAAGACGCTGGCCACCGGCGACTACGACGGCAGCACCTACCTGTGGGCGGGCGGCAGCCTGGTCGGCACCCTGAACGCTCCCGGCAGCAGCAACTCGGTGTACGGCGTCGCGTTCAGCCCGGGCGGCCAGATGGTGGCCACCGCCGACATTGACGGCAGCACGTACCTGTGGAACGTCGCCACCCTAAACCGCATCGGCGCCTTGACCGCTCCGGGCGACATCTCGGTGTACGCGGTCGCGTTCAGCCCGAACGGGAAGATGCTGGCCACCGGCGACCAGGACGGCAGCGCCTACTTGTGGAACGTGGCCAGCCGCGCCCGCGTCTTCACCTTGACCGACCCGAGCTCCACGACCACCGTCTCGTCGGTCGCGTTCAGCCCGGACGGGAAGATCCTGGCCACCGCCGACCAGGACGGCAGCGCGTATCTCTGGGACGTGGCCACCGGCCGCCGCATCGCCACCCTGGCCAACGTCGGCCTCAACAGCAGCGTCTCGTCGGTTGCGTTCAGCCCGAACGGCAAGGTCCTGGCCACCGCCGACCTGGACGGCGTCACCTCCTTGTGGGGAATCACCGCGGCGGCGCCGCGCTCCTGACCGGCGCCGGCGGCGCGCGCACGTGCCAGTATGGAGCCGTGGGCGACGGCGTGAATCCCGGGCAAACTGGCCGCCGGCCCGCGGCCCATCCGGAACACGATGCGGTGGCCGCGGAGGTAAGCGGCTGGTTCACGGCCTCGGAGCCGGAGATCGGCTACGAGGTCACCGAGCACTGGTACGGGTACCAGAGTGACCTCGGTTCCGGCCAGACGCGCGTCATCCTCAGAGCCGGCGAGCCGGGCCAGGTCCCGGCCGCCCTCGCCGATGCGATGGCGGCCAGCGGGGCGGGCACGCTGACGATCTGGGTGGATGACAGGGAGCGGGCGGCCCGGCTGGACGGGGCGCTGCGCCGCGCCGGGTGCCAGCCCGGCGACGCAACGACGCACCTGGCCCTGGTCGGCCCCATGACCGACCGGGCCGGCCCCGAGCAGCTGGTGACCGAGAGCGTGGACGAGTCGGGCCTCGCGGCATGGGCAACGGTGAAGCTCCAGTCCTTCGGTGACACCGAGTCCGCTCCGGCGCCCGATCGGCTAGCCCAGGAGGTCGCGGTCCGCCGGGCCGAGCTGGCCTTGGCCGAATGCCAGCTTGGCCTGCTCAACGGCGAGCGCGTTGCGGTCCTTGCCTACTACCGGGGACGCGACCAGCTCGTCTTCAACCTCGGCACCCGGGTGCCGTTCCGGCACCGGGGGATCGCCCAGGCGATGCTCGCAGGCTGGGTGGACGCGGGCATGGCCGACGGCTGCCGCTCCCTGATCATCAACGCCACCGACGGCGGCGCGGCTGCCGCGCTGTACCGGAGGATCGGCTTCACCGACGAGATCCACTGGTACCAGAAGTACGAACTCGCCCGTTGAAGCGCGTGGTCATCCTGGGCCGGGGCGCCGCAGGCAAGTCGGTGCTGGCGGCCCGCCTGGGGCAGATCACCGGGCTGCCGGTCGTGGAACTGGACCGGCAATTCTGGAAACCCGGCCGGTACGCGACGCCTCCCGCTGAATGGGCGCGAGCGCAAAGCGAACTCACCCGGCGGGAGGCATGGATCATGGAAGGGGACCTGGGCCCGTCCGACACCGCCCTCGGCGCCCGGCTTGCGGCGGCGGACACGGTCATCGTCCTGGAATTCCCGCTCGTGCGCTGCGCCTGGCGGGCAGCGTGCCGCTCGCGGGAGAACGCGGATTTCTGGCGCTGGCTGCTGGGCTACCGCCGGCGCAGCCTCCCCTTGATCCGCCAGGCGATCGCCGACCACGCAGCCGGCGCCGACGTCCAGGTGCTGGCCAGCCCGCGGGCGGTGCGGCGGTTCCTCACGCAGGCAGCCCGCAGGTCACGACCGGCGGACCGGGCCGGCTGAATTCAGCGATCCTGTTCGGTTGCGGGCGCGAACGGCGGGCCGGGTGGCTCGCCCCACCAGCTGCGCAAGAACTCCTGCGCTTGCGCCACCGCGCCGGCCAGCGGGCCGCCCTGGTGGTCCATTACCGCGGCGATGACCTGGGCGATCGTGGCCCCGGCAGCCGTCAGGACCTGCTCCGGGGCCGCATCCCGCGGCGATCGGTAGCCGAGCACCGCGCCCGCGTTGCAGACAAAGTCCGGCAGCGCCAGGATGTCCCGCCCGCGCAGCACCCCGGCGCCTTCCTCGGTGTACGGCGCGTTCGCCGCGGGCGCGATCACGCGAACGCTCCGCGGCAGCGACCCAGCGGTCTGGCCGGTGATCACACCGGGGCGGGTTCCGGGGACGATGACATCGACGTCCACCGTGGTGAACAGATGACCCGGTGGGGCGACCGGCAGGCCGTAATGGGCGACACAGGCATCACCGTGCGCGCTGCGCAGTGCCAGCAGCAGCCCGATGTCCACCCCCAATGGGTCCGCGATGCACCCGGCCAGCGTGGACACCGCGGCCACCCGGCCGCCGCGGCGGATGACCTCGCGCGCCACCCCGCCGCCGACCTTGCCGAATCCCTCGATCGCCACCGAGCGGCCTTCCCAGCCCCAGCCCCA
>Ga0208725_1000116_pt1 | contig 17377 bp, 11 predicted proteins | sample MicForSoSWNH13_O_FD_188004 | JGI IMG/M metagenome (GOLD analysis project Ga0208725, IMG submission 188004) | Forest soil microbial communities from Harvard Forest Long Term Ecological Research site in Petersham, Massachusetts, USA - MetaG HF011... | ecosystem: Environmental > Terrestrial > Soil... | reverse complement strand
CGAGTCCGGAACCGAGCACGAGTGCGATTTTCGGGCGCAGGCGGGTTTTCGAGAGGATGAATTTCGCGGCGCGGTCTGCGCGTGCGAATTCGGAGTCACGCGCTGAGGATTCTTTGCGGGCGGCGCTCATCGCATCATGATCCCAACGATGGACGCGGACATTAGATTAGCCATGGTGCCAGTGAGCATGGCGCGAATGCCGAGGCGCGCGAGGTCTGCCTTCTTGTTGGGCGCGAGAGCGCCGATGCCGCCGATCTGAATTCCGATGGAGCTGAAATTTGCGAAGCCGCAGAGCGCGAAAGTGGCGATGGTGAAAGAGCGTGGATCGAGCGCGGCCTTCATGGGGCCGAGGCGCTGAATGGCGACGAGCTCGTTTGTGACCATGCGCAGGCCCAGCAGATTTCCGATGGCGTGGCAATCGTGCCAGGGAATTCCGATGACCCAGGCTATGGGTGAGAAGAGATAGCCGAAAATTTGTTCGACGCTGGAGGGAAACCAGGTGACGCCGAGATGCGCGAGGCCGTTGTGTACTGCGGCGAAAACGCCATCCACGAGATAAATGAGCGCGATGAAAGTGATGAGCATAGCGCCGACGTTGAGTGCGAGGCTAAGGCCGTCAACAGTGCCGCGGGCGAGAGCGCCGAGGGCGTTAGTGTCGCGCTCCAGGGGCGCGAGTTCCACTTTGCCGGAAGTAACGGGCACTTCGGTTTCGGGAACCATCATTTTCGCAAGCAGGATTGTGCCGGGGGCGGTCATGATGACGGAGGCGAGAATGTGTTTGGCTTCGACGCCGTAGGCGATGTATGCGGCCATCATGCCGCCAGAAACGTGAGCCATGCCACTGGTCATGATGGTCATGAGTTCGGATTGGGTGACTTCCGGGAGAAACGGGCGAATGGTGAGAGGGGCTTCGGTCTGGCCCATGAAGATGCTGGCGGCAACGTTGAGAGATTCGGCGCCGCTGGCGCCCATGAGGCCGGTCATGACGCGCGCGGCTTGTTTGATGATGAACTGCATTACACCGTAGTAGTAAAGGAGCGCGAAAATCGCCGCGATAAAAATGATGGTGGGCAGCACCTGGAAGGCGAAGAAAAAACCCATGGGAGAGCCTTTTTTTCCCAAGTCGCCGAAAACGAAATAGGAGCCGTAGAAGGCGAAATCGAGGACCCAGTTTACGGCGGCGCCGGCTTTTTGGAATATCCATTGGCCGTAGGTCCAATTGATGACGAGATAGGCAAAGACGATTTGCAGTCCGAGGCCCCAGGCGACTGTTTTCCCGCGGATGGCGCGGCGGTTGGTGGAGAATAGGAACGCGAAAGCCATCATAGTGAGCATTCCTAGTACGCCTACCAGGCGGTGCATGCGCGGGTGCCTCCTTTAGATGCGTACCGGGTCATGAGATTTCTTCCGCGCCGATGATTTTGCGCACCAGCGGGGTGGCGGGCGGGGCTTGGTCGCCGATTTCGAAACTTTTGGATAGGAGGCGCATGGCCGGCGGGAGGAGCGCGTCCAGGTTGTAGTGCACGGTGCAGAGATTTTCGCCGGCTTGCAGTTTGTCGCCGATTTTCTTTTCGAGTACCAGGCCTACTGCCGGGTCCACTGAATCTTCTTTTTTTTCGCGGCCGCCGCCTAGGAGCATGCTCGCTACGCCCACCTGCTCGCAGCGAATTGCCGTGACGTAGCCCGCGCGGCTCGCATCTACGCGCGCTACGTGCTTCGCGTGCGGCAAGCGGCTGGGATCTTCAATCACGCGGGGATCGCCTCCTTGCAAGCGAATCACTTCGCGGAATGTATCACGCGCGCGTCCGGAAGCAATCATTTCTGCTGCGAGTGTGCGGCCGGAGGCTACGGATTTCGCCTTGCCGCCGAGGACGAACATCCAGGCGGAGAGTTCGAGGCACAATTCGCGCAGATCTTCGGGGCCTTTGCCATCGAGGATTTCGATACATTCTTCGACTTCGAGCGCGTTGCCGATTTTGCGACCTAGGGGTTGCTCCATGTCGGTGATTAGCGCCACAACTTTTTTGCCCATGCGCACGCCGGTTTCGACCATCAGCTCGGCCAGATACTCGGCGTCTTTTTGGTTTTTCATGAACGCGCCATCGCCGGTTTTTACGTCGAGGACCAGCGCGTCAATTCCCTCCGCCATTTTCTTGCTCATGATGGAGGCGGTGATTAAGTAAGGACTTTCGACCGTGGCGGTGACGTCGCGCAGGGCGTAGAGCTTCTTATCGGCGGGGGCGATTTCGGGTGTTTGGCCGATCAGGGCGCAATGAGCTAGCGCGAGGGTGCCACGGAATTCTTCGAGTTGCAGATTTACGTTGAAGCCCGGGATGGATTCCAACTTGTCGAGCGTGCCGCCGGTGTGGCCGAGGCCGCGGCCACTGATCATAGGGACGTAGAGGCCGGCGGCGGCGACGATGGGAGCGATTACGAGAGAAGTTTTGTCGCCGACGCCGCCGGTGGAGTGCTTGTCAACTTTTGGGGCAGGAAGATCGGACCAATCGAGGACCTCGCCGGAATTGAGCATGGATTCGGTGAGCGCGGCGAGTTCGGCGCGGGTCATGCCACGCCAGAGGACAGCCATTAGGAAGGCGGCTAATTGGTAATCGGGGACGCGGTCGTTGGTGGCGCCTGCAATGAGAAATGCGATTTCTTCGCGGGAGAGCTCCGCGGCATCGCGTTTCTTGCGAATGATGTCAACAGCGCGCATGAAGGAGGTTGGGCCAAGCTAGCATCGCGGCGTGTGGGGCGTCAATCGTTGTGCGCGCGCCGAGTTCATCGAACGGCTTCGGCGTGCTACAACCTGTTGTCCGCGCGAGTGGCGATTTCGGCCATCATTTGCTGCATTTCGGCGTGGATGTGGCCGTTGGTGACGAGCAGATCCGGGCCGCCGGGGTGATAGGGGCCGCCGCTGAGATCAGTGACTTTGCCGCCCGCTTCGGTGACGATCAGGATGCCGGCGGCGGTGTCCCAGGATTTGAGGCCGAATTCCCAGAAGGCTTCGAAGCGGCCGCAAGCTACCGAACAGAGATCGAGCGCGGCGGAACCGTCGCGGCGGACTCCATGCGAATGCAGCGTGAAATGCCAGTAGTAGTGGATGTTCAGGTTGTCGCCGCGTTTGTGGGTGGGGAAACCGGTGGCTACCAGGCTGACGGCCATGCGCTGGGCGGCGGAGACGTGGATTGGTCTTTGGTTTAGGAACGCGCCTTGGCCGCGGGCTGCGGAAAAAAGTTCATCGGCGATGGAATTGAATACCACGCCGACCAGCGGCACGCCGTCTTCGAGCAACGCGATGGAAACGGCGAAGCACGGGTAACCGTGCGCGAAATTCGTGGTGCCGTCGAGCGGGTCTACATGCCATTCGTAGCGGGATGCAGCGGTTGCGCCGCTGGAGCCTTCTTCGGCAACGATGCGATGATCTGGAAATTCGCGGCGCAAGCGGCCAACGACGATAGCTTCGGAGCGTTTGTCGGTTTCGGTGACCAGGTCCACATCACCTTTGTAGGAGATCTTCTGCGGGCGGCTGTGTTCGGCGAGCACTACGGCACCGGCTTCACGCGCGGCGGCGATGGCAACATCGAGGAATTGGTTCATCGGATTATTGCGCCACTCCAGCGGTGAAATATTCCCTGCGATAGCGGACATTGTCTCCCGTGTTCACCTTGACGACCACGTGCCGGTCGCTGCCGGGGGGCGGCGCGGGATTGGGATAGTAGCCGAGGAGATATTGGGTGCGCAGCTCTTGATTGATGCGATCGAAGATTGCGCCGAGCTCGCTGAGATTGGTGGGATAGTACATCGCGCCGCCGACGCTATCGGTGATGGTGGAGATGGCGTGTTCGCCGGCGGTGTTCCAACCGGCGTCGGATTTCATCTCGCGCACGACGACAGTATAAAGCAAGATGTTTGCCGCAATCGCGGCGCGGCGAGCGTCTTCGAATTTCGAGACGCTGGTGGTTTCTCCGGCATCGGTGATGAGCACGATCGCGCGCCGGCGGTCGGTGCCCTGGCGGCGGACGGACTGCGAGCCGAGCACTACTGCATCGTAGAGAGAAGTGCCCATGTCTGGGGTGGTATCCACGCGGCGCACCGCGTTATCCAACTGTTTGAGATCAGCGGAAAAATTGGAGAGCTGCACGACATCGGCTGCAAATGAAAAAACGGAGAGGCGGTCGTCGGGACGGACCACTTCCTCGATAAAATGCGCTGCCGCCTCACGTTCGATTTTTAATTCGATCGCAGCGGAGCCGCTGGCGTCGAGCATCAGGGCCAGATCGAGCGGGCGATTGGTTTGCGGTTCGAAGCGGACGATTTTCTGCGCGATTCCCTCTTCGGAGAGCTGGAAGGCGGTTTCAGGGAGCCCGATGACAGGCTCGCCTTTGTTGTCGGTGACGCTGGCGAGGATGCTGACGAGGTCCGTCTGCACGCGGATCGGGCCTTTTTGGCGTTGTTGTTGTTGCTGTGGATCGGAAACCGTGGCGTCCGCGATTGCGCCGAAACCCGCGAGCGCGAAGGTGCAAAGCGTGGCGATAGCTCGTTTCATCTAAGAGGTAGATTCTTCTGAGGCGGAATTGGGTGGCTGGGGGAAGGGTTCGCCTTCGGCCCATACGGCGCCGCCGGCGAAAAATTCTTTTTTCCAGATGGGCACGGTGCGTTTCAGGGTGTCAATCGCGTAACGGCAAGCGTCGAAAGCGGCGGCGCGGTGCGGGGCGCTGACCGCGATGAAAATGCTGGTGTCGCCGATTTCGAGGCGGCCGAGGCGGTGGACGATTGCGAGGTGGTGGATTGAAAACTGAGCGTGAATGTGCGCGGCAATCTCGCGCAACTTGGTGTAGGCCATGGGCTCGTAGGCTTCGTACTCGAGATAGAGCGTGCGCTGGCCTTTAAAGTTGTTGCGGACGAAGCCGTCGAAGATCACGGCGGCGCCATCTTCGAAGGCTTTGAGGTTGAGCAAAATTTCGCGCGGTTGGATGGGTTCGCGCACGAGGAGAATGATATCGCTGTTGACGGCGGGTTGCTGGCCACCACTTACGGGCGGGAGGAAGGCGACCTCGTCACCTGGTGCGAGCGAGGCGCGCCACTCTGCGTACTCCTGATTCACGGAGGCGGCGACCGACGGGCGAAATTCCGAGAGGCGGGGAAAGCGGCGGGCGTATCGCTCGTAGAGGTCTTCGACGCGCGCGCCTTCGGAAAGCTCGGCGTCTTCTTGGGAGACGCCGGCGATGTCTTTCAGTTGGCCGAAAAATAGGACGCGAACGCGCATCATCTTTATTCTACCGTGGAGGCGGGTACAACGCGAATTTGGGCGGGCGGAGTGTTCAGACGGCCACCGGAGCGTGACGCGCGATCGATCGCGCAATCAAGTGCGCCGCTACAAATTCAGGAGCGAAGTCAACGACGCCGGTCTGAAAAGCAAAAGCAGGCGGCCGCTACAAATTCAAAGGCGACGGCAGAAGCCTCGGCGAATGATTCCGAAACGTACACGCGAAAATCGGCTGCCTCGGTCCGCGTCCCGTTCGGCGCGTAGCGATTCGTAATGTTAGAACGTCATCTTCATTCCGAACTCTATGGTGCGCGGGGCGCCGAGAGCGAATACGCCGGTGCCTACGCCCACACGAACGGAGTTGGCGCCGGCGTACGTGGTGCCGTTGAGTGAGCCCGCGCCGCCGCTTAGAATGCCGCTTAGGACATTGCCGGGAATGTTAAAGTTAGCGAAATTCAGCAGGTTGTAGAAGCTGACGCTGGGTTGGAACGACAGTTGCCTTTCGCGGACGTTTACGTTGCCGACCCACGTCAGGCTCATGTCGAACGTTTTCAGCCAGGTCAGTCCTACTTCGCCGGGGACGACTGGTGAAAGGGCGGGCGCTACTCCTCCGAGCGCCTGGAGCTGGCTTAGTGTGAATAAGCCATTGTTGATGAGCACATTGCCGGCGGGAGTCGGGTTATTCGCAACGGTGTTGTTGTAATTGTTTACGACGTTCGGGAGGTCGCCCAAAGAGACACCGCGCATGAAGGAACCTTGTTTTGTGCCGGGGATAGGATCGCCGACGGTTCCATCGCCGGTGAAGTCGGTGGCAAAGATCTCACCGGCGCCATTGCCCGTGACCGGAACAGCGAGCGCGCTAGCGAGCGGGCTATCGAAATGGAAAATGGTGCCGAGCCGGAAATGGAACGGCAAGTCTGCGTAACCGCCGAAGGAAAATTGATTGGTGCGGTCGAGAGCAGAGGGTCCGCTGAAACCGCAGGGGTGATTGTTGTCAATGGTGGGATTGACGAAATCCTGATCGGCCGCGGCGGGAGAGGTCCCCGCAGAAGTGGACAGCGCTGCACCGCAATTCGTAAATCGCGACAGCGAATAGGCAAACTGGAAATTAAGATACTTGACCCCGCGGAACGGGGTCTTTACGTTGTCAACCAGCTTGACGTCCATGGCGTTGTAAACCGAACGACCTATTGGAAAAAGGAACACTGCCGGTCCCAGGTCTGGGTTAATGCCCGTGAAGGCACACGGATAGGGCGTACCCAATCCAGATTCGCAACCGCTGATTCCCAGGTCCGCCGCGGAATCAAGGCCGAAGCCCCCAAAGTCTGACATGGTAGCGGGTCCAGCCGGACTCCCTCCGGTTGCGGGATGCAACCCGGGACACGCTGCGATGGCGGCGTCGATGGTTGGTACGCCGCACGCACCGAGCGTGGCGGCGATAGCTTGCTGGGCGGCGGATTTATTGAAGAACTTGACATCGCCGCTGTGATTCGCATCAACGCCAATCAAATAGTGCAACGCTACGTTGCGGAGATAATCCACGCTGAGAACCATGCCGGGACGCAGTTCTCTTTGTATGCCCGCATTCATTTGTATCGAGTACGGCGTGCGGTAGTTGGGCGCCAAGGCTCCGAGCGGGATTGCCGAACCGCTCGCAATCAGGTTGGGAATGAAAGACGGGTTCGGGGCGCTGGCGCCGACGGCCTTCGAGGCCTGTTGATAAGTTGTTTGGAAGCCCGCGATGCATTGCGCGGCGGTCATCCCAGCACAAGTGCCTGCGGTGGCATCCAGTGTGGCGCCGATCAGCGAGCTGCAAATAACACCGGCGGTGGCGGAGCTGCCGCCGAGAAATTCCAGATTGGGGGAGCCGCCAGCCACGGAGAACGGAACACCCGCGCCGTTCCCGCTGAAGCATGCCGAGGGATTGGCGAGGAAGGCTCCGTTCGCGAGGCGTTCTGGACGATCGAACTCGGCATTGTTCCAAATTGCGTTCTCGTAAAAGACGCCGATACCTGCGCGGATTACGGTCTTTGAGTCGTTGCGCGGATCCCACGCAATTCCGAGTTGCGGCCCGAAGTTGTGGTTTGGCTGCCTTACCGGGTTGGCTAAACCAGGCATCACAGCATTGAGCTCAGTCGCTGCAGTACCGGTGAAGCCGGGAAGGTCGCTATCTGTGCGACCCGTATCGCGGACGTAGCGCAGGCCATAGGTGATGTTCAGATTCGGCTTGATCTTCCAGCTGTCGCCGACGTAGAGCCCGATGCGATTGTCGGGGGGAGTGCCGCTGCAAGGCGCATTGAAGGCAGGGATTTCCGTGTCGCATTCTTCGCCGTTGCCTAGAGTCACATTGTCCACAGGATAGTTAAGCGGGCAGGCGGCTCCTTGCATTGCGGGCCCACCAGGGCACGTGAACGGTCCAGTCGCGGCATTGGCGATCTCCGAAGTGCTGCCAATTGGGCTGACGTTGGGCGTGATGGCGCTGAAGGAGAATAGGCCGCCGCCGCGGAGGCGATTGTAGGAGACGCCATAGCGGAGGATATGCGAGCCGAGCAGCTTGCTGCCGTCGTACTTGATCTGGCGATCGGTCTGGAAAGTTTGTTGCGGCGCGAGGAAATTTGGACCCGTAAGAAATCCGAAACTGGTGAAATTCAGGCTGACCGGGAAATTTGCGAACGGCAGGTCCGAGCCGAGAACCGTGTCTCCCAAATTGTTGATGAATTTCAGATATTCAAAACGGAAACTGTGAGTGAAGCCACCCGTGGTGAAATCCGCGCCGATTACGTGGGTTCTGGTGTAGTTCTTATCTTGGAACGGTTGAAAGCCAACGGTGCCTCCGGTGGCCAGCGCTTTGCTGTCAAAATAGCTGAAGCGATAAAACATGCGGACGTTTTTGAACAGGTTGAAATCGAGACGTGCGTCGTAGTCGGTTTCGCGGAAAGGGCTACTGACGTTTCCTGAATAGGGAGTGAACGGCGCGGCCGCTACAACGGGAGCCGCGAGGTTTTGATTGGTGTGTTCTGCGTCGAGGAAAAAAAACACTTTGTCTTTCAGGATTGGACCGCCGAAATTGCCGCCGTCCTGATTCCTGGCGTATGGCGACTCGAGCGTGGGAGGCGGAGTCGGTGTAGGCAGAGCCGCGGAGAATGAGCTGTCGCGAAATAACGCGAATCCCTCGCCGTGAAAGGCATTCGATCCGGAGCGGGTGGTGACGTTGACGGCGCCGGAAGAGGTAAGTTCGTTCGAAAGGTCGAGTGTTGATTGACTGATCTGAAATTCGTCAATCGCACTAGCTGGAATATTTTCCGTGGTGGTGCCGACGGTTTCGTCGCTGACGTCCACGCCATCCACTTCGATGCGTGCCGTGCGTCCGAAGCGGCCGCCGACGGAAATGGAAGAAAAGCCAACTTTGGTGGGATCGAAATCGGCGCCATCTTGAATTTGGACGCCCGGTTCCAACTGCGCCAGATCCAGAAAGTTGCGCCCGTTGACCGGGAGGTTTTCGATCTGTTCCTTACTCAAAACTCCTTGGACGGTGGCCTGTTCGGTATTGACTGCCACCGATTGCTCTGCGACGGTGACGACGGTGTTCGCCGCGCCGACCTGGAGGCTAAGATTCACGCCCGACACGACGCCCACTTTCACCACGACGCCTTCCTCGACCGTTTTGAACCCGGTGGCTTCGGCGCGCACAGAATAATCGCCGGGCACGAGGGCCCCGGAATTGTATGTGCCGGCAGAAGAAGTAGTGACGTGGAGCACCTGGCCGGTATCTTTGTTCGTGATGGTGATCTTGGCGCCGGCGACGACCGCGCCGCTGGGATCGGTCAGCGCGCCCTGGATGTTGCCGGTTGCGACGGTGCTTTGCGCGGGCAACGGAGCGGCCATCCATAAAACAAGAACCACGACTATGAAAATTGGAATAAGCCGTGCAAGGGGAGTACGCCGATGCGAGATCATGTCACGCTCCTGACGGGCTATCTGATTGTTTACTCGGCCTTTACGTAACGTACAGCGACAAGTTACACGGCCATCAAAAAGTGGGGCTGCAAACGGATTGCCAGAGACCACGACAATCACAGCGGATGAACTCGCCGAGATGGGCCGAATCATTTTTTATCCGCGGCCGCGCCTGTTGGCAGGAGCACGTTGGTCTCGATGCCCGAGGCTTGACCCTGGCCGTGGTACACGTGCTCGGTGGCCTTTACGAAGTCGGACGGTTTCGCATCCGGGATATTCAGGAAGGTTTGCGGATTGCGATCGGTGAGCGGGAACCATGTGCTTTGAATTTGCACCATGATGCGATGGCCGCGGCGAAAAGTGTGGTTCACATCCTGCATTGCGAAGGTCACTTCTTCTACTTTGCCGGGCGTGAACGGTTCAGGAGTTTCAAAACTGTGGCGGAATTTTCCACGGAACGGTTCTCCGCGAACGAGCTGCTCATATCCGCCCATGGTGAAGGGCGGGGCCGCGACATCGGTGAGCGGCTTGCCTTTATCTTCCGGGCGCGGATCGTCTAATTTGCTCTGGGGATAATCGGGCGGATAAACATCGATCAGCTTTACGTCCCAATCTGAATCCGTGCCGCTGGTGGAAACGAAAAGCCGCGGGGACACCGGTCCTACAATCGTCACATCCTCTTGCAGCACTTCGGTCTGATACGTGAGCACGTCCGGCCGGGTCGCGGCGAAGCGCTGGTCCGATAGCATGTATTCCTGGGGGACCTCTTGTGCCACGTAGTTTACGAAGGGGACCGGCTTGGCGGGATCGCTGACGTATTCGTCGAACGCAGCCGACTGATCTTTCGGCGGGTCAAAGGACAAAACGCCGTTGGGGTGAAAATAGAGCGTCTTGGATTCCGTATTTTTTGGCGGCCATGAAGGATACTGCCGCCATACGTTCGTGCCAGTCTCGAACACATAGGCTTTCGGTAGCTTCGCGTTGCCGCTCCCTTTCAAGTGCTGTTCGAAAAACGGGAACAGGATGTTCTTGCGATAGTAGTCTGCAGTGTTCGCAGCAAAACTGACGCGACCGAGGTGGTCTCCATCGTAGCGCGCCCAGCCGCCGTGGACCCAAGGACCGACTACCAGGGCGTTGAAGATCTCGGGGTCGTCGCGGTCTATCGCATGAAACAAGGTGAAGGGGCCTTGCAAATCCTCGGCGTCAAACCAGCCGCCGACGGTGAGCACGGCGCAGTGAATATTTTTCGTATGCGCGGCGAGATTGCGCGCCTTCCAATAGTCGTCGTAAGTATCGTGGTGCACTTGATCGAGCCAGAGCGCTTGCTGGGGGCCAAGGAGTTTGTTCAGGTTTTCCAGCGTGCCGGCCTTGAGAAAAAATTCGTAGCCATCCGGCGTGCCGAAATCAAAGGGTACGCGGACTTTCGGCGGCAGCTGCGGATTCGCTTGCGGTTGGAAAAAAGCGTAGAAGCCGAAATTTGCGGCGAGCATGAAGGCGCCGCCGTGGTAGGCATCGTCGCCCTTGAACAGATCGGTCATGGGGGCTTGTGGCGACGCAGCTTTCAGTGCCGGATGGGAGTCAATCATGCTGGCCGAAGTGAAAAATCCCGGATAGGAAATTCCCCAGATGCCCGCCTTGCCGTTGTTGTTGGGCACGTTTTTCAACAGCCATTCGATGGTGTCGTATAGGTCGCTGCTGTCGTCAACATCCTGATTCGATTTTTTATTGTCAATGTGTGGGCGCATTTCGACGAAGGTGCCTTCGGACATGTAACGGCCGCGGACATCTTGCATCACGAAAATGTAGCCGGCCTTGTCGAACTCCGCCCCCGGGCCGAGGCGGGCGCGATATTGATCCACGCCGTAGGGCGCTACGCTATAGGGGGTGCGGTTGATCAGGAACGGGTACGATTGCGAGCTGTCTTTCGGGACGTACACGGCGGTGAACAAGTGCACACCGTCGCGCATGGGGATTCGGTATTCGTATTTCGTGTAATGCTCTTTGACATCGAATTCAGGCGAATCGGGCTTGGCCTGGGCTAGCGCGCCGGCGGCGGCTAGCAATACGGCGACAACTAGAATTGCGATTCTGCGACCGAACATCATATTCCTCCACCGCGACGCACGCGGATCAGAAACTTTCACTGATTAGGCAGTGCACATACAGCGGCCAGCGGACTTTTTGATAGCAGCTGAGCGGGAAATTGTGTGGCCGAGAGGAATTGAGGAAGCCCGCATTGCGCGGACATATTAGGTTGCGTCCGATGGCAAGTCAACGAAGATAAGTCGCATAACCAACAGAATTCGAAAGGCAACGCGGTTGGCAGGTTGCTGATCTAAGATATTCGATATGATTCGCGCGAGCGTTGCTCTCATGTGCTTGTTGTCGGGAATTGCCGTCTGGCCACAAGACGAGAAAAAGCCGTCCTACCCGAGCTACGACTACGAGGCTGCGCGCCAACATGAAATAGAGCCACATCGCCGTGAAGTTCGGCTTGAGGGGATAGAAGGCGGTTTCAATCAACTTCGCGTCGTACTTACGGTGTCCCCAGCAGGCGACGTCGTAAGCTCCGACGCTACGGGCAACATTGACAGCTTGAAGTACTGGCCGCAGCTACAGACTGAAGTGCTTCAGTGGAAGTTCACGCCCTTTGAGGTGAATGGGAAGCCGATTGCGGCAGAAGTCGAGGAGTATATCGATCTTGCGCCGCCCGAACGACTGCCGAAGAGTCACGTGGCGCCGCCCGTCGTTCGACCGAATTCTGAAATTGCGATCACGTTGGCGCGGACGTCATGCTTCGGCATTTGTCCTTCCTATCAGGTTACGGTTAGTACCGGCGGCATCGAGTTTGAAGGCCACAGTGGCGCGGTTGCCGCCGGAAAGCACAAGGATAGAGTGGATGCGGATGAAGTTCGAACGCTCGCAAAACGATTCGTCGCCGCTGACTTTTATTCTATGGATTCTATCTATCGGGCGTCCGTGACAGATAACCCTACCTACATACTTTCCGTCACGATCGATGGGCACAAGAAGGAAGTGGAGGACTACGTGGGCTCGTGGGTGGGAATGCCAGCGGTGATCAGCGAACTAGAAGATGCGGTTGACACGTTCGCGCGGACGGAGCGATGGATTAGCGGCAAGGACGGGCTCGTTCAAACATTACGCGCGGAGAAATTCAACTTCCGTACTTTCGACGCACAGGTCATGTTGAAAGAGGCCGCTAGTCGCGGGACAGCTACGACTGTTCGGGAACTCTTAGTTGCCGGTGTGCCGCTGGTACCCCTGCCGGCTCCGAAGCCAACTGAGGCATACATGCGCGCTCCGTTCGAGGACGTGGGATGGCTCAATGCAGCAAGCGGCAATCTGGATACACTGCAGGTTCTAATTAACGCGGCTGCGAGTAAAGATGATCAGAACGACAAGGACTTGGCGCTGGCCGGAGCTGCACGATCGGGAAGCGTCGAGGGCGCTCGGGCGTTGATCACTTACGGCGCCAATCCGAATGCGGATCTCAGCAAGCTAGTCGTCGTAGAAAGTGGTGGTGGGAGCGGTGTGGGGCTCGGTAAAGGCGCGGGAAGCGTGCTCATTTACGCCGCAGAGTCTGGGAATCCGGAGATGCTGCGCGAAATTCTTCGCTACGACCCGAAGTTAGAGGCGCAGGATAGCGACGGAAGAACCGCGATGTTCGCCGCCGCAGAGTATCGCCACCGTGACAAAGACGGTGCACGTGTGGAATGCGTGCGTCTGCTTGCTGCGGCCGGCGCCAATTTGAACGCGCGAGATCGTCGCGGGAACACACCGCTGCATGAGACTTTCCTCACCGATGTGGAGCAGGAATTGTTGAAACTCGGTGCGGATGTAAATGCGCAAAATGAGGACGGTGAAACGCCGATTTTCACTACAGTGGATGTGGATGCCATACCGCTATTCGCTGAACATGGCGCCGACCTAACAATTCGCAACAAGAATGGCGAAACAGTATTGGAAGCCGCTAAACAAAGAGGGCCGATGATCCAAGAGGCTCTTCGCAAGGCGATTGCGAAGTCGAACCAGATGCAACAGGCGACAGTCGCGAATTGACGACGAATGCCCGCTATTATTGCGCGGACGAGGAGGCCAAGCGCGCGATTTCCTCCAGGCGGGTGGAGGCGCGGCGCAGGGCTGCGGCGAGGGCGGCGGATTCTTGGGTGAAGGTGGCGGCGTCCTGGCGGTCGAGGGCTTCGTTTGCGCCGGGGAGAACTTCGGCGGCGTATCCGGCGTAAGAGCCGGGGGCGTAGATGGTGTGTTTGTACCAGGTGCGGCCTGAGAGGCCTTCGGGAGCTAGGAGGGACTGTTCGACGCTGACGAGTTCGCGATTCAATTCATTCTGCTCCGCGGGATTTGGCCCGTCGTTTGCGCGTTGCTGTAACGCGAGCGATGCGCGGGCCGCGGAGGCTGCGAGTTGCGCCGCGGCGTCGGTTACCGCTGGCACGTCCGCGGTGCCGATTCCGAGCTTGATGGCGCGCGTGGCAAGGTCGCTGGTGACGCGGGTGATTTCGGCGGCGTAGGCGGAGTAATCGAACGGGAGCGTATCCGATTCATCCAGCCGCAGCGCCAAAGTGCCGAGGATTTTCGCGAGCGCGACGTGATATTCGAATGTGGGATCGCCGAATTTTTTCATCCAGAAGAAATCGTCGTACATGGAGTGGTACACGCCGTAATCGCCGATGAATCCGGCATCGAGCGACGGGATACCAGCGTGGTCGAAGAAAGGACAGAAGTCCGAACCTGCGCCGAGAGCTTCGATGGGTGCTTCTCCTGGCGCGGTGAATTTCGCGCTGGGAGGGCGCGCAATGCCGCTGGGCTCTTCCTGCTGGCGGGTGGCGCGGTCCAGCCAAATATTGTAAACGCTGCGCACGTCGCGGGGGTCCTGCACTTCACGGGTGACGTCGCGGATTAATTCTTTTAGAGACGGCGTGGCGGAGGCGGTGAAATTCGGGCCGGCGACACCGACGTCTGTGTTCAGGTAGGCGACGGCTTTGGCTTGCAGCTCTGCACGATTTGCTTCCACCCATTCGGTGGAACCCATCAGGCCGGGTTCTTCGCCATCCCATTCGCACATGACGATGGTGCGGCGCGGTTTCCATCCGGCGCGAACTAATTCCCCTAAAGCGCGCGCGGTTTCGAGCATGGTCGCGGTGCCGCTGCCGGGATCCACCGCGCCATAAACCCAGGCGTCGTGATGATTGCCGAGGACGACCCATTCGCCGTCGTTTGTGCCGTGAAGTTTTGCGATGACGTCGTAGAGCGGGCGCTGCTGATAATCCATCTCCAGTTTCATGTGCGCGACGGCTGCGCCGGGCCCCACGTGATAGGTGAACGGCAGGCCGCCTTGCCATTGACGTGGAACGTGCGGGCCGCCGAGATTCGCCAGGATTGCGGAGGCATCCTGCGAATTGATGGGGAGGGTGGGAATGCGCGGCATGTTTGTGGCGTCAGCGGGGGCGAGGCGCTTGGCATTTGGAGTTGCGGCTGCTCCGGGCGTGAGTGGGTCACCGGGATAGATTTCCGTGTATTCGATGGAGCCGCGTTGGATGCCGCTCATGGGGCGCCACGGGCCATTGGGAAAAACGTCGCCAGCGACGTAGCCGTCGTCTTCGGGATCGGAATAAATAATCAGGCCGAGGGCTTTGTGCTCTTCGGCGAGTTTTGTCTTGATGCCACGGTAGCAGCCGCCGTAGCGGGCGATGGCGATTTTTCCCGCGACGCTGATGCCCAGCTTATCGAGTTCGCGATAATCAGCCTGCATGCCGTAATTCACGTAGACGACTGGGGCGGTGACGTCGCCGGAAGGCGAGAAGGTGTTGAAGCCCGCGACGATATTTTTATTGGATGTGTCGGGATCCACTTCGAATGGTTGTTCGGGAGTGGCTAGAGTTTTTTTATCGGGCGCAGCCAGTTCCAGTTTGATTTCGCGCGGTTGCGCGAGCCACACGCTGTAGCTGACGATTTCGGCATCGAATCCGTAGCTGCGATACTGGTCGCGAAGCCATTCCGCCAGACGGTGGCTGGCTTCGGTGCCGGCCATGTGCGGCTCTTGCGTGATGCGGCGCAAATTGCTTTCGGCGCGCGCGGGATCGGGAATGGCGCGCAGTTGCTGCTCGAGAGCGCGTTCGGCGGCGACGCGCGCGGGTGCGAATCCGCGGATGCCGGGATTTTCTTGCTTGCCGCGGGAAATTGCGGCGGGAAATATAAAGATGCTTGCGAGAATGATCGCCGTACGAGCGCGCCGCCCGGTGATTGCCATTCACACCTCGTTGAAGAATTGCAGATTCTATACTACATGGGTGCGCGAGGCGTCGCGTGGATTTGAAATTTTTCGCGACGTCGGTGGGTGGGCAGGTAACGGAGGAGGGACGTGCGCGGTGCCTGCCGTTCGCTTGACGGCGTGGGTGGCGCACCGTAGTTTAGATTAACAGGTATCGGGGCGCACGCGACGGGAGAGGAAGTCCGATGAAAGTTCTGATTGCAGGAGGCTCCGGCTTGGTGGGAGCGGCGCTGACCAGTTCGCTGCGCGGCGATGGCCATACCGTTTCGCGCATGGTGCGCCCGGGCAGCCTAGCAGCGCCGGGCGACGTGCAGTGGAATCCGCTGAGCGCGTTGGTGGACGTGGCGGCGATGGAAGGATTTGACGCGGTGGTGAACCTGAGCGGAGCGAGCATCGCGGGCGGGCGCTGGACTGCGAGGCGGAAGCAGGTGCTGCGCAGCAGCCGCGTGGATTCAACGCGCGTGCTGGTGGACGCGCTGACGCATCTGAAGCAGCCGCCGCGCGTATTTGTGTGCGCCTCGGCGATCGGATTTTACGGAGACCGCGGCGATGAGGTGTTGACGGAAGCGAGCGGGTACGGCAACGATTTTCTCTCCATTTTGTGCCGGGCGTGGGAAGGCGAAGCGGCGCGCGCGGCTGCCTCTGGCATACGCACGGTGATCATGCGCTTTGGAATTGTGCTTTCGGTGGACGGCGGGGCGTTGCCGCGCATGTTGACGCCATTCAGGTTCGGCGCGGGCGGGCGGCTTGGCAGCGGGAAGCAGTGGATGAGCTGGATTGCGTTGGAAGATGTGGTGCGGGTGTTGCGCGCGGCGATGGATGATGCGAGGTGGAACGGACCGGTGAACTTGGTGGCGCCGGAGCCTGTGCGAAACAGCGAGTTTACGCGCGTGCTGGCGAGCGTGTTGAACCGGCCGACAATTTTTCCCGCTCCGGCGCTGGCGTTGCGTCTGGCGCTGGGGGAGATGGCGGATGCGCTGCTGCTTTCCAGCCAGCGCGTGCAGCCGGAGTCCCTGGCGCGCTACGGCTACGCATTTCGCTACGAAAACTTAGAGGCAGCGCTGCACGCGATTGTGGCGAAGGCGTAATGCCGTTAATCTGCCGAGTGCTGAACTGCTACCCTGCGAATGCAGTGGAATTTTACGCGACATGGTTCCACGTTTGCTGTGCTCGAACCCCTTAATTTTTAATTTACTTCACGACGTTCAGAGTGACCTCCACTTTGAAAACGTGCCCTGTGAGAGGATCTGTTGCGACGGTTCCTTCGGAAGGTTGCCCTTCGCGCAGAAACATTCCTACGTCTCCGCGATATTGCCGCACAAGCGGTTGAGTGCTCGGAGGCGCTTCTCCGTCTGACCATTCCTTGCCGGCGATCTTGCCATCCTGACCGCGGGCGGTAACGTACAACGAAGACCGGTCCACCTTTAAATCCACCTGGTATTTCCCGTCGGCAGCATGCGCCACTCGAGCATCGATGTTCGTACCCACATCTATATACTGGATCTGCGTGTCGCCGGTTTTCGAATCGCGGGTCGTCACAGGAACCTTGACTCCAATTCGCAGGGTCGAATACGCCCCGCTTGGTTTGCCCGCTACGATAAGAGGCATAGCGTAGGAGAGATTGGAGATTTTTTTCGCGCCGTCATATTCGGACAGAACGATCTGCAACTTTACTGGCGTTGACGGCTCGGCCGCCGCATTTTCCGGAGCGTCTGGCCCCATGGTTCCCTGACCGTAGACCAGGAGCGGCGCGCACATAAAAAGTAACGCGCAGGTGACAAGCGATCGCGAAATTTTCATCAAGAGCCTCCGATGATTCATTTGTTGCGGCTTTCCATAGATGAAGA
>Ga0208725_1000115_pt1 | contig 17396 bp, 15 predicted proteins | sample MicForSoSWNH13_O_FD_188004 | JGI IMG/M metagenome (GOLD analysis project Ga0208725, IMG submission 188004) | Forest soil microbial communities from Harvard Forest Long Term Ecological Research site in Petersham, Massachusetts, USA - MetaG HF011... | ecosystem: Environmental > Terrestrial > Soil... | reverse complement strand
CGGACCGTCAGCGGATCCGGGCTTTCCCAGAGTACGTCCATGATCGCGCGTTCAAGCTCGCCGAGACGGTTCACGTCGTAACTGTACCCATCCGCAAACGCCCGTAGTAGGGGCGGGACTTTATCCCAAATCCCGGCACAAACGGTGTCTAGCTTGTTATTGCGGATGGGATTGCGCCAGCGCGACCAACCGGGCATGCTGCGCTTGGTGACGGGCTTGATGAACGGCGCGATGACGCAGCGTAAGCGCGCAGCTTGCGGGCCTGCGGCCCCGGCGCGGCCGCCGGCCGGCCCCGCGATAACGGCGCTCAGGGCCGTGGCGGCCTGGACGGCGGGCATCATCCGCTGCCTGGCGATTGGCTACATCGCCCTGCAGGTGGTCATCTGGCATTCGTTCTACGCCGCCGATCCGTGGCGCCTTGCCGGGCCGTTCGCGGCGATGGCCTGGGCGGCCGTGGTCGTGGCGTACCTGCGCGGCCGGTGGCAAATGTGGTGGCGGGACGGCCTCGACTCCGCAGCCAGCGTGCTGCTCGCGCTTGGTGCCGGATGGTGCGTGCCGCCGGCCGTGCGCGGTGACACCACCAACTGGCTGTACATCGCGATGGTGGGCCAGCTGTTCGTCCCGGCCTGGCTGGCCCCCGTGGCGTCGGCGGCGCCGCTGGCGCTGATCTCAGCCGCCGCCTACCTGGCGGGCGCCGCCGTGACCCACCCGGTGCGGGCGGACGGAAGCTCCGCGGCGGCGTCGGCGGCCCTGCTGGTGGCCATCGCCGCGGCGGCCTGGTTTGGCCGGCTGATGCTCGAGCGCGGCGCGCTCGCGGCCGACGCGACATTAGCGAACGCGGACCGGGAGGCGCGTGAGCAGCGCGTCGCGCTGTCCAGGACCACCGAGCGCCGCGAGCACGAGCGCCTGCTGCACGACACGGTGCTGAACACGTTGACCGCCATCGGCCGGGCCAGCGGAGCCGACGCGGGCCAGCTCGTGGGCCGGTGCAGGCGCGACGTCGCGCTGCTGCAGTACGCGCTCAGCGACCCCGGCGATCCGGCCAAGGTGGCTGACCGGCCGTTCGGCGGCCTCCTCATCGGCATCGAGGCGGCCGCGATCGAGATGCGCGCCCGCGGCCTGGAGGTGTACGTGCGGGTTGCGGACCAGAGCCCTGACCCCGCTGCCCCGGTGCCGGGGCAGGTCGCTGTGGCGATGGCGTACGCGGTCCGTGAGGCCCTGGTGAACGTGGCCACACACGCCGGCACTGGCCAGGCGTGGGTGGATGTAAACCTGGCCGGACCACCCGCCGCGGGCGGCGTGCGGGTGACAATCCGGGATGACGGCGTCGGGTTCGATCCGTCCGCCGTCGATCCGGCCAGGCTCGGTCTGCGCCGGTCGATCACCGAGCGCGTCGCCGACCTGGGCGGGCGCGCGTCGGTGCGATCGCAGCCGGGCCAGGGCACGGTGGTCAACCTGTACTGGCCCGCGTCAGCCGCGGCCGGTGCCGGGGTCCCCCTCCCCCGGCGCGGGCGGGCGGCCCGATGAGCCCTGAGCCAGCGGCGCGGGACGCGTGGGGCATCTGGGACGACTGGGAATCCGAGATACCCCGGGTTGCCGGACTCGTAGCGGCCGTCTGGCAGCTCACCCTGCTGGTCCCGGTGCTCATTTACGCCCGTGACTACCGCCAGCCCGCGGTGCCTGTCGGGGTGTGGCTGGTCATGCTCGCTGCTGCCGGATGGCTGCTGCCGCGGGCCCGGGAGGGCGGCCTGACCGGGCCGCAGGCGGCGGCCGCTATCGGGATCGCGATCGGCGCCGTCACCCTGGTCGGCTGGGAGCGCCGTACTCAGGGTGCCACCGGATCCGTCGACTGGTCGGTCTACGGGACTGCCTGGCTGCTCGCCCTGGTCGTGCTGAGCCGCCCGGCCTGGGTATGGACGTGCGGGGCAGCCGGAGTGTTCACGGCACACGCTGTCTTCGTGATCCGCCTGTTCGGCATGACCCCGCTGGGCCTGGATCGGCTTTCGGCGGCCGCGTTCACCCTCGTGGCGTTCCTGGTCGTGTTCGCGACGCTGCGGCCGACCATGCGCACGCACGCCGCCCTGGCTGCGCGCAGCGCCGCGCTGGCGAGCCGGTCGGCCGCGGAGCGGGCAGCGGTAGCGGCGGTCCGTGCGGACCGCCGCCGCAGGCTCAGCCTGCTGGAGCTGGAGGCCCTCCCGCTGCTGCGCGGGATCGCCGACGGCACCCTCGACCCGGCCGGCCCCGGGGTGCGGGAACGATGTGCCAGGCACGCTGCGGACCTGCGGCGCGTCCTCGCCGACCAGTCGCGCGCGGCCGGCCTGCTGGCCGAACTGGAGCCCGCGCTGCATTCCGCGGCGGCCCGGGGGCTGCCGGTCGAGGTTCAGGTGGTCGGCGAACCATGGTGCCCGGCGCCGGAGGTTGCGGCGGCGGTGCTGGCGGCGGTGGACGCCGTGCTGGGCGCTCTTCCGCCGCACCCGGTGCTGCTCACCATCCTTGCGACCGGCGACGACGTTGAGCTGTACGTGGCCTTCGACCGGCCACCGCCGACCGCACCTGACCTGACCGCACTGCGGCGGCGGGTGCCAGCGGCGGCACAGTGGAGTGCCGTCCTCGACGTCAAGGACGCGGGCCCGGGATGCCTCGAAGTCCGGTGGCGGAACGCGGTATCAGCCGCCGCATCCGCGTAACGGGCACCACGAAGGGAGTGCGGCATGTCCGGTGTCATCGACGTCGCGGCTGTGGATGACCATCCCATCGTGCTTGACGCCGTGGCCGGCTGGGTCATGGCCGGGGAGAGGGGCATCCGGGTCGTCGCCGTGGCTCCGACGGTGGACGCCCTGCTCGCCGGGCCGGGCAGGCACGCACACGTGGTCCTGCTCGATCTCGACCTCGGCGACGGAACGACCGTTGACGGCAACATTGCCGCGGTCCGCGCTGCCGGGCCTTCGGTCCTCGTCCTTGCCGCATCCGACCGGCCGCCCGCCGTCCGGGCCGCTATCCGTGCCGGGGCCCTCGGCTACGTGCTGAAATCCGAGGAGACCGCTCAGGTGCAGGCGGCCATCAAGGCGGTCGCCGCCGGGATGGACTGGATCTCGCCTCGCCTGGCATACATCCTGGCTGCGGACGACGCCCCGGATCGGCCGGTTCTGAGCGCACAGGAAACGCGTGCGCTGCGGCTTTACGCCACCGGTATGCCGATGAAGTCTGTCGCCAGGAGAATGGTGCTCAGTGAGGAGACGGTCAAGCAGTATGTCGGCAGGGTTCGATTGAAGTACGCAAGGGCGGGCCGAGCGGCGCCAACGAAAATAGAGTTGTACTATCGAGCCGTCGAGGACGGGCACCTCCCTCCTTACCCCACGCCGCGGAACCCCCCCACCCGGTAGTTGGGGATACGGAGATACCCGCCCTCGGCGTAATCGTTTTGCGGAGCAGCCAAAATCGTATGCCTGTGGGCTGGCGTTTTCATGACCCCATCTCGGGGGTCATGAAAGCACCAGGTCCTGAGGATTCTAGAGCGGCCAGGCCATTTTGCGTCGCCCGTGAAATGCGGTGACCTCGGAATATTCGAGTTAGCCGCCCGGATCCGGCCGCTGACCTCGGCGGCTACGCTGTGACCACGGCGTCTCCTAGCCGGAAGGGCAACGGTGTCCGCACAGTCTCCGCGATTCCGGCCGGTCCTCGGCCAGTTCGCACCCTACAAGCCCGGCAAGGCCCCATCAGGGCCAGGCGGTCAGGCGTTCAAGCTCTCGTCCAACGAGTCGCCATTCGGCCCGCTGCCGTCCGTGGTCAAGGTGATAGCCGAGGCCGCCGGTGACGTCAACAGGTACCCCGACAACGGTGCCACCGAACTCACCCAGGCCATCGCTGAGCGCTTCCGTGTCCCCCCACCGCATGTGGCCGTCGGCTGCGGGTCGGTCGGCATAGCTCAGCAGCTGCTTGAGGCCGTGGGCGAGCCCGGTGCAGAGGTCGTTTACGCCTGGCGTTCGTTCGAGGCGTACCCGTACCTGTCGGACCTGGCCGGCGCCACCTCGGTACGGGTGCCGCTGCGCGATGAGGTGCACGACCTGGACGCCATGGCAGACGCGATCACCGAGCGGACGCGCCTGGTCTTCGTCTGCAACCCGAACAACCCGACCGGGACCGTCGTGCACCGGGCCGAACTTGAGAGCTTCATCGACCGCGTTCCCGGTGACTGCCTGGTCGTGCTCGACGAGGCTTACACCCAGTACGTCACCGACGCCGACGTGCCTGACGGGCTGGACCTGTACCGGAACCGGCCCAACCTGGCCGTGCTGCGCACGTTCTCCAAGGCTTACGGGCTGGCCGGGCTGCGGGTCGGCTTCCTGATCGGGCACGAGCCGGTGGCGGCCGCCGTCCGCAAGACCATGCTGACCTTCACCGTGAACGCGCTGGCGCAGGCCGCCGCCGTCGCATCGCTCGCGGCCGAGCCCGAGCTGCTTGAGCGCGTGGATGCCGTGGTCAGCGAGCGAGACCGGGTCCGCGGCGAACTGCTGGCCCAGGGCTGGACCGTGCCGCCGACCGAGGCGAACTTCGTCTGGCTGCGCCTGGGCGACGACACCGACGACTTCGCCGAGGCCTGCGACCGCCAGGGCGTGAGCGTGCGGCCGTTCGGCGGTGAGGGAGCGCGGGTGTCGATCGGCGATCGCGATGCGAACAATGCCTTCCTGGCGATCGCAGCGGCCTATCCGCGCCGTCACTGACTCAGGTCGGCGACGCCCTCACCTCGGCCGGACAGCCCGCCGCCAGGGCAGGCCGTCGCCCTCGCCGGACACCCGGATCAGTACCGCCGCCCAGGTGCGGAATGGCCGCCACGGCTCGGCGATCCGCCGCACCGCCGCATCGTCGGGCTCGTCCGGCAACCCGTAGTAGTGGCGCAGGTAGCCGCGCAGCCGGGGTTCGTCCAGGGTGAGTGCGTCGCTGACCCCGCAGGCCCGGAGCAGGACCAGCCCGGCGTAGAGCGGCCCCAGGCCCGGGATGGTCCTGAGCGCCGTCATGGCCTGACCGGTTTCCATCGAAGCGAGCATCTCCGGGTCGAGGTCCCCGGCGAGCGCACGCTCGGCGACACCGTGCAGGCGTTCGATGCGCTGCGGCTCCAGGCCGGGGAACGTCTCCATGCCGAGCAGCCGGTCCGGCAGCGGGAAGGCGTGCTCGATCTGGCCATCGAGCTCGAACGACTGGCCAAGCGCCTCGCTGAGCCGGCGCCGCAGCGCGGCCGCCTGGCTCCGGTGCCGGCGTTGCGACATCATCGCCCAGGCCGCGGCCTCGTACGGGGAGTGGAACAGCACCGGGCGCAGACCGGGGTGCTCGGCCTGCAGGCGGCCGAGCACCGGATCCCGGTGGCCCGCCGCGATCCAGCCGTCGGCGGGGCGGTCCACCGAGAGAATGCGCCGCAACTGCCGCGCCGTCGCCGCGACATCCCCTGTGCTGCTGACGTCAGCGACCAGGCCGCCGTCCGGCTCCTGCCTGATCACCGCACCCGCCTGATGCCTCAGGTCGTCGGCCACGAAGGCGAGCCGCATCACCGCATCGCCGGCCGGATAATTCCGGCCCGTATTCGGGCCGAATCCAAACCCCGCGGCGGCCGCCAGCGAGAACGGCCCGTCGACCGGCATCCGCACCAGCTCGGTCATGTTTACCCCCATGACCGAGTTGTAGCAGCTGGATACGACAATCCTGGCGGCAGCGACCGCTGCCGCAGCACTGCCGGTCCCATACCCTGTGCGTGGCGGCACCGAGCGCGGAGGGCTAGGCAGCGTTGAAGGTTCATGTGCTCCACGAGAACCCGGACTGGTTTACGCCGGTCGGCGCGGCGCTCGACGCGGCGGGCGTGCCCTACGAACAGTGGCTGATCGGCGACGGCATGCTCGACCTCGACGATCCCCCGCCCGAAGGGGTGTTCTGGTCGCGGCTGAGTGCGTCGTCGCACACGCGAGACCACCCCTACGCCAAGGACCACGCACGTGGGATCCTTGGCTGGCTGGAGGCTCACCAGCGGCGGGTGGTGAACGGCCGGCGCGCGGTTGAGCTGGAAGTGAGCAAGGTGGCCCAGCTGACCGAGCTGCGGGCGGCCGGGTTCGATGTGCCGCGGACGCTGGCGGTGGCCGGCACCGCCGATCTGCCGGCCGCGGCCAGGAAGCTGCCCGTCCCCTTCATCAGCAAGCACAACCAGGGCGGCAAGGGCCTGGGAGTGCGCCTGTTCGTCAGCCACGACGAATTCAGCGCGTACGCCGAATCGCCCGGCTACCTGGCCCCGGTGGATGGCATCACCCTGCTGCAGGAGTACCTGCCTGCGGCGCAGCCGTTCATCACCAGGGTCGAGATCGTCGGCGGTGCCTTCGTGTACGCGATCACCGCGGATACCGCGCGCGGCGGTTTCGAGCTCTGCCCGGCCGACGCGTGCGCAGTAGACGCGGCCCCGCCCGGCGCCAGCCAGCCAGACGCCCCGCCCGGCCTGTTCGCGCTGCGCGAGGGGTTCGATCACCCGATAATCGGCCGGTACCTGAACTTCGCCCGCACGCACGGCGTGGAGATCGCCGGGTTCGAGTTCATAGAAACTGCGGACGGCCGTATGGTCACCTACGACGTGAACACCACCACCAACTACAACGCGGACATCGAGGCCGCGACGCCGCGGCCCGCGCTGCCCGCGGTGGCGGCCTTCCTCGGGCGGCTGCTCGCCGAGGGGTCCGCAGGGGAACGGCTCGGCTGATGCGGTTCGGATACTGGATGCCGATCTTCGGCGGATGGCTGCGCAACGTCAGGGACGAGGGGATGACGATCGCGTGGCCCTACCTCCGCGACCTCGCGGTCGACAGCGAGCAGTACGGGTTCGAGCTGTCCCTGATAGCCGAGCTGAACCTGAATGACATCAAGGGCCCTCGCGCGCCCTCGCTTGACTGCTGGGCGCTCGCGCCGGCCGTGGCCGCGGTCACCAGCGAGCTGGAGCTGATGCTCGCCGTCCGCCCCAACTACCACTCGCCGTCGCTCACCGCCAAGGCGCTTTCCACCCTGGACACGATCGCGCCGGGCCGGCTGTCGCTCAACGTGGTGTCTTCCTGGTGGAAGGACGAAGCTGCCCAGTACGGTGCGCCGTTTGACGTGCACGATGCCAGATATGCGCGCACCCAGGAGTGGCTGGACGTCGTCTCCCGGCTGTTGCGCGAACAGACCGTGACCCATCACGGAGCGCTGTACCGCCTTGACGGCGCCGTGCTCGAACCCAAGCCCAGCCGGCTCCCGCCGGTCTACATGGGCGGCGAATCGCCCAAGGCCAAGGAGGTCATCGCGAACCAGGCAGACGCCTACGTGATGCACGGAGACGCCCCCGGGGTCATTGCCGAAAAGGTGGCGGACCTGAGCGCCCGCAGAGCCCAGACGGGCCACCCGCCGCTGTCGTTCGGCGTATCCGGCTACGTGATCTGCCGCGACACCGAGGCAGCGGCCCAGGCCGAGCTCGATCGCGTCCTCAACGTCCGGTCCTCGCCGCAAGGCTACGCGTCGTACCAGGATTTCGTGGAGGGCTCCCAGCTCGAGTCGCGCGTTTCGCTGGAGGAGTACAGCGTGTCCAACCGCGGCCTGCGCAGCGGCCTCATCGGCACCCCGGACCAGATCATCGACCGGATCCGCGCTTATGAGCGCGCCGGGGTCGGCCTCATGCTGCTGCAGTTCTCCCCGCAGCACGAGGAGATGGCCCGCTTCGGCCGTGACGTGATCAGCCGCTATCCCCGCAGCGAGCCGTAGCGGACGCCGCGCCTGGCCGGCGGTCAGCGGGTGGCGCGCCTGCCAGGCTCGTCGCGCCGGCGCTGCTCGAGCTGCTCCACGACCAGCCGGTAGAACTGGCGGGGCCGGCCGGGCTGCGGCGTCCGGTTCGGCGGCAGGGGCCAGGCGAGGCCCTCCTCGACCAGGATGTGCAGCAGCCGCCGCGCCGTGCGCGGGGTGACGGCAAGCAGCTGGCCGGCGGTCTCCGCGTCCACGACGAGGTTGGCGTCGCTCTCCGAGAGCTTCTCGGCGAGCCGGGACAAGGTCTCCAGGCTCCGCGACCTGCGGGCGCCGGCCTCGGGCAGCCGCGGGGGCGGAACCGGCACGTGCCCCTCCCGGCTCGAGGAGAACCCCCGCAGTGCGCTCCCGGCCTGGGCGCGGCCCAGAGAGGCGCGGGCGTGTGCCTCGGCCTCTACCGCGGTCCGGCCCGTGCCGATGCCCACCTCAATGGCCACGCCCAGCTCGCTGCGGGCGCGGTCGGCGAACGGCGCGACCCGGAACCCCTCGGTGGCCCGGGCGAGGGAGCCGCGGGTAGCGACGATCAGGAAGCCGTGGTCACCCGTAGGGGTGACCGCCGCGTGAATCCGCTGTGCCTCCTGGACCAGGAACCTGTGCACGGTCAGGCGCAGCTCTTCCCGGGACTGCCGTGGTGAGGTGCGCCGCCCGCCGTCCCGCAGGGCAGGCACCTCCACCAGGGCGAGGGCAAGCTGCGCGTCCTCGAGCCTGCGGTACCCGCCGATCAGCGCGGCGGTGCGCAGCGCCACCCGGATATCGCTGCCGGTCGGCCGCAGCGTGACGACCGGAATCCCGGCGGCCGACAGCCGCGCCGCAACAGACTGCAGGCAGGTGAACGCGACGGACGTCTCGTTGCGACGCCATAGCCGCTCATGGAACGAGGCCACCACGGCGGGGCTGCCGGAATCCTCGCGCACGTGCACCGCGGCCGTGGGCAGGTCGAGTTCGGCAAAGGCTTCCTCGACGTCGGCGCGGCTCAGCACGTCGATGCTGGACCGGGCCGGATCAAGGCCGGCGCCCGCGCTGTTGCTGGCCTTCAGCAGCGCCGCGTACAGCGCGCTGCCGCCGAGAGGCACGAACGTCGCCGGGACCGTAAGCACGCCGGCGGCACGCGCGTACTCGTACGGAACCCGGCTGGCGAACAGGCAGACGTCGATCGCCGCGCCCAGCCGGACGACCTGATCGGCGGCCTCCTGCTCGTCCCGGTACGCGGCAGCGACCAGCCGCCGGGCCGGGCCCGACTCCGGGCCGACGCCAGCGCCGCTCACACCGGCTCCGGCTTTCGTGACCGCCGACGCGGGCGACAGCATGATCCGTTCGACCAGCTCGTGCGGCCCGACGATGCCGATCGTCAGCTCGCCCTGGGTCCGGCCCGACCGGTTCACGGCGAGCCGGTTCGGCTGGGCGAGCTGGATGCGCTAGATGCGCGGGGTCCCCCGTTGTGCCTCATTCCTAAGGCCACGTCATGTCCCATCTCTGGTCGGCCTTCCCGCGACGTGAGAATGCCTCCCCTATTTGTTTAACCCAAAGAGAGGAGCGCTGGAAAGGGCCAATTATGGGCGCCTTGACTGTGACGATACCGAACTCATGCCGAAACTTACCCAAAAAAGCGCGCGGCCAGCGTGCTGACCTGCGGACTCATGGAGCGTCGGTGGCCATCTCGACGTCGATATCGGCGCCAAGCGTGGTCAGCCGCGCCGCCACAGAAGCGTGACCGCGGTCGATCATGTAGCCAGGCGAGACCACGGTCTCCCCGTCGGCGGCCAGGCCGGCCAGGATCAGTGCGATTCCGGACCGCAGGTCATGCGCGATGACCTCAGCGCCTTTCAGCGTGCTCGGCCCGTGAACAATGGCCGCGTTGTTGGCCACCTCCACCTTCGCGCCCAGCTTGTTGAGCTCGCCGGCCAGTGTGTACCGCCCATCGAAGATGGTTTCCCTGATGTAGCTGGTGCCGTCGGCCAGGGTGCTCAGCGCCATGATCGGCGACTGCAGGTCGGTCGCGAACCCGGGGAACGGGCTGGTGATCACGTTGATCGGGCGCATCACCCGCTCCCTGCGGACCTGGAGGACGGCGCCGTGGGTGGAGAACTCCACACCCATCTGCTCCAGCTTCCACCGCACCACGCCGAAGTGGTCAAGAGAGGCGCCGACCAGGCTCAGCTCGCCACCGGTGATAGCCGCCGCCATGGCGAACACCGCGGCGTCGATGCGGTCGGGCATGACGGTGTGCTCGACGGCCGTCAGCTTGTCCACCCCGTTGACCGTCACGAAGCCGGTGCCGCCGCCGCTGATGTCGGCGCCCATCTTGGTGAGGAACGAGATGACGTCGAGTACTTCGGGCTCCATCGCGGTGTTGTCGATCACCGTGGTGCCCGGGGCCAGCGCCGCCGCCATGATCAGGTTCTCGGTGCCGGTGTGGGACGGGGTGTCCAGGTACAGGTGCGCCCCGCGGAGCTTGTCGGCCTTGATCCGGATCGTGGTGGCGCCCTCGTCCACGGTGGCCCCGAGACGGGCAAAGCCACGGTAGTGGAAGTCGAGGTTGCGGCTGCCGAGATTGCAGCCGCCGACGCCCTCGATGGTCGCCTCGCCGAGCCGGTGCAGCAGCGCGGGCACGAACAGCACCGAGGCGCGGAACCGACGCGCGATGTCGGCCGGGAGCACCGGGCTGGTCAGCTCGGAAGCGTCGACCACCAGGGTCCGCTCCGCCTCGTGGAACCTGACCGTCGCACCCAGGGCCTGAGCCAGCTCCACCGCCCTGCGCACGTCCTCGATGACCGGGACGTTCCTGAGCACCGTGCGGCCCTTGTCGGCCAGCAGCGAGGCCGCGATCATCTTCAGTGCCGCGTTCTTGGCACCCTGCACGAAGACCGTGCCCTGCAGCGGCTGGCCACCACGTACGCGATAGCGGGTCTCAGGGCGTGTGGTCATAGTGCTGGTGCTCCCGTCGGTCGACTGAGCGGCATCACTATCCGGGCCATCCCGGCCTGCCGACTGCAACTCCGTGACCTCTGGCCAACCAGACGGCAGGCCGCCCGATAGCAGGCAGCCTGATTCATGTGTCGTCCAGTATTCCACCGCTCTCGAGCCCCCCAGACCGTGATGGCGATGTTACGTAGAGTATCTGTACAGCTACCACTAGTTATAAGCGGGGGGTTCTTGCGGGTTATAGGCGTAGGTCCGTTCCGTTATGGGCGAAGTCCCCGCGCCTTATCGGCGAGCATCGCCCGCCGCGCCATTCTTACCCCCAACGGAGTCCAGTAATGCTTTCGTAGGCGCGCACATATCTGTCACGCGTGCGCTCCACGATCGGTTCGGGCAGCGGCGGCGGTGGCTCGCCGGCGTGCCGGTCCCACCCGGACTCCGGCGAGGTGAGCCAGTCCCGGACGTACTGCTTGTCGAGCGAAGGCTGGCTCCGCCCCGGTTGCCATTGGTCGGCCGGCCAGAACCTCGACGAGTCCGGCGTCAGCACCTCGTCGGCCAGGCGCAGCGTGCCGCCAGCGTCGAAGCCGAGCTCGATCTTGGTGTCGGCGACGATGATCCCGCGCCGGGCGGCAAGTTCCGCGCCCCTGGCGTACACCGCGAGCGTTATCCGCTCGATGTCAGCGGCCGCATCGGCGCCGACGAGTTCCGCGACGGCGGCCGCCGGGATGTTCTCGTCGTGCTCGCCGCGCGGCGCCTTCGTGGCCGGGGTGAACACCGCCTCGGGAAGCCGGGAGCCCTCGGTCAGCCCGGCGGGCAGCGGCACGCCGCACACGGCGCCGCTCTCCCGGTACTCGGCAAGCCCCGAGCCCGCCAGGTAGCCGCGCGCAACGCACTCCACCGGGACCATGGCCAGCCGCATGCAGGCGGTGGCCCGGCCGGCGAACTCGATCGGAATGGCCGCGTCCACCAGGTGGTTCGGCACGATGTCCGTGAGCTGATCAAACCACCACAGCGAGAGCTGGGTAAGGATCTTCCCCTTGTCCGGGATCTCGGTCTCCAGCACGTAGTCGAACGCGGAGATCCGGTCCGTGGCCACTAGCAGCAGCACGCCGTCGTCGGTCTCGTAGAGCTCGCGCACCTTGCCCGAGTAGACGTGCCTCATGCCAGCGACTCGAGCCGCTCGAAGACGGCGTCCAGCCGCTCGACGTAGCGTTCGGGCCGGCAGGCCTCGTCGAGCCTGGCCTCGTCCAGCGGCTGGCCCGCCGCGGCCGCATGCTTGCGGAGCGTTTCACGGAACGATGTTCCGGTTCGGTGGGTGTCCATGGCCGCGGCCTGGACCAGTGCGTATGCGTCCTCGCGGGACATCCCGGCGGCGACAAGCTCGAGCAGCACTGCCGAGGTGTAGATCAGGCCGCGGGTGGCGTTCAGGTTTTCCAGCATCCGCGTCTTGTCCACGACCAGCCCACCGACCAGCTTGGTGGTCTCCTCGAGAAGGTAATCCGTGCCGGCCGCCGCGTCCGGCAGCGCGACCCGTTCGGTCGACGAATGCGAGATGTCCCGCTCGTGCCACAGCGGGATGCCCTCCATCACGGGGACAACCTGTGCGCGGACGATCCGTGCCAGGCCGCTGATCCGCTCCGAGCGGACCGGGTTGCGCTTGTGCGGCATCGACGACGAGCCCTTCTGGCCCTGCCCGAACGACTCGGCAAGCTCGGAGATCTCCGTCTGCTGCCCGAGCCTGACCTCTATGGCCACCGCCTCGCACACACTAGCGACAAGGGCCAGAACGCTAGCCCACTCGCTGATCCCGTCGCGGAACACGACCTGGGTGGCTACCGCGGCGGGGCGCAGGCCCAGTTCGGCCATGACCTGCGACTCGATCGCCGGGTCGATGTTGGAGTAGGTCCCGACCGGTCCAGAGAGCTTGCCGACGGCAACCGCCTCGCGGGCGCGCCGCAGCCGGTCCCGGCACCGGGCCATGGCGAAAGCGAAGTCGGCGACCCGGTGCCCCCAAAGGTCGGGCTCGGCATGAATGCCGTGGGTCCGGCCGGCCCGGAGCGTGGAGCGGTGGGCCAGCGCGTGGTCGCGCAGCGTCGCGGTCAGCGAGGTGGCCTTGGCCAGCAGCAGATCGGTGGCCTCGGTGAGCTGCAGCGCCAGCCCCGTGTCCAGCAGGTCGGACGAGGTCATCCCGAAGTGGACGTAGGCGGCGGCCTCCCTCGGGACCGTGTTGTCCGCCCAGGCGGACAGGAACGCGATCACGTCGTGGCCGGTCACGGCCTCGATCGCGGCCACGGCTTCGGGGGTCGGCGGCGGCGCCGCCCGCACCGGCGGCACGGAATCGGCCGGCACGGTGCCCGCGCGGGCGTGCGCCTCAAGCACCAGAGTCTCGATCGTGCACCAGAGCTCGTACTTGTGCGCCTCGCTCCAGACGCGCCCCATCTCGGGCAGGGTGTACCGCTCGATCACGTCTCTATCCTGCCGCAACCTGGTGGCGCACCCGCCACCCGCGGGCCGGCCTCGCCACCCGCGGGCCGGCCTCGCCACCCCGCTGAGGCGGTCGCGGGAGTTATCGATGCGCCAAAAGGCTTGTTAGATGCGGCCCATCGTTACATCGACAGAGGCGGGACCCGAGCCCGCCGGGCGCTCACGTCTCTCCAGCACCAGGGTTCCCGCCAGGACCAGGGTGAGCACGGCCACTTGCACCTCGAGGGCGACGAACGCGCCGATCGGTGCCGTGGCGAGGGCCACCACCGCCGCCACGGCGCGCAGCCGCACCGGACCGGTCCGCAGCCGGAGCCGGATGGCCACCTCACCGGCAAGGAACGCCGCGGCGCCCGCAGCCAGCACTATCGCGGCACCGGCCGGGCCAGCGGCGATCCGGCCCGAGCGCTCGACCGCCGCGCCCACCCCGGCGGCCATGGCAACGAGCCCGAGCAGCAGCGGGATGTTCCCGTAAAAGAATGCCGACAGGGCGAGCGCGGTGCGCCGCTCGCTGCTCGCGGCGGTCAGGACCTGCTCGGCCTTCTCCTCATCGCCGCTGCCGAACACGATCCACCACAGCGTGGCGGCCAGGGCCAGGCCGAGCACCGCCGCAAATACGAGCCTGGCGTTGTCCGCACCGGAGTGCCCGGCCAGCCTCCCCGCTCCGACACCGATCGCGGCGACCGACTCGCCGAGCGCGACCAGCACCAGCGCGCTGTGCCGTTCCGCCATATGCGCGGGACGCAGCTCGAACAGGCCCTTCGGGTGCACGATCAGCGGGGAACCTAGCTGCAGGGCGAGGGCCACGACCCACAGCGCGTAGCCGGCCGGCCGCTCGGCGCCGCCAGGTTCGCGCAGCAGCCCGGCGACGATCACCAGCAACGCGGAGGCGATGTTGAACGGGGCGACCCGGATGATGTTCCGGTTGACCCGGAGGTACAGCCAAGCATGCACGGCGACCACGAGCAGGTAGCCGAGGCCGAGCGTCAGGGCAGCGCCGCCGAATCCGCCCGGTATCGCAAGACCGATGGTCAGGAATCCCGCCATGGCGGCAAGCAGCAGCACCCGCTCGGCGGTGTGCACCGGCGGCCTGGTGTTCGTCAGCCAGGCGTAGCCCTCGTACATCCACCACAGCAGCCCGAAGATCAGCATCACCCGTGCCACGTCGGCCGCTGTGAACCCGCTGGCCAGCAAGCTGGCGAGCTGGGTCAGGGTGAACGCGAAGACCAGGTCAAAGAAGAGCTCGAGCGTGGTCACGCGCAGCGGCAGCTCGTCCGGGCCGGCGGTGCCGGGACTGGGGCTGGGAGAGGCGGGTCCGGGGGCGGCGGGGCTGGGGGGCTCGGCGTGGGTGGGCTCGGGGTCCGGCCGGGTCATGGCCCGGCCGGCGCCGGGCCGGATCCGGGCCGCTCGGCGATATCGCTGCGGTACCAGCCGCCGCGCATCCGGATCCCTCCGGCAACCTGGTAGGCGGCCTTCCGGGCGGCGGCCAGGTCCGGGCCGGTGCCGACGACGTTGAGCACCCGTCCGCCACTGGAGACGATCCGGCCGTCCGCGGCGACGGAGGTTCCGGCGTGCAGGATGTAGCCGTCGGTGTTGCGTAGCGGCCCGTCGATGCCTTCGATCCGATCGCCCTTGGCCGGCGTTCCCGGGTATCCCTCGGCAGCGAGCACGACGGTCACCGCCGCGCCGGGCGCCCAGCGCAGCGGCGGGGCGGCGGCCAGGTCGCCGACGGCCGCAGCGTTAAGCAGCCCGCCCAGCGGCGTGGCCAGCCGGTCGAGCACGACCTGGGTCTCCGGGTCGCCGAACCTGGCGTTGAACTCGACCACCCGGATGCCGGCGGCGGTCAGGGAGAGGCCGGCGTACAGCAGGCCGGAGTACGGGGTGCCGCGGCGGCGCAGTTCGGCCACGGCCGGCACGATGACCCGATCGAGCACCTCGTCGGCCAGGCCGGGCGGGGCCCACGGCAGCGGGGCGTAGGCGCCCATGCCCCCGGTATTCGGGCCCGCGTCGCCATCGCGGGCCCGCTTGTAGTCCTGCGCCGGGAGCAGCGGCACCGCCCGCTCGCCGTCGGCCAGCGCGAACACCGACACCTCGGGCCCGTCGAGGAACTCCTCGATCACGACCGTGCCGCAGGCGGCTGCGTGCGCCATGGCCTCGTCGCGGTCGCAGGTCACCACGACGCCCTTGCCGGCGGCGAGCCCGTCGGCCTTGACCACGTACGGCGGGCCGAAGGCGTCGAGGGCCGCGGCGGCCTCGGCGCCGGTGCGGCACGTGCGGGCCGCCGCGGTGGGGATTCCGGCCGCGGACATGACCTGTTTGGCGAACGACTTCGAGCCCTCGATCATGGCGGCCTCGCGGCCCGGGCCGAAACAGTCGATCCCGGCCTCCCGCACCGCGTCGGCCACGCCGGCCACCAGCGGTGCCTCGGGTCCGATGACCACCAGGCCGGCGCCGGTCTTTGCGGCCAGCGCGATCACGCTCGCCGGGTCGGCCGGGGTGACCGGGTGGACCTCGGCGAGCTGGGCGATGCCGGGGTTGCCCGGGGCGGCGTGCAGGCCTGTGACGTCACCGTCGGCGGCCAGCGCGCGGACCAAGGCGTGCTCACGGCCGCCGGATCCAATGACGAGGACGCGCACGGCGGCGAGCCTACCGGGCGCGGCCAGCGCTGCACGCTACGACGGGGGGACCGTTGCGATCCGGCGCCGTTGGCTGATTGCCAGGTAGGTGACCGTGACGGTGGCGAAGCGGCCTTCGGCCGTGGCCACCCAGAACCAGTCATTGACCGGCGCGATCTCGGCGGCGTGGCCGCCGCGGCCGAGGCTGCGGCGGGAGAACCGGACGGTGATCCCTGAGGCGCTGCCGATGAGGCGCCCCCACGCTATGGCGTGATGCTCGCCGCCAGCGGCCGTGCGGGCGGCCCCGCAGAGGACCCAAGTGGAGAGCGGGGTTGCAACCACGACGTCCAGCAGGGTCTCCGCCGCGTAGATCTCCATGGCGGGCCACGCGGCAGTCTGCCGGGAGACCCGCAGCGACCACGGAGTGCGAGGCAGCTCGTACGGGTCGTGCTCACCGCAGGCTGGCCCGCTGATCGCCCAGGTGACCATGCTGGTTGAGCGATTCAGGGGCGGCCAGCGTTACCGGCGCCGCGGCGTCAGATCAGCGGCCGGAGCTGGAGCGTCTGATCGCGGCGGGGACCCACGCCGATCCCGCACACGGGGGCGCCGATCATGTCCTCGAGCGCCCGCACGTATGCCTGGGCGTTGCCGGGCAGCTCCTCGAACTGCCGGGCCGACGAGATGTCCTCCCGCCAGCCGTCCAGGTATTCGTAAACCGGCACCGCGTGGTGGAAGTCGGTCTGCGTCATGGGGACCTCGTCGTGCCTCGTCCCGTTCACCTCATAGGCCACGCAGACCGGCACCCGGTCCAGGCCGGACAGCACGTCGAGCTTGGTCAGGAAGTAATCGGTGATCCCGTTGACCCGGGTGGCGTACCGGGCGATGACCGCGTCGAACCAGCCGGTGCGGCGTGGCCTGCCGGTCGTGACGCCGTACTCGTGGCCGGTCTCGCGCAGCCACTCGCCTTTCTCGCCGGTGAGCTCGGTGGGGAACGGCCCGGCGCCCACCCGCGTGGTGTACGCCTTCACGATCCCGATCACCTTGGTGATCCTGGTCGGGCCCACGCCCGAGCCGACACAGGCGCCGCCGGCCGTGGGCGAGGACGAGGTCACGAACGGATAGGTGCCATGATCCACATCCAGCTGGGTGGCCTGCGCGCCCTCGAGCAGGACCGTCTTGCCCTGGTCCAGCGCCTTGTTGATGACCAGGCCGGTGTCGGCGACATACTGCTGCAGCCGCTCGAAGTGGCCCAGGTACTCCTTGGCGGTCGCCTCGGCGTCGATCCCGCGGCGGTTGTAGACCTTGGTGAGCACCTGGTTCTTCTCGCGCAGCACGAGCTCGAGTTTCTGGGCCAAGATCCCCGGGTCCAGCAGGTCCTGCACCCGGATCCCCATCCTGGCTGCCTTGTCGCTGTAGGTCGGGCCGATACCGCGGCCGGTGGTGCCGATCCGTGAGCTGCCGAGGTAGCGTTCAGTCACCTTGTCGAGCGCGATGTGGTGCGGCATGATCAGGTGCGCGTTCGCCGAGATGAGGAGCCGGTCGCAGGACACGCCGCGGCTCTGCAGCCCGTCGATCTCCTCGAGC
>Ga0208725_1000114_pt1 | contig 17411 bp, 14 predicted proteins | sample MicForSoSWNH13_O_FD_188004 | JGI IMG/M metagenome (GOLD analysis project Ga0208725, IMG submission 188004) | Forest soil microbial communities from Harvard Forest Long Term Ecological Research site in Petersham, Massachusetts, USA - MetaG HF011... | ecosystem: Environmental > Terrestrial > Soil... | reverse complement strand
GTGCTGGAGCTGATGGCCGAGGGCCGCTCGAACACGGCCATCGCCCAGCAGCTGTTCGTCACCGAGAAGGCGGTCAGCAAGCACACGACCAGCATCTTCGCCAAGCTCGGGCTGGCCGCCTCGGAGGACAACAATCGCCGCGTCCTGGCCGTCCTCGCCTACTTGAATTCCTGATCTACCTGGTGCCTCGCCACCCGCAAGGCACCGGCTCACTAGGGGCCCGGTGCTAGCGGCGCCACGCGAGCACGGCACCGTCCCGGAAGCCGGGCGTGCCAAGCAGCTTGATCAGGACCCGCCCCATCGGGGAACCCGGGCTGGTGACCGCGATCACGGCGGCCGGCTGCCAGAGGGCCAGGGCCGCCCGGATCGACGCCACGCCGGAGCTGCTGGCGGCGGCCGTCCCCGCCCAGAGCACGTCCATGTATTTGGCGGTCGACCGGGCCGGCATGGGATCGAACATGGCGTCCCTGGTGCCCGGGGCCGGCCCGAGGTAGTAGCCGCCGATCATCGATGCTGGCTCGCCCGTGTCCGCCTGCCACCGCATCGCCATCGTGTGACCGACGTTCGCGATCGGCACCACGAGCACGCGTGCGTCCGGCTCGAGCCGCAGCCTCGCGAACGCCGCCTGCCAGCCGGCCGGGACCGCCGACAGCGGGACCGTCTGGTACGGCAGCGGGATCAGCGGCACGACGGCCAGCACGGCAACCGCGGACGGGACCCACGTGGCCCGTCGGCCCCAGCCCCGCACCGCGCCCCGGCCCCGGTCCTGGTCCCGCAGCGCGTCCCGGCCCCGCTCCCGCATCGCGGCGCGGACCCGGTCCAGGGAGAAGGCGAGCACTGCCGCCGCCGCGCCGTCGGCGAGGATGGCGAACCGGTCCGGCAGCACCGAGGTGAGCGCGGGCAGGCCCTGCAGGTAGTGCCACGGCAGCAGCCGTCCGGAGACGTGGCGCTGGTTGCCGCCGCCGAGGCTGCACAGCTCCAGCACCACGAACGTGATGGCGGCGGCGCGGACCCGCGCATCCCGCCAGCACCAGATCGTGGCCACGGCCAGGACGGCAAGCAGCGGCCACCCCAGGTAGGCCAGGACTTCCGGGGGACCGAGATGGGCATGCATTGCCGCGTTCGCGCCGGCGCGGGAGTGAAAGAGGACGTTCCCGGTGGGCGCGACGAAGAAGCCGAGGTTGGTCGACCAGGTGAACTCCGCGTTGTGGTCGATAAGCGGGCCGCGGAACTGCACCCACAGCGCGTGCCCGCAGATCACCAGCACGACCGCGAGCGCCACCGCCAGCCCGAGCGCGGCCGGGCCGGCCCGCCCGAGCACGGCCCGCGGCCGCTGCACCGCGAGCACCACCGTGAGCGCCACGCATGCCACGGCCGTGTAGACGAGCATTTCCTCGCCGATGAAGATCTGGGCGCTCACCAGCAGGCCCAGCCAGGCGCCGGTCAGCACCGCCCTGCCGCGGCCGGTGACCAGCCGCAGCAGCGCGTCGATCATCAGCGGAGGCAGCACCGCGAACACCAGGTGGTAGTGGCCGAGCCCGGAGTTGATCAGGGCCGGGGAGAACCCGTATACCGCGCCGCCGAGGGCGGCCGCCGAGAGGCTGGTACCCCACCGCCGCAGCACAAAGAACAGCGCGGCGGCCGACCCGGCCAGGCTCAGCGTGAGCATCACGGTGAGGCTGGTCTGCGGCCCCGCCAGCAGCGTCACCGGGGTCAGCACAATCCCGGGCAGCAGGAAGGATGTGTTCCACATCAGGTTGACGCCCTGCGGCGGGTTCAGGGCGGTCGTGAACAGGGCAGGAAGCCGCCCGTGGCTCACCGCCGTCGCCGCATAGCGGATGTACCAGGCGAACAGGTCGACGTCGTGAGGGTCGCCCATCTGCACCCGTCCCGCCGGGTCGGCCCACAGCCGGGCGGTCAGCACCAGCGCCCCGGCCAGGTAGCAGCACAAGATCAGCCACGCTGCCCAGCGGAGGCGAGGCACGGGCTGCCGCGTGGCCGGAGGTGTCTGGGCGGCCTCGGGCATGTTGCTCACCGCCGGCCCGCCGGCCCGGTGCTCACCGGAGTCCGATGCGGCTACCGCTGCCACACCAGGACCTTGCCCTCGCGAAACTCAGGACGGCCCAGAAGGCTGATCAAGAATCGGCCAAGCCGGGAGGTCTCCCTGGTCACCGCCAGAATGGCGGCAGGCCTCCAGTACGCCAGGGCGGAGCGGACCAGCGCGGCGGATTGCCGGGGGACGAGCCTGCGGCCGGACAAGAGAGAGTTCAGGTACTGGGCGACCAGATGCGGCGGGCCGAGGCTGAAGGTCGGCTGTCCCCTCGGGCCGGGCCCGGAGAAGTAACCGGCGTCCATCGACCCGGGTTCTCCGGTATCCGCCTGCCAGCGCATGGCCTGCGTGTTCGCGGCCGAGGCCACCGGGATGACGAGCACGGGAGCGTCCGGTGCGAGCCGCAGGCTGCTGAACGCCGCCTGCCAGCCGGCCGGCACTGGCGGGACCCGGGAGGCCTGGTAGGGCAGCGGAATCAGCGGCAGCACCGCGAGCACCGCGACGGCAGCCGGAACGCCGCGCCGCCAGTCCTGACGCGGCCGCGCCGGCAGACGCGGCCGGGCCGCCCGGCGCGCCCGGTCCAGCGAGAAGGCGAGCACGGCCCCGGCCGCGCCCGCGCCGAGAATGCAGAACCGGTCCGGCAGCACCTGGGCCATGGCAGGCAGGCCCTGCAGCCAGTGATAGGGGAGGAACGAACCCGACAGCCGGAAGCCGTGGATCGTCAGCGGCCCGCCGCCAAGGTTGCACAGTTCAAGCACGGCGCAGGTGACCGCCGCGGCGCGAACGTTCAGGTACCGCCAGAACCAGATCGCGGCGGCGATGAGGACGATAATCAGCGGCCAGCCCAGGTAGGCAAGCTCTTCCGGCAGTCCGAGAATGAACCTGGCGACCAGGGCGGCACTGGACCTCGAGTGGAAGAGCAGACTGCCCGGCGGATCGACGTAAAAGGCCAGGTTGCCGGACCTGGAGCCGTACAGGATGGCGTGCTCGCGCAGCGGGCCGTGGAACTGCACCCACAGCGGGTACCCGCAGATCGCCGCCGCCACCACGATTCCGGTCGCCGCGCCGAGGACGGTGTCACGTGCCCGGCCCGCCGCGGCGCGCGGACGGCTGAGCGCGATCACCGCCACGAGCACCGCGCTGGCCACGGCCGTATAGATCAGCATCTCCTCCCCGGTCAGCAGCTGGGCGGCGACCAGCAGGCCGAGTGAGATGCCGGTCGTCACCGGCTTTCCCCGGCCGGTGACGATCCGCAGCACCGCATGGATGATCAGTGGCGGCAGCACTGCGAACACCAGCTGGTAGTGGCCGGTGCCGGAGTTGAGCATGGCCGGCGAGAACCCGTAAACCGCGCCGCCGAGCGCAGCGCCGGCCACGCTCGCTCCCCAGCGGCGCAGCACCCAGTACAGACTCGCGGCCGAGCCGGCGATGCTGACGGTCAGCATGATCGTCAGGCTGACCTGCGGGCCGGCCAGCAAGGTCACCGGCGTCAGCAGTATGCCGGGCAGCAGGAAGGCCGTGTTCCACATCATGTTGACGCCGCGGGGCGCGTTCAGGGCCATTGTGAACAGGGCCGGAAGCCGCCCGTGGCTGATCGCCGTCGCCGAGTAGCGCAGGAACCAGGCAAACAGGTTGACGTCCTGGGAGTCGCCGGCCTGCATCCGGCCCGCGGGGTCCACCCACAGCCGCCCGGTCACGATCACCGCGCCGAGCAGGTAGCAGCCTATGACCAGCCAGCGCGCATGATCCGTGCTCCTGGCAGGTTGATCCTCGGCGACCGGAGGCTGCTCGACGGTCGAGGGGACGGTCGTCACCGCGCCTCCCGCTCCACCCCTGAATCTGCTGGAGTTACGCTACGCCCCCCTCTCCCGCCCTGGTGCGCATACCCAGCTACCGATATGCTGCGGCGGCGCTTGCGGTCATCAGGGCGTGCGGCCAAGGGTGGGCAGGCTTCGGCTCATCACGCCGACACCCAGGGCGTTCAGCACCAGGATGCCGAGGATGACCCTGGCCGCGCCGTCTGGGCCTGCCGCGCCGGGGACGGCGATCGTGAGGTACAGGCTGCCGAGCGTGGCTACGCCGAGCGCCAGCGCGCCCTGCTGGGTGGTGGCCAGCACGCCGCTGCCCACGCCGGCCTTCCGCCTCGGTACCTCGGAGAGCACGGCCCCGAACAGCGGGCTCATGATCAGGCCTTGCCCGATCCCGAGCGCCAGCATCCCCGGGGCCATCCACAGCGCGCCGGGGTGCGGCCAGGACGTGGCGAGCTCCGCGATGATGGCGAGCAGCCCGGCCGACTGGATCAGCGCGCCCGCGGTCAGCACATGCCGGCCGAACCTCGGCAGCAGCCTGGCGGTCGACAGCGAGGCGGCCAGAAAGCCCAGCGCCATAGGAACGAGGATCACCCCGGCGTCGAGGGCGGAGACCCCGCTGCCGTCCTGCAGGGTCAAAGCGATCACGAACATGAACCCGCCGAACCCGGTGAAGAACGGAACCGCAAGCAGCAGGCCGCGGCGCATGCTCGGAACGCGCAGCAGCGAGATCGGGACCAGCGGCACCCCGCCCCGCTCTTCCATTGCCCGCTCCGCCCTGACGAACGCGATCGCCGCCAGCGGCGCGGTAATAAGCAGCGCGATCGTCCACAGCGGCCAGCCGAGGGAGCGGCCCTCGGTCAGCGGTATCAGCAGCGCCAGCGTCGCCCAGCCGAGCAGCAGTGTGCCGCGCCGGTCGACCGGCGCCGGGTCGTCGGAGCGGGTGTCCGGTACCAGGCGAGCGGCAAGGATCAGGCCCGCGATCCCGACCGGGACGTTGACCAGGAAGATCGGCCGCCAGCTCGTCCCCCCGATGTTGGCCGACACCAGCAGGCCGCCGAGCAGCTGGCCGGCCACGACGGCGATGCCGCCGGTCGCGCCGTAGCTGCCGAGCGCCCGGGCCCGCGCCGGGCCCGACGTGGTGGCCTGGATCGTGGACAGCACCTGGGGCAGCATCATGGCCGAGGCGAGGCCCTGCAGCGCCCGCGCAGCGACCAGCGCGTCGATACCCGGAGCGATGCCGCAGGCCAGCGACGTCACGGTGAAGGCCGCCATCCCGGCGAGGAACAGCCGCTTGCGGCCGACCGCATCGCCGAGCCGCCCGCCAACCACGAGCAGCAGGGCGTAGGCGATCGCGTATCCGGCGACGACCAGCTGCAGCATCCCGGCCGGGGCGTGCAGGTCGCGGTCGATAGTAGGCAGCGCCACGTTCACGATGAAGAAGTCCGTCATCGGCAGGAACACGCCGATGAGGACCGTCATCAGCCCGAGCGTGGTCAAGGCGGGGCCGTCGGCTGCGATCGCCGGGGTGATGGTTGCCGGACGGGTGGTCTCGTCAACTCCAGAAGTCATGCAACAAGCCTGCGCAGGAATTTAGCCGGGTACCAGGAGCCTAGTTATCCTGGTACTGACAGACACCTGGCAACAGGCCCTGAACGTGACGCACGATGGAGACATGGTGAGCGCCGAGACTCTTGCGGGCGCGGCGGCGGCCGCTGCCGCGCCGTGCGGCCCGGACGGCAAGGTCGTCGCCACGGTCGGCACCAGGCAGGCTGCCGAGCTGCGCCGCCGGGAACTGGGAGCGTTCCTGCGCGACCGGCGGGAGCGGATCGCACCACAGCAGGTGGGCGTCACCCCGGTGGGCCGCCGGCGGACCCCGGGGCTGCGCCGCGAGGAGCTGGCGCAGCTGGCCGGCGTCGGGGTGACCTGGTACACCTGGCTGGAACAGGGCCGGGACATCAACGTCTCGCCGCAGGTGCTCGAGGCCGTGTGCCGCACCCTGCTGCTCGACCCGCACGAGCGCTCGCACGTGATGACGCTCGCCGGATTCGCCGAGCAGCGGCTCGCCAAGGAGTGCCAGTCCATCTCGCCAGCGGTGCAGACCATGCTGGACGCGCTCACCCCGATCCCGGCCTCGGTGCAGAACGCCCGCTTTGACGTGCTCGCCTACAACCAGGTCTACGGCCATCTCCTCGATGATCTGGACGCGCTGCCGCTCGGCGACCGCAACACGCTCTGGCTGTCGTTCACGCACCCGGCCTTCCGGCGCGGCATGGTGGAGTGGGAACGGGCCGTGCACCGGCTCGTCGCCCAGTACCGCCTGGCCATGGCCGACCATGTCGGCGAGCCCGCCTGGCGTGGGCTCGTCGCGCGGCTCAGCGAGGCCTCGGCCGAGTTCGTCAGGGTCTGGGAGGAGCGCGAAGTGCTCGGCCCCGAGAACCAGCCCAAGCTGATCATGAACCAGAAGGTCGGACTGCTCCGGCTGGAGACGACGCACTACTGGCTGGGCCCGCGCCCCGGCTCGAGGCTCATCGTCTGCACTCCCGCAGACGCCGACTGCCGCGAGCGGCTGGAGAAGCTGGCCGCCGACCTCTGACCGTCTTACCCCGCCCCACCCGCCCCGCCGCTCCACCCGCCCGCGCGCCACGCAACGGAGGTGCACCATGCCCGAGCCCGCCATCCCGTCCCCGGGCGAACTGCTCGCGATGATTCCGTATGCGGCCGGGCTTGGCATCACGCTGGAGGAGGCAGCACCGGAGCTGGTCCGCGGCAGCCTGCCGTGGTCGCCGGAGCAGTGCACTACCAGCGGGGTGCTGCACGGCGGAGCGATCATGTCGCTGGCCGACACCGTCGGTGCGGTGTGCGCGTTCCTCAACCTGCCGGCCGGCGCGGGCACCGCCACCGTGGATTCCGCGACCAACTTCTTCCGCGGTGTGCGTGACGGGACGCTGCACGCCGCCGCCAGGCCGCTGCATGCCGGCCGCTCGTTCATCGCGGTGCGGACCGAGCTGACCGACGACGCCGGCCGGCTGGTCGGGCAGACCACCCAGACCCAGGCCGTGCTCGCGCCCCGCCACTCCGGCTGACCGGCCGGGCCGGCCGCGGCCGCGGCACCGGTGGTGGGCGAGGCACCGGCGGCGCCGGGCTCAGCACTGGTGGCGCCGGGCTCACCGGGTGGTGAAGGCGCCGCCGTTGACGTGGATGGTCTGGCCGGTGATGTGCCGGGCGCCCGGCGAGGCAAGGAAGTGCGCCGTCTCGGCGATGTCGTCCGGCCTGCCCGGCCGCTTGTCATGGGTGGCCGCGACCAGGGTCTCCCTGCGCTGGCTGGTGAGCCGGTCACGGAAGAAGCTGGTGCCGGCGATATACCCGGCCGAGATGACGTTCGCGGTCACGCCGCGAGGGCCGATCTCCGAAGACAGGTCGGCATTCCAGGCCGCCAGGGCGGCCTTGGCCGCGCCGTAGGAGCCACCGCCGCGCTCGGCGCCGATCGTCCCGATGCTGATCACCGATCCGCCCGCGGCCAGCCGGTCGGCGACCGCGTACGTGGTGAGCACCGCGCTGATCAGGTTTGCGTCGAGGTTCGCGCGCCAGCTCGCGGCCAGCCGTTCCAGCCCGGCACGGCAGCCGTCGCCGCCTTCGGCGCCGGGCGCGCTACCGGGCGCGCTGCCGGAGTCGAAGTCGGTGTTTCCGCCCGCATTATTGACCAGCACGTCGAGCGTGCCGCCGAGCGCGGCGCGGAGCCCGGCGACCTGCTCCGGGTCAGCAGCGTCGCAGAGGACGCCGCGGGCCCCGAGCTCGGCGGCGGCGCGCTGCAGGCGCTCGGCGTTACGCCCGGTGATGACGACGGCGTCGCCGTCGGCCACGAAGCGGGCGGCGATGGCCCACCCGATTCCGCCGCCCGCCCCGGTGACCAGTACGTTCCGAGCCAACAGGATCCCTCCTCCCGGACCACTATGTTTAGATCTAAACGTAGGGTACCGGAGGAGGTGGCGGACCGTGGCCGAAGGTGACGGCTACCCGTTCGACTCCGTATCTGCCTACCCGGCGGCCGAGATCGCCACGGCGTGGCAGCGCGAGCGCCCGGGCGTGCCGGTGGAGTCGATCGAGATCGTGACCCCGATCTGGCGCCTCGCGAAGCTGCTGGCCGACGATCGCCGCCGGGTGCTGCAGGCGTCCGGAGTCGACGCGGCGACACTGGATCTGCTGAGCGTGCTGCGCCGGGCCGGGCCGCCTTACCGGCTCACCACGCGCGAGATCGCGCAGCGAGCCCTGGTTACCGCCGGCGCAGTCTCGCAGCGCGTGGCCAGGGCCGAGCGCGAGGGGCTCGTGCAGAGGACCGCCGCAGGTGACGGCAGCCGGGCCGTGAACGTGACCATGACCAGGACCGGGCACGCGCTCGTTGAGCGAACCGTGGACCAGGTCCTCGGGCGTGAGGCAGAACTCGTGCGTGGCATCGCCGCGGGCGAGCGCACCGAGCTCGCCGCGCTGCTTGACCGCCTGCTCGCCAGCGTCGCCGGGCATGTCAGCACCGTCGCCGGGCATGGCAGCACCGTCGCCGGGCACGTCAGCACCGTCGCCGGGCACGTCAGCACCGACGCCGGCCCGGCCGCGCGCGCAGCAGCCCCGCCCGACGCGCTGGACAGCGCCCGGGGCCGCGCTTACCCTTGACTGTATGGTCAGTCAAGCTGGTTACCCCGCCGCCCCCATCGACCAGACCGCGCTGGCGCGGTCGCTGCAGACCTTCGGCAAATCCGTGATGTTGCCCAGGGCCGCTTACGTGGATCCGGCGGTGTTCGCCTGGGAGCAGAAGTACTTCTTCGACTCGGGCTGGACCTGCGTCGGGTTCAGCTCGCAGCTGCCCCAGCCGGGTGATCAGCGGGCCGAGTCGGTCGGTGCCGGGAGCGTGCTGCTGACCCGTGACGAAGACGGCACGCTGCACGCCTTTGCCAACACCTGCCGCCATCGCGGGCACGAACTGCTGCCCTGCGGGGAGAGCGCGCAGAACAACTCGGTCATCTGCCCGTACCACTCCTGGACGTACTCGCTGTCCGGCGGGCTGCGCTTCGCCCAGGGGTTCAAGGACCGCGACGGCTTCGACCGGTCCGCGTGGGGCCTCGCCGAGCTGCCCGTTGCCGAGTGGCACGGACTGATCTTCGTGGACGGTTCCGGCCAGGCGCCGCCGCTCGCCGACTCGCTCCGGGAACTCGACGAGCTGGTTGCGCCATATGAGCCCGAGCGGCTGGTCATGGCGGGACGGCACGAATACGATGCCGCGGCGAACTGGAAGATCCTCACCGAGAACTACCACGAGTGCTACCACTGCCCGATGATCCATCCCGAGCTGTGCCGGGTAAGCCCGCCGAAGAGCGGTGAGAACTATCCCGCGCAGGGGACGTGGGTCGGCGGCTGGATGGACCTGCGGGACGGCATGGACACGATGTCCCTGGACGGCACCAGCCTCGGGGCGCCGCTGCGCGGCCTGGACGCCAAGGGCCTGCGCACCGTGATCTACGTGAATATCTTCCCGAACGTGCTGCTGAGCCTGCACCCCGACTACGTCATGACGCACCGGCTGATGCCGCTCGCCGTGGACCGGACCATGATCGAGTGCACCTGGGCCTTTGCTCCCGAGGCCCTGGAAAAGCCGGGCTTCGACCCCGGCTACGCGGTCGAGTTCTGGGACATTACCAACCAGCAGGACTGGCACGCCTGCGAGTCCGTCCAGCGTGGGCTCACCTCCTCCCGCGCGCGGCCGGGACCGCTGTCGCCCGACGAGGACGCCGTGTACCAGTTCGTGACCATGATTGGCCGCGGCTACCGCGGCGAGCCGGTCTGGAACCCCGGGGCGAAGACCGCGGCCGCCAGCTGACCGTCGGCCGCGCTGGTCCGTACCGTCACGCCAGCCCGTCCGCGGGCGGCATGAGCCGGTCCAGCATTGCGACGATCGTGTCCAGCTTGCCGCGGAAGCCGGACTCAACCCTGCCGAGGCTCTCTTCGATACGGGCCAGCCGCTGAGTGTGGTTGGACTGGTCGTGGAGCAGATCCGTGCCGCCGGCGGCAGGGCCGATTTCGTCAGGGCCAACTTGGACGGGTCGGCGCAGGCGTCGGCAGACCTCGCCACCGAGGCGAGGCGCGTGCTCGGTGGCCGCGTCGACATCCTGGTGAACAATGCCGGCATCTTCCCCCGCTCCACCACTGCGACCACCGACGAGGCGACGTTCGACGAGGTTTACGCGGTCAACGTCAAGGCGCCGTACTTTCTGACCGGGGCGATCGCACCGGCGATGGCCGACGCCGGCCAGGGCGCGATCATCAACCTCGGCTCGTGGATCGCCCGCCTCGGCATCGCGAGCGCGCTCTACAGTTCCACCAAGGGCGCAGTTGAGACCCTGACGAGGGCGTGGGCAGCGGAATTCGGGCCGGCCGGCGTGCGGGTCAACGCGATTTCCCCCGGCGTTATCCGCGCTCCCCATCCCGACGGGTCTGATGGCGGCAGGCACCCCGCCGAACAGATGATGCGCGGGACTCCGGCCGGCCGGAGCGGGACCCCCGATGCGGTCGCGCACGCCGCGGTCTATCTGGCCAGCGACGAGGCCGCCTTCGTGCACGGCACCGTGATCGACGTCGACGGCGGCCGGACTAGCGTGGCCGTCATCGCCTCTTAACGCAGGCGCCGGCCAGGACGCCTCGGGCCACATCGCGATTGCAGGATTCCGCCCCGTCCTGTGGAAGAGATGGGCGGATAACGCTGTTGAGGCTGTCACATCCGCCTCACAGCTAAGGATCTCCTCACGTGAGTGTGTACGACTTTCCGGTGAACACCCTGACCGGCCAGGCCGGGTCGCTCGGCGATCTGTCCGGCAGGACGCTGCTCGTGGTCAACGTCGCCTCCAAGTGCGGGCTGACCCCGCAGTACGAGGGCCTGGAACGGCTGCAGGAGCGATTCAGCGACCGCGGGTTCTCGGTGGTCGGCTTCCCGTGCAACCAGTTTGGCGGCCAGGAGCCCGGCACCGCCGACGAGATAAGCGAGTTCTGCTCGGTCAACTACGGCGTCACGTTCCCGCTGTTCGAGAAGATCGAGGTGAACGGGCCGGACCGGCATCCCATTTACACCGAGCTGACCGCCGTCCCCGACGCCGAAGGCGAGGCGGGCGACATCCAGTGGAACTTCGAGAAGTTCCTGGTCGGTCCGGACGGCACCGTGCTCGGCCGGTTCCGGCCGCGCACCGACCCCGAGGACCCGGCCCTGGTCGCCGCGATCGAGGACAGCCTGCCGGAGTAGGTCAAGCACTGGAGCCCGGGGCGGCCGGGCGGGCCGTCAGGCCAGCGCCCCGGGACCGCGCTTGACCATCTGGTCGGCGATGATCGCGCGCTGGATCTCGCTCGTGCCCTCCCAGATCCGTTCGACCCGAAGCTCGCGGAAGAACCGCTCGGCCACGTTCTCGCGCATGTAGCCGCGGCCGCCGAACACCTGGACCGCCCGGTCGGCCACCCGGCCGGCCATCTCCGACGCGTACAGCTTGGCCATCGAGCACTGGGCGTGCTGCACCTTCACGTCCGCACCGGCGTCGATCGCGCGCGCGGTCTCGTAGGTCAGCGATCGCGCCGCGAAGAGCTCGGTCAGGCTGTCCGCGAGCATCGCCTGGATCTGGCCCAGCTCGCTGATCGGCCTGCCCTGCACCCGCCGCTCCGTGGCGAAGCCGGTCATCTCGGCGGTCAGCCGCTCGGCCGCGCCGAGGCAGCGCGCGGCGACCATCAGCCGCTCGAACCGGAACCACTCGTACGCGAACGCCATCCCGTCGCCCTCGGCTCCGACCAGGTGCGAGGCCGGCACCCGGACATCGGTGAACGCGACGATCGGGTGATGGTGGCTGATCGTGTGCGAGTAGCCGGGCGTGCGCACGACCCGGACGCCCGGGCTCGGCAGGTCAACGAGGAACATCGCGTGCTCGCCGTCATGCTCGCCGCCGGCCAGCTTGCCCTGGAAGAACGCGAAGTCGGCCGAGTTGTACGACGTCACGTGCCACTTCTCGCCGTTGAGCAGGTAGTCGTCGCCGTCCCGGCGTGCGGTCGCCTCGATCGCGTCCACGTCCGAGCCCGCGCCTTCCTCGGTGATCGCGTAGCACTCTTCCCGCTCGCCGCTGACGGCCGGCCGCACGAACCGGTCCATCTGGTATGGCGTGGCCACCGCGGGCAGCCAGGACGGGGGAGTGGAGGCCGACCAGGCCAGCGCGTTGGTCACCCGGCCGACCTGCTCCTGGATCAGGACCTGCTGCAGCGAGGTGCAGCCCCCGCCGCCGAGGGCGCGCGGCATGTTCGCCGCGGCGAGCCCGAGGTCCCTGGCCCGCTCCGCATGCGCGGCCACGACGTCCTTCGGCAGATCGCCGCCGTTCATCTCGGCCGTGACCTCGAACGGGATCAGCTCGTCCGCAAAGGTCCGGGCACGCGCCTGGATCTGCAGGTCCTCGTCTGACAGGCCGTACATGGCGCTCCTCAGCTCGGGACTTGCAGCGGTTCCGGACCCGCTGCAAGGCTTGACTGAACGTTCAGTCTATGCCAGCATCGAGGCCGTGCCAATGCTTCCCGCCGTTCCAGCTTCGGCCGACGCGGTTGTCGTCGGCGGGGGAACCATCGGCGCCTGGTGTGCCTACTTCCTCCGGCGCGCCGGGCTCGACCAGGTGATCCTGCTGGAGAAACGCACTCTCGGCCAGGGCGCGAGCAGCCGCGCCGCCGGCGTCGTCCGCACCCAGGGCGGCACCCGCTGGGCGGTCCAGCTCGGCGAGTGGTCCCGCCGGTTCTACCTGGGCCAGCGCGAGGAACTGGGGACCGACTCCGGGTTCACCCCGCAGGGGTACCTGCTGCCGTGCTTCACCGAGGCCGACGTGTCCGCCGCACACGCACGGATGGCCATGCAGACCGCGCTCGGCCTGCCGGTGCGCTGGCTTGAACCCGATGAGGTCGACCGGCTCAACCCCACCCTGGCGCCCGGGCTCACCCGCGGCGGCACGTTCAACGAAGAAGACGGCTACCTCACCCCGCCACGCAACGTGACCGCCTACGCCGTGGCGCTCGCGATCAGCGGGGTCGCTGTCAGCGAGCACACGGCCTTCACCGGCGTGGTCACCAGCGGCGACCGGGTCACCGGCGTGGACACCAGCCGGGGCCGGATCGACAGCCCGCTCGTGGTGCTCACCGGCGGGCCCGAGCTGGCCGAGGTCGCCGCCCTGGCCGGGGTCAGGGTCCCGGCCGGCGGGGTGCGGCATCAGGTGGCGGTCACCGGGCCGCATCCCGACCTAGAACCCGCCCGGGTGCCGATGGTCTTCGACCTGGCCGCCGGCCTGTACTGGCGGCCCGAGGAGAAGGGCCTGCTGTTCGGCATGAGCAACCCGGAGGAGCGTCCCGGCCCGGCCACCCGGGTGGACAACGGGTACCTGGCGCGGATGCGCGAGCGCCTCGCCGAGCTGGTCCCGGTCACCCGCGGGCTCGGCCTGCGCCGGGTCTGGGCGGCCACCATCGATTACACCCCCGACCACCTCCCGATCATCGGGCCCGCGCTGATCAACAATGCCGCCCTGAACGGGCTGACGGTGGCCAGTGCCGGAGGCGCCGGGATGATGTGGGGCCCGGGCGTCGCGAAGGCGGCGGCCGATGTGGCCCTGACCGGCAGCTCCGACGTGGTGGACACCGCCTCGCTGGGCCTGGACCGGTTCGACGCCGAGGGCAAGAGCCGCCTGGCGACCGATCCGATCGCGCTGCCGTTCCCGTCCAGCGCGCCGCAGGCGCCGGGCAAGCTGACCACTTCCTGATCCCCGCAGAGAGGACAGCCCAAATGACCGAGACCAGCCCCGCGACTCCGTTCCTCGCCGCAGCCGTAACCGCCGAGCTCGAGGACTGGGGCCCGCTGGAAGAGGCAACCGGCGAGCCGATGCAGACCTCCGGCTACACGCTGTGGCAGGACGGCGAGCAGGAGAGCGGGGTCTGGCAGTGCACGCCGGGGCCGTCGTACTGGAAGCTGGAGACCAACGAGTTCGTGCACATCCTGTCTGGCCGGATGACGGTGACCCCGGACGGCGGCGCGCCGCAGGAGATCGGCCCGGGCGACACCGCGGTCTTCCCGCGCGGCTGGGCGGGCACCTGGCAGATCCACGAGACGATCCGCAAGCTCTACGTGATCTTCTGATCGCCGCCGCGCTGCGCATCGCTTTTCCGGCCGTGCCCGCGGTCACCAAATCTGCGTCGGCGCCCCGCCAGTAACACTGATCACTTTCAGCCCTTCCGCCTCTGGGCGTGCTCTGACCTCGGTAAATGCTTTTGTGCCATTTCTGGCACATTAGCTTCGTTTATCGGGAAACGCAGCGGCCAAATCTTCCGCTCGGGCACAATGTCATTTCCCGAAGTCCCCCAGAAGGGCCCGAATGTGAATCTACGACCGCTAATCGTTGTCGCCGCCGCGGCTGCGGCCGTCGCGATGGCGCCCGCCGCGTCGGCAAGCACGTCGACCGCGACCCCGGCACCCAGCCTTCACCTGCACGGGTTTCACCTTGTGAAGGGGGCGCACCTGCCCCGCACCGTGCTGCCGCACCTGGCCCGGAACGCCACCGTGGACAGCCAGAACTGGTCCGGCTATGCCGCCGTGGCCAAGTCGAACGTCGCGCTCCGCTTCGTGGAGAGCACGTTCACAGTCCCGAGCGTCAACTGCTCGGCGGTGGCGATCGGGTCGGGCGGGCAGAACTACGCAGCAGAGTGGGTGGGCCTCGACGGGTTCAACAGCACAACGGTCGAGCAGACCGGCGTCGACTCTATCTGCGAATCCGGCAGCGGCGCCGCGACCAACCAGGCCTGGTACGAGATGTACCCCCTCGATCCGGTCGTGTTCTCGGGGGTCAAGGCCGGCGACACGATCTTCGTGGCGGTCTGGTACGACAGCAGCACCAACCAGTACCAGCTGACCATGGAGGACAAGACCACGGGGTCCACCATGCAGTCTTCCCAGCCCTGCCCGAGCGGCAGCACCTGCGACCGGAACTCGGCCGAGGTGATCGAGGAGGATCCGGGCGGGTCGGTGGCCGGCGGGATCAACCTGGCCGACTTTGGCAAGGTGAACTTCACCTCTACCCTCGTGACCAGCCGCGACGGTCTGCGCGGCACACTTTCTCCCAGCTCGCTGTGGACCTCGACCGAGATCATCATGCAGGACCCGTCGGGTGATGACATGGCCACGCCGTCGGCGCTGACCGACAGCGGCGCGGACTTCAGCGTCACCTGGAACCGCGGGACCTGACCAAACCCGCTCCACAGTCAGCGCCCGGCCAGGGTCACTCAGGCCGGGCGCTGACTGCTGCCGGGGCCCGCAGGGCCGCGGGTCCACCCGTTCCACGCACGCGCACCCGGTTGTGGACCTTCACGGCCGCCTGAGCGCCTCGACCGGCACCGCCAGCGCGTCGACGGCCACCACGCCGTCCGGACCGCAGATCAGCGGGTTCACATCCAGCGCCAGCAGCCTGTCGCCCAGGTCCACGGCGAGCGCTGAGACGCTCGTGACCGCCCGGGCGACGGCAGCCAGGTCGGCCGGCGGAGCGCCCCGGATCCCGGAGAGCAGGCTGTGCACCCGAAGTTCGCCGATCATCTGCCCGGCCGTGCGCTCGTCGACCGGAGGCAGGGCGACCGCGCGGTCCGCGAGCAACTCCACGAGCACGCCGCCCGCGCCGACGACGATCAGCGGGCCAAGGTCGGGGTCGGGGGCGATGCCGACGGCCAGCTCCGTGCCGGCCGGCACGTTCTGGCAGATCAGCACCCGGGGGCCGAGCCTGGCCGACAGGTCTGCGTAGGCCCGGGCCAGCTCCGCCGGGCCAGGGATGCCGAGGATCACACCGTGGACGTCGGACTTGTGCGCGATGGCCGGGTCGGCGGTCTTGAGCACGACCGGGTAACCGATCGACTCCGCGGCGGCCAGCACGCCCCCCTGATCGCCAGCCGCCACGGCGGCGGCCGTCGTGATCCCGTACTCGGCGAGCAGGGCCAGCAGCGGCGGCCCGCTGGTGATGCCTGCGGCGAGCAAAGCGGCGCCGCGCCCACGGCGGGAGCGGGCGGCGCCAGCATCGGCGGGTGCGGCCTGCGCTGGCACGACGGCGGCGGTGGAGCGGGCGGCATGGTCGAGGAGATGGCGCAGGGCCAGCAGGCCGGTGCGCAGGCCCTCGAGCACCGGCACCCCGTGCTGCCGCAGCTGCGTGGCGAGGTCCACGTCGACGGCGCTGGCCAGGTTGCCGAGGACAACCAGCGGCTTGGTGGTCTGCGCCGCCGCGTCCAGCACGGCGAGCCGGTAGGACTCGTCCCCGTCCAGTTCGTGGACCAGGTCAACGGCAAGGGCGACCGCGTCTACCGACGGATCCTCGGCCAGGGCGACGAGCGAGTTCGTGAACAGGGTGCGGGTATCGGCGCCAGTGCCCCACACGTCGAGCGGGTTGGCCGGGATCAGGCCTGGGTCCAGGATGTCGGCCAGCCGGGCCTTTGTCGCCTGGCCGATGGCGGCGAACGGCACGCCGAAATCCTCGGCCAGGTCCGCCGCGTGCGCGCGTTCCAGGCCGGAGTCGTGCACGGTCGCGATGCCCGTCTGCGGGGACGGGCCGGGCTGCCCGCCGAGGACAGCGCGGCGGGCAGCACGACGCCCGATCGCGAACAGCTCCAGGGCGTCGGCGAGTTCCGCGAGATCGCCGACGCGGTGGATGCCGTAGGCGCGGGCCAGGGCCTCCCAGCCGCCGTCGTCAGCGGCCAGCGCGCCGGAGTGGGCCGTGACCATCGCCCGCCCGCTGGCCGAGCGCCCGGCGGTGAGCAGGACGACCGGGATGTCCCGCTCGGCGGTACGGGCGAGGACCTGGCGGAGCAGGCCCGGTTCCCTGACCGCCTCGAGGACCAGGGCCAGGACTCTGGTCTCGGGCAGCCCCAGCGCGTAGTCGAGGTAGGACGCTGCCGCGGTGACGAGTTCCTGGCCGGAGGACACAGCAAGGCTGTAGCCGATCGCGCGGCGGGTGCGCAGCATCATGGAGAACACCGAGCCGGAGTGGGTGACCAGGGCGACCGGGCCGACCGGCAGCGGGTCGGGCTCGGTGTAGCCGACCGCCCGCAGCCCCCGGGCAACGTTCACGAATCCCATGCACCCGGCACCGCACAACTGCATGCCGGCCCGCCTGGCGATGGCGGCCAGCCGGTCGCGCAGCAGGCCCGCCGACCCCACGAGCCCCTCTGGCTCCACCGTCTCCACTGGTTCCGGGGGATCCGCCGCGGACGCCCAGGGCTCCGGCATGAATGTACCGATGGGCGGGTTAGAACCCGCCTTTTGGTGCATCCACGACCCGGGGGATGAGCTTCCGGGGGCTGGGCTTCCGGGGGCTGGGTGGCCGGGGGGTGGGGCCGGCGCGGGGTCCTCGTGGGCGTTGCCGAAGATCACCGCCGACCGGTCTCCGCGCCGGGCCGCGAGCGCGAGCTGCTGCTCGAGGGCGGCGTCGGGCACGGCGAGCAGGACCAGGTCGACGGGTTCCGGCAGATCGGCGAGCGAC
>Ga0208725_1000113_pt1 | contig 17503 bp, 15 predicted proteins | sample MicForSoSWNH13_O_FD_188004 | JGI IMG/M metagenome (GOLD analysis project Ga0208725, IMG submission 188004) | Forest soil microbial communities from Harvard Forest Long Term Ecological Research site in Petersham, Massachusetts, USA - MetaG HF011... | ecosystem: Environmental > Terrestrial > Soil... | reverse complement strand
CCCGCGGCGGCCGCGGTCCCGGTGGTGCCCGCCGCCCGCCGCCTCGCCCGCGAGCACGGCATCGACCTGGCCGGCCTGACCGGCTCCGGCCCGGGCGGCCGGATAACCGAGGCCGACGTCCGCTCGCACCTCGATGCGGCCGCCGTCGCCGTGCCGCTGACCGGTAGCCGCGGGCTGATCGCCCGCAGGATGGTGGCCAGCCTGCGCGACTCCGCCCAGTTCACACTTACCCGGCTGGCGGACGTGACCGACCTTGCCAGGCTGTACGACAGCGGCGCCTTGCCCGACGGCGTCAGCTATACCGACGTGCTCGGCTACGCGGCGGTCAAGAGCCTGGCCGAGCACCCCGCCCTGAACGCGCACGTCGTCGGCGACCAGATCAGGCCCGCCGTCCGGGTGCATCTCGGCATCGGCATCGACACCGGCGGCGCGCTGATTGTGGGCGTGCTGGCGGACGCGGACGCCGCCACCCTGGCCGAGCTTTCCGCCCGGCGCCGTGCGCTCACCGAGCGGGTGCGCGCGGGCCACGCGGACGTCGCCGAGCTGCAGGGGAGCACGTTCACGGTCACCAACCTCGGCAGCGCCGGCATCGACGCGTTCACGCCGATCATCAACCCCCCCGAGGTCGCCATCCTCGGGACCGGGCGGATCACCGACCATCCGGTGCCGGACGGCGGCGGCGTTGCCTGGCGCAAGGCGCTCACGCTCAGCCTCACCGTCGACCATCGGGCCGTCGACGGGGCTCCGGCCGCCCGGTTCCTGGCCACGCTGGCCGGCTACCTCGCCGACCCGGCCGCGCTGCTGCGGTAGCGGGCGGCGGGGCGTGAGCCCGCTCCGCTGGTGCGCAGGAGATGCAGGAGATTAGTCCCAATGGTTCCGGGCTAACCTGTGACTGCTGCTGACAGCGTTCCGGTGGGAGGCCAGGGTGCAGTATCGGATCTCGCGGGTGCTTGCCGGGCCCTTCCTGTACACGCTGTGGCGCCCGGAGATCATCGGGAGCGAGCACATCCCGGCAGCCGGCGGCGCGATCCTCGCCTCCAATCACCTGTCGATCGTGGACTCGATCTTCCTGCCGCTGATGGTGGACCGGCCGGTCACCTTCGCGGCCAAATCCGAGTACTTCACCGGCACCCGGCCGGTCGACCGGATCACCAGCGCCTACCTGCGTGCCACCAAGCAGCTATCCGTGGACCGGGCTGAGGCCAGGGCGGGGCTGGACATGCTGCAGGCGGCGCTCGACCTGCTGCGCCAGGGCGCGTTGTTCGGCATTTATCCGGAGGGGACCAGGTCACCGGACGGGCGGCTGTACCGGGGCAGGCCCGGCATCGGCTGGCTGGCGCTCAACTCTGGCCTCCCGGTGATCCCCGTCGCCATGTCGGGGACCGACCGGGTGCTGCCGCCCGGGCACAAGGTGCCGCGGGTCGGCAAGGTCAAGATCCGGGTTGGCGAGCCGCTGACCTTCGAGGCCGCGCGGAGCCTGCCGTCGGCCTCCCGGCAGCGGCGCGCGATCACCGACGAGGTCATGAAGGCCATCCAGACCCTGTCCGGCCAGGATTACGTGGCGATGTACGCGTCGGTGCGCAAGGAGGAACTCGCCGCCGAGCGCAACGGGGCTGGCCCGGGACGGTAACCGGGCGCGGCCGGGTCAGTCCGGAGGCTCGGCCGCGGGCTGACCCGGTTCCGGCTGACCCGGTTCCGGCTGGTCCGGCTCGGCGGCTGGCCCGCGCGAGGGGAACGTGTCGAACGTCTCCGTGTTCGCACCGGGGTTCCAGACGTAGATCGGCCTGATGCCAGGCTCGGCGCCGTCGCTGCCGCCGTCGGCCTTCCCGTCATCCCCGTTTTCAGCGGCAGGCGCCGCCGCGCTGGTCGCGGCCCGGGCCCAGAGCGACTCGCCGGCCAGCGCCGTCGGCGAGGGCAGCGGGACCGGCGCGCGCCTGGGCAGCGCCGGAGGCGGCGTGGCCGCCCACGGGAGCTCGGTGTCCGGCTTGGCCGCCGGTTCCCACGGCGGGGTTCCGGACACCTTGGGCGGCCGGGCAGCCGCCCGCCTGGGCGGGGACAGCGGCGATCTCAGGAACTGCCCCATCCGCCGGCCAACGTCCTCTGGTGCCTGCTGGCCGTTGTCGCCGAATGCGCCGGCGGCTTTTCCGTTGCCGCGGGCCCGGCCCGGCTTGCCGGCCCCGACCGGCAGCGCGGAGCCGACCGATGACTGAGGGCCGCTGACGTTCTCCGCCTGCGCTGGCACCGCGGCGAAGTACTGCAGCATCTGCTCGGCCTGACTGTCACTGCTCTGCGCGGCGTAGGGCGCCCGCACGGCCTGCTCGTGGCCGGGGCGTCCCGGCTGCCTAACCCGGCGGCGCCGGCGCACCAGCGCGTAAAGGATGATCGGCACGAGCAGCACCACGAGCACGGCACCGGAGATGAGCCCGTCCCGCTTGATCTTCGGCGCCAGGGCCTGGCTGATGAACGGCACCGACGGCGTCGCCGGCTGGGTGCGGGAAACGGCACCGGCGTCGGCGCGACTCGGGCCGGGGCCTGCGATCACTTTGGCCGCGGCCAGCGCCCGCTCAGCGTCGGCGGTGCCATGGCCGGAGCCATCGGACATGCCGTCCGGGGGCCGGAACACCGTGCTGGTGGTCAGTGCCTGGGTGATCTGAGCGGGCGTGAGTTCCGGGTACTCGGACTTGATCAGCGCCGCGATGCCGGTGACGATGGCGCTGGCCGCGCTGGTGCTGCTGACCGTGGTGTAGCCGGTGGGAATGGCCGCGGTCATGCCGTTGCCGGACGCGGTCAGCGTGACGTAGGACTGGTGGCTGGAGAACGGGGCCTTGATGAAGCTGCTGTTGAACGCGCCGACGGAGATCACGCCGGGGTAGCCGGCGGGGAAGTTCGGGTCATCGGTTCCGGCCCCGTTGTCGCCGCCGGGCGCGACGAGCACCACACCCTTGCTGAGCGCGTAGGCCACGGCCGACTGCTCGGCGGCACTGCCTCCCGCCGCGGTCTGCTGGGCAGCCTCGAGCGGGGTCATGGGTGTGTTGGCAGCGGGCGCGGGGGTCGGGGTAGCCACCAGGCTGTTAACGGACTGGCCCGGGTCCAGCGGCAGGTCGATCACCTGGGCGCCATTGGCCACGGCGTACCGGATCCCCTCGGCGATCGCACCCGGCAGGCCGGAAACGATGCTGGAGTCGTCGAGCAGGGGGTCGCCGGCGTCCAGGGCGACCCGCACCGACAGCAGCTTCGCGGCGGGAGCAACACCCAGGACCCCGTCGGTGTTGCCCGGGCCGTGCCCGTGGCCGACGATCAGGCTCGCCACGGCGGTTCCGTGGATGCCGTAGAACTCGCTGCCGGCCTTCTCGCCCGAGTTCGTGAGGTCCGGACCGGCGATCACCGACCCGGCGAGGTCAGGCTGCGTCGGGTCCACGCCAGTGTCCAGCAGGGCGACCGTCACGCCGGTGCCCTGGGTGATCTGCTGCGCCTGGGTGACGTGCAGGGCACTGAACCACCATTCGCCAAGGCGGACCTGGTCGGCAGAGGCCGGAACGATGCCAAGCGCAGTCCACGCAACTACCAGGCCAATGGCGGTCGTCAAGATCACCGGGCGGGGGAACCTCAGCGACACTCCATCCTTGCCTTCCGTGCGGGTTACCCCCGCATTCTGCCATCTTGAAGCTAGTTGCGTACGGTCTGGGCAGATCCGGCAGGGACCGCAAATCCCCTAGGGCCCCCCAGGCCCAAAGGGGAAGCGGGGCTCAGGACGCATGCGGCGAGGACAGCCGGACGTGAGCACCGGGCGGCAGGCCAAGCTGCTGCGCCGCGTCGCCCGCGTTGACGGCCAGCGAGATCAGCCCGGCGCTGTCGGTGAACGCGACGATCTCGCCAGGCGCCACGGCCGCGAACGTCTCCAGGAACGGCACGGTGAGCTGGCGCCTGCCCGCCCGGACCACCAGCGGCGAGCCGAATCCGACGCCGAGCGCCCCGACGTCGGCCGCGACGATGGACAGCTGCACGTTGCCGAACCTGTCCACCGACATGACCTCGCCCTCGGCCTCGCCGTCACGCACCCTGCTGGTCGGCGCGGGCAGCGTGACCAGGTCGGCGAGGCCGATCTCGTCTCCAGCGGAGGAAAGCTCCTGGCCCGCTGCCAGGTGCGCGGCCACCGGCATGAAGATGTCGCGCCCGTGGAACGTGGGCGACACCGGATGCAGCCACAGGTCGCCGTTGGTGAGCTGGAAGGCCTGCTCGGCGCCGCCCTTCGCGGCGATCGCCCAGGACAGCAGGCCGTTGTCCGGCCCGACGAAGAGGCTGTCACCGGCCTTGACGGCGACGCCACGGCGGGCGGTGCCGACCCCGGGATCGACGACGGCCACGTGCACCCCCGGGGGCAGGTACGGGATCGTCTGGGCGAGCACCGCGGCGCCGCGGCGCACGTCGCCGGGCTGTACCAGGTGGGTGATGTCAATGATCCGGATGCCGGGGGCGATCCGGGCTGCGACGCCATGGCATGCCGCGACGAACCCGTCCTCCAAGCCGTAATCCGTTATGAATGTAAGGGAATCAAAGGAAGCCACGAAGGGTGAGCGTACGACGCCGGAGCCGTGACGCATAGAGGTTGCCTACGATGGACTTGCATACCTGAGGTGTTGGAGGCCGGATGGCTGGGCTATCTGAGCTCGACAAGCGGATCCTGGCCTTCGAGCAGAGCTGGTGGCAGTTCCCTGGCGCGAAGGAGCGGGAGATCCTTGAGGTGTTCGGCATGCCGGTGACCCGCTACTACCAGCTGCTGAACGCGCTGATCGACCGGCCGGAGGCGAGCGAGTTCGATCCGGTGCTTGTTGCGCGGCTGCGCAGGCAGCGCAGCCGCAGGCACGGAATACGGTCGGCGCGCCCGGAGTGACGCCGGGCCTGCCATCGCCGCGGACCGAGGCCGGCCGGGCCGGCCTCGCCGCGCTGCTGCGCACCCCTTCCCGGGCACTGATCGCCCTGGACTTCGACGGCACGCTGTCGCCGATCGTGGACGACCCAGCGGCTGCGCGCGCACACCCGGGCGCGGTGGACGCCCTGCGCGGGCTGGCTCCGCTGGCCGGGACCGTGGCCGTGATCACTGGCCGGGCGGCGCCAGCCGCGATCGAGCTCGGCGGCCTCGATCAGGTTCCCGGCCTCATCGTTCTCGGCCAGTACGGCAGGCAGCGCTGGGAGTCGGGCACCCTTACCTCGCCGCCGGTCCCGCCCGGTGTCGAGGCCGCCAGGCAGCGTCTGCCCGAGATCCTGGCCGCGGCTGGCGCGCCCGACGGACTCTGGACCGAGGACAAGGGCGACGCGCTCGCTGTGCACACCCGCCGCGCCGCCGAGCCCGAACAGGCGCTGGAACGGCTCCGCGGCCCGCTGGCCGATCTCGCGAAGCGGGCCGGCCTGGCGGTGGAACCGGGCCGGATGGTGATCGAGCTGCGCCCGCCCGGCTCGGACAAGGGACAGGCGCTCAAGACGCTGGCCAGGGCGCGCTCGGCAGCGGCGGTCATGTACTGCGGGGACGATCTGGGTGACGAGGCGGCCTTCCGGGCCGTCGCGGAACTGCGCGCCGAGGGGATTCCCGGCCTGGCCGTCTGCAGCGGCTCAACCGAGGTGACGGCACTGGCACAGCTGGCCGATCTCGTGGTGGACGGACCCGACGGCGTTGTCGCGCTGCTGGGCGCCCTCGCCGCCGCCATGTCGGGCGGCTCCTGACCGGCCCGCCCCTAGCCGGCCGGCCGTTCCAGGGCGGCCAGCTGCTCGGCGAACCATCGGGTCGGCGGCATGGCGGCTGCCGCTTGCGCGAGTGATCCCGCCCGGCGGTCGCGTTCCGGCCCGTTCATCATGAGTGCCTCGTGCAGGGCCCCGGCCGTCTCCGACACATCAAAGGGGTTGATCAGCAGGGCGTCGGCGCCAAGCTCGGCCGCCGCGCCCGCCTCACGAGACAGCACGAGCGCGCAGCCACGCTCGGACAGGATCGGGCCTTCCTTGGCGACGAGGTTCATGCCGTCCCGGATCGGGTTGACCAGGAGCACGTCGGCCAGCCGGTACGCAGCGAGCGAGCGCGGGTAGTCGTCGTCAACGTGCAGGATCAGCGGATTCCAGTCCTCCGTGCCGAACTCCTCGGAGATTTCGCTGGCCAGCCGCTGCACACTGGCTGTGTACTCGCGGTACTCCGGGAGGTCATGCCGGGACGGGTAGGCGAAGGCCAGATGAATCACCCGGCCATGCCATTCCGGATGCGTGGCCAGCAGCTCGCGGTAGGCGGCGAGCCCGCGGACGATGTTCTTGGACAGCTCGGTGCGGTCGATCCGGACGATCAGCTTCTTGCCGCCGGCCACCTCGGCCAGGGCCGCCTCCCTGGCCCGCACGTCCGGCTCGGATGCCCGGCTGATCAGCATGCCGGCGTCCACGCCGAGTGGGTGCACACCGATCCCGGTGACATGACCCCGATAGGTCACCTGCTGCCGGGCCCGGTCCACGTGCGCGCCCGCCGGGCCGAGGATCGCCTCGCAGCAGTCGAGGAACGCATCGGCCCACCGCTGGCAGAGGAACCCGGCGTGGTCGGCGCCCAGCACCCCGTCAAGGACCTCACGGCCCACCTCCTCGGGCAGCAGCCGGTAGTAATCCGGCGGTGCCCACGGGGTGTGCGAGAAGTGACCGATCCTGACGTCCGGACGCAGGTCACAGAGCATCCGCGGGACCAGGCTCAGGTGATAGTCCTGCACCACGGCCCGGATCGGCGGGCCGGGTGCCTGCGGGCCCGGTGCCGGCGGGCCTGCCTCGTCCGCCAGTGCCTCGGCGAACTGGCGGTTGTAGGTGCGGAAGGACTCCCACTCGCGCTCGAAGGCGATTCCGAAATGCGGCTGGTTCGGCGTGTCGTAGAGCATGTGGTGCACGAACCACAGCGTGGAGTTCGCCACCGAGTTGTACGCCCGGTAAAAGATCGTCGGCGGGATGTCGAGCATGCGCACGCCCGAGCCGCCCGGCGTCCCGTCCAGGCCGAGGCGGCCGCCCTCGGCGGCCCGCACGGCGGCCCGGTCGGCGTCGCTGAGCGCGGCGCAGACCCACAGGGAGTTCGGGTGATCGGCGACAGAGGAGAGCCCCGACACCAGCCCGCCGCTGCCTCGCCTGGCCGACAGCTGCCCGTCGTCATCCAGCCTGAACGACACCGGCCCCCGGTTGGATGCGATGAGTACCCGCCCACCGGCTGATCGTGCGCCCATGGCCGGAGGTTATCCGGAGAGCGTCCGGACGGCTCGCACCGGCCGGGCCCGCGTGTCCCGCACCCCCCGATCCGAGTTACAGTTCTTGGGACAACTGAATATTGCTCATCCAGAGGGGTGGAGGGATCGGCCCTGTGAAGCCCCGGCAACCATCACGGTGATTTACGTGCCCGCGTCATGTTCGCGGGGCCCGCTGCTACCGGCAGCGGTGCAGCCCCGCCACCCCGGCGAGGCCAATCGTGACAGGTGCCAACTCCGGCCCGCGGTCAGTCGACCGCTGGGAAAGATGAGGAGAAAGGCCTCGCACCGTGAGTTCATCTGCATCAGCCACCATCCCGTCGTCCCGCTTCGGCCATGCCAGCAGGCTTTCCTGCCGTGAGTGCGGCCAGACCTACGAGCTGGGAGCGCAGCATGCCTGCGCCGAGTGTTTCGGGCCGCTGGAGGTTGGCTACGACTACCCGTCGCTGAGCCGCGAGTCGATCGAGTCCGGGCCGCCGAGCATCTGGCGGTACGCGAGCCTGCTGCCGGTCCCGGCCGACGTGGCCAGCCGGCCGAACACCGAGCCGGGCTTCACCCGCCTGGTTCGCGCGGACCGGCTGGCAAACGCGCTCGGCATGCGTGCGCTGTGGGTGAAGGATGAGCGGTCCAACCCCACGCACTCGTTCAAGGACCGGGTGGTCGCGGTCGCCCTCGCCGCGGCGCTCGAGATGGGCCACAAGGTCCTGGCCTGCCCGTCAACCGGGAACCTGGCCAATGCGGTGGCCGCCGCGGCGGCCAGGGCCGGCATCCGCTCCGTGGTGCTGATCCCGGCCAACCTCGAACCGCAGAAGATCATCGCCACCGCGGTGTACGGCGGCACGATGGTCCTGGTCGACGGGACCTACGACGACGTGAACCGGCTCGCCTCGGAACTCGCCGACGACCGGGAGGACTGGGCGTTCGTCAACGTCAACGTGCGGCCCTACTACGCGGAGGGTTCGAAGACCATCGGCTTCGAGATCGCCGAGCAGCTGGGCTGGCGGCTGCCGCCGCAGATCGTCGTCCCGGTGGCGTCGGGGGCGCAGCTCGTCAAGATCGACAAGGCGTTCCGGGAGCTGGCGGCGCTCGGCCTGGTGGATGCCGCGCCGTACCGGGTGTTCGGCGCCCAGGCCAGCGGCTGCGCACCGGTGGCGGCCGCGTTCCGGGCCGGTCATGACGTGGTGCAGCCGGTCCGGCCGGACACGATCGCGAAGTCGCTCGCCATCGGAAACCCGGCCGACGGCCCCTACGTGCTCGACGTGACCCGGCGCTCCGGCGGCGCGGTCGCCGACGTGTCGGATGACGAGATCGTGGCGGCTATGGAGTTGCTCGCCACCACGGAGGGCATCTTCGGCGAGACCGCGGTCGGGGTCACCCTGGCCACAACGCGCAAGCTCCTGGACTCCGGACAGCTCGACCCCGACGCCGAGACCGTCATCATCAACTCGGGCGACGGGCTCAAAACGCTTGACGCCGTGGCCAGGTCGATGCCCCCGGTCAGCCCCATCCGCCCCACTCTGCGGGCCTTCACCGCCTTTGAGTCGTCCGTTCCTCCCAGAAAGGCAGCCGTCGCATGAGCGTCTCGGTCCGCATCCCCACGATCCTGCGCAGCTACACGGGCGGTGCAGCCGAGGTCACCGCGCAGGAGGGAAAGCTGCGCGACGTCATCGCCGGCCTGGACGCTGAGTATCCGGGAATCGGCGGCAGACTCCTCGACGAGGGCGGGAAACTGCGCCGGTTCGTCAACGTCTACGTCGGCGAGGAAGACGTGCGCCTGGCGCAGGGGCTCGACACCGAGGTTCCGCCGGGGATCGAGGTCTCCGTCATCCCCGCCGTCGCCGGCGGCTGAGGGCGCGATCCGCCCGAGCCGGAACGGTTCATCCGCCCCGCCCTGGCAGGGTCATCCGGCCGTGGCCGGCCCACCGGCGGCCGGGGTTCCGGCTGCCGGATCCGTCACATGGGCCCTGCTCGGGACACATGTTGTTACTGCTGGGTCAGGGGCTGATTAGGGGAGTAACTGGACGCAGGGTCCGGCGCTACGATGTAAAGTCGTGTCCGGTCGCTGTCGGTACAGCAAGACGGCAAGCTTGACTTGTGCAGCACGTCTGGCCCGCTCCGCGATCGACGGGTTCCGCGGTGACAAGGGCGGAACCCGAAGCCCGAGCAAAGTTAGGGAGTTGTTGGTAATGGCTCAGGGCACCGTCAAATGGTTCAACGCGGACAAGGGCTACGGCTTCATCGCGGTCGACGGTGGTAGGGACGTGTTCGTACACTTCTCGGCGATCCAGTCGGATGGCTACCGCACCCTCGAAGAGGGCCAGCGGGTCGAATTCGACATCACGCAGAGCGATCGCGGACCCCAGGCAGAGGCGGTTCGCAGCGTGTAGTTCTCTGGTGGCGCGCCAGAGAGCCCGGTTTCCAGCGATGGGACCCGGGCTTTCTGGTGTCCGGGAGCGCTGCGGGCCAGCGTGGACCGGTCCAGCTTGCACTCTCACCCCGAGAGTGCTAAACAGGGCGTTGGCACTCTCGGGGTGAGAGTGACAACGCAGTGAAGTGATCGGGGCGATGAGGCCTACCCCGGCGGCAGGAAGGGACTGCCCGCTGGGAAGGCCGTCCGTCGCGGGCGTCGGCCCGATCGGCACGCAAGGCAAAAAGTTCCGGGAGGACTGGAGCCTATGGCAGCGAAGATGATCGCGTTCGATGAAGAGGCCAGGCGCGGCCTCGAGCGCGGCATGAATCAGCTGGCCGACGCCGTGAAGGTAACCCTCGGCCCGAAGGGCCGGAACGTGGTGCTTGAGAAGAAGTGGGGCGCCCCCACGATCACCAACGATGGTGTGTCCATCGCCAAGGAGATCGAGCTCGAGGACCCGTGGGAGAAGATCGGCGCTGAGCTGGTTAAGGAAGTAGCGAAGAAGACCGACGACGTGGCCGGCGACGGCACGACGACGGCGACTGTGCTGGCACAGGCGCTGGTCCGCGAGGGCCTGCGCAACGTGGCTGCGGGCGCCAACCCGATGTCGCTGAAGCGCGGCATCGAGGCGGCCGTGGAGCGGGTGAGCGAGGAGCTGTCCAAGCTCGCCAAGGACGTGGAGACCAAGGAGCAGATCGCTTCGACGGCCTCCATCTCTGCTGGCGACACCTCGATCGGCGAGATGATCGCCGAGGCGATGGACAAGGTCGGCAAGGAAGGCGTGATCACTGTCGAGGAGAGCAACACCTTCGGCCTCGAGCTTGAGCTCACCGAGGGCATGCGCTTCGACAAGGGCTACATCTCGCACTACTTCGCGACCGACCCCGAGCGGATGGAAGCGGTCCTCGAGGACCCGTACATCCTCATCGTCAACTCCAAGGTGTCGGCCAACAAGGACCTGCTCCCGCTCCTCGACAAGGTGGTGCAGTCGGGCAAGCCGCTCGTCGTCATCGCCGAGGACGTGGAGGGCGAGGCCCTGGCGACCCTGGTCGTCAACAAGATCCGCGGCCTCTTCAAGTCGGTCGCGGTGAAGGCACCCGGGTTCGGCGACCGGCGCAAGGCCATGCTCGGTGACATCGCCATCCTGACCGGTGGCCAGGTCATCAGCGAGGAAGTCGGCCTGAAGCTGGAGAACGCCGACCTCGACCTGCTCGGCAAGGCGCGCAAGGTCACCGTCACGAAGGACGAGACGACGATCGTGGACGGCGGCGGCGACGCTGAGCAGATCGCGGGCCGGGTCAACCAGATCCGGGCGGAGCGGGACAACACCGACTCCGACTACGACCGCGAGAAGCTCGAGGAGCGGCTGGCCAAGCTGGCGGGCGGCGTTGCCGTCATCAAGGCGGGCGCGGCCACCGAGGTCGAGCTGAAGGAGCGCAAGCACCGCATCGAGGACGCGGTGCGCAACGCCAAGGCCGCTGTCGAGGAGGGCATCGTCGCCGGTGGCGGCGTGGCCCTGCTTCAGGCCGGGCAGATCGCGTTCAAGAAGCTCGAGCTGAGCGGTGACGAGGCGACCGGCGCGCAGATCGTGCGGCGGGCGCTCGAGGAGCCGCTGAAGCAGATCGCGATCAACGCCGGCCTCGAGGGCGGCGTGGTGGCCGAGAAGGTGCGGTCTCTGTCTGCTGGTCACGGGCTCGACGCCGCGACCGGTGACTACGTCGATATGTTCAAGGCCGGCATCATCGACCCGGCAAAGGTGACGCGTTCCGCGCTGCAGAACGCTGCATCGATTGCCGCGCTGTTCCTGACCACCGAGGCAGTAATCGCCGAGAAGCCGGAGAAGAACCCGGCTCCGGCTGGCCCCGGTGGCGGCGGCGGTGACATGGACTTCTAGTCCCGCCAGTCTCGCTAGTAGTGCCTAGTCAGACGCGAGGAGGCGGCCCCGGTAGCCCGGGGTCGCCTCTTCTCGCTTTCCCGTAACAGTGCGCGTGTCCGGGCTCCACAACTCGCTCCAGAAGAGGGATTATCAGCGCATGAGGCCCCCTGCGGAGCAACTCATCCGCGATTACCTCAACCGCCTATCGGTTGCGGCACGGACGAGGCTCCAGTCGGACGATAGGCGCGCGTTCCTGGCGCGCACTCGCGAACATATAGAGCAGCAGTCTGGCGGACGTGATACCGCGGATCCTGCCGTGGTGCTGAGGATCCTCAATGACCTCGGCGAGCCGGAGGCCGCCGTTGAGCGCGAGCACGCCAGGCTCGCGACGTTGCATAGCGAACGGGCGGCCGCGGCCGCCCGTGCTGGTCTGTGGAAGTCCCGGGCCCGGACAAGCACGACGGGCCGGGATGACGGATCAGGAACCGGCCAGGGGAGCGAGAACGGCGCCGAGCCCCCCGAGCCAGGCAAGGCGCCTCGCAGTGCACCCAGCCAGCCGAAGATAGCCGGTCGCCCGCTGACCGGCGAGATCACGGTCAGCAGCCGCCCGATTTCGGCCCGCTGGAAGCCAGGCGCGCCGCTGACGGAACGGCAGAGCCGGCCGCAGCGCGTTCCGCGGCCAAGACGGGGGGGTTCCCAGCCGCCGCCGGCCAGCGGCCCGGTTAAGCCCGGCACGGAGGGTGGTCCTTCGGCCGCCACAGGGCCTCCCTCGGCGCCCGCGGCGCCGCGCGGCACTGCGCCGCCAGGGCCAGCCGGGCCGGGCGCCCCCGCGCCCTCCGAGCCGTCGGCAGGGCCCGCTGGAACCAGACCGGCCGCCACGGGCAGAGCCGGTGCCGGACCAGGCACCACCGGTCCGCGTGGCACCGCGTCGGCCGGCGGGGCTCCGGCGGGTCCGCGTGACGCCGCGTCCACCGGGGCGGCTGCGAACGGTCAGCGTGGTGGCGCCGCGCCCGCCGGGGCGTCTGGAGCGGCCGCCACCGGTCGGCGTGGTGGTGCCGGCGCGCCCGCCGGCACCAGGCCCGCCGGTCCCGCTGCCGCTGGCCCGGCTGCCGCCGGCCCGGGTGCTCAGGGGTCTGGCGGTTCGGAGCGTGGCGCAGGCCCTTCCGGGCCGCGCGGCGCTGCGGCCGGCCAGGCGCCGTCGGGAGGCGCGCCAACCGAGGTCGCCCCTTCCGCGTCCGGCCAGCAGCGAGCCGCGGCTCCGGCGCCTGCGAGGGGGACCACCGCCCGCCAGCGGCGTCTTCAGCTCATCCAGCCATCCGACGTGACCAAGGGCTTCGCCGAGGCGGTGGCCGACGCCTGGCGCCAGCACCGGCTGGAGGTAATCGCTGTCGCGCTGCTGGCCATCGCCGGGCTGATCTTCCCTTATCCGATCTGGGTGATCGGCTTCGTGCTCTGGCTGATCGGCTCGAGTGTCGTGCTGTCGTCGAAGCTGTGGAGCCGCGTGGACAAATGGCTGAGTGTCCCCGGGCTCTTGGTGCTGGTCATCGTCGGGACCGCCATAGCCGAGTCCCTTGGCGGAAAGCGTCCGGATGCCGCCGCCTATGGCGACGAGGCGAGGGGCGCCGCGGCGACGCTCTTCAAGATCGCAATGTTGCTCGCCGCGGTCTACCTGGCCTGGCGGACGCAGCGCGGCCCCCGTGATCGTGTCATGCCGTCGTGGGTCCGCCACCACCACCGCTGAGCGGGGACCTGCCTGCTGGCTGCTGCCCGCACCGGCCCCACACAGGCCGCACCAGGCGCGCCCCATGATTGCCCGCGACCGGACCCGGGTATCACTGACCTGGGCGTTGATGCTTCGCGGGGGCAGCAGTTGGCGGTACCCGCTTGTTCCTGGCTTCGCACGCGATCCCGTCCCAGCACCATCCGACGTGTGAGGCTGTGGAGGACGTGGCCCTGGCCGCTGCGGCCGGGGCCACGTCGCTGCTCTGGGTCCTGCCGCGCGCCTAGTTGGCGCGGTTCGCTGGCACCCCGCAACCAGGCAATCACGGGCCGTCTCGGGGAGGTCAGGATCCGCCATAACCGTCGCGGTACCGATAGCCTTGTGTGACGTGCCCCTGCGGGCACACCTATGGTTCCTCTTCGCGTAAGGTCTCGCTCGTGCCCACTGGCAAAGTCAAGTGGTATGACGCCGACAAAGGATTCGGCTTTCTCACCCGCGACGACGGGGGTGAGGTTTTTGTGCACTCAACGGCCCTAGAGAATGCCGGAACGGTGCTGCGTCCCGGCCAGCGCGTCGAGTTCGGCGTCGCCGAGGGCCGCCGGGGCACGCAGGCACTTCAGGTACGGACCCTTGACCCGCCGCCGACCGTGTCCAAGGCCAGCAGGAAGAGCCCGGACGAGATGACGGTCATCATCGAGGACCTGATCAAGCTGCTGGACGGGCTGTCCAACACCTACCGGCGCGACAAGCATCCGGACAACCGCGACGCGAAGAAGATCGCGTCGGTGCTCCGCGCCGTCGCTGCCGACCTCGAAGTCTGACCCGGCCAGCCGTACCGAGCCAGCCGCCGCCGGTCAGCCGCTAGACGGGGTCGCGCCCTGCGGACGCGGGACGGGGATGGCCGCGGCGGTCGCGACGTCGACCGGGTATCTGCGGCTGGCGCCGAACAGGAACACGGCCGAAAGGGCCAGCGGGACCATCATGACGAGGAAGGTCCACCGCAGCCCGCTGGTCGTGCCGCCGAACACGTATTGGGATACGGCGCCGAACAGCAGTGGTGCCAGCGCCTGGGCGCCGGTGCGGATGAGGTTGCGTATGCCCTCGGCGCGCCCCCACAGGAACGACGGCATGATGTCCAGCCGCGCGGCATCGATCGGCGGGTTCTGGGCCGACAGGCAGGCCGCGGCCAGCACGATGTACGGCAGCGCGGTCAGCGAGCTCCTGGTGAGCAGCGCGGGGATGAACAACAGCACGGTGATGGTGGCAGCCACCGCGGCGACCATCACCCGGCCGTTCAGCCGCCCCCGGTGCAGCAGCGCGTCCCCGAGTGGGCCGCCGGCCAGTACCCCGATGACCGCGCCCGCCCCGACGACGAGCAGCAGGAGGTTGGCGAGCACCTGGTTCACGCCGTACTGGCCGCGCACGAACTCCACGCCGAACGTCTGCACCCCGGCAAGGAAGTAGTAGCCCAGGGCCCCGGACACGATCAGCGCGACGTTGGTGCGGACCCGCAGCACATACCTGATCGCCTCGCCGATGCCCATCCGCGGCCGGGGGTGGAGCTCGATCAGGCCAGGGTCGGGCAGGATCCCGCGTTCCTGGGCCAGCCGCTGCGCGTCCGTCGGCTCATGCCCCTGCTTTTCCGGCTCTGGCTCCGGCTTGGGCTGTGCGGCGGCGCCCGCGGCTGGCCCGTAGCCTGGCTCGGGGGGGAGCAGGCCCTGGCCGCCGCGGGCCGGCTCCGGCAGCTTGAAGACCAGGTACGCGAGGAGGAACGCGGGAAGGGCGAGAATGATGAAGGCCGCGCGCCACGACAGCGCGGCGATGTCGCCGGTGACAGCGAAGCCGACGCCTGCCCCGGCCAGCTCCCCGGTGAGGATATAGCCGAAGATCTTGCCCCGCTCCGACCCCGGGATCCAGTCGCCGACCAGGGACGCAACCGTGGGCGCCGTGGCGGCGGTCACCGCCCCGAGCCAGATCCGGTCGAATAGCAGCTGCGTGAACGAGGAGGCGGTCGCGCCCCAGATCATCGCGGCGCCCCAGACCACGATTGCGATGCCGAGAATCCAGGTGCGCCGCGCCCGGTCGGCGAGCATGCCGAACGGCACCGAGAACACCGCTCCCACCAGCGACGTCACGGCTACCAGCAGGCCGATGTCGGTGTTCCCGATGTGCAGCGACTGCCGCAGCTCGATCGCTGCTGCGCCGACGGTCGACGCGTCCGCGCTGGACAGGGCGAGCACGCTGCCGAGCACGAGCACGATCCGGGTGCGCGCGGGCCCGCCGGACGCAGTGACGACGCGCTGCCTCGCTGCCTGCCCGCCTCGGCGGACAACCCGGTAAGCGGACCCAAACGCCCCCGGCCGTGTGCCCGGCTCTTCCGTGCTCCGCAATCGTCCTCGTTCTCTCCGACCGCTCCTCAGGTCCGCCGAGGGGCGCGGCCTGCCGTGCGACGCCACGACGCCGCGAAGCGTTCAGTGATCGCTACGGCGGAAGTCCCCGTCTCGTCCATAGCCCAAGTATTCTTCTTCTGAAGCACTCCGACGACCGTCCCGGTCATCGAATCGCCGGTAGTTCGGAATCCGGATGCGTGCTTACCACCGAATGAGGAACAATTACTTAACGTGAGCACGGTCAGCGCCCGCACCAGCCGCGAGATCGACGAGGCCTGCGCCGACGCCGTTGACCTGGCCAGGTCCGCCGCCAACGAGCTCGCGGGCCCGGGTCAGGTCGGCCAGCATCTCGGCGTCCAGGCCGACGGCGATCGCGTCGTCACGCACATGTTCGCGTGCCTGGACCCGGCCTACACCGGATGGCGATGGGCGGTGACGGTTGCCCGGGCCTCGCGGGCCAAGACGGTGACGGTCAGCGAGAGCCTGCTGCTGCCCGGCCCCGATTCGCTCCTCGCGCCGGACTGGGTGCCGTGGCGGGACCGGGTCCGCCCCGGTGACGTGGGCGTCGGTGACCTGCTGCCGGCCTCGAACGACGACGAGCGGCTCGTCCCGACGGCCGTGCTCGAAGGCGACGAGGGAGTGCTGGACTGGGATGACGCCGCTCCATGGGACGCGGCGCTGCCCACGATCGACCCGCCGTCGGGTAGCCAGCTGACGGCATTCCCGCCGCCCGATACCGACCCCGGGCCTAGGCGTTCAAGGGTATTGTCCGCCATCGGCCGGGACGAGACAGCGCTGCGCTGGTACTCCGGAGAGCACGGCCCGCGCAGCCCCCTGGCACACGCGGCCCCGGGGCCGTGCATGACCTGCGGCTTCCTGGTGCGGCTCAACGGCCCGCTCGGCCGGGTGTTCGGGGTGTGCGCGAACGAGTTCGCGCCCGACGACGGCCGGGTCGTGTCGCTCGACCACGGCTGCGGCGCCCACTCAGAGGCGGCGCCTGGAGGGGGAGCCTACGGCGCGGCCTCACCGGTCATCGACGAGCTCGGGTACGACCTGGTCGACATGCCGGGCGTCTCGATGGAGGAGACCGTCTTCGAGTCGCTCGACCACGCCTAGCGCTGGTCGGCTTCTGCGCGGCGGCGGGCGGCGCGCTCCCGCGACCGCTTCAGCCGCGGCACGTACAGCAGCCCGAATACGCCGAGCCCGAGACCCGTGACGCAGGTCCAGATCCACCACCGGTCGGACGCCGGGATGTCCGTCCTGATCACCAGCAGAACGATCAGCGCGATCGCCCACCCGGCAGTGATCATCGCGGTGACGAGCTGATCGTTGGCCTCGAGCGGTGCCGGGGCCGGCTGGCGGACGTTGCTCACGTGATCTACGTTAACTCTGCGCGCTATGCGTGATGTACTTAGTGCCTGGTACGCGATGCCGCGTGCCTGGCCACCCGCTACCGGCCGTGCGGAATGCGAGGCGTTCCACGACCGTTAGCAAGAGTAATGACTCAGGCTAATGAACATGACTACACAGGAGACCAGCTCCGACGAGGGCCTGGCCTCAGCGCTCCGGATCTCGGTGACGCGGCTCGCGCGCCGACTGCGCGCCGAGCGGGCCGCGCACGGGTTGCCCGTGCTCTCCGAGCTGTCCGACACCCAGATGGGCGCGCTGGGAGCGCTCGAGTCGCATGGCGCCATGACGCCGGGCGAGCTCGCCGAGCACGAGAAGGTGCAGCCGCCGTCCATGACGAGGGTCATCGCCGTCCTCGAGCAGCACGGCCTGGTGACCCGGGCGGCGCACGCCACGGACAAGCGCCACGTGGTGCTCACGGTGACCGAGGAGGGCCGCGACCTGGTGCACCAG
>Ga0208725_1000111_pt1 | contig 17604 bp, 14 predicted proteins | sample MicForSoSWNH13_O_FD_188004 | JGI IMG/M metagenome (GOLD analysis project Ga0208725, IMG submission 188004) | Forest soil microbial communities from Harvard Forest Long Term Ecological Research site in Petersham, Massachusetts, USA - MetaG HF011... | ecosystem: Environmental > Terrestrial > Soil... | reverse complement strand
CTCTTCGCCGAGGTCGGCGCAGGACTCGAAGCCGCCGATCGTGAACACGCCCATGAGCAGGGCGAGCGAGGCCGCGTACCACGGCGTCTGGCCGTGCAGCGGCCCGTGGGTGAACAGGAAGCTCGCGGAATGGAGCCGGGGCTGGTGCACCAGGAACGCGATGAGCAGCAGGATGCCGAGGACCAGCGTGCCCAGGAGCTCCGTCACCACCGAGATGTTGTTGATGCGTGCCGTGAGCCGGACGCCCACGATGTTGATCAGCCCGGCGAGCAGCAGCACGATCACGGACACGATGATCATGAGCGTCTCGTTGCTGACGTTCAGCCCGAGCACCGTGCCGATCATCGGGGAGAGCAGCAGCAGCGTCTCGCCCCCGCTGGCCAGCGCGAAGCAGCACAGCAGGTTGAACCCGACGAACCAGCCGTAGCCCGGTCCGACGAGCCGGCCGCCCCACTGGTAGGAGTACCCGGCCAGCGGGATCCTGGAGGCCAGTTCGGCGAGCACGAAGGCCAGCACCATCGCGCCCGCCGCCGCGACGAGCCAGAGCCAGATCGACGCCGGGCCGAACTCGCTCGTGGCGAATTCGAAGTTGGTGAAGATTCCGGTCGTCACGGAGATGACGGAGAACGATATGGCGAAAATGGAGAAGAACTTCAGCGTCCGCTTTAGCTCCTGTTTGTAACCGAAACTGCTCAGGAGCTGTTCGTCGCCCTGAGCGACCTGCTGCTCGTTAACTGCCATGGCCTTACCTTTCGGTGACGTCACCAGGTGGCGCCTGAGCGCCGACTGCTCTGCCGGGCCGGCCGGGTCCGGGCGCATGGCCCGGGCGGCTCAGGCCCTCGTGTCGCTGGACCACCTCCGAATCGCGGCGGCGGCCACTCGCTCTGACGCGACGGGGAACCCGTTGCCGGACCGGGTGGGGACGGCGATCGTGCCGTCGGGCCGGATGTCAAAGGTCGGCTCGACCAGGTCCTGGTCGTAGAAGAGCCGGGCCGGTGACATATCGGAATGCAGCGTGAAACCCGGCAGCGAGGCCAGGGCCAGGTTGAAGCCCCGCCCTATGCCGGTTTCGAGCGTGCCGCCACACCAGGCCGGCACCTGCTCGCGCAGGCACAGGTCGTGGACGGCCATGCTCGTCAGGAAGCCGCCCAGCCGGGGCGGCTTGATGTTCACGATCCGCCCGGCGCTCAGGCGCAGCGCGGTCCGGGTGGTGTTGTAGCTCGAGGCGCTCTCGTCCAGGCAGAGCGGGGTGCGCAGCGCCTGCTGCAGCTCGGACATCTCGATCAGGGCGTCGCCGGCTAGCGGCTGCTCGATCATGACCAGGCCCAGGCCGTCGAGTTCCGCCCAGGGGCCGGAGTCCAGCGAGTAGCCGCAGTTGGCGTCCACGGTCACAGGTACGCCAGGGAACTCCTCTTGCACGGCGCGGACTGCGGTGACGTCCCAGCCTGGGGCGATCTTGAGCTTGACCCGGCCAAACCCTTCCGCCAGCCGCGCCCCGACCTCGGCCAGCAGCTCCTCGGCGGTATCGCAGATCGGGAACGACTCGCCGACGTCAACGGCGTCGCGCACGCCCCCCCACAGCTGACTCAGCGGGACATCCAGCTTGGCGGAGGCAATGGCCCAGGCCGCGGACTCGACCGCGTTCCTCGCGTAGTTCTGCCCCATGATGTCGGCCCAGGTGTCCGTCACCCGGGCCGGCCCGGCGAACGACTGGCCGATCAGCGGCGGCAGCAGCAGCCCGGTCAGCGCGAACCAGGTGCTCTCGGCCGTGTCCGTGCAATAGCGGGGCCGCTCGGCGACCGGCGCCTCGCCCCAGCCGGGTGTACCGTCCTGGTCTTCCAGCCGCACCACGATCAGGCGCTTGTGCCCGCCGGACTGCCCGTAAGCCGACCGGAACGTCCGCACCATCGGCAGCGACAGCATGAACACCTCGGCCCGGGCCGGCCGGATCGTCACCTCCAGCCCGGCGGCGCGCTCGTGACTGGCCGGGACCACGCCCGGGTCAGCGGTCGACGGCAGCTGCACGGTTCTCCTTAGAGCATCTCGCGGTACTCGCTGATCTCCCAGTCGGTGACGTGGCTGAGGAACCGCTGCCAGTCGAAGCGGAGCACCTCGGCAAAGGTGCTGGTGAAGTCGGTTCCCAGGGCCTGAGCCAGCTCCTCATCTGCGACCAGTGCGTCCACCCCCTGCGGGGGGCTGGCTGGCAGCCGCGGGAAGCGGAAGTGCTGGAACAGGTTCTCCTCGGCCGGGTCGCCGGGGTCGAGGGAGCGGCGGATCCCGTCCAGCCCCGCCGCGATCATGACCGCGGCGAGCAGGTACGGGTTGGCGTCGGAGCTGCCCTGCCGGTTCTCGATCCGGGTGCTGGGCCCGGCGGGCAGGGCGCGCACCAGCGCGGTCCGGTTCTCCACGCCCCAGGCGATCTGCACCGGGGCCCACGTGCCGACCTGGTACCGCTTGTACGCGGTGACCGTGGGGCTGGCGATCGCGGTCATGCCGGGCGCGTGCGCGAGCTGCCCGGCCACGTAGTGCAGGGCGGTGCTGGACAGCCCGTGGGCCGCGGTCTCGTCGGTGAGCAGGTTCTCGCCGCGCTCGTCCAGCAGCGCCTGATGCAGGTGGTAGCCGCTGGGCGGCGTCGTCTCCCGGCTGGTCGGGCGGGCCATGAACGTGGCCCGCAGGCCCAGTGACTGCGCGACCTCCTTGATGGCGATCTTCAGGGCCACCAGCTGGTCGATGGCCAGCAGGCCGGAGCCCGGCTCCAGGTTCACCTCGAACTGGCCGGCGCCGTGCTCGCTGAACACCTCGTACAGCGGCAGGCCCATCTGCTCGGCGGCCCGGTCGAGCTCGTCCACGAAGCGCTGGGCCGTGCCAACGGCGTGCACCGAGAACCAGGACTGGGGACCGAACGCGGGCGCAAAGCCCGCCTCGGCCGGGTCCGGCCGGTAGACGTAGAACTCGAGCTCGCTGCCGAGCAGCGGCACGATGCCGAGCGAGCGGGCGTCGTCGAGCACCCGCCGCAGCACGGCCCGGGGCGTGGCGGCCACGATCTGCCCGGCGTCGTCGTGCAGGTCGGTCAGCAGGTGCGCGGTGCCGGGCGTCCACGGCAGCGGGGCGAAGGTCAGCGGGTCGGCGTGCAGGACGCCGTTGCGGTAGCCGATGTCGGAGCTGTACAGGTGCTCGCCGGGCGCGTGCCGCTGCCAGAGGTTGGACGCGAACAGGGGGATGGCGAACGGGTGCCCCTCGGTCAGCGCGCGCTCCATCCGCGCCGCGGTCACGACCTTGCCGCGCGGCACGCCGTACAGGTCGGTCAGGACCAGCCGCACGTTGCGGATGTCCTCGGCCTCGATCCGCTTGAGTATCTCGGCGCTGCGGGCTGCCGCGTCATCGGCCGGGCTGCTTGTCATCTCCACCTCCCCTGTTGCCCGTTGGCTGCGCGGTGGGCGGCGCCGACCGCCCGGCCGGGTATGGCTCGGCGCTGAAACCCTGAGCGGACAGCGCCGCGGTCACCGCCCGCTCGGTGACCGCGATGTGGGCGCGCATCGCCGCACCCGCCCCGGCCCGGTCGCGGGAGCGCAGGCAGCGGATCAGCCGTTCGTGGCTGTCCAGGGACTCCTGCTTGCGCTCGGGGGAGCGGTCCAGCAGGTCGAGCCCTGGCGCGATCCAGACCCGGATGTCCTTCACCGCGACGATTAGGTAGTCGTTGCGGCACGCGCTGGCCACGATCTGGTGCAGCGACACATCGACGGCCCGGAAGCGGTCGCGGCCGATCGGCGGGTCCTGCAGCTCCATCTCGTGCAGCCGGTCCAGCCGGGCCAGCTCGGTCGGCCCGATCCGCTCGGCCGCCAGCTCCGCGGCCAGCGGCTCGATCGCGGCCCGGTACTCGAACAGCTGCCGGAAGTTCACGGCCATGCCGCGCAGCCGTTCCACGGCGACGTCGAGGGCCGGCTGCACCACGTACGCCCCGCCGTAGCGGCCGCGCTGGATCCGGATGTACTGGTGATCCTCGAGCCAGCGCAGTCCCTCACGGACGGCCATCCGGTTCACGCCGAGCTGCTCGCACAGCTCGCTCTCCGGCGGCAGCCGCTCGTCGGGCAGAAACTCATAGAGCCGGATGGCGGTGAGCAGCAGGCTGGCCACCTGCTCGCCGAGCCGCTGCCGCAGCGGCTGCACCCGGGCCCCGCTGGCCAGCCCGCCCGACGCGTCAGGCGGGAGGCCCGCCCCAGGATCCGGCTGCGCGGTCATGACCCGCTCAAAGGACGGCGCTCTCATCTACGATCGCGCGGCCGGCGGCGTCCGGGAAGATCAGGTTGAACAGCGAGCCGTCGGGGGAGTGCAGTTCGGTCGCGGCCACGTCCGCGTCGCCCACCCGGAAGGTCCAGAACTGGTTGCGCTCGTGCTTGCTGAACAGCGCGAGCACGCCCTGGCTGTCCAGTGTGGCCAGGTTCGCGTTCCCGCCCAGCTTGGCGTGCACGATCGCCAGCGCGTCGCAGATCTCGGTGCCGGAGTCCACCAGGTCCTGCAGCATGCAGAAACCGACCTCGCTGTCGGCGGCCCCGGCCAGCCTGCCCGCATACTCCGGCCGGTAGGACTCGGCCTCGGTAAACAGGCCGTTGTGGCAGAACGCCAGGTCCTGCCCGGCGGTCAGGAACGGCTGCGTGTCCGCGATCTGAATCGTGGAAAGCAACGTCGGCCTGCGGAAGTGGACCAGAAATTCGGTCGACGTGACCGCGGCCAGGTCGGTATCGACGGCCGGGTCGTCCGCCATGCTGCCCGGGTTGCGGTGCCGGCCCACCCGGCCGTCGTCCCGCCAGGCCACGCCCCACCCAAACCGGCCCGACCCGTAATACTCCATGGCCCGGGCCCAGCCCGCGAGGGCCGAGAACGGCGTCGGCTCGGGCCACCGGATGGCCAGAATCTCACACACCGGGGAAGCTCCCCTCTGGGCGATCAGCGGTCGCTGACATAGATGTTCTTCACCTCGGTAAAGTCGTAAAGCCCATCCAGTCCCTGCTCCTTGCCGAGCCCGCTCTGGCGGTATCCGCCGAACGGCGCCTGGATGTAAGAGCTGGAATCGGAATTGATGCTCAGCAGGCCGGACCGGATCTCCCGGCCCACCCGGATTGCCCGGCCGATGTCCCGGGTCCACAGCGAGCCGCTCAGGCCGTACCTGGTCGCGTTGGCCAGCGCGATGGCCTCTGCCTCGCCGTCGAACGGCAGCACCGTGGCCACCGGGCCGAATACCTCGGTGGTGGCCACCTCGCTGTCCGGCGCCGCGCCGGTGATGATCGTCGGGGCCAGGGCGTTGCCCGCCTCCAGCCCGGGCCGCGAGACCACGTGCCCGCCGCACACGACCTCGGCCCCGTCCGCCACCGCGCGGTCGATGAACCCGAGCACCCGGTCCTTCTGGCTGGCCGAGATCAGGCTGCCGAGCTTGACCTCGGGATCCAGCGGGTCGCCCTGCCGGACCTTCCCGGCCAGGTCGGACATCAGCTCGACGAACTCGCCGAGAGCGCGCCGCTCCACGATGATCCGGCTGCGGGCGCAGCAGTCCTGGCCCGAGTTCGCGAACACGGCAGCGATGGCCGACGCGGCCACCTCGGCCAGGTCGGCGTCGGCGAAGATCACGTTCGGTGACTTGCCGCCGAGTTCCAGGCTGACCCGCTTGATCCCGGGCGCGGCCCGGGTGAGGATGTCGACCCCGGTGTCGGTGCTGCCGGTAAAACTGATCTTCGCCACGTCGGGATGGGCGACGAGTTGCTGGCCGAGGGCCCGCTGCGAACCGGTCAGCACGTTGAACACGCCGTCCGGGACGCCGGCCTGGCGGCAGATGTCGGCCAGCTCCAGCGCGGTGAGCGGCGTCACCGGCGCGGGCTTGAGCACGATCGAGTTGCCGGCCGCGAGCGCCGGCGCGGCCTTCTTGGCCGCTATCGCGATCGGGCCGTTCCAGGGCACGATCAGGGCGCAGACCCCGATCGGCTCGCGCAGCGTCAGGTCCAGGCCGGTGGCGTTGACCGGGATCGTCTGGCCGGTCATGTGGTCGACGGCCGCGCCGTAGTAGCGGAAGTACCGCGCCGCGGCCCGCACCTCGGCCAGGCAGTCGGTGACCGGCTTGCCCGAGCACAGCGACTCCAGCCGGGCCAGCTCCGCCTCCCGGGCCTCGATCAGCCCGCTGGCGGCGCGCAGGATCTCGCCGCGCAGCGGGGCCGGCATCCGCCGCCAGGTGCCCGCGTCGAACGAGGCCAGGGCCGCGCCGACGGCCAGCGTGACGTCGGTCTCGCCCGCGTCGGCCACCTCCGCGACCAGCGCACCGTTGGCCGGGTTGTGCACCTGGTAGGTCCGGCCGGCCACGGTCGGAACATCCCGGCCGCCGATGCGGAGCCGGCCTTCGCTCACGGCACCGGTCGCGGTGCCCGGGCCGCGGTTCATTTCGCCGTGTACCCGCCGTCGACCACGAAGAACGCGCCGGTGATCCAGCTGGAGTCGTCGCAGGCCAGGAACAGGGCCATCTTGGCCACGTCCTCCGGCTGTCCCCAGCGCCCCAGCGGCACGTGGCTCTCCACGGCCTTCTCGTACTCCGGGGTGAACGGCCCGGCCAGCGGGGTCTTGATCGCCCCGGGGAAGATGCAGTTGCACCGGATCTGGTATTGGGCGTGCTCCACGGCCAGCGTGCGGGTGATGGTCACCACGCCGCCCTTGGCCGCGGTGTAGGCGTCGGACGCGCCGGACCCCACCCGCAGCGCGGCGATGCTCGACACGTTGATGATCGACCCGCCGCCGACCTTCTGCATCTCCGGGATGGCGTACTTGCAGCCGAGGTAGGTGCCCTTCAGGTTGACGTCCAGGGTCCGGTCCCAGATGTTCTCCTCCAGGAGCGGCGACGGGGCGTCGGTGATGCCAGGCTGGTAGTTTCCCTGGGCCGAGTACCAGAGCCCGGCGTTGTTGTAGAGCACGTCGAGGCGGCCGAACTCACCGGTGGCCAGGTCGATGGCCGCCTTGACCTGCTGGGCGTCGGCGACGTCGCAATGCGCGAACGCCGCGCGGGCGCCCGACTTGATCAGCTCGTCGGTGACTTCCTTGCCGGTCTCGGCGTTGTACTCCGCGACCACGACCGCGGCGCCCTCGCTCGCGAACAGCCGGGCCGCGGCCGCGCCCTGCCCGCTGCCGGCCCCGGTGATGACTGCGACACGCCCGTCCAGCTTGCCCACTGCTGCGCCCTCCCGGACTCGAATCGGCCCATGCCCGCGCAGCGGCAGCCCGGCTGCCGACCCGGGCCCAGACCGGCCGGGGTTAAAGCGCAAAAAGATAGTAAGATATGTAAAATTTGCCTTATGTTAGGCAGCGGCCAACCGGGCTGTCAATAGCCTTCTGGCAGGTTTTATATCATCCGCCTGGCTTAAAAACATCCCCTTGCGCCAAGGGAATGACCAGCCTTAACGCGACGTCGGCCGCTGCGGCCGGGCTCGCCTCAGGATGATGTGGGCGGGACGGCGGGCAGGGGCGCGCCGACCCGCGCCAGGAAGCTCTCCAGCGTCTTGGTCTGCCGGTCGGGCGTGGCCCGGCTCGGGTACAGCACCGCCTCCAGCGACAGCCCCTCGACCAGCACCATGAGCTGGTGGGTGACGTCGTCGGCGTCGAGGTCCGGCCACACCTGGCCGAGCTTCTGCGCCTCGCTGACCCGGTAGTGCAGCAGGTCCCAGAATCGCTCGAACTCCACGTGCTGCAGCTCCCGCAGGGCCTCGTCGCCCAGCGCCAGGGACTGGAAGTTGATCTCGATCTGCGCCTCCAGAAAACGCTGCTCGTCCAGGGGCAGCGCCTCCAGCATCACCACACGCAGCGCGTCCAGGCCGAGCAGGCCCTGGGTGCGCTCCCGCATCCGGGCGTAGACCTGCTGGTGGGACTGGTCCAGCGCGGCGGCCAGCAGCGCCTCTTTGTCGTCGAAGTAGTGCGCCAGCACCCCGGTGGACACGCCGGCCTCCCGGGCGATCTCGCGCGTGGTGACGCCGATGATGCCGGTGCGGGCGATCACCCGCCACGTGGCGGACACCAGCTCCTGCCTGCGCAAATCATGATCAACTATCTTTGGCACTCCGGCTCCCGCTTGGTCGTGCCGCCTGCTCCTTGATACTCTGGCCAGGTTCCAGTACGGACGTCCGGTATCAAAAACGCTGTGGACGTCCACGATGGTACGTCGGGAGTGATGGGTGCGGGGCGAGACACGGACCTACCCGGCGCCCGGAACCAGGGAGCGGGCGGAACTCCTTGCGCGGCTTGCCGACCGGGCCAAGTTCATCCGGCTGGAGACCGTCCGGCTGGCCGAGATCCCCGGGGCCGGCCACTACACCGGCACGTTCTCCGCGGCGGAACTGTTCGCCTCGCTGTACTACGCCGAACTGCGCTGCCGGCCGGACCAGCCCGGCTGGCCGGAGCGCGACCGGCTGGTGCTCAGCAAGGGCCACGCCGCCATCGGCCTGTACCCGGTCCTCGCCGACGTCGGCTTCTTCGACCCCCGCCTGCTGGACGACTACACCAGGCTGGGCAGCGCGTTCGGCGATCACCCCGACATGCGCAAGATCAAGGGCGTCGACTTCAGCTCCGGGTCCCTCGGCCACGGGCTGTCGATCAGCACGGGCATGGCGCTGGCGGGCCGGATCCACGGCCTGGGCTACCGGGTCTTCTGCGTCGCCGGTGACGGTGAGCTCGGCGAGGGCCAGATGTGGGAGGCCGCGATGGCCGCGGGCCACTTCGAGCTCGGATCGCTGGTGTGCATCGTGGACCGCAACGGCCTGTCTATCGACGGGCCGACCGAGGACCTCATGGGCATCGAGCCGCTGGCCGACAAGTTCGCCAGCTTCCGGTGGAACGTCCAGCGGATCGACGGCCACGACCTGGACGCGATCCTGGACGCCTACGACCGGCTGGAGCCGCCGGGACGGGGACGGCCCCAGGTCATCATCGCGGACACGGTCAAGGGCCGTGGAGTGCGGCGCATGGAGGGCGACATCGGCTGGCACGTCGGGCGGCTGGCCGGCGCCGACTACGACGAGGTGATCGCGGAGATCCAGGCGGGCCTGCAGCCGCTGACCGCGGGCGGCCGCGATGCCTGACCGCCCCGCCCCGCCGCAGCCCGCGATGCCTCCGCGCCCCGCGCCACCGCAGGCCGCGATGCCTCCGCGCCCCGCGCCACCGCAAGCCGCGCCCGGACAGGACCTGAGCGGCCTGTTCCGCGGCACCGACGAAGCCCGGGCGCTCAAGGATCCCAAGTCGGGCAAGGGCATCGCGCGGACCTCGGTGCCCGCGTTCGTGGCCGGCGCTGAGCTGGCCGACCTGGCCGACACCGACGACCGCATCGTGGTGCTCACCGCCGACCTGGCGCACGCCAACCGGACCATTGACTTCGGCATCCGCCACCCGGACCGCTTCTTCAACGTCGGCGTGGCCGAGCAGAACATGATCTCGATCGCCGCCGGCCTGGCCTCCGCGGGCCTGATCCCGTACGCGGCCACGTTCGCCGCGTACGCCGCGCTGCTGGCGTGCGAGCAGATCCGCACCGACTGCGCCTACCCGGGCATGCCGGTGCGGATTCTGGCCCACCACTCCGGGATGAGCCTCGGCTTCTACGGGACCAGCCATCACTCCCTCGAGGATCTCGGGATCATGCGGACGATCGCCGGGCTCACCGTGGTCTGCGCGGCCGACGCCAACCAGCTCCGGGCCATTCTGCGCGCCTCGCTGAGCCACCCCGGTCCCATGTACATCCGGATGGGGCGTGGCCGCGATCCGCAGGTGTACGCCGAGCCGCCCGCCGCATTCCAGATCGGCCGGGCCACCCGGCTGCGCGAGGGCACCGATCTGGCGATCATCACCACCGGCTCTGAGGTTCACCCGAGCCTGGCCGCGGCCGAGCGGCTGGCCGCGACCGGGATCGGCGTGCGGGTCATCGACATGCACACCATTCACCCGCTCGACACCGGCGAGATCGTGGCCGCCGCGCGGGAGGCCGACGCCGTGCTTACCGTCGAGGAGCACAACGTCACCGGCGGGCTCGGGTCCGCGGTGGCCGAGACCCTGGCCGACGCGGGCGTTGCGGCGAGGTTCCAGCGGCTCGGAGTGCCCAACGTGCATGTCGTCCTGGGCCCGCCGGCCGCGCTGTACGCGCACTACCAACTGGACGCCGCAGGGATCGAATCGGCAGCACGACAGTTGCTGGCGGGCTATGGGAGGCCAACATGACCGAGACCATCAACCAGACCCCGACCCGGACCCGGACCAACGACGCACGGCTGCGGCAGCGCGCCCGGGCCGTCATCCCCGGCGGCATGTACGGGCACATGAGCGCCAACGCCCTGCCCCCGGAGTATCCGCAGTTCTACCAGCGGTCCGAGGGCTCGCACGTCTGGGACGTCGACGGCAACGAGTACGTCGACTTCATGTGCAGCTTCGGCCCGATCATCCTCGGCCACAAGCACCCCAAGGTGGAGGCCGCGGCCGCGGCCCAGCTTGCTGACGGCGACACCCAGGCCGGGCCCGCGGCCTGCATGGTCGAGGCCGCAGAGCTGCTCGTCGACCGCGTGGCCCATGCCGACTGGGCCATGTTCGCCAAGAACGGGACCGACGCCACCACGACCTGCCTGACCATTGCACGGGCGGCGACCGGCCGCGCCAAGGTGCTGGCGGCTGCGGGCGCCTACCACGGCGCCGCGCCGTGGTGCACCCTGCGAATGGACGGCGTGACCCCCGAGGACCGGGCCAACATCGCCTACTACACGTTCAACGACATCGCGAGCGTGCGCCGCGCACTCGACGAGGCCGGGGGAGCAGCGGCCGCGATCATCGTGTCGCCGTTCAAGCACGACGCGGGCTTCGACGAGGAGATGGTGGACCCGCAGTTCGCCCGGGAGCTGCGGGCGCTGTGCGACCGCACCGGCGCGGCGCTGATCATGGACGAGGTCAGGACCGGGTTCCGGCTGCACGACGGTGGCAGCTGGGAGCCGATCGGCGTGGCGCCGGACCTGAGCGCGTGGAGCAAGGCCATCGCGAACGGCTACCCGATCGCGGCCATCCTCGGGTCGGCTGCGTTCAGCGAGGCGGCCTCGAGCATCTTCGTGACCGGCTCGTTCTGGTTCCAGGCCGTGCCCATGGCGGCGGCCGTAGCCACGATCACGGCCATCCGCGAGGAGGGCGCCGTGGCCGCGATGCAGCGAACCGGGACCATGCTGCGCGACGGTATCGAGCGCCAGGCGGCCGAGGCGGGCGTGCAGATCAGCCTGACCGGGCCACCCGCCATGCCGAACCTCAAGTTCCCCGCCGACGAAGACCTGGCCAAGGGCAAGGCGTTCTGCGGCACCGTGGTCGAACACGGCGTGATCATCCACCCGCGGCACAACTGGTTCTTGTCCGCGGCCCACACCGACCGCGACGTCGAGCGTGCCCTCGAAGCCACGTGGGCCGGTTTCCAGGCCGTCCGCGCCCGGTTTGGTGAGGACTGAGCCAGGGGAGCGCGGCTGTGCCGCTGGCTGGAGCACTGGATGGCGTTCGCGTTCTGGATTTGACTGACGGTTTGGCCGGTCCGGTGGCCGGCATGCTCCTCGGCGACCTGGGCGCGGACGTGATCAAGATCGGCCCGCCGGGGGACCGGGCGGCCCGGCCCGGGCGGCGGGTCTGGGACCGCAACAAGCGCTGGGCAGGGTTCGACCCGACCCGGGATGCGGACGCCGATGCGCTCGACCGGCTCGTGGCCGGCGCCGACATCGTCCTGGCGGGCCCCGCGCAGTGGCTCGGGCGGGCGCCGGGCACCGCGATCTGGGTCGTGATGCCCCCGTACCTGCTCGGCGAGACGCCGTGGGGCCCCGAGCGGGAATCGGCCGGCCTGGTGCACGCGTGGCTCGGGCACGCCTGGAGCCAGGCCTCCTACGAGGACGTGCCGGTCGACAGCGTGTTCCCGCTCGCCCTGTACATGCAGGGCATCTGGGGCGCGACCGTGGCGACCGCGCTGGTCGCGGGCCAGCGGCGCGGCCGCCGGACGGGGCGGCTGGCCGTGGTGGGCGGCGCGCACGGCGGCCTGCTCGTCTGGCCCGGCGGCTTCGAGGTCCGGCGGGACGAGCCGCACATGCCGCGGCCCGGCGGCCCGGGCGGCGCGCTGCCGAACTACCGGTGCTACCGCTGCGGTGACGGGGCGTGGCTGTTCTTCGGCGCGTTCACCACGGCGTTCATCGACCGCGGCCTGCGGGCGGTGGGCGCGGCGGAAGTGCTGGCCGACCCCCGGGTGGGCGGGGATCCGGCGCGCGTGCGGGACGCGGAGAACATCGGCTGGATCACCGCGCTGCTGGAGACGCTGTTCCGGCAGCGGCCGCGGGCGGAGTGGGTGAAGTTGCTGGAAGCGGCCGACGTGCCGGTCGCTCCCGTGGGCGAGACCGGTGAGTGGCTGGACCACGAGCAGGTACAGGCGCTGGGGCTGCGCGCGGAACTCGGCGGCGCGGTCATGCCCGGCGTGTTCGTCGGGCTGTCCGGCACCCCGGCGTCGCTGCGGCGGGCCGCGGCCGAGCGCCCCGAGGCCATCGCCGGCGTGGCCTGGACTCCCCGGTCCGTGGCCGGCGGCACGGGCACGGACGGGCCGGCCGAGCTGCCGCTGGGCGGGCTGCGCGTGCTCGACCTGGGCACGGTCATCGCCGGGCCGTATGTCGGTGCGCTGCTCGGCGAGCTCGGCGCCGAGGTGCTGAAGATCGAGCGGCCGCCGGGCGGCGACGAGTACCGCACCGCGCACGCGGGCCGCGGCGGTGTGGGCTTCCCGGGCTTCAACCGCGGCAAGCGCAGCCTGATGCTGGACCTGGCCCGGGGTGGGCGGGACGTGTTCCTGGGGCTGGCCCGGTCCGCCGATGTGGTCGTGGACAACTACCGCCCCGGGGTGGCCGCGCGGCTCGGCATCTCCCACGACCGGCTGGCCGAGGTCAATCCCGGTATCACCAGCGTGTCGGTGAGCGCGTTCGGTGACGCCGGGCCGCTGCGCCACCGGCCGGGCTTCGACCCGGTGGTCCAGGCGATGAGCGGGATCATGCGGTCCCAGGCGGGCCCGGACGAGGCGGACAGCCCGGTCTTCCTCACCGTCCCGGTCAACGATGTGATCGCCGCCGGGCTGGGCACGCTCGGCGCGTGCGCTGCGCTGGCCGCCCGCGCCTCGACCGGGCGCGGCCAGCAGGTCAGCGTCACCCTCTGCGCGGCGTCCTGCCTGGTGCAGTCCGAGCATCTGGTGCGCTTCGCCGGGCTTACGCCGGTGCCCGGCGGCGGCCGGGACTTCCCGGGCCCCGGGCCGCTCGACCGCCTCTACCGGGCCGCGGACGGGTGGGTGCGGCTGGCCGGAGCCGGGGAGCCGAAGGGCGATCTCGCGGGCCTGGCCGACGTGGTGGCCGGGCTGCCGGTGGCCGAGGTGCTCCGCCGGGCGGCCAGCGTCGGCGTGCCCGCCGTCCGGGCCCGCCAGGCGCCGGAGCTGGCGGGCGACCACCAGCTCATCCGGCATGGCCTGCTGACCGTGATCGAGCCGGACGAGTGCGGCGCCGCCCTGGTGGCCGGGCCGGGTCACGGCCTCGAGCTGCCGGACCTGAACCGGCCAGCACCCGGCCCGCCGCCGCGGCCAGGGGAGCACAGCCGGGCCATTCTGCTCGAGGCCGGCCTGGACCCCGGCGAGGTGGAGGCGCTGGAGCGGGCCGGCGTGGTGTTCTCCGGCGCGCCGGTCTCCGGAGACCCGGTCTCCGGCGTCCCCGGCCGCCGCGGCCCCGGCGTCCCCGGCCGCCCCGGCCCCGGCGTCCCCGGCCGCCCCGGCCCCGGCGTCTCCGGTCAGGTGGCCGGATAACCAGCCGGGAGAAGCCCGCTGCCCGCCTGGCCAGCGTTTGGTGCCGCCGGAACGCCGACGCCTTCCAGCACCGCCTCGAAGCTGAGCCCGACCATGGTCGGGAACGGGCCGTTGCCGCCGATGCCGCCGGCCGCGGCCATCTGCGACTCCGCCGTACTCCCGTCCGAGGTCGCCCAGCCGGTCTCGATGCCGTCGCCTCCGTTGAACATGTTCGCGATCACGGTCGACGACGTCACCTTCTGGCCGACCTGGACGGTCGGGGTCACGTCCTCGGCGACGTAGACCATCAGCCCGGCGTCCGGGCCATCGGTCAGCTGGTATGTGATCCAGCCCCCGCCCGGCCACCCGGACGAGTCCGCCGTGGCGTTGGTGATGACCCCATCGCCGAGGGCGTACACCGGACCGGCCCCGCCGAAGTCGACGCCCATGTCGATGCGTTCCAGCACCAGGTCGCTGACGGCCCGCAGCGGGTTCTGGTATGCAGCAGTCGGCGTGACCGGGGGCTGCGGCGAGTGCGACGGCTGCGGAGCCGGCTGCTTAACGACGGGCTTCCTGGCGTGCTGCGCGACTCTCGCCTCGGCGGCAACGTGCTTGCCGATGGGGATCTGCGCCCACTGGTCGAGGGCGTTCTCCGACGCAGCGGACGGGGTGGAGTTCTGGGCGCCGACGGCCACGCCTGGCGCGGTCGGCGGGCTTGCCTGGTCCAGAGCGTCGGGGTGAGTCGCCGGCCGGTGCCACCAGTGCGCCGCCGCGGGAGCGGCCGCAGCCACCAGCAAGGTCGAACCCGCCAGGGCGGCGGCGATCCGAACGGGCTTGCGCCGCGTCCTCGACGGCCTGGAGTGCCTGTGCGCACCGGGCTTGCGGCGGCTGGGTGCGGGCCGGTCGTACCTGCCGTGCGGGGCTTCGTCGTTCAGCGCCTCGTCGTGCTGGGCTTCCTCGTACCCGCTGTCCTCGTACTGGGCTTCCTGGTAAGGGCCTTGGTCGGACGGGGATTGACTGTACGGGGCTTGATCGTAGAAGGCTTGCCCGTACGGGGCTTCCTGGTAAGCGCCGTCGTCATAGAAGGCTTCGTCGTATCGGGTTTGGTCGTAGCGGACTTCCGCGTACGAGGCCTGGTCGAATGAGGCCCGCTCGTGCCAGGCGTGGTCGAAGGAGGCCCGCTCGCGCCAGGCCTGGCCGAAAGAGGCCCGATCGTACGAGGCTTCCTCGTAACCGCCGTCGTCGTACAGGCCTTCGTCGTACGGATCGTGGCGGGCAGGCGACGGCTTCTGATGCCTGGCGGTTGGTTGGGACACGACCGTGCCTTTGATCGCGCGCTGCGTTGCGCTCGGCTGTCACCCGGAATGCTGGCCCGGGCTAGCGAGGCCAGCGGCGTGCGGACGCCGCGCGGTTCAGGGCGACGGACTCACCGGGGGCTGGTGACCGTCATGCACGCCGGGGTGCTGCTGGGTCACTAACCTGCACCACAAACGAACACATCAAGGCAGGAACCACGTTAATCACGAATATGACTTAGGTCACACCCGAGATATGAGGCCATCACGCCCACCAGCGGGCAGAGGCACTGGCCTGGCCAGGGGCAGAGGCTCCGGCCATGTCCCGAGCAGAGGCACCGCCGCTGACCCCGACGGAGCCTGGCGCCGAGCCGCGACCCGGCCCTCACAGCCACCGGCGGGCGCTGGTGCATCATGGGCGGATGCCGCTGTTTGCATTTGAAGGCCGGGAGCCGAAGGTCAGCCCGCAGGCGTGGATCGCGCCGACCGCCACCCTGATCGGGGACGTGCTGGTCGAAGCCGACGCGTCGATCTGGTACGGGGCGGTACTGCGTGCCGATTTCGGGCCGATCGTCGTGCGGGCTGGCGCCAATGTGCAGGACGGGTCGGTTCTGCACGGTGGCAGCGACCCGGTTACCGAGGTCGGCGAGGGCGCAACCGTAGGCCACCTGTGCGTGGTCCACGGCGCGGTCGTGCACGAGGAGGCGCTGATCGGCAACGGCGCGACCGTGCTGGACGGGGCGGTCGTCGGCCGTCGCGCTTTGGTGGCGGCGGGCTGCACGGTCCCGCCGGGGATGGTGATCCCCGAGGGCATGCTCGCCGTAGGCGTCCCGGCCCGGATCGTCGGAGAAATCGCCCGCGGAGCGAAGCAGTGGGTCGAGACCAACCCCGAGGTCTACCGCGCGCTGGCGCGGCGGCACGCGGCAGGCGTCCGCCTAGTCACCTAGGCCGAGTGCGCCAGCCGGGTCTTCCCCCGTCACCTAGGCCGAGCGCGCCAGCCGGGTCGCCGGGGTGCTGAGCTGAACCTGACGCAGGAACTCGGAGTTCGATTCGGTGTCGCGGGTCTTGTCCAGGAGCAGCTCGAGAGCCTGCTGGGGATCCAGCCCTGCCAGCGCCCGACGCAGGCTGTCGACGGCGGCATGCTCCTGCGGTGGCATCAGCAGGTCATCCCTGCGGGTTCCGGACGCTGTGACGTCGACCGCGGGGAACAGACGCTTTTCCGCGAGCTCGCGGCGCAGCCGCAATTCCATGTTGCCGGTCCCCTTGAACTCCTCGAAGAACACGTCGTCCATGCGGGAACCGGTGTCAACCAGGGCCGAGCACAGGATCGTCAGTGAGCCGCCCTCCTCGATGTTCCGCGCCGCGCCGAGGAATTGCCGGGGCGGCTGGAGGGCGGACGTCGCTACACCGCCGGCGAGGATCCGGCTGCTGGCCGGGGCGGCGAGGTTGTACGCGCGGCCGAGCCTGGTGATGGAGTCAAGCAGCACGACGACGTCTTTGCCGAGCTCAACCAGGCGCTTGGCCCGCTCGATCGCCAGCTCGGCAACCATGATGTGATCGCTGGCGGACTGGTCGAACGTGGAGAAGATCACTTCGCCGTTGACCGTGCGTCGCAGGTCGGTGACCTCTTCCGGACGCTCGCCGACGAGCACGACCATCAGGTGCACTTCGGGATTGCTTGCGGCTACTGCCGCGGCGATCTCCTTCAGCACCAGGGTCTTGCCGACCTTGGGCGCGGACACGATCAGCCCCCGCTGGCCCTTGCCGATCGGGCTGACCAGATCGATGATCCGAGCCACGGGTGACGGGGAGCCGGACTCCAGTCGGAGGCGCTCCTGCGGGTAGAGGGGGGTCAGCTGATCGAAGTCGGGGCGCGTCTTCGACCGCTCCGGATCCAGGCCGTTGATCGCGTCGATCCGGGCGAGTGCCGGATGCTTCGCGGCCGCGGCCGTTTTGGACCGGCGGCTTGGCCCGCCGCCGCCGCCCTGTCCGGCCGGCCGGGCGGCTCCTTCGAGGTGGTCTCCCCGGCGCAGGCCGTACTTACGGACCTGGTCTGCCGGGACGTAGACGTCGTCGCGGCCCATCCGGTAGCCGGAGGTCCGGACGAAGGCCCCCCCGTCGCCCAATGCATCGAGGATCCCCGACACCGGGATCGTCGCTTGGTCTCTGGTTTCCTGCGCGGGTGCCTGCGCACGTTGTTCGTGGGTAATGGTGGTCATGATGATTCCTTTCGAGGAGGATGGTGGCCCGAATTCGGGCACGCTGAAATAAGCTCGTGGCGGTATGTGGAAACGCGCGCCAGCGAGGTTGCTTGATTTCCGCTGAAAGGCGCTCCAACTTGGCAGCCGGGTCACAGATACCCTGGAAGGCGGGTTCTCCGGGCGGTAGATGCCTGGGACGCTGAGGTTCTCCGGGCGGTAGATGCCTGGGACGCTGAGGTTCTCCGGGCGGTAGATGCCTGGGACGCTGAGGTTCTCCGGGCGGCTAAAT
>Ga0208725_1000110_pt1 | contig 17761 bp, 15 predicted proteins | sample MicForSoSWNH13_O_FD_188004 | JGI IMG/M metagenome (GOLD analysis project Ga0208725, IMG submission 188004) | Forest soil microbial communities from Harvard Forest Long Term Ecological Research site in Petersham, Massachusetts, USA - MetaG HF011... | ecosystem: Environmental > Terrestrial > Soil... | reverse complement strand
CGGGCGGGCTGGGGGCAGCGGCCGATCTCGCCTACCGCGGCCCCGCCGAGTTCATCGCCGACCTGCGCCTCGTGCAGCGGGAGCTGGCGGGCGCGGGCGCCGTCCGGCAGGCCTACGGCGAGCTGCAGCACCTGCTCTGGCAGGCGGAGACGTTCGGGTTCCACCTTGCCGGGCTCGAGGTTCGCCAGCACAGCGCCGTGCACGCGCAGGCCCTCCGCGAGCTTGCGGACGATGGCCCGGTGTCGGAGCGGACCCGTGAGGTCATCGCGACATTCCAGGCGATCGCCTGGCTCCAGGACAGGTTCGGCACCGAAGCCTGCCGGCGCTACGTGGTCAGCTTCACCAGGTCCGCGGCGGACATCGCCGCCGTCTACGAGCTGGCCGACCTTGCGGTCCCGGACGGAAGCCCGCCCTTGCTCGACGTGGTCCCGCTGTTCGAGAGCGGGGCCGACCTGGAGAACTCGACCCGGGTGCTCGACGACATGCTGCTGCTGGAACCGGTCGCGGCGAGACTTGCGGCCACCGGCCGGCAGCTGGAGGTCATGCTCGGCTACTCCGACTCGGCAAAGGAACTCGGCCCGGTAAGCGCGACCCTGCGGCTGTTCGCCGCGCAGCAGCGGCTGACCCGCTGGGCCGAGGCCAACGATGTCCGGCTGACCATGTTCCATGGCCGCGGCGGCGCGCTCGGCCGCGGCGGCGGCCCGGCCGGGCGCGCGGTGCTCGCGCAGCCGCCTGGCTCGGTAGCGGGCCGGTTCAAGGTGACCGAGCAAGGCGAGGTGATCTTCGCCAGATACGGTGACCCGGTGATCGCGCAGCGGCACCTGGAGCAGGTCGCGTCGGCCGTGCTGCTCACGTCCGCCACGCCGCGCCCAGATGCCGATGAACCAGGAGCCGAGCTGCGGTTCCGCCAGGTTGCCGAGCGGCTCGACACCGGGGCGCTGCGCGCGTACCGGGCACTCGTCGAGGCCGAGGGGTTTGCCGAGTGGTTCGCGAGGATCAGCCCGCTGGGTGAGATCGGTGCGATGCGGATCGGGTCGCGGCCCGCCCGCAGGGGCGTGACCGCCGCCGCCGGGCTCGACGACCTGCGCGCGATTCCGTGGGTGTTCGCCTGGGCGCAGACGCGGGTGAACCTGCCCGGCTGGTTCGGGCTCGGCAGCGGGCTGGCGAGGGCCGGGGAGGGCGGGCAGGACGGGGAAGATTGGGAGGCCGGGCTGCCGACGCTGCAGGACGCCTACCGGAATTGGCCGCTGCTCGCCGTCCTGCTGGACAACGCCGAGATGAGCCTCGCCAAGACCGACCGCAGGATCGCGGCGCGGTATCTCGCGCTCGGCGGCCGGGAGGACCTGACCGCGATGGTCCTGGACGAGTACGACCTGACCAGACGGCTCGTGCTGCGGGTGACCGGGCATGACCGGCTGCTCGCCGACCGGAGGGTGCTGTCGCGGGCCGTCGCGCTGCGCGACCCCTACGTGGACGCGCTCTCGCTGTTGCAACTGCGCGCGCTCACCGCGCTGCGCAGCGGGGCCGGTGAGCGCGAGCGGCTGGAGCGGCTGCTGCTGCTGACCGCGGGCGGCATCGCGGCCGGCCTGCAGAACACCGGCTGAACCCGGCCGCGCTGCCGGGATGCGATCGCGGTAAGTTCGGGTCCGTGGCAAACGACTGGCGGGTGACGGTAACGCTGCACGACCCGGCGCACACCGGGCGGGTGCTCGAGTCCGTGCAGGAGCACGAGGTGGAAGACGACGTGCGTCGCCGGCTCGGCAGCCGGGTCGCGGTCAGCGCGGACGGCCCCAGCGTCTTCCTGTACGCGGGGAGCGAGACCGCTGCCCGTGAGGCGGACCAGGTGATGCGCGACCTGACCGCGAAGCACGGCCTGACCGCCGACTTCGCGCTCGACCGGTGGCACCCGGACGAGGAGGAATGGGAGAGCGCCGACGTTGCCATGCCGCAGACCGCCGAGGAACGCGCTGCCGAGCACGAACGGCTCGAGGCGGACGACACCGCGGAATCCCTGGCCACTGGTACGGCCCAGTGGGAGGTACGGGTCGAGCTGCCGTCGCACCACGCTGCGGTCCAGCTGGCCGAGCGGCTGACGGCGGAGGGTCACCCGGTGATCCGGCGGTGGACGCTGCTGGTCCTCGGGGCCAACGACTCCGACGACGCCGACGCGCTGGCCGATGTGGTCAGGCAGGAGGCCCCGGCGGACGCGAAGATCGGTGTCCAGGAGCTGGGCCCGCTGATTCCGTTCGCCAAGTTCGGGCCGATCTCTTACTGGTGACCTGATCGCTTATCGTGGACGATCCCGTCGTATTGACGGGAAGTCGTCCGTCGTAGCTGATCATGCCCTCGTTGGGACGCGGCGGTTGGGGCTTGTGGGGTTGGGAGGTTTGCGTGGAGGTTGATGGGCAGTCGATGGAGACCCTGGCCGTCCATGGCGGGGAGCGCTGGCCGGGGCCCGAGGGCTCGGTGGTCTTCCCGATTTACCAGAGCACCGTGTTCTCGATCGACCCCGGCACCAGCTATCACGACATCCCCTACATCAGGCTGAGCTCGACGCCGTCACAGCGGTATCTGCATGACAAGCTGGCTTCGCTGGAAGGCGCCGAGGCTGCCGTCGCGACCGCCTCGGGCATGGCGGCGCTCACCGCGGCCCTGCTCAGCGTCATGCGGGCCGGGGATCACCTGCTCGCTGGCGACTGCCTGTACGGCGGCACTCACGACTTCCTCACCAGCCACGCTGAAGAGCTCGGCTGGCACTACACCTTCGTCGACGTGCACCGCCCGGAAACCTGGGCGGCCGCCCGCACGCCACAGACCAAGCTGTTCCTGGCGGAGACGATCACCAACCCGCTGGTACGGGTCGGGCTGCTCGATGAGATCGCGGCCTTCGCCCGGCGGGAGGGCCTGGTCAGCGTCATCGACAACACCTTCGCGAGCCCAGTGAACTTCCGGCCGCTCGCCGCCGGGTTCGACCTGTCCTTCCACAGCGCTACCAAGTACCTGAACGGCCACTCCGACCTGACCGCCGGCGCCGTCATGGGCAGCGAGGACCTGATCGGCGGGGTGCGAAGGACGCTGAACCACTACGGGGGCAGCCTGGACCCGCACGCCGGGTTCCTGCTCGCCCGCGGCATCAAGACCCTCGCCCTGCGAGTACGGGCGCAGAACGAGAACGCGATGGCGCTGGCCGAGTTCCTCGCCGGGCACCCGCAGGTCGCCGCGGTCCACTACCCGGGGCTCGCAGCCCATCCCGACCATGTGCACGCCGCGAAGCTGCTGTCGGGGTTCGGCGGAGTGCTCAGCCTGCGGCCGCAGGGCGGCGAAGCGGCGGCGCAAGCGCTGCTCGACGCGGTGCGGCTGGCGTATCCGGCGGTGAGCCTCGGCGGCGTGGAAACGCTGATCACCCGGCCCGCCGTCACCACGCACGCTGGCATGAACCCCGAGGACCGGGAACGCCTGGGCATCACCGCGGACCTGGTCCGGGTGAGCTGCGGCATCGAAGGCCAGCACGACCTGATCGCCGATTTCGGCCAGGCGCTGGCCGGTATCCAGCCGTAACTGCCCGAATCCATCCCGGCGAGCTCGACCTGCTGGTCCGGGCGCTCGGCCGCGTTGCCCAGGAGTGACAGCAGTGAAATCAGTGACATTGCCCTGAACGTCTAGTCGGCCCTGACTCGCCCGCCATTGGCGGGTCACGCTTAGATTGCACTCGAAGGCACGTCAGCCCGCCAGTCACCCCGCTGCCGCGGCACTGCCGGGCCCGATTGGAGGTCGTCACGTGGCCGCACCGATGGTCACCCCGCCCACCGGCGCCAGCCTGCAACGCCTAGCCGAGCAGTCATGGGACAGGGTCGCCGCCGGCTCCCTGCTGTTCTACGAGGACGAGCGGTGGACCGGAGAGCAGCTCGCCGAGCGGATCCGCCGGGTGGCGGGCGGCCTGGTCGAAGCGGGTCTGCTCCCCGGTGAGCGGGTCGTGGTGTGCATGGCGAACTGCCCCGAGGTCAGCATCACGTACGCCGCGATCTGGCGCGCCGGAGCGGTGGCCACGCCAGTGCTGTTCCTGCTCAGCGAGGACGAGCTGCGGCATGTGCTCAGCGACAGCGACGCCGCCCTTGCGGTGACGACACCGGAGTTCCTGCCGAAGGTGATGGCCGCAGCGGCTCATCTGCCCAACGTGCGCGCGATCGTGGTCGTCGGCGAGCCGATCCCCGAGCCGGCCAGGGCCGCGGGGGTGCCGCTGCTGCCGTACGCCGAGCTCGAGGTGGCACCGCAGGCGCGGCTGACCGACTCGGATCCGGCCGGGCTGGCCGCGCTGCTCTACACCGGCGGGACGACGGGCCGGTCCAAAGGGGTCATGATCAGCCACAACGCCCTGTCGGCGGCGGCCTGGGCGGCCACGGCCACGTCTTATGACGAGGAACTGAGCAGAGCACTGCTCCCGCTGCCGCTGTCGCACGTCTACGGGCTGATGGTGAGCGTGATGAGCCTGCACTCGCCCGGGCCCGGCACATCCGTGCTCATGCGCTGGTTCGACCCGGCCGGGTGGCTGGAACTCGCGCAGCAGCACCGGATCAACGTCAGCCCGATGGTCCCCTCAATGCTGCAGATGCTGCTCCAGCAGCCGCTCGAGGACTACGACCTGTCCGCGCTGGCCCGGCTGACCAGCGGCAGCGCCCCGCTGCCTGCGCAGGTGGTCGAGGACTTCCGCAAGCGGCTGCCGCACGTCGAGATCGGCGAGGGCTACGGCTGCACCGAGACCGCGGCGATCATCTCGACGTCTCCGCTGGGCCAGGTGCGCCAGGGCAGTGTGGGCAGGCCGGCGCCTGGCGTGGAGGTCCGCATCGAGCGGCCGGACGGCGCGGCGGCCGGGCCGGGCGAGGAGGGCGAGGTCTGCGTCCGCGGGGCGGTGCTGATGAGCGGCTACTGGAACGCGGCGGAGGAGACCGAGCAGGCGCTGCGGGACGGCTGGATGCACACCGGTGACGTCGGCAAGCTGGACAGCGACGGCTACCTGTACATCGTGGACCGGATCAAGGACCTGATCATCCGCGGCGGGTACAACGTGTACCCCCGTGACGTCGAGGACGTGCTGATGAAGCATCCGGACGTGGTGGGGGCCGCGGTGGTGGGACGCCCCGACGACAAGTATGGCGAGGAGGTCGTGGCGTTCGTGCAGCTGCGCGCTGATGCCATGGTCGTGCCCGCTGACCTGGTCGAGTTCACCCGGCGCCGGCTGTCCGCCGTGAAGTACCCCCGCGAGGTGCGCCTGGTCGACTCGATACCGCTGACCAGCGTGATGAAAACCGACCGCAAGCTGCTGCGCGCGATGCTGGCGGCGGAAAGCGGGGCCAGCGGCGAGACCGACGGGGAAATAGCGGCTAGCTAGCCGGCCGCCGCGGCCACCAGAGCAGCGTGGAGGCCGCTGCTGCGGTGCCGATCGCGAACCCGGCGAGCACGTCGGACGGGTAGTGCACCCCAGTGACCACCCGCGATGCCCCGACCGCCAGGGCGAGCGCGAAGGCCCCGGCGGCGAGTTCGGGCATCTCCATGGCCGCGCCGGTGGCGAAGGCGGCCGCCGAGGCCGCGTGGCCGGAGGGAAAGGACGAGGTCCATGGCGCATGCGGGAGCCGGCGGGCGGCGGGAACGTCGGCGTCAGGGCGCTCTCTCGACGCCAGGCCCTTGCCGATGATGTTGGCCGTCGCGCTCGCCACCGCGAGGCTGGCGAGGCCGCGCCGGGCGGCGCGGCCTGCCCGCTGATTGCCTGTGGCCTGCAGGCAGGCCGCCAGCCCGATCCAGAGCTTGCCGTGGTTGGCAAGCTGGCTCAGCGCGGGCATGACCCGGTCGAGCGCCGGGGAGTTCACCCGCGCCACCCTCTGCACGGCGGCACGGTCGAGAGCGGCGATCCGGTGCCGCAGGCCTCGGGACTCCGGCGTGGCCCGGCCCCGCTCAAGACCGTGCATAGGTCACCACCTCACCGCAGAAGCGAGAACCCGGACGGCGTGGCCGCCGTCCGGGTCCGTTGCCCACGTCCGTTACCCAGGTTAGCTAGATAGGTCCGGCCTGCCCAGCGCCCGCGTACTGCTGCTGCGCCGGCATCGGCTGCACCGCTGCCCTGACCACCATCGTCCCGGCCATATGGTCGCCGGTGCGCTGCCGGTAACGGGAGCACAAGATCACGATGAAGCCAACCAGCAGCGACGCCGGGGGGAACAGCACCAGCAGGATGGAGCGCCCCGCCAGCTGCCCGAGGCTGGCCGGGCCGCCGCTGGCGCTGATGACCCGTATCCCCATCACCGACATGCCGAGCGTCTGCCCGTTCCTGCGGGCCGGGATGGCCGCCCAGTAGATCACGTACCAGGCGATGAGCACGACGACGTCCACCAGCAACAGGACGGCGCCGAGCACGCCGTGGCCTTGGTTCAGCGCGAAGGAGATGAGCGAGCCGACGATGCCGTAAATGATGATGTCGATGATGTATTGCACGACCCGGCGCCCGGTGACCCGGGTCTCGATCTCGTTGACCGGAGAGATCGGCCGGCCCGCCATCGGGCCGCCCTGCTGGCCGCCCCCCATGCCCCCCTGCGGCGGCGCGCCGTACTGGTACTGGCCTTGCGGTTCGTTCGTCCACGGCTGACCAGGCGGCGCTGCCTGGTTGGGAATCCCGCCCTGCCCGGCCGTGCCGCTCTGGCCCGGCACGCCGCTCTGGCCCGGCGCCTGCCATTGCTGGCCTGGCGTGTCGGTCTGCTGACCGGTCTCCCGGGGCTGGTCTGATTCGCCACCCTGAGGCATGCTCATGTGTCCCCCCGATGATCCACCCAAGGCCGCGGTGGCGGCTATGGCCCCGCCTAGCGGGCGTATCTGGGGTAAGTACCCACAGTGACTCATTAGACACACTCTGGCCACACGTGGCACTTGCGTTACCCTGCGGTCAGCCCGGCGTAGGCCACGGCCACCTCACCAGCCAGCGCCGCGTTGTCGGCGATCAGCCGCTGGTTAACCTCGACGTTCCGGCCGTCGCTCAGCTCCTCAACGAGCGTGAGCACGGCCGGGGTGACGGCCTGGCCGGTCACGCCCTGGCGCCGCACGCGCTCCACCGCCTCGCCGACGATCGGCTCGATATCCAGGCCGGACGCTGGCGGCCTGGCCAGCAGCAGCCCCGATGACCCGTCGAGCTGCCACTGGGTGTGCGCGATGCGGGCCACCTCCTGGCTCGTGGCCACCACCGCGGGCACCGGCGGGCCGCCCTCCGCGCTGTAGAACACCGGCAGCGTAGGGGTGTTCCAGCCCAGGACCGGAATCCCCAGGGTCTCCAGCAGTTCGCCCGTCGCGTTCACGTCCAGGATCGACTTGGCCCCCGAGCACACCACCACCGCCGGGGTGCGAGCGATCTGCAGCAGGTCGCCCGATATATCCGCGGTCTGCGCGAACCCGCGGTGCACCCCGCCGATGCCACCGGTGCCGAGGAACCTGATGCCGAGCGCGCGGCAGACCGCGAGCGTGCCGCCCACGGTCGTGGCCCCGAGCGCGCCCTGAACCACGCAGGCCGCGATGTCGCGGGCGCCCACCTTGCGCGCACCGGAGCCGGCCTCGGCGAAGCGCTCGAGGTCGGCGTCGCTGAGCCCGGCCCGCACGGTGCCGTCGACGACACCGATGGTGGCGGGGACCGCCCCGGCCACGCGCACCCGCTCCTCGGCGGCTCGGGCCGCGGTGAGCCCCCGCCCGCCGGAGAAGCCGTGTGAGACGAGCGTGGTCTCCAGTGCCACCACCGGATTGCCCGTCCGCAGCGCCTCGGCGACCTCCTCGGCCAGAACCGGCGAGAACGTCACGGCATCGCCCCCATCGTCGCCACCGCCCGCGCCGCCGCCTGCAGGCCGAGTTCGATACCGCCGACGAGGTAGCCGGCGGCGAACGCGTCGCCTGCCCCGGTCGAGTCCACCGGCCGGGTCGGCAGCGCGGGGAACACCGTGCCGCCGGCCCGGACGCCGCGCGCGCCCAGCTTAACCACGAGCTCGGACGCCGCAAGATCGCCGATCAGGCTCGCCTCGGCCTCGTTGCCGAAGACGACGTCCGGGCGCAGCCGCGCGATCAGGTCAGCGAACCGGGAGACGCCGTAGGCCCGCAGCGCGGCGGTCGAGGACAGGTCCACGCTCAGCCGCGGCGCCCGCTCGGCGGCGGCGAGCGCCGCACCCGAGACTGGCTCGGTGACCAGGCTGTACGCGGGCAGGTGCAGCCAGCCGCAACCGTCGAGCCATTCCGGCCGCAGTGACCCGGCCGTGAGGCTGGGCCCGATCCCGCGATCGGTCAGCATCGACCGGCCGGCGCCGTGGTCGGTCAGCGACACCACAACCCCGGTCCTGCCGCCGAGGACCGGGCCGACGAGTTCCACCCCGCGGCGGGCAAGCTCGCCGGCCACGAGCCGGGCGGCCAGGTCGGTTCCGCGCGCCGCGATCAGCCGGGCGCTGCCGCCCAGGGCGACGATCCAGGCGGCCACGTTGGCCGCCTGCCCGCCGACCCCCACCGCGGTGCGCGCAGGCGTGTCCGTCTCCTCGGCGACCGGCCAGCGGGCGGAGACGACGACGTCCAGGTGGGCGTCGCCGAGCACGCAAATCACTATTAGCCAGAACGCTGCGGTCCGGGCGGGCCGCCGTGCCGCCGGTCGGCCGCTGCGGCGAGTTCCCGCACGAAGTCGGGCGCGTTCACCGTGCCGACCCCGGATGCGAGGTCATACCCGGGGCGGGCCCGGAACCCGTGCACGGTGTGCAGCTTGCCGCCCTGCCGGAACGAAACGGTGTTGTCACCGGCTACGACGTCCACGATGCCGGGCGCGTGCCGGGCCGAGAGCTGGTACAGGTAGGGGTTGATCACGCCGAGCGGATGGCCGGCCACCTGGTCGGCCAGGGCCACGATCCCGGCGAACTCCGGGGTCGCCTCGCTGGTGCCGCAGGTCGGGTACCACCCGGCCGGCTGGCCCGCGAAGCTCTGGTACATGTCGGCCCCGCCGTTGCAGGCGGCGCTCATCGAGATGTCGGGCACGCCGCGGCGGTCGCCGACGATGTCCCGCACCCCGTTCTGGAAGCTGGGCCGGGTGAAGATCACGGACTTGCCGCCGCCGCCCGCCAGCGGGTTCGCCCCCGCGTTGCCGTTAACGAACTCGTTGGTCGCCGCGTTGTAGGTGTCGTTCCAGACGGCGGGCCGCTCGGTGTTGTCGCCCGCCGCGTTCAGGTGCAGCCGGATTCCGCCCACGCCGGTCACCAGCGGGTCGCTGTCCGGCCACGAGGTCACCGGATGCAGGTAGTAGGTGACCTGGTTGAACTTGACGTCCGCCGCGCCGCTGTCACCGGAGGCGGCGAGCACGGTCACGCCGCTGCGCGCCGCGTCGATGTAAGCGCCGCGCAGGTCCAGCAGCGCCCGCCGGGACGGGAAGGTCTGCTCGGTCGCGCTGAAGCTCTGGCTGATCACGCCGCCGAGGCGATGGCTGATCACGTACTTCTCCGCCGCGACGATCTGCGGGAAGCCGGTCGTGCCCTCGTTCTCCGAGGTCGGGGTCTCGACCAGCAGGATGTGCGCGTCCGGGGCGATCGTGTGGGCGTACTCGACGTCCAGGTCGGTCTCGCCGGCCCAGCCCTCCCGGTCGGCGTCCGGCTTGTACGGCGGTACCGTTCCCGCAGGCTGGATGACCTTCAGCGAAGGCGGTGCGGGAAGGCCGGTGGCCTTGTCGAACCTGGCCAGGTCGCGCTGGACGGTCGGGGAGCCGAACGAGTCGACGATGATGATTGTCTGGCCGCGGCCGGTGATTCCCTGCCGGTACAGCTGGGGCAGGTTGTAGGCCTGCTGGATCTGCGCTGGCAGGTAGCACGCGATGTGATAGTGCTTCTCGCAGAACGCGGTGCTGGGGGGCGTGGTCAGGACCCCGTCAAGGATGTGGATGGCGTCCGGCCGTATGGTCACGACGTCCGCGAGCGGGACCGTTGCCGGGCCGGCCGGCCGGCCGGAGGCGGGCGTCACCGCGCTGGCCCCGGTGACGGCGACGGCGAGCAGGACGGATCCGGCAGCCACCGCAGGCCAGGCGAGGCGCATGTGGTCCCTCCTGGGAGCCGAAGGGCGGGGGCTGCCGTTGCGACAGGTACTGCCGCGCACCCTATCGCGCCTGGTGTTGGCGTCATAGGGATCCGTCAGCACGTCTTGCAGGCCCGGTTCCCTGGCTCGCCCCCCGCACCATCCCGCCCGGCGTACCGTGGGGATAGCGCCGGGTGTATCGCCGGAACTTGCACCGCCGGAGCGGAGACGGCCAGGTGAAGCTCAAACTCGACCTGCACGAGATCTACAACCGTGGCCAGGACATCGACCGGGCGCTGCGCGACATCATGGACGAGGCGGTGCGGAAAAAGGCGCCGCTCGTCGAGATCATTCCTGGCAAGGGCTCGGGCCAGCTCAAGAAGCACGTGCTCAGGTTCCTCCAGCAGAAGGAGATCAGGGCCCTCTATCATCGCGTCGAGAAGGATTCCAAGAACTTCGGCCGCGTATTCGTGCACTTCCGCTGGTAGCTGGGCGGGGCGTGCGGGCTAGAACGCCCGCCGGTGATCCGCGAGAGCCGGCCGCGTGGTGATGACGGTCCTGGCCCGGCGCGCGGCTGCGGCGGCGGCCGCCGCCGCAGCCTGCGGCAGGCCGGCGAGCTGAAGCCGGCGCCTGCGCGGTGGTTTGCGATGCCGCGGCGCGGCTGACGGAATGTCCCAGGCGGCTGGCATTCCGGTATTCCCCGCGTTGGCAAGCTCCAAAGCGAATCCCATCCCCGCTCCCCCGTATCCGTGACTCCCCGCGGATGACTCGATGCCCCGGTAATTCCCGCGAGGGGCCACGTGCAGACTTTCCCCGGGGTAAATCGTTTCACGCGCTTTTTCCGAATGCCCGCCCGACATGCCGGGAGAACGCAGCCCGCACGGCTCATCGCCCGCCGGTGGCCGTGATAGATCCGGCATGTCGCCCCTGTCAGACATCGTGGCAGGATGCTGCCATGTGGCTCCTCCTCCGGCTGCTGATCACCGCGGTGGCCCTGTTCGTGGCGACCGCCCTGATTCCCGGCATCCAGCTGCTGGCCGGCACCACGCTGGCCAAGGTGACCACGCTGGTCGTGGTGGCGCTGATCTTCGGCGTGGTGAATGCCGTGCTCAAGCCGATCGTCAAGACGGTCGGCTGCGTGTTCTACATCCTGACCCTCGGGCTGATCGGCTTCGTGGTGAACGCGCTGCTGTTCCTGCTCACCAGCTGGGTGGCTGGGAAGCTGCATCAGCCGTTCCACATCACCGGCTTCTGGCCAGCGTTCTGGGGCGCGATCATCGTCGGAGTGGTCAGCTGGCTGCTGAGCATCACGCTGGGCGAGCAGCGGCACGAGAAGCGCGCACACTAGTCCCTAAGTGCACCATGTATCACTTGCGTAATCATCTGGTTACGAATAGGTGCAATGATCTCTTATTCTGTGGCAGACCGTCGCAACCGCCCGGACGGGACGCCTACGGAAGGCCCTGATCGTGATCATCACCCGGCAGGCCAGCGTGGGCATGCCGTCCCGGTCCGCGGCCGGCCCGGTCCGGTCGGGACCGGTGCCGCCGTTGGCCGCGTGCTTCAGCACCCGGCCGGAGACGGGATTCAACGCGGCTCGGGCCCTGCGCCCCGGCGGGACAGCGGTGCTGACCCAGCCGGCTGCCCCCGAGGCGGCGGGAAGCCACTCGCTGGCCGCCCTGGGGGGCACCGGCAAGACCCAGCTCGCCGCCGCGATCGCACTGTCGGCGTGGCGAGCCGGCGACGTAGACCTGCTCGCATGGGTTCAGGCCGCCAGCAGAGACGCGATCCTGAGCGGTTACGCCGAGGCGCTGACGGCGGCCGAAATCCCCGGTGCCCGCGCCAATCCCGGCGCTTCCGCGGCCAGTTTTCTCTCCTGGCTGGCCGAGACGAACCGGCCGTGGCTGCTCGTGCTCGACGACGTCGCCGATGCCGCAGACCTGGACGGGCTCTGGCCGTCGGGGCCGGCCGGCCTTGTCCTCGTCACCACCCGGCTGCCCGCCGACGTGATGGGCGGAGGCAACCGCAGGATCGTCGAGGTCGGCGCGTTCAGCCCGCGCGAGGCCCTGAGCTACCTGACCGCACGGCTGAGCGAACCGGGCATGCGGGCCGGGGCGCTTGACCTCGCCTCCGACCTCGGCTGCCTGCCGCTGGGCCTGGCCATGGCGTCGGCCGTGGTCATCGACGCCGCGACCGACTGCCGCCGCTACCGCGAGCAGCTGGCCGAGCGGGTGCGGCTGGTGTCCGGCGCCGGGGCCGGCGAGCACACCAGGACCATGGCGGCCGCCTGGTCGCTCTCGCTGGACCGGGCCGACGCCATCGCCCCGCCGAGAACCGCGGGATACGCGCTGGCGATGGTCGCACTGCTCGACTCCGCCGGTGTCCCGGAGGCGGTGCTGACCAGCCGCGCGGCGTGCGACTACATCTGCGGCCCCGGCTCCACGGGCACGCCGGCCGATCAGGCCGAGGTCCGCAGTGTCTTCGACAGCCTGGCCCGGGTCGGGCTGGTGACCGTCGACACCGAGTGCGCGCCCCGCACGGTGCGGGCGCACGGCCTGATCCAGGCGGCGATCCGGCAGGCGATCACCCCGATGGGGCTCGGGCAGGCCGCGGTCGCCGCGGCGAACGCCCTGCTCCAGGCGTGGCCACCGGCCGATCGCGACCCGGTGCTCGCGCAGGCCCTGCGGGACTGTACCGCCAGCCTGCACCGCGCCGCCGCCGAGCCGCTGTGGACCCCAGAGGTTCACCCGGTGCTGCTTCGGGCGGCCCAGAGCCTGGACCGCGCCGGCCTGCACGACGTCGCGGTCTCCTACTGGCAGGGCCTGTTCGACGCCGGCCGCCAGATCCTGGGCGACGATCACCTGAGCACCCTGCGCGCCAGGGACAGCCTGGCGGCCGCTTACCTGAGCGCGGGACGTGCCGCCGAGGCCGCGGTCGCCAACGAGCAGAGCCTCGCCGACCGGGAGCGGGTGCTCGGGGCCGATCATCCGGACACCCTCACCGCGTGCGGCAACTTTGCCCGCGCCTGCCTGGCCGCCGGCCGCGCGGCGGACGCCGTCCCGCTGTACGAGCGCGCCCTAGCCGGCCGGGAACAGGCTCTCGGTCCCGGCGATCCGGCCACCGTGACCGCGCGCGGCGATCTGGCGGCCGCTTACCTGGAGGCGGGCCAGGCGGAGCAGGCGATCGCCATCCTGCAGCCGGTGTACGGCGACCGGGCGGCGGCCAAGGGCGCCGACCACCCCGAGACGCTCGCCGCCTGTGGCGAGCTCGCGGCCGCGCTGCACTCGGGGGGGCGGCTGGCCGAAGCGATCCCGCTGTACGAGCGCGCCCTGGCAGGCCGGGAGGAAGTCCAGGGAGCGACCCATCCCGACACCATGAGCGCACGCGCAAACCTCGCCTACGCCTACCGCTGCGCGGACCGTATGAAGCACGCCCTGCCCGTCTACGAGCGCACGCTCGCCGACCGGGAGCGGGCGCTGGGGCCCGACCACCCGGACACCCTGACGTCGATGGCGAGCCTTGCGTCGGCTTATCACGGGGCGCGCAGGCTCAAGCAGGCGCTGACGCTCTACGAACAGGTGCTGACCCGCCGCGAGCGCCGGGACGGCCCAGACCACCCCGCCGCGATAGCCGCGCGCGGCGATCTCGCCTCCGCTTACCACTCGTCCGGGCGGCTCGCCCAGGCCATCCCGATATACGAGCAGACGCTGCAGGACTACGAGCGGGTCATGGGCGAGGATCACCCGAGCACGCTGACCGCCCGGACCAATCTCGCTTCCGCGTACAACACGGTGGGATGGCATACCGCCGCGGTGGCGCTGCTCCAGCGCACCTAGGACGTGCGGCGGGAGAACAGCATGCTGGATGCCGCCAGCGCGACCGCCAGGATGCCGCCGCACCAGGCCAGCGCAACCCAGGGTGCGGTGCCGACGGGCGTGCCCAGCAGCAGCCCGCGCAGGGACTGGGCGAGCGGGGTTACCGGCTGATTGCGCGCGAACCCCTGGATCCACCCCGGCATGGTGGCGACCGGGACGAACGCGCTGCTCGCGTACGGCAGGAACGCCACGAGGAACATGAACGCGTTGGCGGCCTCCGGGGTCTTGACAGCCAGGCCAAAAGCAGCGGCGAGCCACGATAGGGCCAGGATGAACGCGAGCAGCAGGCCAGCGGCGGCCAGCCAGGCCGGCAGGCCGGCCTGCGGCCGGAAGTCGATGAGGTAGGCAACGCCGAACACCAGGATCGTGGAGGCGATGTTGCGCGCGATGCTCGCCGCTACGTGGCCGGCCAGGATCGCCGGACCGTGGACGTCCATGGACCGGAACCTGTCGATGATCCCGCCGGTCATGTCCTGGCTGACGCTCACCGCGGTGATCGCTGCCCCGAAGCCCACGCACAGCAGCAAGACCCCGGGCAGGACGTAGGTCACGTACTTGGTGCCGGTGTGGATGGCACCGCCGAACAGGCAGACAAACAGCAGCATCAGCGCGACCGGCAGCAGCAGTGCGGTCAGCAGCGCGTCGAGCTGCCGTGTGGTCAGCCGGAAGCAGCGCGCGGTCATGGTCAGAGCGTCAGACACGGGAGGACTCCGTTTCCGGTCGGCGGGGGGTGCCAGAGGTCAGGGCGAGGAACACGTCGTCAAGGGTCGTGGTGTGCACCGAGAAGCTCCGCACCGCGGAGCGGTCCGGGTCGAACTCGTCGAGAAGGGCGCGAACCTGGCCGGCGGTGCCCTCGGTCGCGACGCCGATGGTCAGGCTGCCCGGGTCCGCCGTGACCGCGCGGCCGCCGGCCAGCCGGGCGACGGCATCGAACGCCGCGCCGTCGGCCAGCACCAGGTCCAGGCGCTGCCCGGCGACCAGCTTTTTCAGGTCGCCGGGGGTGCCGTCGGCGACCACGCGCCCGCCATCGATCACCGCGATGCGGTCGGCCAGCAGGTCCGCCTCCTCGAGGTACTGGGTGGTGAGGAACACCGTCACCCCGCGGTCGGCCAGGTCTGCGATCATCTGCCACAGCGCCTGGCGGCTCGGCAGGTCGAGCCCGGTGGTCGGCTCGTCCAGGAAGATCACCGAAGGGCTGCCGGTCAGGCTGGCGGCCAGGTCGAGGCGCCGGCGCATCCCGCCGGAGTAGGTGCCGGCCCGCCGGTTCCCGGCGTCGGCGAGCCCGAACCGCGTGAGCAGGTCGTCCGCGCGGCGGCGGGCCTGTCCGGCCGACAGGCCAGACAGGCGCCCAACCATGCGCAGGTTCTCGGCACCGGTCTGCAGGCCGTCGACCGCCGCGTACTGCCCGGCCAGGCTGATGCTGCGGCGGACCTCTCGCCGCTCGCGCTCGACGTCGTGGCCGGCCACCCGCGCCCGGCCGGCGTCCGCCCTGGTCAGCGTCGCGAGGATGCGGACGGTCGTGGTCTTTCCCGCGCCATTGGGCCCGAGCAGCGCGAACACGATGCCCTGCGGCACGGCCAGGTCCACACTGTCCAGGACCCGCACCGAGTCGAAGGACTTCTGCAAGCCGGTGGCCTCTATCGCCAGCTCACTGCTCATGCCCGCGCCGTCTATCCCGTTCATGCCAGCGCCACCGTACCCTTTCTGCGTATGACATACGCACTACTGCGTAGGGTATACACAGTGGATGCGCTGCTGTCAAACCGCTTGGCTGGGAGAATGAGGCATGGACGAAGGGCTGCCCGCCGACGTTGCGGCCGCCTGGGGGCTGCGGGCGCACCCCGGCAAGGGCCCGAAGCCAGGCCTGAGCCTGGAACGGATCGTCGCCGCCGCAGTCAAGATCGCGTCCCGCGACGGCCTGGACGCGGTGTCGATGAGCCGGGTCGCCGCCGAGCTCGGCGCGTCAACGATGTCGCTTTACCGGTACGTGAGCGCCAAGGACGAGCTGGTCAAGCTGATGATCGATGCGGCGTGGGGCCCGCCCGCCGCGACGGCACCGGATCTGGGGTGGCGCGCCGGGCTGTCCCGCTGGGCGTGGGGGATGCGCGCCGCGCTTCGGCGGCACCCGTGGGCGGCACGCGTCCCGATCAGCGGGCTGCCGGTCCTGCCCAACGAGGTCGCCTGGTTCGAGCAGGCCCTGGCCGACCTGGACGGCAGCGGGCTGGCGGAGGCCGAGAAGGCATCGGTGATCATGCTGGTCAGCGGGTACGTGCGCACCCTGGCGACGCTGGAATCCGACCTCGAGGCGACCGTCAGGGCCTCGGGCGTCACCCCGGACGAATGGATGGCCGCCTACCCCCGGATGCTGACCAAGCTGACCGACCCGGGCCGTTTCCCGGCGCTGGCCAAGTTCATCGCCGCGGGCGTGTTCGACCGGGCCGACGACCCCGACGATGAGTTCATCTTCGGGCTCGAGCGCATCCTCGACGGAATCGAGGTGCTGATCAGCTCCCGGTGAAGCGGGCTGCCCGCTTCTCGGCGAACGCCGCGACGCCCTCGGCGAAGTCGTTCGAGCCAGCCATCTCCTGCTGGATCCTCGCCTCGAACTCCAGCTGCGAGTCCATCTGGTCGTAGAGCCACCGGTTGAGCTGGCGCTTGGTTCCCGCGTACGACCTGGTCGGGCCGTTCGCGAGCCGCTCCAGCAGCTCGCCGGACCTGGCGGCGAATTCCTCGTCCGGCCAGACCCGGTTGATCAGCCCCCATTCCAGCGCCTGCGTGGCGCCGAGCCGCTCGCCAAGCATGGCCAGCTCGGCCGCCCTGGCGAACCCCACCCGGGACGGAACGAGCAGCGACGAGCCGCCGTCCGGCACCAGGCCGATGTTCACGAACGCGAGCAGGAAATACGCGGACTCGGCGGCGACCACCAGGTCGCAGACCAGCGCCAGGGAAAGGCCAATCCCCGCCGCAGCGCCGTTGACCGCGCTCACCACCGGCTTTGGCATGCGCCGGATCGTGACCAGGATTGGGTGATACCGCTCGGTCAGCCGGCCGTAGACGTCCGGCGGCCCGGACTGCGTCGAGATGTCATCTCTGAGGTCGGCGCCGCTGGAGAAGGCGCGCCCGGCCCCGGTGATCATCACCGCCCGGACGGACTGGTCATCGGCGGCCGCCTGCACCGCGGCCAGCAGGTCGAGGCTGAACTGATTGTTCCAGGCGTTCAGCCGGTCCGGGCGGTTGAGCTCCAGCTTCGCCGCGCCGCCGCTCCGGTAGTAATTGACCGTTTCGTACGCGTGGGCCAGTTCGTAATCTGTCACGGCTGTCATGGTACGAGCACCGTTCCTGGTTACCTAGCGGGAGCGTGTCCCGTTTGGTGGGCGGCCCCGAGCGGTCTTGGGTCGCCTGGTCGCCTGCCGTGGTCCGTCGGGGCTTTGCGGTCTTGGTGCCTGGTGGCTGCCGTGGGTCCGTGCGGGTGGCGGGCTTCCTGGTTTGGGTCCCGGTCTTCGGGTGGGTCCCGGAGCGTGCCTGGGTTGACGTTGCCCTTCCGGGCGCAGCCGCATCCTCTGGTGCGGTTAGGTTCCCTGACGCACGCCGGCGAGCCCGAAGGCCGAGTCCGCGTCTGCCGATCACCAGCGCTGCCGCGTGGTGGCCGGTGAGCTCGGGGTGATGCTGCCGGATGGGGGCGAGCCAGTGCTGCGCCCCCCAGCGGGACGTGTAAGCCGGGTCCACCGCGACGACGGCCACGCCGGTGCGGGCGGCCATACCGGTGAGCCGGTCACCGAACGGCCGTGGGGCCGGTTGGCCAGATGTGCCAGTGGGGTGGGGAGCCTGAT
>Ga0208725_1000109_pt1 | contig 17865 bp, 14 predicted proteins | sample MicForSoSWNH13_O_FD_188004 | JGI IMG/M metagenome (GOLD analysis project Ga0208725, IMG submission 188004) | Forest soil microbial communities from Harvard Forest Long Term Ecological Research site in Petersham, Massachusetts, USA - MetaG HF011... | ecosystem: Environmental > Terrestrial > Soil... | reverse complement strand
ATAGTCGACCTCGAATCCGCCGCCAGCGCCACCTGCCATAGCGACCACCCGTATCCGCGAAGAACGCCCCTCTTAGTGCATTTACGACATTAAACCCTCGATGGTTCACGGGCGACCCGATAGCTCAGGTCGGTGACGGCATTCATGGCGGCGTCCAGGCTCGGCCGCAGACGGCGCTGACGCAGACGGCTCGGTAGCCTGCTGCTCATGGAGCAGCAGGTGCCAGACATGAACGCGGCCATCTGGCAGTCGCCGGAGATGATCCGGAACTGGGCCGCGGAGGCGGAGCGGCACGAACCGAAGCGCGCGGCGCAGCGGCGGCTCATGGCCCTGCTGCTCCCCTTCGGCGAGCAGGAGGCGTTCACGTTCCTTGACCTGGGGGCCGGGACCGGCGCCGCGTCGCGGGCAATCCTCGCTCACCACCCGCGCGCGGTCGCGATCCTCGCCGACTTCTCGGCGGAAATGATGCGCGCCGGCGAGCGCGACATGCAGCCGTTCGCGGGCCGCTACCGGTACGTGGAGTTCGACATGCTGGCCGGCGAGTGGCCTGAGGCGATCCCGGCGGCGCTGGACGCGGCGGTGACCTCGATGTGCGTGCATCACCTGCCCGACGAACGCAAGCAGGGCCTGTTCACCGAGATCTTCGATCGCCTCGTCCCCGGCGGCTGGTACCTGAACTATGACCCCGTGCGGGCCGAGGATCCTGTCGTGGAGGCCGCCTGGCAGCGGGCCAGCGACCTCGACGACCCCGAAACGGCGAGCAGGCGGCTGCACCGCACGCCCGGGGAGCAGGCCCGCTGGGAGAACCACGTCCGCTACATCATTCCGCTCGCCCAGCAGCTCGGCTATCTGCGTTCGGCGGGATTCCAGGGCATCGATGTGTACTGGAAGCAGCTGGACAACGTCATCTACGGCGGATGCCGGCCGGTTGGATAACGGCGTGCCAGGAAGTCTCAGAGAAGTCATCGACGCCACCACGGTGGCCGCGCTTCGCGCCCGCCGCAGCGTCAAATGGACTGCCCCGGGCCCGGGCGGGTTCGGCGCCGGGGTGGCGGAGATGGACTTCGGCGCGGCCCCGGCGATCCTGGACGCACTCGCCAGGCTGTCGGCCGACGCGAACTTTGGCTACCTGCCGCCGTTTCTGGCCGATGAGCTCGCCGCCGCATGCGCGGAGTTCCAGCGGCGCCGGTACGGCTGGGACGTCGATCCCGCACAGGTGCGGCACGTCCCCGACGTGCTCAGGGCGCTGCAGGTCGCGATCACGCACTTCTCACGCCCAGGCTCTCCGGTCATCCTGCCCACGCCCGCGTATATGCCGTTCCTTGCCGTGCCGGGCTTTCTCGGCCGCGAGATCATCCAGGTCAGGATGCGCAACAAGGCCGGCTTGCACACCCTCGACCTCGACGGAATCGACGACGCGTTCCGCCGCGGCGGGCATCTGCTGATCTTCTGCAATCCCTACAACCCGCTCGGGCGGGTGTTCACGGTGGATGAGATGGCGCAGGTGAGCAACGTCGTCGACTCCCGGGGCGGGCGGGTCTTCGCCGATGAGATCCACGGCCCCCTGGTCTACCCGGGGATGCGGCACATCCCGTACGCCTCCACCTCCGGTGCCGCCGCGGCGCATACGCTGACCGCCACGTCCGCGTCGAAGGCGTGGAACCTGCCCGGCCTCAAATGCGCCCAGGTGATCCTCACCAGCGAGGCCGACCGGCAGCGGTGGGATGAGCTGGCGTTTTTCGCCACGCACGGTGCCAGCAACCCCGGCGTCGTGGCCAACATCGCCGCGTTCCGGCACGGCGAGGCGTGGCTCGACGAGATCGTCGGCTATCTCGACGACAGCCGTCGCCTGCTCGCCGACCTGCTCGGCCGTTACCTCCCGGCAGTGCGCCACCGCCCGCCCGACGGCACGTACCTGGCGTGGCTCGACTGCACCGCGCTGGATCTGCCGCGCTCGCCCGGCGAACTCGTCACCGAACGCGCGCACGTCACGGTCGTGGACGGCGCTGCCTTCGGCGCCGGCGGCGCGGGCGGGTTCCGGTTCAACTTCGCCACACCGCAGCCCATCCTCACCGAGATGGTGGAGCGCATCGCCGCGGTCCTTGACGACCCTGCAGGCGAGTGAGCCCTGCACCCCGTTAAGGTCATGGCGGCGATAGCATTATGGTCACGGCGATGGAGCTCGCCGAGCTCGCCTTAGTGGCTGATGGCTCCTGCTGAACGGCTGGCAACCGGTACGCAGGAGGAGGACATGCCATGGCGCGAGCGGAAGGCCGGCATACCTACCCCAGTTTGCTGTTCGGGTCGGCATCGGCGGCCGGCCTGCCCGGGGAGCGAGAGGATGCCGGGCGGCAGGAGAACGAGCAGGATCGCTCTTTCGCACGGGATCTGAACCTCGACCAGATTGTGGCGGCTATCGCGGGTAAGCGTGAGCAGCGCGAGCTGATCACGCAGGTCCTGTTCGGCCATCTGCGCGACGTCGACACCGTGCGCTACCGGCAGGAAGTTTTTCAGGATCTTGAGGATCCCGCCCTGTTCGGCCACGTCGCGGCCTTCGCCGGTCTCATGCGCCGGGTGCGATCTCACCTCGATCAGCTGGCGAAGATCCAGCACCGGTACCACAGGGAAGGCTGGTTCCTGGAAGCGGCGTCCATCTACTGCGCCGCCGTCCAGTCCCTCGCCGGGCAGCTTGCCTCGGCGCAGATCAGTTCTCGTGGCCTGCTGGCCTTCCGGGATTATCTGGCTTCCTACGTGGCCTCGGCCGGGTTCACCGCGCTCGCGAGCGAGACACGGGACCGCGAGGAGGCCCTCGGGCGGATCCGTTACTGCACCCGCATCCGGGGCAGCCGGGTCGACGTGAGCCGCTACCAGGATGAAGCCGATTACAGCGCCGAAGTGCTCGAGACCTTCGAGCGCTTCAAGCAGGGGGCGGTAGCGGATTACCAGGTGCGCTACCGGACGTGGCCAGGGATGAACCACGTTGCCGCTCAGATTGCTGATCTGGTGGCCCGGCTGTTCCCGGAGGAGTTCAGTGCCCTGGACGAGTACTGCGGCGAGCACGCCGCGTTCCTCGATGAGGGAATCCGGCACGCCGACCAGGAGCTCCAGTTCTATATCGCATACCTGGACCACATCCGGCCGCTTCGTTCCGCCGGGCTGCAGTTTTGCTACCCCGAGGTCTCCGCCAGCTCCAAGGACATCCTGGCCGTGAGCACGTTCGACATGGCCCTGGCGGAAAAGCTCGTCGCGGCCGGCAAACCGGTGGTCAGCAACGAATTCTGGCTGCAGGGCCGCGAGCGCATCTTCGTCGTGACCGGGCCTAACCAGGGGGGAAAGACCACCTTTGCCCGGACCTTCGGCCAGATCCACTGCCTGGGCAGCGTTGGCTGCCCGGTGCCGGGCAGTTCCGCCCGCCTGTTCCTCTTCGACCGCCTCTTCACCCACTTCGCGAGGGAAGAGGACCTCAGCAAGATGAGCGGCAAGCTCGAAGACGACCTGCTGAGGGTCGGCGAAATCCTGCGTGCGGCCACACCCGGGAGCGTCGTGATCCTGAACGAGATCTTCAGCTCCACGAGTCTGCACGATGCCAGTTTCCTGGGCTCCAAGCTCATCAAGAAGGTCATGCGGCTCGACGCGCTATGCGTCTACGTCACCTTTGTCGACGAGCTGGCATCGATGGGGGAATCCGTCGTCAGCATGATGACCACAATCGTCCCGGAGAACCCAGCTGAGCGCACCTACAAAGTGATCAGGAAGCCGGCGGACGGCCTGGCCCACGCGCTGGCCATCGCCGAGAAGTACGGCCTCACCTACGAGCGGCTGCGCGGGAGGGTCGGGTCGTGAAGGTCTACCTGCTGCACCGGGCTCAGGATTTTGACTTCGGGGCTGACCTGCCGGGCTGGCACGAGGATCTGATCCAGGATCTGGAATTGGCCACACTGCTCAATGCGATGGCAGGCGGGGACGCGTTCCTTTTTGATGTGTCCAGGAAAGTGCTGCTCGCCTGGCTGACCGACCTGCGGGCCATCCGCTACCGGCAGCAGATCCTCGCCGACTGCCGCGCACAACCCGAGGTAATCCGGGCGATGTACGCCGTGGCGGTGGCCGCGCTGCAAGACAAGCGAAGCTTCTTCGGCAGCTACGGCGGCTCGTACCAGAGGCCGTCGTCCAACCTCTCGGGCGCCGTCAGCCATCTCGAGGCTTACGTTGCCCGCCTCAGGCAGCTACGGCGGCTCGCGGACGACAACGGTGAGAAATTCAGCTCCGACGGGATGCGGACACTCTTTGCCACCCTGCAGCGGGAGCTGAGCGACGAGTACTTCGACCAGATCGGCTACCACCTGAAACAGCTGCGCTTTCATTCGGGCGTGCTGATCGGCGCCGAACTCGGGTCGGACAACAGCGGGATCAACTTTGTGCTGCGTGCTCCCCATGACGCACGGCCATGGTGGAAGGAACGGCTGGGGATCGGCCCGCGTTCCTCCTACTCCTTCACCATCCCGCCCCGCGATGAAGCAGGAGACCAGATCCTGGAGGACCTCACCAGCCGAGGGCTCAACCTGGTCGCAAATGCGGCCGCCCAGTCCGCAGACCACATCAAGAGCTACTTCACTGTGCTGCGGGCGGAGCTCGGCTTCTACGTCGGCTGCCTTAATCTCGCAGAACTGCTGGCCGCCAAAGGAGTGCCGGTATCGGTCCCCACGCCCCAGGAACTGTCACCGCCGGCGCTCGCATGCACTGACTTGCGCGATCCATGTCTGGCGTTGCATGCGGATGCCGCGGTCGTGGGCAACGACGTTCAGGCCGACGGGAAGGCGCTGTTCATCATTACCGGCGCAAACTCCGGGGGGAAATCCACCTTCCTGCGCAGCGTAGGCCTGGCCCAGCTGATGATGCAGTGCGGGCTGTTCGTCGCCGGGCAGTCCTACCGGGCGAATGTGAGCCAGGGGATCTTCACGCACTTTATCCGGGAGGAAGATCCCAGTATGACCAGTGGGCGGCTCGACGAAGAGCTCAAGCGCATGAGCGCGGTCGCTGACCAGATCGGGCCGCACTGCCTGATGCTGTTCAACGAGTCCTTCGCCGGGACCAATGAGCGTGAGGGATCCGAGATCGGCTACCAGATCGTCCGTGCCTTGCTGGAGGCACAGATCACGGTTTTCTTCGTCACCCACCGGTTCGAATTTGCCGAGCGGTTTCATCGCCAGCAATCCGGCTCCACCCTTTTTCTCAGAGCCGAACGCCAGCCCGGCGGACGCCGCAACTACAAGCTCGCCGTAAAAGAGCCCCTCCCGACCAGCTTCGGAGAAGACCTCTATTACCAGCTAGGCGGGTGGCTCGACGAGGACAAGGCGGGCACCCGCGGCTAGTCAGGCCAGAGCGATAACGACCGCCAGCACCGCGACGAGCGCGATCAGCATGTACGCGAGATAAGCGTCAAGGCGTCCGGACTGCAGCCGCCTGGCCGCCCGTCCCAGTGCGAGGAGCGGGCCGAGCAGCGGGCGGTACAGGTACTGCTCGACCGGTTCGATCACGTCCGACGTGTAGCCGACGTGCGCGGCCGTCGCACCGTCCCGGTCGGCACCGGCGGCGCTTTCCGCGGCGGTCGCGCTGCCCCCCGGAGCGATCCGCCGGACCTCGGTCCTGGTGTGCAGCACCGTGGCGAGCACCCGCCGCGTCGGGTTGGCAAAGCCGAATACGGTATACCGGGCCGAACCGGTCACGCCGGCGGTCGCCGAGCGCCATGCGGGCACTCGGCGGACCCGGAAGAGCCGACGGCCGGACAGGCCCAGCGTGAGCAGCACGACGACCAGGAACAAGGCGGGCATGACGATCCACAGCCACGACGGCGAGAGGATCGAGAAGCCGGCGAACACCGGTTGCAGCACCCAGGGCGACTTCAGCGCGCCGCTGGTCAGCGGAGCGGGCACGATCGGCGAGAGCCCGGCGGCCACGACCCGGATCTCCAGCGGCGTCAGCGCGGCCAGCACCAGGCAGGCAGCGCCGAGGCCCACGATCGCGGCCCGGCCGCCGGTGCGGTAGTCCCGAAGCTTCGGGTGGTCTCCGGACCGTGGCTGACCGAGCACGACCATGCCGATGAGCCGGACGAAGGTGACCCCGGCAAAGCCCGCGGTGAGCGCGACCGCCGCCCCGGCGATCGCGAGCACCAGCCGGAAACCGAGCCCAGGAACCCGGAACTGCTGCATCAGCGCCTCGAGCAGGAACCATTCGGAGACGAACCCGGCGGTCGGCGGCAGCCCGGCCAGCGTCAGCCCGCCAATGGCCAGGCCGATGCCGCGCCACCGTGACAGCCGCGCTATCCCCCGTACCGCATCGAGATCGTCGGTGCCGAACACCGACTCGATGCCCGCGGCTGCGGTGAACAGCAGCGACTTGGCGGCGGTGTGCGCGATCATCTGCAGGGTCGCGGCCAGCAGTCCGGCCGCGACCAGCAGCCGGTCGCCGATGGCCGCGCCGACCATGGCCACGCCGAACCCGGCCAGGATCAGCCCGGCGTTCTCCACGCTCGAGTACGCGATCACGCGCAGCAGGCCGACCTGCACGGCAGCGTGCGCGATGCCCAGCACCGCGGTCAGCGCGGCGAGGACGAGCAGCAGCCCGATCAGCCAGCCGGGCGGCGGCCCCAGCACCGCCAGCGTGCGCCACAATCCGTAGAAGCCGACATTGACCGCCACGCCCGCCATCACCGCCCGGGCCGGGCCGGGCGCTGCCGCATAACCGGGCGGCAGCCAGACCTGGAACGGCACCAGGCCGACCTTGACCACGAAGCCGAGCATCAGCAATGCCTCCGCCGTGGTGCGCGCCATGCCGGGCGGCACGTGCGCGAAGCTGGCCACGGTCAGCGAGCCGGACCGGGCCGCAAGCAGCAGCAGGCCGGCCAGCAGCGCCATGCCGCTGCTCTTCCCGAACGCCAGCGTGATCAGCGCCGCCTGCGGCCGCCCGGGCTTCTCCCGCTCGAACCCCGCCAGCAGGTAGAACGCGAGCGTCAGCATTTCCCAGGCGAACAGCAGCGTGAACGCGTCCCGCGCGGTCAAGAACACCGCCACGGCGCCGAGAGTGAGCGCATAGGTGGCGGCGAGCCCGCGGCGGGCGGTGCCGCCTTGGTGTGCCCAGCCGGCGAAACCGAGCGACACCCACGCGGCCGCGCCGAACGCGATCACCAGGAACAGCCCGGACAGCCGGTCAGCGACCAGCCCCGCGGTGCCGGACCCGAGCACACCTGCCGACCAGAGCCGGGCCTGGTACCCGGCCAGCGCTCCGGCACCGCCCACCGTCAGGCATACCGATCCCGCCGCACCAATTAGGTACGGCAGCGACGCGACCATGCGTGACCTTGCCCCGGCTGCGAGGTCCACGACGGCGGCGGCCGCGAGCAGCCCGAGACCCGCGGCGAGAGCGTCCGAGAACCCGGTCATGGCATCCGCCCGATCGCCAGCAGCAGCGCGTGCAGGATGCTGAACGGAGCCGGCGGAGAGCCAGGCAGCCAGACGTCGACCGGCACGATCGCGCCGATCCCCCCGGACGTCGCGTAAGACGGGCTGGTCAGTCCGCCGCTCACCGCGTCGGTGCCGACCGCGATGACGATCTTCGGCGCCGGCATGGCGTCGTAGGTCAGCCGCAGCGGCTCCGCCATCCCGCGCGCCCCGGCCCCGGTGACCAGCAGGATGTCCGCGTGCCGCGGGCTGGCGGTGAGAAAGATGCCGAGCCGGTGCATGTCATAGACCGGGTTCAGCAGGGCCAGTATCTCCCATTCCTCGGTGCCGTCCGACCCGGCGTCGACGTGCCGCAGGTGCACCGAACGGCGCAGCGCCGCGGTCTTTGCCCGCAGGCCGTCACGCAACTCGGCCAGCCGCTCGGGCGTCTCGGCAACCTCGGGAACCACCAGGCCGGGCCGCCAGAGCGCGGCGGCCGCCGACCCCTCCGACCAGCCGAACACGTCGGGCCGCGACGCCACACACCGCCCGCACTGCACGCACTTACCCTGGTCGAGACGGATGCCGCCGTCCCCTGCCGGTCCCTCGGCGCGGCTGATGGCACCGGTCGGGCAGAGCGCGCCGAGCCCCTCTCCATCGGCGCCAGCATCAGCGGGGTACGCGTCGAGCACGGTGGCCGGCCCGCGCACCGCGGCGGCATAGGGATCGGGCCTGGCAGGCCAGCGGGTGGTGACCACGCCGTCACGAAGGCCTCTGAGCGCCCACATCTAGCGTGTCACCCCCGCCATGGACAGCCCGAGGCTCGCCTCGATGAACGGGAAGTCGGTGAGGATGTCGCCGGCGAACAGCTCGTGCATCAGCACCAGGTTGTGAAACGACGCCGACCTGGGCCTGCAGCGGGTGAGCCGGCCGCCTTCCAGGCGAAGGTCGTAAAGCACCTCGCCCTGCGGGGCCTCGGCCCAGCCGACCGACCGCCCGTCTGCCACGTCGCAGCCGGCGCGCAGCGGCCCGGCCGGCGCCTGGGCAAGCTCGCCGGCCACCTGGCGGAGCAGGTGGAAGGACTGACTGACCTCGTCCCAGCGAACCCGCAACCGGTCCAGCGCGTCACCCGCGGGCCAGGGCGCGGGTTGCTGCAGGACGAGCGTCGGGTAGGCGTCGTAGGGCCGTACGTCGCGGGCGTCGTCGGAGTACCCCGAGGCCTTGCCGACCGGCCCGAGCGCGCCGTGCTCGCGCGCGCGTTCCGGGCTGAGCGGGCCGGTGCGGCGCAGCCGGTCCAGGAACGACGCCGTGCCCATGAGCGCGGTGGCGTCGGCGGTCACCGCCCCTTCTAGCCTCCCGATGTCGGACAGCAAGTCGGCTGGCGAGACAAGCGGGAGCCGGCTGACCCCGCCTGGCACGACCACGCCGCGTCCGAACCTGCTGCCGCACGCGCGGCTCACCAGCCGCAGCACAGTCTCCTTGTGCCGGCCGAACCGGGCGGTGGCGACGGCGAGCCCGGCCGCGTCGGCCAGCCTGACCGCGACGTCGAGATGGCAGGCCAGCCGCTCCAGCTCGGCGTGCAGGACCCGGACCAGCGCGGCAGCCCAGGGAACGTCGGCAGCGGCGATCCGCTCCAGGGCGTGACAATAGGCAAGCGCGTGCGCGACCGTCGCCGTCCCCTCGACCCGCTCGGCCAGCAGCAGCCCGTCGCCGGCGGTCATTCCCTCGAACCGCTTCTCCAGGCCCCGGTGCTTATAGAACACGCGCATGTTCAGGTGCGGGATATCCTCGCCCGGCGTCTCGACCAGGTACTCGATCGATTCCATGACTCCCGAGCGCACCGGCCCGTGCGGGATCGTGAACAGGCCGGGGCCGACGACGTGCAGCGGCAGCGCGCGCGGGTCGGGCTCGATCGCCACAGGGCCGCCGGGCTCCCCGGGCCGCGGCCGCAGCGCGCCCTCCGCCGGTTGCGGCAGCAGCAGTGGCTCGGGACGCGGGTGCCCCTGCGGGATGACCCCGAACATGTCGGCGATCTCGCGCTCGTACCAGAACGCGGCGCCCAGCCGGCGGGTCAGCGCCGGATAGCTGGTAGCTGTCACGGGCAGCACCGTCTCGGCCACCGTGACGCCCTCGGCGCCGGCCAGGTGCGCGGTCAGCACCAGCCCCTCCGGCCGTGCCGTGCCGAACAGCCCCGCGAACCTGTGGCCTTCCGCCACTGCGGCGACCACATCGTCCCACAACGCAGTCACGTCGCCAGAAGGCCTGGCGCCCATCATCACGTCCGAGCTCATTGGCCCACCCCCAGCTGGTGCACCGCGCGGGAAAGCAGCCCGGTCAGCTCGGCCGGCGGGTGCAGGCCGAGCACGAGCAGCACGGCAACTCCGGCGACGACCGGCACCACCATCCACGCGCTGGGCTCGCCCCTCGCAAGTACCGCCGCGCCACTTCCGGTCATCCCGGCCCGGCGGGGCGTGAGCAGCATCCGGTTGGTGGCGACGGTCAGGCCGAAGAACGCCACCGTCACCAGCACGATCAGGATGGCGGCGGCGGTGTCGGACGAGGCGCCGAAGCCACCTTCCACGATCTCGAACTCGCTGCGGAAGATGCCGAACGGCGGCATCGCGCACAGCGCGAGGATCGCGACACCGAACAGCGGCCCGCTCCACGGCAGCAGGTCAAGGCCGCCGGTTATCCCGGCGATGCGCTTGCTGCCGAACTTGTGCACCAGAACCCCGGCCCCCATGAACGCGTTGCCCTTGGCCGCCGCGTGCGCGAGCACGTGCAGCAGCACCCCGGCCAGCGCGATCGGGGCTCCGAAGCTCACCCCGATCGCCAGAATGCCCATGTGCTCGACGCTGGAGTAGGCGAGCATCCGCTTCACGTCGCGCTGGTCGAGCAGGTACAGCGCGGCAAGCAGCAGCGACGCGACACCGAAGACCAGCAGCACGTCCCTGGGGAAGCGCGGCCCGAGTGCAGCGGCCGCCACCTGGTAGTAACGCAGGATCGCGTAGAAGCTCACCGCGAGCAGCGACCCGGACAGCAGCGCGGACACCGGCGTCGGCGCCTCGGAGTGCGCGTCCGGCAGCCAGGTGTGCACCGGGACCAGGCCCATCTTGGTGCCGAACCCGAGCACGGCAAGGACGAACGCCAGCCGCACCGGGGTGTGCGGCAGCCGGGCGCCCGCCTGCAGCAGCGAGGTGAACGAGAGGTCGTAGTGCTGGCCGAGCACCTGGGCTCCCGCGTAGTACGCGAAGATCGTCGCGAGTAGTGCCAGGCCGAGGCCTGCCGAGGCGATCAGGATGTACTTCCATGCCGCCTCGGCTGCTCCGTCGGTGTTCTCGATCGCAACCAGCAGAGCGGAGATCACGGTGGTCACCTCGACCGCGATCCACAGCAGCGCCAGGTTGTTCATCATCGGCGCGGCGAGCATCGTCCACGCGAAGAGGTTCAGGCCGGCGTAGAAGCGCCTGGAGTACCGCGAGAAGCCCGGCGCACGCTTGCGCCTGCTCGGTGCCAGGTAGCCGATCGAGTACACCGCGACCGCGCCGTACAAGAAGCTCGTGGCCAGCAGGAACACGGCACTGACCGCGTCGATCCGCAGGTAGGACAGGTATACAAGGTCGTGGTGCGCGGCCGCGGGGACCAGCGCGAGCACCAGCCCGAAGCAGGCGACCCCGGTGACGGCGCTGACGGCCTCGGCGACGCCGTCCGGTGCACGGAGCGAGACCACGGCCGCGGCGAACGGCAGGATGAGCAGCAAGAGGACGACCACGATCATCGCGCTCAGCCCCGCAGACTGGTCAGGTCGGCAGTGGACAGCGACTCGGCGCGGCCGCGGTGCACCCGGATCAGCAGCTCGAACACGACGACGGCAACCAGCAGGTCGAACAGGAACGCCACCTCGAGGATCAGCGGCAATCCCGCGGCGATCACGAGCGCGGCGAGAGAGATTCCGTTCTCCAGCGACAGGAAGCCGATCGCCTGGGATGCCACGTCACGTCGCATGATCATCAGCACGAACGCCACCAGCACCACCGACACCGAGATCTCCAGCGCCGTGAGCGGCAGGACCGCGCTGTGGATACCCAGGGCCCGGGCCGAGAAGAAGCCGAACGCGGCGACCGCGATGGCCAGTAGCACGGTATTGGCCAGGCTCAGGGAACCGCTGCCGGCGATCTCGGTCCAGCCTGGCGCCGGCCCATCCTTGCCTGCCCGGCCGATGCCGCGCAGCAGCCTGCGCAGCACGATCGGGACGATCACGACCTTCAGTGCCGCCGAGAGCGCTGCGAGGACGTACAGGTCCGGCAGATGCCGCACGGCTGCGACCAGGATCGCAAGCACGGAGATGAGGGCGGATTGAACCGCGTAGAGGCGCACCTGGTCGCGAATGAGCGCCTGCCGGAACATGCCGAACTCGGCCAGTAGCACGCCCAGTGCAATCACGCTGGCGCCGCCCGAGTAAACGCTCGGCGCCGCCACTGCCGCTGCCGCCGCGGACATCAGCCACCCCCCAGGTACAGCGTGAACACGCCCAGCACTGCGAGCAGGAACGCCGCAGAAACGAACTCGGTGATCTTGAAAAGGCGCAGTTTCGCGAACGAGTTGTCAATTACGGCCACCACAATGCCCAGCGCGATCGCCTTGCCGATCAGCGCGACGATCGCGAGCCCCACGGCCGGTGCCTGTGCGGTGGCTGCCAGGCCCCAGGGCGCGACGAACACATTGAGCAAGATTGTGTAGAGGATCAGCTGCTTCATCGACGAGCCCCACTTGAGCAGCGCGAAGTAGGGACCGGAGTGCTCGAACGGGCGAGCCTCCTCGATCATCCCGAACTCGTTGGTCCCGGTGTGCGTCTCCACCGGGATCCGGCCGGTTTCGGCCAGGATCACCATGAACAGGGCGGCCGCGGCGAGCAGGTGGGCGGGCCGCACGATCTGGCTCGCCGAGGAGCGTACGGTGGCGGCCAGCGCGTACGGCAGGTCGGTCCCGGTGATCAGCGCGACTACGAAGATCACGAACAGCACGACGGGCTCAGTGATCGCAGAGAACGTCTTCGCCCGGCTGGCGCCGAGCTGGGCGTACGGGCTCCCGGTCTCCGAGGCCGCGATCGCGACAAGGAAGCTGGCAAGCGACAGGATCAGCCCGCCGCCGAGGATGTCGCCCATATACCCCAGCGGCAGCCCGAAGCTGGTCAGCACCGGGATCAGCAACGGCACAGTCAGGTAGCAGGCCGCGGCGCCGACCGGCGCGGCCAGAAACACCCAGCTGGCGCCCTCGGGGGCGAGTGCCTCCTTGCGGAGCAGCTTGGCCAGGTCGTAATAGGGCTGCAGCACCCGCGGACCCCTGCGGCCCTGCAGCCGGGCCTCCACCCGGGCGATCACGCCCGAGATTCCCGGCGCGGCAACGGCGATGGTTGCGACCTGCAGGACCTGGATTACCGGTATCGGGAGGGTCCCGCTCACCGGTCCGCCCCTGCGACCTGGGCCGGGGGCTGCGCACCCCCGCCATGGTTGCCGGGCGACTCCGGCAGCACGTCTGTCACTGACAGCCTCCTGTAAGCCTGCCGGTCTCCCGGTCTAGGTTGCAGAGGCCATTAGCGGACATCCCGCGGTTACGGCGAGCCTCATCGCCGAATCCCCATTCTGGGGGAAGGCCTGTTGGTCCTGCAAATTCACTGGCGCGCAGCGCTCCGCTGACGTGGCGCCGCTGGTACGCCCGATCGGACGCCTGTGCCTGAACCTTCTGCTCGGTTACGCTATGAGCGTCGGCGGAGGGGCCCGCCGTAGAACGCGGAAAAGCCGCCAACGGTCCCTGCAGAGGCAGGGGAGGTTGGCGGCGTGCGCCCAAGCCACGAGGCTAGCTGCTGTCCGTATGCGCAGGGAGCTACTCGCCCTCACGAGCCAGCGCCGGGTCGGCCGGCCAGACCCGCCGTTCATGCGCCGATGGCGAGGCTCGGCGCCGGACGGCACGCAGCCGGGCGGCGGATGACGGGCGGCGGACATTCCGGATAATCGAGGGAGTGCGCGCCTCTTGAGTGCCGACGTCGATCGCGTGCCTGCCGACCTAGGAGCCCCCCAGCGATGACGATAGCCAGCCGTTTCTTCGAGCTGACGATGAAGCTGCCGCCCGCGTCGAACCGCGATGTGCAGGTCGAGCGCGACGTGCGGATCCTCATGCCTGACGGAGTGCAGTTGCTCGCCGACCGGTACTTCCCGCGCGGGGACGGCCGGCCGCCGCTGGTGCTGGTCCGCTCGCCGTACGGCCGGCGCGGGATCTGGGGCCTCTTGTTCGGCCGGGTGCTGGCCGAGCACGGGTTCCAGGTTCTGATCCAGAGCTGCCGCGGAACATTCGGCTCCGGCGGCACGCTCGACCCGTTCGGGCCCGGCGAGCATGACGACGGCCTGGCTACGGTCGCCTGGATGCGGGAACAACCGTGGTACCCGGGGGCCTTCGCAACGACCGGGCCGAGCTACCTGGGTATGGTTCAGTGGGCGATCGCCGCCGACGCCGGGGCGGACCTCAAGGCGATCTGCCCGCAGGTGACCGCTTCCGACTTCCGGGCCCCGCTCTACGCGGGCGGGGCGTTCTCCCTCCAGACGGCGCTGACCTGGGTCAACCAGGTCGCCAATCAGGAACGGCGATTCGCGTTGGCCCGGCAGTCGAGAGCCGACCGCAGGCTCGAGCCGTTGTTCAACCGGCTGCCGCTTCGTGATCTCGACCGGCTGGCCACCGGCCAGCACGTCACGTACTTCCAAGCCTGGCTCGCCCATAACGATCCCGGGGACGACTACTGGAAGGGGCGCCGGTTCACCGACACCCTGGACCGGGTGGCCGCACCGGTCAGCATGGTCGGCGGCTGGCACGACTTCTTCCTGCCGGACCAACTGCGTGACTACGCCGCGCTGCGCAGCGCCGGGCACGAGCCCTACCTGACCATCGGCCCGTGGCGGCACGCCGACCAGCAGGCAGTCGCCGCCTGGGCCCGGGACTCGGTGGCCTGGCTGCGGGCCCAGCTGCTCGGCGACCGAAGCCTCTTGCGGCCGGACCCGGTCCGGATCTTCGTCACCGGCGCGGAGGAATGGCGCGACTTGCCCGCGTGGCCACCGGACACCCAGCCGCAGCGCTGGCACCTGCAGCCAGGCGGGGCGCTGGCCGCCGGTCTGCCGACCGCCAGCGAGCCGGACCGCTACACCTACCACCCGGCCGACCCCACACCGAGCCTGGGCGGGGCAGTCGGCCTGCAGGGCACGGCGCGCGTGGATAACCGGGTGCTTGAGGCCCGTTCCGACGTGCTGACCTACACCAGCACACCGCTGCAGGACGACCTCGAAGTGTTCGGCGAGGTCACGGCCGACCTGTTCGTACGCTCCAGCCGCGAGCACACCGACTTCTTCGCGCGGCTGTGCGAGGTAGACCCCACCGGGGCCTCGGTCAACATCTGCGACGCCCTGCTCCGGCTGATGCCGGGCCGGCCGGCCGCCGAGCCGGACGGCACCATCCGGCTGCGGTTCCCGCTCTGGCCCGCCGCGCACCGCTTCCGCCGCGGCCACCGGCTGCGGCTCCAGGTCTCCAGCGGCGCGCACCCCAGGTACGCCCGTAACACCGGCAGCGGCGAACCGCTCGCGACCGCGACCACGCTGCTCGCAGCGGACCAGCAGGTCCATCACGATCCCGGTCACCCGTCAGCGATCATCCTGCCCGTCGGCACCGCCGTCTAGCTGTTGCGGGCCGGCGCCCATTCTTGTTGCCCTTCCCTCGCCATACAGGCTCCATTCCGCGACGTATTGCGCGGCAATCACGTGGGTTCGCAGGGCTGAATGTTTACGTTTCGCCGCGCCAGGCGATATAGCCCCTGCCATCAACAATGGCTGCCAGCCAATTACAAGGTCAATAGCGGTTAATGGACTGGCATCATGCACGGGGGGAATACTGCATGCTAGGACCATGGAGTGATCGCCTGAGGCGGCGAATCTCGCACCGCACGGCGATCGCGCTAGTCATTACGATGTCCGTTCTCGTGGGCGCCACGTCCTATGCCTTTGTCGGCTATCTGCACCCATCGGCCGCTGGCCCTTCAGCCTGCAGGCGCCAGCCGCTATCGGGTACGTCTGTCCTTTCCGGATCGCCGGCCGAACTCGCCGCCGAAGTGGCGAGCTCGCTGCTGGGATGTGCGTCCAGTGTGGTGGTCGCGAACGACAGCCCGGCCTCTGTGGCTGCCGCCATGCCGCTGGCCGAGCGGGCACACGCGCCGCTGCTGCTGTCCTCGCCGCTGTCTGCGACGGCAACCAGCATCATTTCCTACCGCGGCGGACTGCCGGCCCAAGACCGGGCCCAGTCGGCCAGTTCCGCGAGCACCCTCGCCGCGCTGCGGGAGATCAGCGACCTGCACCCGCGCTATGTGCTCGCTGTCGGGCTGAAGACCAGCGAGCTTTCGGCGGAGATCCCGGGGGCGCGGGTGACCTCTGACCCGGCCGGGCTGGCCGGGATGTCACAGCCCAAGCCGCTGTCCCACGTGGTCGTCCTGGTGTCCAAGGACGACTCGGCCGTTGCCATGGCAGCCACGGCAACCGCGGAGGCGGCCGGTGCCACGGTGGTGGCGATGCCGGGTTACGACCCGCGCGGCGACTCGGCCGCGATCACCACGATCGCCAGGGCCAAGCCGCGGGAAGTCCTCGCGGTAGGCGGCGGTTTCGGGCCGGCAAGCCGGCTGGTCTCCCGGCTCGCCGTGGTCAGGACCGGTGTGCAGTTGCCCGGCGGCGGCCAGCTCATCGTGCCCATGCACCGGCTGGTCGCGCTCTACGGACACCCGGGAGTTCCGTCGCTCGGGGCCCTTGGCGAGCAGGGCATCAGCGCCGGAGTCGCCAGGATCAAGAAGCTGGCAGCGTCCTACCAGGCGCTCACTACCTCGCCCGTCGTTCCGGCGTTCGAGATCATCACCAGCCTCGCCACGTCGGCTCCCGGGCCGGCCGGGGACTATTCGTACGAGACTCCGGTGGCCTCGCTGCTCCCCTGGGTGCGGGCCGCGACCGCGGCCGGGATGTACGTGATCCTCGACCTGCAGCCGGGCCGGGACAGCTTCCTGGCGCAGGCCAAGCTGTACCAGCCGCTGCTGGAACTGCCGAACGTCGGCCTGGCTCTTGACCCCGAGTGGGCGCTGAAATCAAACCAGATACCGATGCAGCAGATTGGCAACGTCAGCATCACCGACGTGAACAGCGTCGTCAGCTGGCTGGGCCAGCTCACCGCGGAATACCGCCTTCCGCAGAAGCTCCTGGTGCTGCATGAGTTCAAGTCCGGTGAGATCAGCGACCTGCAGGGTCTCGACACCCATAACGACGATCTGGCCATCGTCATGGACATGGACGGGCAGGGCTCGCCAGCGACGAAGCAGCAGACGTGGAATTTCATCACCCACACCACGCCCGCGGGCGTGCCTTTCGGCTGGAAGAATTTCTTCGTCAAGGATTCGCCGATGCTGAACCCGGCGCAGACGATGGCGCACACACCGCAGCCGGTGATGATCTCCTATGAGTAATGCCGCCCCCTACTCACCGTCGGGAAGGTAATAGCAGGTCTCTGGGTCGGTGGACGAATCGACCCAGACTCGCATGATCGCCTTGCTGGTGGGATCGCGGAACCGCTCGTCGGTGCGCACCCACCCGGCACCCGGCCCGGCCGCCCGGGCGTGCCCGCGCCGCCTGGGCCGCCGGGCCGGCCCGGGTCCGGCCGGCCCGGCGATCTGCAGCAGGTCCGCCAGGCCGCGGCGGGCTTCGTCCAGATACGTCGCCGCCAGCACGACCCCCGCCGGCTCGGCCGGTACCGGCCGTTCTTCGACCTGCTCACAAAGGTGTGGGGGCGTCGTCCGGTACGTAGTGGCGGCTCTCGTCTGACGGGTCGATCCAGACCCGCATGATCACGCCGCTGGACGGATCGCGGAAACGCTCAGCCGTCGGCACCCAGCCCGGCTCGGGCCTGCGCGTCTGGGCGTGCCGCCCGCGGGAATCCCCGCTGCGCCCGGCGCCCTGCGTATCGGAGACACCGGCGAACGGGAGGTCGGCCAGGGCCACCGCAGCCTCCTCGGCATAGGCGGCGCCCAGCACAACACCGACCCGATGGCGCAGATCGTCCAGGTCAAGCCGACCCGCAGCGTAGTGCTCACGCAGCGCCGCGATTAGGCGCTCGCGGTCGGCGTCCCCGAGCAGCGAGCGCCGCCCGGCCGACGTACCGCCCCCCGGCTCGCTCATGCCGACGGCGTGACGACCACCGCGCTGCCGTAGGCGACGACTTCGGCGCGTGCCTTGCCGATCTCGGAGGAGTCGAAGCGCATCGCGATCACCGCGTTGGCGCCGAGCAGCTTCGCGTTCTCGATCATTCGGTCGATCGCATGCCTGCGGGCGTCTTCGAGAACCACCGTGAACTGCGAAACCTCGCC
>Ga0208725_1000108_pt1 | contig 17869 bp, 16 predicted proteins | sample MicForSoSWNH13_O_FD_188004 | JGI IMG/M metagenome (GOLD analysis project Ga0208725, IMG submission 188004) | Forest soil microbial communities from Harvard Forest Long Term Ecological Research site in Petersham, Massachusetts, USA - MetaG HF011... | ecosystem: Environmental > Terrestrial > Soil... | reverse complement strand
GACCCTGGACCGGGCCGGCGCTTCCCTGTCGACCGGCGAGCGGCAGCGGATCGAGCTCACCTCGACCGTGCGCGCCAGCACCACGGGCATGCTCTACGTGCTGGACGAGCCGTCGGTCGGGCTCCACCCGAGCAACGTCCAGGGGCTGCGCAAGACGATCACCGCGCTGGCCGCCAACGGGAATTCCGTGGTCGTGGTGGAGCACGAGCGGGAGATCATCCGCACAGCGGACTGGGTGATCGAAATGGGCCCGGGGGCCGGCACCAGCGGCGGCACGGTGATCGCCCAGGGCACACCCGGCCAGCTGGAAACCGACCCGCGCTCGATCATGGGCCCGTTCCTGGCCGGCGCCTCAGCCGTGCCGCGCGAACGCCCGCCGCGGGGCGCCCCCGACGGGCAGATCTCGCTCGAGGTCGGGGACCTGTACAACCTGCACGGCGTCACCGCCGAGTTCCCGATCCACCGGCTGACTGCGCTGGCCGGGCCGTCCGGGGCCGGGAAAACCGCTCTCGTCCTGGACAGCCTGATCCCGGCAGCGCGGGCGCTGCTGAGCGGATCGGCGCTGCCCGGGCACGTCCGCCGGCTGGACCTGACCGGCATCCGCCAGGTCGTCCAGGTAGACGCCTCGCCGATCGGCCAGAACGCGCGGTCCACACCCGCGACCTACTCCGGCGCGTTCGACCAGATCCGCCGCGTGTTCGCCGGCTCCTCCTACGCCCGGCGCAAGCGCTGGAAACCCGGCCACTTCTCGTTCAACACCCGCGACGGCCAGTGCCCGACCTGCCGCGGGCTCGGCAACATCGACCTCGACGTCCAGTACCTGCCCGACATTGCCGTGCAGTGCCCCACCTGCCACGGCGCCCGCTTCAACGACGCCACCCTCGCCGTCCAGGTCGACGGCCAGACCATAGCCGACGTCCTCGCCCTGACCGTGGACGACGCCCTGGACCGGTTCGCCGACCAGGCCCCGGTCGCCGCGGCGCTGCGGCCCGTCGCTGAGGTCGGCCTGGGCTACCTGCGCCTCGGCGAGCCCACCCCATCCCTGTCCGGCGGCGAGTCGCAGCGGCTGCGGATCGCGTCCCGGCTGCGCACCAGCCAGCACGGCGCGATGTACGTCTTCGACGAGCCGTCCACCGGCCTGCACCCACTCGACGTGGCTACCCTCGTCGGCGTATTCGACCGGCTGCTCGATGCCGGGGCCACCATCATCGTCATCGACCACGACCTCGACCTCCTCGCCGCCGCCGACTATCTCATCGACATGGGGCCCGGCGGCGGCCCAGAGGGCGGCCGCATCGTCGCCACGGGAACACCCGAGGACGTCGCCCGCGCAGCCGGCAGCGCGACCGGGCCGTGGCTGGCCGAGCACCTGGGCCTGCCGGAGGCCCTCGAGGCCCCGGCCATGGCACACCGCCAGGGCTGACCGGACCGCCGGCAGTTCAGCTACGGCAGCGCGCCGTCCCTGTGGTCTTTGGCACTCAGAATGTCGGCGAAGCTGGTGAACCGGTCGAAGTCGACCTTGTCGAGCTCGGTGAGCACGTTCAGCTGGTCCCTGAGGACCGCGGCCTCGTCCTTGGCCCCGTCGCCGGCGCCGAGCGCCCCGGGAGTGGTCAGGTGATACCTGGCCAGCGCCAGCCGGAGGCTGCGGCTCTCGAGCAGCATCCGGAACACCGCCTCCCTGCTGAGCATGGCAGTCAGTTCCTGGACCGGCCGGTTGAAGAAGATCGTCACCAGCTGCGCCACGGAGACGCCGAGCAGCGTAATCGGGAGGGCGATGGGCAGCCTGCCAGGATGGATCGCCGCGATCACCGCCAGCACGATCGTGGCGATCAGCGTGGCCGCTCCGCAGGCGATAAGGAAGACGTTGGTGCCCTTGACCAGCCGCACCGTCTGGCGCAGGCTCCTGGCGATCTGCTGGCGGTAGTTGCGCTGCTGGGCGTCCTCGTAGGAGACGATGCTCTGCTTGTTCCGGAAGTACTGGGCGTAGTCGGCGAACGCAATCTCGTTCGCCGATGACTCGAGTTCCTCGTCCTTGCCCGGGTCGCTGCCAAGGAATCTGGCCAGGTCGCCGACTCCGTGCATGACTTCGACCCCCAGCACCTTACTGACGAAGTCGAGCGCGCCGAGATGGCGTTCCAGGGTGGGGCTGGCCGTCAGCGAATCGGATACAACAAGATTCTCCAGGTTGTAGGCGACGCGGAGACTCTGCAGGACGATCTGGATCTTAATGTCGGTGTAGACGCCAATAACAGCGACCCGCACATGCTCGCGATTCTCCGCGGTGATGATCCCATTCAGGACCTGGGCCAACTCCGACCGGCTGAAGGCAAAGCTCTCCAGGTCGAACAGGGTGCCGGAATGCACATGATGGACGACCACGGATCCGTGCCGCTTGCCGTCGGCGTTGAAGCCCGGATCCTCGCCGCGCGCGTCGCCGAGCGGCCGGCGGGTGCCGTCCGGGTCGAGCAGGGAGGCGAGGCCGTCGATGTATTCCGCCCCCCAGCTGCCCGCCTGGCAGTGGCTTCCGTACACGCGCCGCTCGCGGTCGTAGAGCTCGCCCGGGGTATGCCAGTCCCGGACGTTCACCAGGTGCAGCGTCCCCTGGCCGGCCCCGCGCAGCCGGTGGCCGACCGTGGCCAGCAGCAGCCGTCCGAGCGGGCCCTTCCGCAGCGTTCCGGCGTCGATTTTCCGCCTGCTCTTGCTCTCGCTGAACGTCTTCTCACTCATCGGGTGGATGAGGAGCTTGCTCGCCGCGTCCTTCGGCAGCGAAAGCCGGCAGTTCAGGTTAAGAAAGAAGTCATTCTGCAGGCACTGGGTAATCAGAATGCAGATTTCCCCGCCACCCTGCGCCGCCACGCCCTCCCCAATGGCCATGTGTACCTCCTTGGCGAACTTTATCAGCGGTTAGATCACTAGCGGGGCGCCAAACTCAATGGCCACATGGGCTCGCTCAGAACACCCGATTGACGGCCAACGCCAGGATTCGCGGCATGCGCGGTGAACCGGGCTAGGCCGGGCATCCGTGGTCCAGGGAGGGGACTCCGCGCCCGGGGCACCGGGACGCACCGGGCGTACCGGGGACGCACGAGCTGAGGAGTGGGGATGGCTGACGTCATCGACGTCGCGGCGGTCGAGGACAACCGGATGTTCGCCGACGGCCTGCACGCCTGGGCCGGGACGCTGCCGGACATCCGCCTGGCATCGGTCACGTCAACCGTCGGGGAGTTGCTGCGGACCGCCGCGGGCCGGTGCTTCGTCGTGTTGCTCAACCCGGCGCTGCGCACCGACTCCGACCCGGCACACAACGTGCGGCGGCTGATCGAGGCGCGCCACCGGGTCGTGGTCATCGACGGCTCGGTCGATCTGGCCATGGTCGAGCGCACGCTCACCGCCGGAGCACACGGCTATCTCACCCGCAACCACGACATGGCGACGCTGGCCGCGACGCTGCGCGCGATCGCGTCCGGCGGCACGGCGTGGTCGCTCGGCCCGACCATGGCCGCCGAGCCGGGCGGGTCGCCGGGGCGGCCGCCGCTGTCCGAGCGGGAGCACGCCGTGCTCATGGCGTACGTCTCCGGGCTGACCCTCGAGTCGACCGCCCGGAGCCTGGGGATCAGCCCGGAGACTGCCAGGACCTACCTCAAGCGGGTCAAGGCCAAGTACCGGGAAGCGGGGCTGCCGGTCTGCACCAAGCTCGACCTCGCCGAACGGGTCCGTGCCGGGTGCTCGTCGGGGACCGGCCGGCCAGCGGCACGAGGCGTCAGGTCCTGACAGACTGCCCTGGCGCGGCCTGCGGCTCCTGAATACCGCCCGGTACGCTCTGCGCCTGCCGGGCGAGCGGGCCAGGGCGGAACAAGGCCCCGCACACGATGGCTCCGCCGGCGAAGAAGCCGGCCGTCCACCAGAATCCCGTCGTGTACCCGTGCACGGCAGCGGCAGCCGCCAGGGCCCCCCGCGCCGCGGGCGAGACCGCGATCGCGGAAGTGAGATGGCTGGCCAGGTACGCCGCGGCCGCGCTCGTGGCGATGGTGTTGAGCAGCGCGGTGCCGATGGAGCCGCCGAGCTGCTGGCCGACGTTGAGGGTCGCGGACGCGACGCCGGCGTCGCCCGGCGCCACGCCGAAGGTACCGGTGTTCATCGACGGAGGCATCGAAAGGCCGATTCCGGCGCCCGACACCAGCAGCGGCCCGAACACCGTGGGGAAGTAGCTGGAGTGCACGCCGATCCTGGTCAGCCACACCATGCCGGCCGCCGCGATCAGCATGCCCAGCCCGACGAGAGGCTTCGGGCCGGTGCGGGGCATCAGCACGATGTTGGAGATCTGGGCGAAGATCATCACCATCGCGATCGCCGGCAGGAATGCCACGCCGGTGATCACGGGCGAGTAGCCGAGGATCGTCTGCAGGTAGTAGGTGAGGAACAGGAACAGGCCGAACATTGAGGCGCCCACGATGAGAATCGCCAGGTAGGCGCCGCCGCGGTTGCGGTCGAGCACCACCCGCGGCGGCAGCAGCGGGTGCGCCGCGCGGAACTGCCAGGCGACGAACGCGGCCAGCAGAATGACGCCCGCGGCCAGGAAGCCATACGTCGACGGCGCGTGCCAGCTGCGGGTCGCGGCGTTGGAGAACCCGTAGACCAGGCAGAACATTGACCCGGACACCAGCACCGTGCCGAGCACGTCCAGCCGGGCGCCGACGGCCGCCGACCGCTTGCTGGACAGGAAAACGGTCGCCCCCACCGCAGCCACGGCGGCGAAGATCAGGTTCACATACAGGCACCAGCGCCAGTTGAGGTACTCGGTCAGCACGCCGCCGAGCAGCAGCCCGACCAGCCCGCCGCCGCCGGCGATCGCCCCGTACACACCGAACGCCCGGCCCCGCTCTTTCGGTTCGCTGAACGTGGTGGTGAGCACGGACAGCGCGGCCGGCGCCAGCAGCGCGCCAAACGCGCCCTGGCAGGCGCGCGCCGTCACGAGCATGGTGAAGTTGACTGACGCGCCGCCGACCGCCGAGGCGATGGCGAAGCCGGCCAGTCCGGTCAGGAAGGTCACCTTGCGGCCGAACAGGTCGCCGAGCCGGCCCCCGAACAGCAGCAAGCTGCCGAACGCGAGCGCGTACGCGGTGATGACCCACTGCCGGTCGGCGTTCGAGAAGTGCAGGGCCTGCTGCGCGGACGGAAGCGCGATGTTCATGATCGTGATATCGAGCACGATCATCAGCTGGGCGAGCCCGACGACCGCCAGGACGAACCACCGCCGCCGGTCGGGCTCCGGCGCCTGGCCGGCCAGGACGACTCCACCAGGAACGTCGGCAACAGACATGGTTCGCTCCCATCTGGAGGCGACATCTCCGCTTAATGGGAAGGCTAGCAGAACCGGAGGTGTGCTCTCCACTCAGTACTACGATGCTGGGGTGAACACAACCCGGCAGCCGCCGGATCACGAGGAAGAGACAGTCGGCGGCGCACAGCCCGCGCGGCTGCTGCGTGCCGATGCCGAGCGGAACCGCCAGCGCATTCTCGCGGCGGCGGCGGAGCTGTTCACCGAGCGCGGGCTCGAAGCCAGCCTGGACGACGTGGCACATCTTGCCGGCGTCGGCGTTGGCACGGTGTACCGGCGGTTCCCGGACAAGGCGTCGCTCGCGGATGCGCTGTTCGACGACCGCATCGACGCGCTGGTCGCCATGGCCGGCCGGGCCCAGGCCGAGCCCGACGCCTGGACCGGGCTGACGTCGTTCCTCGAGCACTCGGCGGAGATGCTGGGCAGCGACCGCGGCCTGCGCCAGATCCTGATGTTCGCCGCCCAGGGTCACGACCGGGTCAGCTACGCCAGGGACCGGATGCGGCCCGCTATCGAGAGCCTGCTGAAACGGGCCCAGGCCGATGGCCAGGTCCGCCCAGACCTCGCGGCGACCGACGTCCCGATCATCGAGTTCATGCTTGCCGCGGTCGCCGAATACGCCCAGCAGGTCCGGCCCTCGCTCTGGCGCCGGTACCTGGCCCTGATCCTGGACGGCCTGCGCCCGGCGAGCGCTGCGGGCCGCCCATTGCCGGAGCCGGAGCTCAGCCCAGACGAGATGGTTGAGGTCGTGCGGTCCAACCCGCTCAGCCGGCGTCTGGCCGCGCACAAGGCAACCACTGGAACAGGACAGACCTCGGGAGGCTTCTCATGACCGGTCCGGCCGACGCGGCGGCAGCGGGCACCATCGAGATCGGCGGCGACCTCGTCGTTCGCCGGATGGGCTACGGCGCGATGCGGATCACCGGCAGCGGCGTCTGGCGCGAGCCGGCGGATCCCGACCGGGCCAAGGCGGCACTGCGCCGGGTGGTGGAGCTGGGCGTCAATTTCATCGACACCGCCGACTCCTACGGCCCCGATGTCAGCGAGCGGCTGATTGCCGAGACTCTGCACCCCTACCCCGACGATCTGGTCATCGCCACCAAGGGCGGCCTGGTGCGCCCCGGCCCTGGCCGCTGGGATGCCGACGGCAGGCCGGAGCACCTGCGTGCGGCTTGCGAGGGCAGCCTGCGGCGGCTGCGGCTCGACCAGATCCCGCTGTACCAGCTGCACCGGCCCGACCCCCGCGTTCGGCTGGCCGAGTCACTCGGCGCGCTGGTGCGGCTCAAGGACGAGGGCAAGATCCGGCACATCGGGATCTCCAACGTGTCCGAGGAGCAGTTGCGGGAGGCGCAGCGGATCACCCCGATCGTCTCGGTGCAGAACCGGTACAACGCGACCGACCGCAAGTCCGAACCGGTCATCGACGCGTGCGAGCTCGAGCAGATCGCCTTCCTGCCGTGGGCGCCGATCCAGCAGGCCGACGGCAACCCGGCGGTCGCGGAGGCAGCGAAGCGGCATGACGCCAGCCCGCGGCAGATCGTGCTGGCCTGGCTGCTCGCGCGGTCGCCACAGATGCTGCCGATCCCGGGCAGCGGATCGCCCGAGCATGTCGAGGCAAACGTCGCCGCCGCCTCGATCGAGCTGAGCCCGGACGAGGTTGCGGCCATCACCCGGGGCGGCTGACGCTTCCGGGCAGCGGCCGCCGTCCCCGGCGGCGGCCGGGTCAGCGGCTCTGAATCCACCTGATGATGAACGGGATGACGATCACCGGGATGATCACGAACAGCAGGTCGGGCATCCGGCCTTTGGTCACCGTCCCCACGACGATGGCGAATACCGCCAGGATGGCCGTGACTAGGTAGCCCTGCCAGGTCCGGGGGCCAAAGCCGTACCCGAACCGCTTCTGCCCGAACCAGGGCTGCTTGTCCTTGCCGCCCGGCCCGGGGTAGTTGCCGGTATCGAACTGGCCGTTATTGTCGTCCATGCCTTCTCGCAATTCTGGTTACGGCCCTGCCGGGCGGATGAACATGCCTGCGACCTTGCCCGCGAGGTCGAAGCTGACCCGGCCGTTCGCCTCGCCCGCCTCGAAGTGCAGCGGGATGTTCACGATGGTGTAATCGTCGGCCTGGAACGCGAACGGCTCACCGATCCGCTCAAGGCTGCCGATGATGGCGATCGTCCGCGCCCAGCCGGCAGCCATAAGATCGGCATTGAGCTTCTCGCGCATGTTCTCATCGAGTTCCTTGAGGATGTCCGGCCAGCGGCCGTCGGCGTGGGCGGCGAAGATCGCGACCGCCCGATCGGTCAGACCGGGCGGGACCGCCCGGGTCATCGGCTCGCCGGTGCGCGGATCAACTGGCCGCCCGAACCGCTGGAACGCCGCTTGCCGGGTCGTGCCGAGCACGTCACCGATCCTCCTCCAGCTATGCCCGGCGGCCCGCGCACGGTCGACCGCCGCCTGCAGGGCGGCGTCCGTGGCGGCGGACAGTTCCCGCGCCGCTGCCATCGCAGCCAGCGGCGAGCCCGCGCCCGGGCGGCTGAGCTCCTCGGCGAGACGGCCAGCGGCTGCACGCACGGTGCTTGCCACGGGATCCGCCCCGCCCTTCATAGCGTCAAGATTGCCATGACGCGAGATGCCTGTCAAAGCGATGTTTACGTCGGCCTGGTCGTCCTCGCCCGGCGGCCAGGCCGCTCCCCCGCGCGCTCGGTCCCGCCGTGCGGCGCTGCGGCAGGTCGCGTCGCAGTACCGTCGACGTCGCCCTCTGCCCTGCTGCTGCGGAAGCTGGCGACCGCACGCCTCACACGCGGCTGGGTCCTCGATATCCGCCATCTCGCCACCTCGGTCTTATTACGTGCTTACCCGTCGGTCGCACGTAATCATAAACCGTGTCAGCTGGCGGCGCACGTAAAACAGGTCGGGGTGCTATGGCTGGCGGCCGTTGAAGAAGTCACGCGAGCTGCGCTGCCACAGCCGCACAACCGCTCCGAGGCCGGCCAGCCATACCAGCACGGTGCATACCCTGGCCACGGCGGGCTGGTTCGCGGCAAGCCCGAAGCCAGGGGGACCAGCCAGCAACGACAGGGTGCCGAGGCCGAACAGGACCGTCCCGGTGACTTGCGCCCACTTCCGGCCGGCCGCGCACCCCCTGGCGTTGAGGATCCACAGGCCGACGCTGATCAGGCCGAGCACGACCGCCGCGGCGATCGAAACGGTCACCGCGGCGCTGACCTGGTGCGCCGTGAGCGGCACGGCGCCGTGCGGGGCCTTCTCGATGTCTGCCTTCAGGCTGGCCCTGGTCGCCAGGTCCGCGATTAGCCTGATCAGGCTCACGGCCGCCCCCGCGTACATGATCACGACAGCGCTGCGCACCGGTGAGGGTGCCGCCGGCCGCTGGACCGTCGGCACCTCGGTGGCGCCCGGGTAAGGCTGGTACATCTGTTTCGCGCTTCCTTTCCTGACTGCGGTGGGCGTTCTCCCGACGGCGGCGGGCGCCCGACCCGGGAACGCCCCCGCGTCACACCGCATGCTCCGGTGCTCCCCGGCCGGACCGGCCGCCTGCTGTAAAGACTGTCATGACGCAGGTTGAGGCGTCAATCGATTATTAACATCGTAGTGGGCAAGCGGCGCTCGGGAACTGGCGGCAGGTTGGGCGGCACGACGCGACTTTTACGTCGATTCAGGCCATGACCATGGTTTTATGTCGTAGTTTGCGGCCACGGTTGGAAGTAAGAGTTGCGGATAATTACGTGCGATGGGATACGCACGTAATCTGAAATCGTGCCCAGAGGGTGGCACGAAAAAATTCCGGTCTCAGCGGGCGTCAGGCTGGCTGGGGTGGGCTGCTGCGCAGCGGAACGTAGGAGAAGAAGAGAGCCAGTCCGAGGCCCGCGACCATGGACCCCCACCAGCCCCACGGGCTGCGCCAGTCAGACTGCGACCCGAAGGTGACCGCCGCCGCGACGACGGAGGTCGCCAGGAGGCGCGGCCAGGTCCTGGTTGCCGCGATGAGCGCCACCGCCAGCGCGGGCCACAGGTAGTAGGCGACCATCACCGGCTCGAACAGGCAGCGCAGCGCCAGGGCCAGGGCGGCCCACCACAGTAGCTCCCTCAGCGTTTCCCCGCTCCACTCACCGCTCCACCCGGCCGCGTGCCGCCCCGCGCGCAGCCGCCGCGCGACGATGAGCGCGCATCCGCAGGCCGCCAGGATGGCCAGGAGCCGGAACGGGCCGTCGGCGACCGCTCCGCCGGCCATGTGCGGGGCGAGCGGGGTCCACGGAGTGGGATGGTCGACGGTGGGCCAGTTCGGCTGGTGGGCCACCGCGAGGTAGGTCGCGTGCCAGTTCGCCGCCGCGGCGGCGCCCAGCAGGACCGCGGGCGGCACGGCTGCCCTGGCCAGAAAGCCGGGCACCCGCCGCGGCTCGATGACCGCGAGCAGAATGGGCAGGACGAGCAGCACGAGCGGCTGCACCGCGATCGCCGCGCCGATCAGCCACGCCGACCGGGCGGTCCGCGCCTCGGACAGCGCCAGGATGGCGAAAAGCAGCAGCCCCACCGCCACGGCATCCTCGGGGTGACCCCACTCGGCCGAGACATTCCACAGCGCGACCGCGCTCGCGACAGCGAGGAAGAAGCGCTTGGGCCGGCTCACCCGCAGCCGCTCGGCGAGCGCGTCGGCGGCGAACAGCGCCACCGCCGAAATTGCGATCATGTACGGGCCCGCGACCAGCCACACGGCCGGGTGGTGATTGTGCGGGCCCGGGTGCTGCAGCGAGAGCCCCGCCGCGTCGGTGACCGCAACCACCGGGGCCAGGATCACCGCTGCGCCAGGGAACGTGACCAGGCCGGTGGGCTGGGTGTACAGGCCACCCAGGTTGAGATGCAGCAGGCGCTGCGCGGCGATCAGTGTCCCCCACAGGTCGTCCGGCAGCGCCCAGCCGGTCCTCCCGATCAGGTGCGGGCCGACCAGGGTGGTCCCGATCATCCCGATGACGATGAGAGCGACCGTGGCCAGCACCGGGAACAGGCGCCTGACGAGCCACGGCACCGGCGCTGGCGCCGGCACGAAGGCCGGCGAAGGCCTGACCGCCTGGCCGCTGGTCATGCGTCCCTCCGGCGGAGCAGGAAGAGCGCCAGGCTCATGGCGAGCACGGCATACCCGCACAGTACGGCGAAGCCGGCCCACGGCGCCAGCGGGTAGCAGTCCGGGGGCGTGCAGGCGCCGGCGACCTGCGGCCACTTCGGCAAGCTGTCGGTGACCGCCTCGCCGCGGTGCCGCCGGTCATGCGTCACGGAACCTGAGCAGGAGGCCGCCGAGCAATAGCGCCCCGGCTGCCCACAGGGCCATGACGCCGAGGCCGCCCCACGGGGTGATGGCCAGGCTGTGCAGCCTGGTGGTGTCCTGAATGGCGAGCCCGGCGTTCATCGGCGTGTACCGCTCGAGGCGGTGCAGCCATACCGGGTTGCTCACCGTGACGGCGATGAGGATCGGCGGGAGGTAGAGGACGCCGAGGCTCAGGCCGATGGCCACGGCCGACTCCCGTACGGCGGCGGCGATGCCGAGGCTGAACAGCGCGATCAGGGCCAGGTACAGGACCGAGCCGCAGGCCGCCCGCAGCGTCGGCGCGTGCGCCAGGGAAAGGGCCGCGAAGCCGTTCGCCGGGGTGAACCCGTTGCCGGGCAGTATGAGCCGCCCGGCCAGCAGGGATCCGGCCACCGCGACGGTCCCGGCCACCAGCGCCAGGGCGCCGACGAGCACCCCCTTGGCCGCCAGCACGGCCGAGCGGCGCGGCATCGCGGCCAGGGTGACCCGGATCATGCCGGTGCTGTACTCGTTGCTGACCGCCAGCACGGCCAGGATGGCGACCACCGCCTGGCCGAGATAGATCCCGGTGAGGCTGAGCTTGGTGGTGTCGGCCAGACAGCCCACGCTGGGATTGCACTTGGTGGCAGCGACCGCCACGGCGCTGACCGCGACGGTCAGCGTCACGACCCCGACCAGCAGCCAGGCCGGTCCCGACACGGTGCGCAGCTTGGTCCATTCCGCGTGCAGCGCGTCCCGCAGGCCCGCCCACCACCCGGGCCAGGCGCCGAGCGGCCCAACCGGTCCGGGATGCGGCGTTTCGCGCGTGCCTGCCCGAGTCGCGGCCGGGACGTGGCTCATGCGTCCCTCCGGCGGAGCAGGAACACGGCCAGGCCCATGGCGAGCGCAGCGTAGCCGCACAGCACGGCGAAACCGGCCCACGGCGCCAGCGGGTAGTAGTCCGGGGGCAGGTAGGCGCTGGCGACCTGCGAATATGCCGGGCTGCTCTGCTGGATGGCGAAGCCGGCGGCCGGGGTGAGCCGCAGCAGCCATCCGCCGGCGCCGGACGGCAGGACCCCCGGAACCACCGCGAGGATGTACAGGAACACGACCCCCACGATGACCGCAGTGACCGAGGCGGCGCTGCGCCGCAGGATCGTGCCGACGGCGAGGGCGAGGACCGCGCCGACCGCCAGGAGCGCTGCGGTGCCGACCACCACCCGCACCGCGGTCAGCCCGGACACCGGCAGGATGTACAGGCCCTGATCGTGCGAAAGGTGGTCGCCGACCAGCACCGCGATGGCCGCGGCTACCAGGCCGATCACGAACGTGACCAGCCCGATCACGACGGCCTTGGCGGCCAGCATCCGGCCCCGGCGCGGGCTCGCGGCCAGCGTGGTCCGGATCAGGCCGCGCCGGTACTCGGCGGTGATGAACATCGTCGCGACCACGATCACCGCGATCAGCCCGGCGAACGTGCCGATCAGGTGGTCCTGGATGGCGCCGGTCCCCCCTTCGGCCGACCCCGGGCCGGTCACCACCGGTGCGATGTCGCCGGAACCGGTGACGGTGAACCTGCGGTCGGCCTGCTGGAAGCCCTCACCGCTCTGGCCGTTCGGCCCGAACCCGGCGGGACTTCCGATGGTGCCGCCGGTCCAAGAGCCGCTGTGCTTGCCGCCCGAGACGCTGACGTGGTCGAAGACGCCGGTGGCCAGGGTCGGCCCGAAGTTCCCGGTCCCCCCGCCAAAGGACGTGGTGAGGACCCCGTACTGCGGGGAGGTGGCGAACAGGCCCGCCTGCGCGGTCGACGGCAGCCCCGCCAGGTCAGCAGTGCCGACCTGGGTCCAGTGGGTACCGTCGGCCGAGTCATAGCCGGTGATCGTGTCACCGGAACGGGTGAGCCGCAGCCAGCGCGGGTGCGCCGCCGACACGCTGCCGGACAGGCCGGCGATGTCCTGGGTGAAGTCGTACTGCATTCGCACACCGTGGCTGCCAGTGACCGTCATCGCTGCGTACGCCGATCCCTGCTTGGTGCTCGCCTTGATGATGATCCCGGCCTTGGACCACTGCTGCAGGCCCGGCGTGTTCGACCCGGGCACCCCCTGGGCCTCGACACCGGTGAACGAGGTCACCCGCGCGGTGATGCTGCCGTTGCCGGTGAGCGGCTGGCGCACGAAATAGAAGCTGTCGGTGACCGCCTGGCCGCCCGGGCCGATCGGGAACGTCGGCAAGCAGGCGGCGCCGCTGAGCGTCGGCGGGTTCGGGCTGTTGCTGTTGGCGGGGCCGCACTGGGAGCTGTTCTGCACGGCGAGCAGGCCGAGCGCGAGCATGAGCAGCCCGGCAACCACCATGCCGATGACCCAGCCCCGCACGGTGCGGAACTTGTCCCACTCGGCGCGCAGCAGCTGGGCGAAGCGGTCCGGCCCGGCCGGGTGGGTCGAGCGGTACGGCGTGACAGTGGCTGCGGTCATCGCGCCGCCTCCGCACTGCCCGCGGCCGCGCGGAACTCGACCGCGTCCCTGGTCAGCTCCATGTACGCCTCCTCCAGGGTCGCGCGGTGCGCGGACACCTCGGAGAACGGCACCGCGCCGTCGCTCAGCAGCGTCACCACGCGCTGCGCGGTCAGCCCGGACACCGTGAGCGTGTCCGGCCCGGTGGCGGCGACGGTGGCCCCCGCGTGGGTCAGCACCGTCATCGCCTCGGTTCGCGCCGTGGTGCGCACCATGACCCGGTCGCCGGACGCGGCCGCGATCAGCTCCGCCACACTCCTGTCCGCGATCACCCGGCCGCGCCCGACGACCACGAGCTGATCCGCGGTGTCCTGGAGTTCGCCCATCAGGTGGCTGGACACCAGCACGGCGCGGCCCTGCGCGGCCAGCGACCGCAGGTATCCCTTCATCCACACGATGCCCTCGGGGTCCATGCCGTTGAACGGCTCGTCGAACATCAGCACCGGCGGGTCGCCCAGCATCGCCGCGGCGATCCCCAGGCGCTGCCGCATGCCAAGAGAGAAACCCCCTGCCTTGCGGCGGGCGACGGACTGAAGCCCGGCCAGCTCAATGATCTCGTCGACCCGCCGGGCGCTGAGCCCCTGGGAGTGCGCCAGCCACAGCAGGTGGTTACGTGCCTTCCGGCTTGGCTGCAGGGCGCCGGCGTCCAGCAGCGACCCGACGTGGCTCAGCGGGTGGAGCAGCGTCTGGTAGCGCTGGCCGCCGATCAGCGCGCTGCCCTCATCGGCCGCGTCCAGGCCCAGGATCACCCGCATGGTGGTCGACTTGCCCGCGCCGTTCGGCCCGACGAAGCCGGTGACTCGTCCCGGCGAGACTGTAAAGGTCATCCCGTCCAGAGCCAGCGTCGGCCCGAACCGCTTGCGCAGGCCGGAGACTTCGATGGTTGCTTCCATGCCAGGCAGACTAGAGATCATGGCCGGGTTCGGTCGTCACGCGACGGAGCCGTCTTGGCCGCCGCTGGCGCGAGGGATATCCCCCCGCGCGTCCCTCCCGCGGGGGATGGCGGGATGGGCGGCCAGGGGGACGCGATCGCGCACCGGAACAGCGAGAATGACTGGGTGAGCCTGGTGGCAGAGCGGCACGGCGGATGGACGGGCGGGGCGCGGCGCATCGCCGCGGCTCGGTATGCGCCCGTCCTGGCCAGCGCGGCCCTGGGCGGGGCCGCGGTGGTCGAGGCGCTGGTTGCGACGACGATCAGGTCGGTGCCGGCGAACCCGTCGCGAGCGCTCCTGCTGCTCGTTCTGGCGGCGGTCAGCCTGCTCACCACGCTGCCGCTGGGGGTGCTGTGGACGCACCCGGCTGCGGCGGCCATGACGGTCGCCGCGGCGAACCTGCTCTCGCTCGCCGGTTTCCGGACCCTGACCGTGCCGGGCCTGATCGCGCTGCTGGCCGCCCTGTACCGGCTGGGCCGCAGTGGAGCCCAGGTCCTGCCGGCGATCCTGGTACTGCCCTTCCTGGCGCTGGCGCTCGTCAGCATCACGGCGCCCGTGCAAGGCGCAATCGGCGACCGCAGAATCCGGGTGCTACTCGTCTTGGCCGCCTCCCTCGGCGCGGCCGCCGCCTGGGCCGGCGCCGCGCGCCGGTCGCGCACCGAAGCCGTGGAGCATAGCGCCACCCAGCAGGAGATCGCCGGCACGCTGCTCGAGCACACCGCCCGTGGGGAGCGCGCGCGGATCTCCCGCGAGCTGCACGACGTGGTCGCCCACCACATCTCCATGATCGCCGTGCAGGCCGAGACGGCCCGGCTGGCCACGCCGGGGATGCCGGCGGCCGGCGCGCAGCGGCTGTCCGCGATCGGCGACACCGCCCGCTCCGCGCTGACCGAAATGCGGCGGCTGCTCGGGGTGCTGCGGGAAGACACCGAGACCGTGGCGGCCGACCGCCAGCCCCAGCCGGGGCTGCAGCAGCTCAACGAGCTGCTGGACGAGGCCAGGGCTGCCGCGGGGACCGGTGCCAGGCTCATCGTCCGCGGCTTTCTGACCGCACTGGATCCCGGGGTCGAGCTGGCCGCCTACCGCATTGTTCAGGAGGCTCTCACCAACGCCAGGCGGCACGCGCCCGGCGCGGCCGTCGACGTCGAGCTGCACTATGCCGGCGACGAGCTCAGGCTGCGGATCCGAGACAACGGGCCAGGCCCGCCGCCGCCTGGGACGGGAACGCCGGGGCCCGAACACGGCCACGGCCTGCTCGGCATGCGGGAACGGGCCGCCGCCGTCGGCGGCGAGCTGCGCACCGCCGCGGCTCCAGGCGGTGGTTTCCTGGTCGAGGCCAGGCTGCCCGCCAAGGCGGACACAGCGGCATGACCGCGCCGGCACCGGTGATCAGGATCGTCGTGGCCGACGACCATCAGGTGGTGCGCACCGGGTTCGCGACGCTGCTGGACACCCAGCCGGATTTCGAGGTCGTCGGCACCGCGGTTAACGGCAGCGAGGCGGTCAGGATCTGCCGTGAACTGCGTCCCGACGTCGTGCTGATGGATGTGCGGATGCCGGGCACCGACGGCATCGAGGCCACCAGGCAGCTGGCCGGGCCCGGCCAGGGCGGCCCGCGCATCCTCATCCTCACCACATTCGACCTGGATGACTACGTCTACGACGCGCTGTGCGCCGGTGCCAGCGGTTTCCTGCTCAAGGACGTTACGGCGGAGCGGCTGTTCGAGGCCGTGCGCGTGATCGCGGCCGGCGAGGCGCTGCTCGCTCCCGCCGTCACCCGGCGGCTGATCAGCGAGTTCTCCCGGATCCGGCCCCGGCAGGCCACCCCGCCGACGGCCATGGCCGCGCTGCGCGAGCTCACCCCGCGGGAGACCGAGGTGCTCCGGCTGATCGCCGAGGGACTGTCCAACCCGGAGATAGCGGCCCGGCTCGTGGTGACCGAGGAGACCGTGAAGACGCACGTCAGCCGGGTTCTCGCCAAGCTGGGCCTGCGGGACAGAACGCAGGCGGTTGTGACTGCCTACGAGTCCGGACTGGTCGTGCCGCGCTCCCGGGAGCCGAGCTAGGCCGCGTTCCGGTCATGGGGTGCTGGCCACGCGCCCCCATAGTTCCTGGCTCGCCAGGCGCGCGCCCTCGGCCATGGCGGCGAGCTTGGCCCAGGTGATCTTCGGGTCGACGGGAGTAACCGCGGCGAAGGTGGCGAAGCCGCAGTCGGTGCCGGCGATGACGTTGCCGCGGCCGACGACGCCGGCGTAGCGGACCAGTCGCTGGGCGACCAGCTCGGGGTGCTCGATGTAGTTGGTGGTGGAGTCCAGCACGCCGGGGATGAGCACCTTGCCCTCCGGCAGCGTGACGTCTTCGAACAGCTTCCACTCGTGCTCGTGGCGGGGGTTGGCCGCCTCGAAGGACACCGCGGCGGGCCGAGCCGCCAGCACGAGGTCGATGATGTCGGCCAGCGGGATGTCGGTGTGGTGCGGGCCCTCGTAGTTGCCCCAGCACAGGTGCAGGCGGATCCGGTCCGGCGGGATGTCCCGGGTAGCGTAGTCGAGCACCTCGAGCCGGTTGGCGACGTCGCCGCGGAACTCCTCCACCGTCCGCTCAGGTTCCCGGGACCAGGTGGCGGCCAGGTCGGGGCAGTCAAGCTGCAGGACCAGGCCGGCCCGGTGGATGGCGTCGTATTCGGTCTTCATCGCGTCCGCGAGCGCGGCCAGGTACTCCTCGGTGCTCGGGTAGTAGCGGTTGGGCATGAACATGTCGATCACGCCGGGCGAGGCCGCCGACATGAACACCTCCGCTGCGTCCCCGCCGACGGGGAGCAGGTTCGCGATGTCCGCCTCGACCTGCGAGGTGTCCAGGTAGGCGACCGGCCCGTCACAGCTTGGGTTGCTGGCCACCGCGGCCACCAGCTGCGGGTCGCCGAACGTCCTGGCGTAGAACTCGGGGAACTGGTCGACCCCCCGTCGCCGCGTGACAACGGGCTCGCCGCCGAAGCCCGACAGCCGCTCGGTCACGTAGGTCGAGTAGCCGACCTTGCTGACCTCGCCGTCGTTGATGATGTCGACGCCCGCGTCGAGCTGGCGGCCGACCGTCTCCGCCACGGCCGCGCGGACCGCCCCCGGGTCATGACGTTCCAGCCCATCAGGCCGGGGCAGGCTGCCGGTGTGCGTGGTCAGGATTCGCTCGGTGGAAGTCTTCATCGCGTTCGTCCCTCTCTATCCAGGGGCTTCGCCAGGATGACGAAGTTCAGATCGGGCCGCTTCGGCATGCCGAATCGCTCGTTGCCGTAGGGAAACGGCCTTGTCTCACCGGTCCGGCGGTAGCCACGGCGCTCATACCAGGCGATCAGATCCGGGCGCTGAGCCAGAACGCTCATCACCATGCTGGTCGCGTTCCATCCGTCCCGGGCCAGACGCTCGGCCTCGGTCAGGATCTGCCCGCCCCAGCCCTGACCCTGGCCGCCCGGCCGGACCGCGAACATGCCGAAGTACGCCTCGGCAGTGAAGGGGGGATGGGGCGGCGGGTGGGGCTGCTCAAGCTGGCAGCAGCCCACCAGCTGGCCGTCGGCCTCGGCCAGCAGCACGGCGCTGCTCTGCCCGGCGATCACCGCGGAAATCGCTTCGGCGTCCGTGCGCTGCCCGTCGAGCAGGTCTGCCTCGGTTGTCCAGCCCGCCCGGCTGGACTCCCCGCGGTAGGCGGACTCGACCAGAGCGAGGATGGCCGGAACGTCGTTCGCATGCGCGAACCGGAATGCCAGCGCCCTGTCCCCGTTGCCGCCGGGGATGCGGAGGC
>Ga0208725_1000107_pt1 | contig 18015 bp, 14 predicted proteins | sample MicForSoSWNH13_O_FD_188004 | JGI IMG/M metagenome (GOLD analysis project Ga0208725, IMG submission 188004) | Forest soil microbial communities from Harvard Forest Long Term Ecological Research site in Petersham, Massachusetts, USA - MetaG HF011... | ecosystem: Environmental > Terrestrial > Soil... | reverse complement strand
CGGCCGGCGGCGACCTCGGGATGGTGCAGCGCCAGATCGGCGACTACGGCCGGGTGACGAACATGCTCGCCGAGATGAGCGAGCTCGTCTACAACATGATCAACTGTCCGCAGCCGATCGTGTCGGCGATCAACGGCGTCGCGGTCGGGGCCGGCCTGGTCGTGGCGCTGCTCGCGGACATCAGCATCTGCGCCGAGGACGCGCGGCTCGGCGACGGGCACGTGCGGCTCGGCGTCGCAGCAGGCGATCACGCCGCGATCATCTGGCCGCTGCTGTGCGGCATGGCCAGGGCGCGGTACTACCTGCTCACCGGCGAGATGGTCATCGGCACGGAGGCCGAGCGGATCGGGCTGGTCAGCAAGGCCCTGCCGCGCGAGCAGGTGCTCGAGGAGTCGCTGCGCATCGCGCAGGGGCTGGCCACCGGGCCGCAGCTCGCGATCCAGCTGACCAAGCGGGCCCTGAACGGCTGGCTCAAGACCGCGGGTCCGATCTTCGATCAGTCCGCGGCCTACGAGATGCTCACGTTCATGGGTGAGGACGTCAAGGAGGGCGCGGCGGCCCTGATCGGGAAGCGGCCGCCGGTCTTCGGCTGACGCGGCGCCGGTCAGTCCTTTTCGTGGCGTTCCAGGAAGTTAAAGACGTCGGCTTCGTCGACGCCAGGAAAACTCCCCGTGGGCAGCGCGGACAGGATGTGCGAATGCGCCCGGGCCGAGGGCCAGGCCCGGCCCTCCCAGCGGGCGGCCAGCGCGGCGGGCGGGCGCTGGCAGCACTCCCCGTCCGGGCAGGCCGAGGTGCGCCGGATCGTCGTCTCCCGGCCGCGGAACCAGCGAGAGTGCTCGAACGGGACGCCCAGGGTGATGGCAAAGCCACGCTCGCGACTCTGGTCCACGAACGCCGCGCACCAGTACGTCCCGGACTGGGTGTCCGAGTACTGGTAGTACGGGCTGAACCGGTCGTCGGCGGTGAACACCTGCCGGCCCGACCACTGGAGGCACATCCGCTGGCCCTCGATCGCGCCGGTGGCGTCGGCCGGGAACACCACGCCGTCGTTCTGGTACGCCTTGTAGATGATCCCGCCCTCGTCGTTCTTGACGAAGTGGCACGGCAGGCCGAGGTGATGGGTGGCCAGGTTGGTGAACCGGTGCGCGGCCATCTCGTACGACACCGAGAACACGTCCCTCAGGTCCTCAACGGACAGGCTCTTGGCATCCGCGGCCTCGCGCAGGAACGCGGCGGCCTGCCGCTCCGGAACCAGCACCGCGGCGGCGAAGTAGTTGGCCTCCACCCGCTGCCGCAGAAAGTCGGCGAAATCCTCGGGCACGCTGTGGCCGAGCACGAAGTGACCGAGCGTCTGCAGCAGGATCGTCCGTGGCGTGTGCATGCCGATGGACTCCTGCTTGAGGTAGATCCGCCGGTCGCGCAGGTCGGTCACGGACCGCGCGGAGCGGGGCAGGTCACGCACGTACCGGACGGTGAACCCATGGTGGCTCACCACAGACAGCAGCATCCCCTGGGACAGGGCCCCGCCCGTGTACCCGGCGGTGGCCAGCGCGGCGGAGGCCTCCTGCTCGATCTCGGCGAAGTAGTTGCCGCGCTCCCGCATCATCGCCCGCAGGCCGGCATTGGCCTCCCTGGCTTCCTCGGGCGTCGCCGTCGGCTTGGCCCGCTGCTTGCGCAGTTCGCCGTACAGGGCCAGCAGGTGCTCGATCACGTCGCTCGGCACCCGCGCGCCGACGCGGAGGTGCGGCAGGCCGAGATCGCGGTACACCGGGTCCTGCTGCGCCTCCTCGAGGGCGATCTCCAGCTGGGCCCGGCGACTGGGCGGCTGGTGCCGCAGCAGTTCCGCTGTCGGCACCGACAGCGCGGCCGCCAGGGCCTCGATCAGCGACAGCTTGGGTTCGCGGCGGCCGTTCTCGATCAGCGACAGCACCGAGGGGGCACGGCCGACCCGCTCGCCAAGCTCGGCCAGTGTCAGCCCCCGGGCGCGCCGGGCATGCCGGAGCCGCTGGCCGAACACTCCGAGATCTAGACCCTTTTCAGCGAAGGATTGAGAATCTTCTGCTGTGAAGACTGGCATATCTTCATTCTAAGCGAAATTCTTGCGATATTCAGGACCTTGGACTCTAGTTTCCCTCTTTTGCCTGCCGCAGGCTGGCCAGTATCGACCCCGGCCGCTGCGGGAACCCGGGGACCGACCATGGAGGTAGCAGTGAACGATCGGGCAGCGACATTGCGGCAGGAGTGGGCGACGGACCCGCGGTGGGCGGGCGTGGAGCGCACCTACTCGGCGGACGACGTGGTGCGGCTGCGCGGATCGGTGCAGGAAGAGCACACCCTGGCCCGGCTTGGCGCGGAGCGCCTCTGGGCGCTGCTGCAGGAGGACGGTTACGTCGCCACGCTCGGCGCGCTGACCGGAAATCAGGCGGTGCAGCAGGTCAAGGCCGGGCTGCGGGCCATCTACCTGTCCGGCTGGCAGGTGGCGGCCGACGCCAACCTGGCCGGCCAGACTTACCCGGACCAGAGCCTCTACCCGGTCAACTCGGTACCGCAGGTCGTCCGCAGGATCAACAACGCGCTGCTGCGCGCCGATCAGATCTCCTGGGCCGAGGCCGGTGCCGGCGACGGCCAGGGCAGCGGGCCCGCGCCGTACTGGCTGGCGCCGATCGTCGCCGACGCCGAGGCCGGGTTCGGCGGCGTGCTGAACGCCTTCGAGCTGATGAAGGCCATGATCGCGGCCGGGGCCGCCGGGGTGCACTGGGAGGACCAGCTTGCCTCGGAGAAGAAGTGCGGGCACCTGGGCGGCAAGGTGCTGATCCCGACCTCCCAGCACATCCGCACGCTGAACGCGGCCAGGCTGGCCGCCGACGTCTGCGGCGTCCCGACGCTGGTCGTGGCCCGCACCGACGCCCAGTCCGCCACGCTGATTACCAGCGACGTGGACGAGCGGGACCGGCCCTTCGTGACCGGCGAGCGGACCGCTGAGGGCTTCTACCGGGTCAGCGGCGGGATGGAGGCCTGCATCGCCCGCGGCCTGGCCTACGCGCCATACGCCGACCTGCTCTGGATGGAGACGTCCACCCCCGACCTGGCCGTGGCCAGGGAATTTGCCGAGGCGATCCGCAGCGTCTACCCGGACCAGATGCTCGCCTACAACTGCTCGCCGTCGTTCAACTGGCGGGCGCACCTGGACGAGGGCACGATCGAGAAGTTCCAGCGCGAACTCGGCGACTTGGGGTACAAGTTCCAGTTCATCACGCTGGCCGGCTTCCACGCGCTGAACCACTCGATGTTCAGCCTGGCCCGCGGCTACGCAGACGAGGGCATGCCCGCCTACGTCCGGCTGCAGGACGCCGAGTTCGCGGCCGAGGCCGACGGCTACACGGCGACCCGGCACCAGCGTGAGGTCGGCACCGGCTACTTCGACCTGGTCGCGTCGGCCATCACCCCGCAGTCTGCGACCACGGCACTGGCCGGCTCGACCGAGGCCGCGCAGTTCGCGGGCGCAGCCCACTAACGCATCAGGCCGACCCCGGTTGGCTCGTCGGTGTAGTCGTCGTCACCGGCGTACCGGCGCCGCCACCGGGACGGCACGAATAGCGGGACGATCATCGCGGCACCGGCCAGGGCCAGCACGCCGCTGGTCAGCATCGCGCCGAAGCCCACCGCGAACGAGTGCGCGTGCAGCGGGACCAGCTGGATGGCGCGCCGCTGACTGACCGCGAGCAGCGCGGTCCAGCCCAGCAGCAGCAGCCCCGGCAGCCCGGAAGCCAGCGGCGAGACGGCCGGGACGGCCAGCATGATGCCGATCAGCAGGCCGACACCGACCAGGGCAGCGAGCGCTATCACGCCGTGCGGGGTGGTCAGGCTCGCCCCGGTGGCGCGCAGCAAGGTGAGCTTCTCCACTGCCCAGCCGGCCCCGACGAACACCGCCGCGAAAATGATCAGCGCAAGAAAAACTCCGAGCACGTGCCGCATGTCGCCGCTCCCTTCGGTCGAACCCCCGAAGATCCTGGCTCCCTGGCACCCACGTCGTCCCGCTAGGCCCGCCGTCCCCCCCGTCCCCGCGAGGCGGCTGCCAGCCGCGAGCCGGCCCTGGCCAGCAGCACCCGCAGCTGGTTGGCCGGCTCAAGCACGGAATACGTCCCGTAGGCGTTCCGCTCCACCAGACCGAATTTTACCCCGCGCGCACCGCGTGGCCGGTGGTAGGCCGCCGGCCGGTAGCGGACGAAGTCGTCGTGCATGCGGCGGAAATACTGCCTGCGGGCGGTGCGGGGCACCAGCGGCAGAACGGTGGTGTAGTGCCAGATCGCGCGCTCGAACAGCGCCGCCTGCACCTGAGGGGCTGGCGGCGGATCGGTCGCTGCAGCCAGGGCAAACACCCGCTCGTACGCGGCGAGGATCCGCAGCTGCCCGCTGCTCCTGGCGGCCATGAACGCTCCGGGCCTGGCCTGCCGGTACCGGTAGCAGACCCGGGCCAGCGCGCTGATCCGCTTCGCGCCGAGCAGCATCGCGCAGGTCAGGGGAACATCTTCGTGGATCCCCTCGGGGAACGCGATGCCAAGGCCGGCCAGGAACGCGCGGCGGACCACCTTGCTCCATGAGGTCATCGTGAGCTGGATCAGCTGTGGCTGCTCGGCCAGGGTGAATGCCCCGGCGGGAGCGGCCCGGAGCAGCGCCGCACCCGGGCTCGGCGCGGTGCCCCCGCCCGGGTACAGGTACTCGTAGTCGATCAGCAGGACGTCGGGCCGGTCCTGCCCGAGCCTGGCGGCGACGGCCGCCAGCGCGCCGCCGGCCAGCAGGTCGTCGGCGTCGACGAACCAGACGTATTCGCCGGATGCCTCCGCCAGGCCCACGTTGCGCGCGTTGCCCGGCCCGGCATTGTCGGCCAGGTGCAGCACCCGCAGTCGCGGATCCTCCTTACTGCGGGCGTCGAGGAGCCGGCCGGAGCCGTCCGGCGAGGCGTCGTCGACGGCGATGACCTCGAGGCCGTCCGGCGCCTGGCCCAGGATCGAGTCGAGGCAGGCACCCAGGTACTCCTCGACCTCATACACCGGGATGATGACGCTGATCGTCGGGTGTGCTGGCATGCGGTCCGGCAGCTCAGGGCAGCGGGTTAGGCTGCCTGGGCTGGCCGAGCGTCGCTGGCTCCGCTGGCTCCTCCGGGATCTGCGCGCTGACCCGGCTCATCTTCGATGGCCACCAGTTCCACCGGCCGAGCAGCACCACCGTGGAGGGCACCAGCAGCGTGCGGACCAGGAAGGTGTCCATCAGGATGCCAAGTGCCAGGCCGAATCCGATGTCGCGGATCTGGGCGCCGCCGGATCCGCTGCCCGCGACGATGGTGAAGACCAGGAACGTGCCGGCCAGCACCAGGCCAGCCGACGTCACCGTGGTGCCGGTCCGGCTCAGCGCGCGCCGGACCGCCTCCCGGAGCGGATACTCGCGCACCTCCTCCCGGATCCGCGTCATCACCAGAATGTTGTAGTCCTCGCCCAGGGCCAGCAGGAAGATGAACATCAGGAAGGGCATGAAGAACACCAGCCCCCCGCTGTGGCCGAGCTTGATGAAGACCAGCACCGAGAGGCCGAGGGCGGCGAGGTAGGACACGCCGACCGACGCGATCAGGTAGAGCGGCGCCACCAGGCTGCGCAGCACCAGGGCGAGGATCACGCCGATGGCCAGGATCGCGATCGGGATGATGCGCTTCAGGTCGCTGTTCGAGATGTTGCTGATGTCGTACAGCGCCGGCGCCTCTCCGCCGACCGCAGAGTCCGAAGCGCCGATCGACTTGGCGACCGCCGCCGTCTCGGCACGGACCGCCGGGACCGCGTTCATCGCCGACGTGGTCCCCGGGTCACCGGCCTTGAGGCTGGTGGAGAACTGCACGGTCCGGCCGTCCGGGGCGACGTAGTTCGAGGTCGCCCGATAGATCTGGTAGCCGATGGCGGGCACGCCGCTGTGCGGCGGGGCAACCGCGGGCAGCGCGCCGGCCGGGCCGAGCGCGGCATGCAGCTCGGCGTACTGCTGCCCCGTCAGCAGCGGTCCGACCGGATTCAGCGGCCCGGTGACCTTGGTGAACAGCCCACTGGCCTGGAGCTCGCTGGTCGCCTTGGCCACCGGCGCCGGGTCCTGCCACACCGGCGTGCTGAACGTGAAGATGATGCTGGTCGGGTTCGCCGCCGACTGCGGGAAGTACTTGTTCAGCAGCGTCTGGCCCGCGGCCGAGTCGCTGCCAGCAGGCGGCGCGGTGTTGCCGCCGAAGCCGGCGGCCGTGTAGCCGAAGACCGCGACCCCCAGCGCGCCGAAGAAGACGACCCCTGCGAGCAGGGTCGGCACGGGGTAGCGCACGATCCGCCCGGCCACCCGGCCCCATACGCCGGGCTTGCCGCTGCCCTGGATGTTCCACGGCAGCAGCTTGGGCTTGCCGAAGGCCCGCTTGAAGACAGCGCGCTTCATGGCAAGCAGCGACAGCCGGATGGACAGCAGCGCGGGCAGCAGGGTCAGCGCCGCAAACAGCATGACGGCGATGGCGATCGCGAACGGGGCGGCGAGGCCGGAATAGAACGAGAAGCTGGCCAGCAGCAGGGTGAGCACCGCGGCGATCACCGTGGCGGCGGAAAAGGCGATCGACTCGCCGACCTTGGTCACGGACCGGATGATCGCCTCCCTGGCAGGCGGCCTGGTGTGGATCAGGTCGCCGGCCAGGCTGCCCGCCAGTCCGCGGGAGTCCGGGTAATAGGCCCCCTGCTCGCCGTGCTGCACCGCTCGCAGTTCCTCGCGGACCCGGAAGACCAGGAACAGCCCGTAGTCGGTGCCGGCTCCGAGCACCAGCACGATCATCAGGAACGAGGCGAGCGAGGACACCTGCAGCCCGTGCTTCGCGGCCTCGGCCACCAGCGGGCCGGCGATCGTGAACGAGATGAGCGCGGGAGCCAGGGTGGTCAGGGCCAGCGTCAGTGACCGGAAGATCAGGACCAGCAGGACGATGATGAGCAGCAGTGAAAGCTCTTCTATCTTGCCCCCGGTGTTGCCGGATGCCTTCTGCTGGTCCACCTGTGCGGCGATGTCCCCGGCCAGGTGCACCTGCAGTCCGGCCGGCAGCCCGGCAGCCGCGATCTTGGCGCGCAGCGCGTCCACCAGGTTGGACGCGGCGTTCGGGTTACCGCCGTTGAGCTGAGAGGCCAGCACGACGAGCTGCTCCGCGTGGCCATTGGGCGAGACCCCGGCGTCCAGGACCTTGGCGACGCCGGAAACCGACTTCAGGTCGCCCTGGAGCGCGGACAGCGCCGTCACGTCGGCCGGGGTTAGCCGCGACGCGGTGCGGGCCGCGACCACCGGGACCGGCTGCAGCCCAGCCGTGCCGAACGGGGCGGCCAGCACCGCAGCATGCTCGCTGGGCGCGCTGGCCGGCAGGAACTTGGCGTTGTTGCTCTGGGTCACGCTGGACAGCGATGGCAGCTGGGTGGCTGCGGCAATCGCCCCGAGGATCCATACCAGGACGACGAGCCACCGGAATGTCACTGCGAAGCGCCCAATGGCGCCGAACACCGCGTCGATACGCATAGCCAAAGAGCCTACGTGAGTCCGGTTACGCGCGGTGACGACACCCCGGACGGCGGGTAAACCAGGTCAGCTGTCGGCCGGGCCGATTCCGGCGGATGGCTCGTCGGCCAGCGCGTCGACGGCTCCGCTGAGTTCGCGGAGTCCGGGCAGTGCCGCGGCCAGTGCGCCGCGGCTGGCGGGGCCCAGGCTGGTGATCGCTGCCTGCAGGATGCGCTCGTTGACCTCCTGCCAGCGGCCCACCACCGCCGTCCCCTCGGCTGTCAGCTTCAGCGACGCGGTCCGGCGGTCCAGCTGCCCGCCGGTCCTGCTGACCAGGCCAGCCCGCCGCAGGCCGTACACCAGCGTGGCGACCGAGCTCGGCGCCAGCCGGAGCATGCGCGCAAGCTGGCCCGGCCTGGTGCCGGGGTTGTCGGCGAGGCAGGACAGCAGCTCAAGCTGCGCGACCGATAGCCCGCCCGGCAGCGTCCCGTCCCGGCCGGCCGCGCGCGCCGCGCGGCGCATCGCGCGGCGCAGCCGCGAGACCACGTCGGCGATCTCGAGCCCCAGCGGATCCGGGTGGGCCTCGGCGGGCACCGCGACCACGGCGGGCTCAGCCGAGGGCACCGGACGGGCCCATCTCGTGAGCCTGGCCGGCGGCGCTGCCCAGCGGCCGGACGGTCGCGGCGTTGCTGGCTGGCACGAAGATGCCCAGGCCAAGCCCGGCCATTGCCAGCATTGGCCCGATCCAGCCCGGCGACATTGGCATGAAGACGAGCATAACAAGAGTAAAGGCGCAGGTGAGTGCGCCAGCAGCGCCCCGGCCGGCCTGCGGGCGGCGATTATCGGCGTTCCCGCACCGCGCCGGGCCGCTCTCAATACGCTGCGGAGCGGGTGCCTGCCTCGGGCGACCAAGGATCAGGACGCGAATAAGACATGCTCATGCGGGACATGCCGGGCGAGGTGCTGGCCAGGACGGGGCCGTAACCGTCAGACTCGTGGCGGGGGAAGTCCGAGCTACGCCTCCGCGCGGCCGGGCAGCGCGGAAGGGACGCCGATGCACGAGTTGCGCCTCGTCGCAGTCAGCGAGGACGGCAGTTACGCCGTCCTCGATGTGCCGGGGCGGGGCGGGCGTTTCATGTTGCCCATCGATGACCGCTTGCGTGCCGTGGCTCGCGGCCAGTTCTCCCGGCTCGCTCAGTACGAAATCGAGGTGGAGAGTCCCTTGCGACCCAAGGAGATCCAGGACCGGATCCGCGCCGGAGAGACAGCCGACGAGATCGCTGACGCGGCCGGACTCCCGATCGAGCGGATACGCCGCTTCGAGGGGCCCGTTCTCGCCGAGCGCGAGTACCGGGCCCAGGAGGCACAGCGGGCCACGGTCCGCAGCCCCGGGGACTCGGGGCCGGGGCCACGGCTCGGCGACATCGTGGCCGAGCGGCTCGCCGAACTGGGCGCGGCGGCCGACGAGGCCCGGTGGGATTCAAAGAAGCGGCCCGACGGGAACTGGCAGGTGCAGATCGCGTTCACCGAGGGCGGCGGGACGCAGGTTGCCGAGTGGGTCTTCGATCCGCGGCGCCGGCATATCGCTCCCGACGACGACCAGGCCGCCCGGCTTTGCCTGCCCGTCGGCGATCTCCCGGCCACCCCCGTTGCCGCGCACGGCCCCGCGACCGCGACGGTGACGTCGATCGGCTCGCGGCTTGGCGGGGTCGCGGCGCATCATCCCGAGCAGCGCGCACCCGCCGTCCCGCCGATCCCGGCGGCCGTCCCCGGGCCATCAGCCGAGCCTGGTTTGCCGGCCGTGACGGGCCAGGGATCCAGGGAAGCAGACGCCGAGCGCCGGCCGGCCGAGCACGACGCGGCGGCCACGGCCGACGAGCGCGCTAATCCGGCACGGGAGCGCTCCGAACGGGAGCGCCCGGCGCGCAAGGCTGCGGGCGGCCGGTCCCGCCGCGCGTCGGTCCCCTCCTGGGACGAGATCATGTTCGGAAACACGCGCCAGCCCGACTGACCGGTGCGGGCTCAGCGGCCGTCCCACCCGCCGGCAGCTCCGGTTGGCGTCCGAAAGCGTTTTGTCGATAAATAGACTTGCGGTGTCGACAATGGCGCAGGCATGCAGGTCATGGGTTGCGCCGGTCTCGAGCTGTTTCCGCCGGGATGTAACGGGCAGCCACGGCCGCCGGGCCGGCCATTCTGCTGCGTGCGGGCCCGCGCTAGCTGGGGCAGCGTAGGATCGCCGACCGAGGCGAACTGGGCGACGGACAGGGTGAGCGCGCTTGAGCCGGTGTGATCGGGTGCTTGGCCGCGGGGGCCTGCGGGCCGCGGCCGCGGCGGCAGCCGCCACCATGCTCAGCGGATGCGGCCTGCTCGGCGGCCCTTCGACGCTGCAGCAGGACGATCCCCAGGTGATGACCGTCACCAGCCCCGAGTTCGGCCAGGGCGTGCCAGTCCCGCATCAGTACACCTGCTATGGCCCGGGCGAGAGCCCGCCGCTCGACTGGTCCGGGGCGCCGACCGGTACCAAGGCATTGGCCCTGGTCATGGACGACGCCGGGGCGCCCATCACCCCCTACATTTACTGGATCGTGTTCAACATCAGCCCGGCGACGCCGGACATCCAGGCAGGCCGGCTCCCGCCCGGCGCATTGGTGGCGGACAACAGCAAGGGCGCCGTAGGCTATAGCCCGCCCTGCCCGGCGCGCAGCCACCAGTACCGGTTCACTATCTACGCGCTGAACGCGCCGCTGCAGTTGAAGGGAGGAGCCAGTCTCACGGCCGCGTGGGCCGCCATTGCGGAGCACGCGCTCGCTCGGGGCAGGTTGACGGTTACTGTCAATCCGTAACCGTACAGGCACTGTGTGTGGACACGCCCGGGTAAACTTCTCGAAACGCATGACACGGGCTATAGCGCTCCGACAGAATCACAGTCCAAGTGACAGTCACGAATAGTTTGTAGATCCCTGCAGATTCCTGGGTGCTAGCGAAAAGGGGAAAGACCCGCGTTGATGGCTGCGTGCGTCTCGCTTGCGCCCCTCTACGAGGCCATGCCAAGTGGATGGTGCGATGACTAAGCTCGTTCTCGTCCTGGCAGTCGTTGTCGTGGTAATCCTCGTCGTTGTCATTGTTGCAGTGCGGAACATGAGAACCGAGGATCCCGATGAGTTCGCCGATCGGGGCGATGGTCGGGGCAGAGCCGGCGGCAATCGGGACGATCGGGATCTGGACTCTCGCCGCCGGGAGTCTGCAGGCCGTCAGCCAGCCCGCGCTGGGCGCGGTGCACGGCCCGCCGGAGGCCCGGCATCGGGGCACTCAGCGGCCGGGCGCCAGGGGAACGGGACGCGCCCGGCCGGCGCCAGCCGTGGCTACGACGCAGACGAGGGCTTCGACCAGCCCTACGACGATCGCCGCAGCGCTCCGGTCGCGTCCGGGCCGCAGAAACGCCGCCGTCCCGAAGGCGGCATGGAGCACCGGCCGGAAAGCCCGGCGCCCGCCCGCACCCGCCGGCGTTCCGGTGACAGCTCGGAGTGGGACAGCAGCGAGTGGGAGCAGCTCTCCGACGTCGACTACTGGACCGAGCTGGCCTCGTCGAAGCCGATGACCGCAGGGGCGCAGCCCGCCAAGCGGGGCGGCGCTGCGGCAGGGCCGGACCAGGACCTGGAGCCCGAGACGCTGGCAGTCCGCACCCCGGCGCCTGGCGGAGTTCCGCGGCGGGATCCCGTTACCGGCCTTCCGGTGCGAGGGCCTCAGCCCGCTGACGCCGAGCTGACGGCCGCGGCTGGCAGGACCGACTTCGTCCCCGCGCCCGTTCCCGTGGCCGGGACCCAGGAGCGCCAGCGGCCCCCGGCCGCCTCGAACGGCGACCGCGGCAGCAGGCACCACCGCCGGCCGCCGGCCGGCCAGAACGGCGACCGGGGCCAGACCAGCCGCCAGCTGCCTCCCGCCGCACCGGCCAGCGGTCCCGGCCAGCGTTTCCTCGACGCCCCGGGCCGGGACTCCGGCAGTTACCTGGATGTCGGCCCGGCGAGCATGCCAATGCCGGCGATCCGCGACGTCCCGCTTGCCCCGCCCGCGCCGCCCGCCCGGCAGGGGTGGCCCAGGGACATCCCGGCGGCCCCGCCGGCCGCAGCCGTCCCGCCTGCGGCGCAGGCTCCGCCCGCCCGCAGGACACCGCTCCCCGGTGCCCTCGACGATGATCCTCTGACGAGCCCGTCCTTCCCGAAGGTCCCCGCCTCGGACAGCAGGTCGTACCGCAACGGAAGGGTTGACACGCCGCCGGGCGGTTCCCGTGCGCCGGCGCCCTACCCCGCTGCCACGCCGCAGCTCCCAAGCTACGACCCACCCACCGCGCAGTACCCGGGGGCGCAGTACTCAGCGGCGCAGTACCCCACGGCGCAGTACCCCACGGCGCAGTACGCGGAGGCGCAGTACGCGCAGGCGCAGTACCCGGAGGCCCAGTACCCGGAGGCCCAGTACCCCACGGCCCAGTACCCCACGGTGCAGCCCTCGGTCCCGCGGCGTTCCGGGCAGCACTCTGCCCCCCAGGCCCCCCAGCGCTCCGCTCCCGAGGCGCCTGCCCCGCAACGGCGGGCGCCCGGGCGCCCCGCCGCCCAGCATTCGGCGCCGCAATACCCCGGGGACGCCAGCCGCGGCGACCCGAGCGGCTACCGGCCCGACCCCCTGCCCAGCCGGAATCCCTACCCTGCGCCGGTTGCCAACGGATCGCCCGGTCCCGCCACCACGCCGCCTGGTCCCGCGCCAGCCGCCCCGGCAGCGGCGGGCAACCCGTACGGCAGCTACGTGACGCCCGACAGCGGGCAGGCGCCGGCTTCCGGTTACAACAGCTACCCGGCCACGCCCGGCAATGGCCACGGGCAGCCGTACCAGCCGCCCGCTGTGCCCGGCGGCACGGGACAGAACGGGAATGGCTACTGGCAGCCGGCGCCGGGTTCCGGCAGCCTGCCGGCGCCGGGCGGTGGTTCCAGCTACCCGGAGGCCGCGGCGCAGGCCAGCGAGCCGCGGCACGCGGACGTGCAGGGACCCGGCTACCGGAACGGCTATGGACGGCACGGCCAGGCGGATTACCCGCCGAACGGCTATCCGGCCGACCCGGCCAACCCGGCGGGATATGCACCTGTAGACCCGTACGGGAGCGATGGATACGGCGGTTACCCAGAGTACGGAGCGGCCGAACGCTGACTTTCCGCCCGGCGGGCGGGCTTGACAAGGTGGGCCTGCCCGCAACGACAATGTGCCGACCCCGCAAGGCAGGTGAGATGCAGGACGGCACGCATGACCATGTACGCAGTTACCACTTGCACCGGCTCGCGACAGCGCTCGATACCGTTGGCTTCCATGCCACGGTGAAAACCAGCTACCCGGCAGCCCTGCACGTGGCCGTCCCCGGTGCCTCAATGCTCGCCGAGAGCATCGACTGCACCCCGGGTACCGATGACCACGGGCGCCTGTGCTGGTACTACCGCTGGTCGTGGGGCGAGGTGCTGCACGACGCCGAGGATCCGCCGGGCGCAGCGGCGAAAATCGCAGAGGTGCTGGCCGCGCGCTGACCGCGCATGGAAGCGCCCCGGGAGCCCAGCATGGCCCCCCGGGGCGCTACGCGGCGTGCCCTAGCGGATGAGCCCCGCCAGCAGACCGCCGTACTGATCCTCGTTGGAGCTGCGCTGCGGCGAAGCGACTCTGAGGTTCGGCGCGGACTGCCGTGGCCGTACGGCAGTCGCCTTCGACCGGGTGGCCTTGGCAGTCGGCTTGGGCTTGGTGGTGGTGGCATGCGCCCTCACCGTTGCCGTCGAGCGCTTGGCCGTGGTCTTGGACTTGGCGGCGGCGGTCTTCGGCCGCGTCGCGGTCGCCGGCTTGGCCACTCGCGTGGACCCGGCCGTCCTGGCGGACCTCGCCGCAGGTGACTTGGCAGTCGTGCTCGTGGGCTTGGCCGTCCGCCTGGCCTTCGCAGCGGTGGTCCTGGCCCTGGCGGTGCCAGCCGGCCTCGCCGAGGAGCGTGACCTGGTCGCCGTGGACTTCGTGGCTGCCGCAGGCATCGCCTTGGCAGTCGACATCGTCTTGGCGGCCGCGGTCAGCGACTTCGCGGCAGTGGTCATGGCCTTCGTCGCGGTGTTCATCGCCTGCATGGCGGTGGACATCGTCTTAGCGGAGGTCGTGGCCTTGGTGGCCGCGACCGTCATCTTGGTGGCAGCCGACGTGACCTTGGTGGCCGCGGACGACACTGTCCGGGCCGCAACCGCGGTCGACGGTGCGGTCTTGCTGGCCGCCGTGCGCTTGGCTCTGGTCACGGTGGTCCTGGTGGTGGCCCTCTTCTTCGGACGGCTCGCGGTGCGCTTGGGAGCGCTGCCCCTCGTCGACCGGGTCCGGGCACTCGCTGAGGTGCGGCGAGCGGCCGTACGGGCCGTTGTTCGTGCAGGCACTGATCTTCCCCCCGTCTAGATCAATTACGGGAGTCCTATTCCACGCCCACCGACGATTTACACACCGCGAGCCGTTCTACCTGGAGAACAATGGCCCCAAGCCGATAAAAATAGCCGCTAATTCCCCACTCAGGAGTGCGCCTCCGCACCCAGATTATCGCAGCTCATCGCCGGTCATCTCGGTCGCGAACCGCCTTGCGCGATATCCCCGAGTCAGCGCGCGCCGCCGCGACGATAGCAAAAGGAGTTCATCCGGCGCGTGATTCAGGCGAGCTCGCGGCGCACGGGCAACTTGTAACGACCCAGCGCATGCGTGGCCGGGGCGGGGCGGACAACGCCAGACCGACAGGTCCCCCCTGACCCCTGCGCGCCGAGAGTGGCTCGTCGCGCAGACTCCTCTGGTCGACCGCAGGTGCGGGCGGTCGCCCCCCAGCGCATTGCCCGCCCCGACCCGGTTAGAGAAAGCCAACCGCGCCGGGGCGCCCGTCGCCATCCCCGAACTCCGGGATGCGTGCCCGGCAACGGCAGACCTAGAATGCCCGCTACCGCACGCGACTTGATGCGATGGCGCCGTCCGACGGCGCGGACCACACTGGCGTGACACGACACCCCGCGGGCAGGACGGTGATGGCGCTCGATTCGACTCCGGCGACCGCGCACGTCACCACCCCGGCAGGACGCGTGATCGCTATTCCCGATGGCGGCCAGGTGGTCTTCGGCCGGGGCCCGGACGCGGACCTGGTGATCCCGGCCGGACGCGGGCTGTCCCGCCGGGCGGGCGCGATCAGCGCGGCAGCGGGCGGTGCCTGGGTGGCCAACCTCAGCTACACCCATGCGCTGTACGCCGAGGGTCACGGGTACCGGATCCGGCTGCCGCACCTGGACGAGCCCGGTGAGCCGTCGGCAGGGTGGTTCGTGCGGAAGGGAACGGCGCTGATCGGCTCGCGTGCGATGCTGGAAGAAGGGCAGCCGCTGCGCCTCGTGGTCGCGGTCAAGGCGGCCGCCGCGAGCGAAGACGGTGATGGCGCCCCGGCCCGGGCGGACGGCGATTCGACCCTGCTCCCGCTCTACCTGGACCCGAATACCAAGCTCTTCCTCGTCGCCCTGATGTGGTGCCGTCCCTGGCTGATCGACCCGGCCCGCAGCATGCCGCTGCCCCGGACGCCGGAAATTGCCCGCGCTGCGCTCGAGGTCACCGACGCCCACCACGAGATCGAGTGCTTCGACAGCGACCCGGCGTTCCGCGACCGGCTGTCCGCGCGGGTCGGAGAGCACATCAAGGTGCTGCGGCGCAAGATCGTCGAGCGCGGCCTGGTGCGCCCGGGCATCCGGCTGTCCGACGAGGTCGCGGTGGGCGCGCTGATCGACACCGGGATCATTGCCGCCGCCGACCTCGCCCGCCTCAGCGACCCGGCGTGGTGTTCCCGGCAGGAAGACCTGTGGTGGACCCAGGTGATCTGACCGGACGGAGCTAGCCGGCCGGCGGCCCCTGTCCACCTGGCGGCGGGGATCCGGGCGGGCCGGACCCACCGGGCCCGCCAGATCCCCCGGGCGGAGCTGGGTGCACCGTGAAGCTCGCCGTGGCCCGGGCGCCGTTGGGCGTGGTGACCAGGACGTGGTAAGTCCCGACCGGCAGCCCGTCGCGGAAGAACTCGTGGTCCTGGTTGATCGCGTAGCTGAACGTTCCGGCCTCGTCCACGACCGGGTGCACCCGAGAGGCACGCCCCGACAGCCTCACCGTCACGGCCTGGCCGGGCGTCCAGCCCTCGCCGTGCAGCACGAACACCGTGTGACTGTCGCCGAACGTCTGGTAAAACGCGATCTGCGGCCGGCCGGCCTGCCGTGCCGACAGCGACGCCTGCGACGCCGGAACCAGGATGGTAGTGGCCGGCGGCGGTGGCGGCAGCGGCGGGCTGCCCGCGACCGTGACCCCGATCGCCGTGCCGGCGCCGAGCAGCACGATGGCCGCGGCGGTGGACCAGATCGCCAGGTGGACCCGCCGTCTGCGGTACGGGCCGGACCCGCCTCCCTGCGCCGCCGCATCCCCCAGCGCGGCCCGGGCGCCTGCACGCACCACGCCAGCGGGCTGGCGTCGCGTAACGGCCCGTCCAGACAGCAGCCGGGGCTTGCGGGACGGCACCTCCTCCCGGTGCGCTGCGCCGAGCGCCGGCTGTGAGCCGAACGTCGCATCGTCGCTGGAGCCTGGACCGGAGCCCGGGTCCGCGCCCGGGCTGGCGTCCCCGCTCCCCCGGGCCGGCGGCCTGGGATCGCGGCGGTACTCCGCGATCAGCGCCAGCGCCGGGCCCGGCAGAACCGACGACCCGAGCCCCTGCCCAGCGTCCTCAAGGCTGATGTCCGGCGCCAGGTGGGCGAGGACGGCCGCCGAGGTCGGGCGCTTGCGCGGGTCCCGCTCGAGACACGGCCGGACGACGTCGGCCAGTTCGGGCGGCAGGCCGGTCAGGTCGGGCGGCTCGGTCGCCAGCCGCACCAGCAGGTCCATGACGGTCTCGCCCTGGTACGGTGCGTGACCGGTCGCGGCGAACAGCAGGGTCGCGCCCAGCGAGAACACGTCGCTGGCGACGGTTGCCTGGCGGGTGTCCCTGGCCTGCTCGGGCGCCATGTACGCGGGCGTGCCCACCGCGCCGCGGGTCACCGTGAGCTGGATCCGCTCCGCGGCCCTGGCGACGCCGAAGTCGATGACCCGCGGCCCGTCCGGGGCGACCAGCACGTTGGAGGGCTTGAGGTCGCGGTGTACTAATCCTGTGCCGTGGATCGATTCCAGGGCCTCGGCGCAGCCGGCCCCGAGCCACCGGACCGCGGGCACGGGCAGCGGGCCGCAGGTCCGCACCAGCGTGCTCAGCGCCGGCGCCGGCACGTACGCGGTGGCCAGCCAGGGCACGTCGGCCTCGGGATCGGCCGCGACGACCGCGGCGGTGAAGGCGCCGCTGACCCGCCGCGCAGCGGCCACCTCCTGGCCGAAGCGGGTACGGAAGTCTGGCTCCTCGGCGAGTTCGATCTTGATCGTCTTGACGGCGACCAGCCGGCCCGCGGCCGAGACGCCGAGATAGACCTGTCCCATCGCGCCGGCACCCAGCCGGCCGATCAGGGTGTAACCACCGATCTGCTCCGGGTCCCACCGGCGCAGCGGCTCGGTGAGCGCAGGCTGTAGCAATCCAGTCCCTCCCGCTAGGGGAGGTTAGCCCCTTAGATGCCGCGTGGCCAGGTTTTTCCGCGCACGCCATCCGGTACCTGGGACGCGGCACCCGCGGCGCGGGGATGGCCTAGCCTGTTTGCGGCCCGAGACCCGCCGGACCCGAGGACACGCCGACAATGCCGACAGCAGAGATCACCCGTGCCGAGACCAGCGAGCGCGCCCGCCTGCTCCGCGTGGACTCATATGACGTCGCGCTGGACCTGACCAGGGGGGACGAGGTGTTCGGGTCGGCCAGCGTGATCCGGTTCGGCTGCCGCGAGCCGGGCGCAACCACGTATGTCGACCTGATCGCGGACAGCGTCCACGAGATCACCCTGAACGGCGCACCGGTCGAGGTGGCAGATTCGGTTGCGGCCGGGCGGATCACGCTCCCGGCCCTCGCCGCCGAGAACGTGCTGCGGGTCGTCGCCGAGTGCCGCTACTCGGGCGACGGCACAGGGCTGCACCGGGCGGTCGACCCCGCGGACGGAAAGGTCTACACGTACACGAAGTTCGAGCCCGCCTATGCCCGCCGGGTCTACGCCAACTTTGAGCAGCCGGACCTGAAGGCGTCGTTCACGTTCCACGTCACCGCCCCGGCGCACTGGGCCGTGCTGTCCAACCAGCCCGCGCCCGAGCCGGTCCCGGCCGGCGCAAATAGCGTGTGGCACTTCCCGCCCACGCCGCTGATCTCGACTTACCTCAGCGCCGTGGCCGCCGGCGAGTACCGGGTCGTGCAGGCCTCGCACACCACGCCGCGGGGCCAGATGATTCCGCTCGGCCTCGCCTGCCGGGCGTCGCTCGCCGGTCACCTGGACGCCGACGAGATCTTCGCGATCACCCGGC
>Ga0208725_1000106_pt1 | contig 18121 bp, 14 predicted proteins | sample MicForSoSWNH13_O_FD_188004 | JGI IMG/M metagenome (GOLD analysis project Ga0208725, IMG submission 188004) | Forest soil microbial communities from Harvard Forest Long Term Ecological Research site in Petersham, Massachusetts, USA - MetaG HF011... | ecosystem: Environmental > Terrestrial > Soil... | reverse complement strand
CCAGTCGATCTTCGCCGGGGTCCGTGCGCCCACCTCGCGCAGGCTGAGGTAGGACCAGATCGTGCCGCCGATGCCGATCGGCACCGAGACGATGAACACCAGGCGCCAGTCGACCGCGGCCAGCACCCCGCCCAGGATCAGGCCGATGAACTGGCCGGAGATGCCGGCCACCTGGTTGATGCCCATCGCCATGCCGCGCTGGTCGGAGGGAAACGCGTCGGTCAGGATCGCGGGGGAGTTGGCCATCAGCATCGCGCCGCCGGTGGCCTGCACGACCCGGAAGCCGATCAGCCACAGTGCACCGCCCGGGCCGGTCAGCGGGTCGAACGGGAGAAACAGCGCGCCGAGCGCGAACACCGCGAAGCCCAGGTTGTACATGCGAACCCGGCCGTAGATGTCGCCGAGGCGGCCGAGCGTGACCACCAGCACAGCCGACACGACCAGGTAGCCCATCAGCATCCAGAGCAGGTAGCTGACGTTGCCCGGGGTCAGCGGGTCCAGCTGGATCCCGCGGAAGATGGCGGGCAGCGAGATGATCACAATGGAGGCGTTGACGGTGGCCGACAGCATGCCGAGCGTGGTGTTGGATAGGGCTATCCACTTGTAGCGGTCGCTCCGCTCGGCACCCACTTCCTTGCCCACGGCGCAGTCTCCCTCTCCTCAACCGGGCCGGCCGCCTCCCCACGCACCAGGCTACGGCTGAGGGCTGAGACGAATATTTGCTTAGACCAAACTAACAGATGGCCCTGGGCAGCAGGTAGGCATGAACCTCGTCGCCGCAGCCAGAACGCGGGCGCCGCGACCGCATTCCGGGCCGCCGGAACCCCTGGACCGGCCTGCTTCGTCTTGTATCTTCTGGGGTGTGACCTCGCGACCCGCCCCGCGCGATCTGCGTGCCTCCGACGCAGACCGGGAGCGGGTAATCACGCTCCTCAACGAGGCTGCTGGCGACGGCCGGCTGACTCTCAGTGAACACTCGGAGCGTGCCGAGCGTGCCTACGCCGCCCGCACGCTTGGCGAGCTCGCTGAGCTGACCACCGACCTTGCCGGAGCGTCGGCCCAGCCGATCCGGCTGGACGGCCGCAAGCCGATAGCGGGCATCTTCGGCCGGGAACGGCGCGACGGCCGCTGGGTGGTTCCGGATCGTCTCGCGGTGACCGTCATCTTCGGCGAGGTCGTCCTTGACCTGCGCGAGGCGGTGCTGCAGAGCCAGCGCATCACCGTGCTCGCGACGGTGGTCGGCGGCACCCTGCAGCTGATCGTCCCGGAGGGGGTGGCCGTCGAGGTGACCGGCTCGGCCGCGCTGAGCAGGGACAGCCGGAACGGGACGCCGGCTCCGCTGCCGGAGACACCGGTGATCGAGGTCCGTGCGTTCTCGCTGGCCGGCCGCGTCAAGGTGGTCAGGCCGCGGAAGTCACGCTGGCGCGGACCGCTCGGCCGCCGTCGAAGCTGACCGCGCCGTAGGCCTAGCTGTAGTCCACGACGGAGTATTTCGCGACCTTCCAGAGCTGATGCTCGCTGTGGATGTTGCGCAGCGTGCCCGACCGCGCGCGCATGACCAGGGAGTGCGTGGTCGCGCCGCCGGAGCGATACCGTACGCCGGCCATCAGCTCTCCGTCGGTGATCCCGGTCGCCGCGAAGAACGCGTCGTCCGACGCGACCAGGTCGTCGGTGGTCAGCACCCGGTCCAGGTCGTGTCCGGCGTCGATGGCGCGGTCCCGCTCGGCCTCGTCACGCGGCGCGAGCTTGCCGAGGATGACCCCGCCCAGGCACTTGATCGCGCACGCGGTGATGATGCCCTCCGGCGTGCCGCCGACCCCGAGCAGCAGGTCGACGCCGGTGCCGTCGCGCGCCGCCATGATCGCGCCGGCCACGTCCCCGTCGGTGATGAGCTTGATCCGCGCTCCCGCCGCGCGCACCTCCTCGATCAGGGTCTGGTGCCGCGGCCGGTCCAGGATGATCACGGTCACATCGTGCGGCGAGCAGTGCTTGGCCCGGGCGACCGCGGCGATGTTCTCGGCGGGCGGAGCGTCGATGTCCACCACATCGGCCGCCAGCTGGCCGGTAACCAGCTTGGACATGTAGAACACCGCGGACGGGTCGTACATGGAACCGCGGGCGCTGACCGCCAGGACGGAGATCGCGTTCGGCATGCCGTTGGCGCACAGCCGGGTGCCGTCAATCGGATCCACCGCCACGTCGCAGGCGGGGCCGCTGCCGTCACCGACCTGCTCGCCGTTGTACAGCATCGGCGCATGGTCCTTCTCGCCCTCGCCGATCACGACCACGCCGTCCATCGACACCGTGTTGATGAGCATGCGCATCGCGTGCACAGCCGCGCCGTCGGCCCCGTTCTTGTCGCCACGCCCCACCCAGCGGGCCGCGGCCAACGCGGCGGCCTCGGTCACCCGGGCCAGCTCGAGCGCGAGGTTGCGGTCCGGAGCATGACTGGCCGGCGGCTCCGGCGGGTCGGCCGTGGCAGCAGCGATCTGATTCTCGGTCACAACGAGGCCCTTCCCTGGTCGCCGTGATGAAATCTTATGCATCGGCAGGCCCGCGTAGCCTGGAGGCTGACCCGTGCCGGGTCGCGAAGGAGCGCTGCGAATCCGCATGACTACAGATCAGGCACAGCCGGCCGCGAGGGCGTCCGAACGCGGAGCGGCGACCCGGACTGCCCTGCTAGCGGCCGCACGCGAGGTCTTCACCACCGAGGGCTACACCCAGGCGGGCGTCACCGACATCGTGAACAAGGCAGGCGCCAGTGTTGGCAGCCTTTATCACCATTTCTCGGGAAAAGCTGATCTATTCCTCACGTTGTTTGAAGAACTCAACAACGAGCACGCGGAGCGGACCCGGGTGGCGGTCCGCCGGGCCCGTGACGCCGGGATCAGCGACCCCAAGCAGCTCTTTCTGGTCGGCGCCCGGGAGTACCTTGCCGTGTGCGTGGAGCAGCGGGAGCTGTTCCGGCTGTTCGTGAGCGGAGACGGCCCGCCAGGGTTCGACCTCGTGCGGCAGCAGCGGATCGCCGACTGGGTGCGCATGAACACCGAGTTCTTCGTCCGCAGCGAAGAGCCCCTGGACCAGGCCGTCGCGATCGTGATGACCGGCGCGCTGGGGCTTTGCGGGGCCGAACTGTCCCTCAGCGAGGACGCCGAGCACACCAGGAAGATTGCCGACGGCGTGATCGAGGTCCTGTCGCGGCTCGAGACACCGCGGGCGTAGCGTAACGGCCGGTCGGGAGAGGTCCTGTGCCGGTCAGAATGGTGCTTCGGGGTCGTTGCTCTCGGCGCGCTGTGCCATCGCCTCGGCAAGCCGGGCGCGGGCACCCTCGAGCCACTCGCTGCAGACCGTGGCGAGGCGCTCCCCGCGCTCCCATAGCTGCAGGGACTGCTCCAGGGTCAGCCCGCCGGCCTCAAGTCGCTTGACCAGCTCCGCCAGTTCGTCGCGCGCCTGCTCGTAGGGCGGCCGCTGAGCCTCGGGCGGTGCGTCCCCCTTCTTGGCTGGCGTCACGGTGTCACCCTAGTGCAGCCGCCGCCGGGCGCGCGGCCGACGTGCCCGGGCAGGATTCCCCTAGCGCGCCTGTCCCATGACGGACTTGATCAGCTGCGCGTAGAGCACGGCGCCGGGCGGCATCGGATGCACGTCGTCTTCCCGGAGCATGTTCGTGTGGTTCCCGATCGCGCCGTACCAGTTGACCAGCAGCACGTGCGGGTCATCCTGGGCGGCGGCGTCGATCATGGCGTTGACCCGATCCTCCCAGGGCCTGGGCTCATAGGTGTTGATGAGCACCAGCCAGCGGTTCGGCCCGATCGCGGCCCGGATCTGGTTGATTTCGCCGGCGGACATGTTGCCGTTGGTGCCGAGGCCGAGCAGGAGGATCGGGCGCAGCTGGCCGCTCGCCGCCAGCTGCTGCACGATCTGGACCCCCGCGGACATCTGCCGGCTGACGACCGCGTTGATGTAGATGCCGGGCAGGACGGTCTGCAGCGCCTGCGCCGAGGCGAGCATGACCGAGTCCCCGATGGCCGTGACCATGGAGCCGGTCACCGCCGGCTGCACTGCGATGCGCGTCGGCACGGTGATGTGCCCCGTCGCCGGATGAGGCGTCCGCTGCGCGGGCTTACCCGTGTGCGCGACGGCCGCGGCGATCTGGGTGGCGGCGCTGACCTTCTCCCCTTCCGCGATCTGCTGCTGGAGCGTCAGCCCACCGGGCGGGTTCAGGAGGCCGTAGCCTGCCACGCACGCGAGGGTGACCAGCGCGACCGAAGCCGCGAGCGGCAGCGCCCGCCTCCGGGACCGTCCTGCGGCCGTCAGCGCACCGATGATCTGGCTGCGGCGCTGGCGGAGGGTCGCACCGAACCCGCTGCGCAGGATCGGTTCCTCGATCCATCGCCACGATGCGGCGGCGAGCAGAATCGGCAGCGCGGTTTCCACCAGCCTGACCTCGGCCACGTTGACGCCGTAACCGGCCGCGGCCGGAAGGAGCGCGATCACGGGCCAGTGCCACAGGTAGATGCCGTACGAGCGCACTCCGAGCCAGCGCAGCGGCCGCCAGCCGAGCATCCGTGCGATCCACCCCGGGGCTGCGGCGGCGAGCACCACCGCACCCGCCGCGAGCGCGGCGAAGACCAGCCCGGCTGGGTACAGGGCCGCGTCGGAGCCGGCGAAGTGGGTGATGGCCCAGGCGATCGCGGCCAGGCCGATCAGGCCGGCGACGTCGAGCGCCCGGGCAGCCCGTGCCGATGCGGCGGCCACCCGCGCCAGTGGCCAGGTGAGCGCGAGTGCCGCTCCGATGAGCAGGCCGCTGGCATGAGTGTCGGTCCCGTAGTAGACGAACGAGGGATCCGAGCCCGGTGCGTAGACGGCCGCCATCGTGGCCGCGGAGGCTGCGGCGCCAGTCCACGCGATCGTGGCGCGCAGCCACCGATGCCGCAGCCTGATCACGGCGACGGCCAGGACAAGCGGCCAGACCAGGTAGAACTGTTCCTCGACCGCGAGCGACCACAAGTGCTGCAGCGGGGGAGGCGGCCCGAAGACCGAGAAGTAGGACTGGTGCGCCACGGCCTGCGACCAGTTACTGCTAAAGGTCACGGCGCCGAGCAGTGCGCGCCGCAGGCTGCTCAGCTGATCCGGCTCAAAGACGGTCACGGCCGCGGCGACGGTGACCAGCACCACAGCGAGGGCAGGCAGCAGCCTCCGCGCCCGGCGCAACCAGAAGCCACGCAGGTCAAGTCGACCGCGGCGGTCGAATTGAGCGACGAGAAGATCGGTAATGAGGTAGCCGCTGAGGACAAAGAACACGTCGACGCCGAGAAACCCGCCGGGCATCCAGGCGAGTCCCTCGTGAAATGCCATGACGGCCAGTACCGCAAGCGCGCGCACGCCGTCCAGCCCGCGCAGTCGCGCCCGGTGGCCCGCCGCAGGCCGGGGCGGGGTTTCCCGGGTCTCGCCACCCCGAGTGCTTGTGCTCCGGGCGCCAGTGGCCCCCCTGCTCCCGGAGCACGCGCCCCGGGTTCCGCCCGCTGCCCGCACCCCTGCGGGCACGCCTGAGCGCGTAAATGCGGTCATACGTGATCGCCCCCCGTTGACAGCAGCTGGCCGCCTTCCGTGGCGCATTCACCGGCCGCGCCGACGGCAATCTCAGCGCCGGGCCCGGAAAGGCCGTCAGCCATTCCCCGCCATTTAAGTGCTGAGACAGTTCTGTCTTTGCCGCATGCCGCCCGCTGGAAACGCGGCGATGGTAATAGGACCGGGCGGCTTTGCTATAGATTTGGTTGCGGTTTTGGCGGCTGATCGGCGGTGACCTTTAGCTGGTCATCGGCGAACCGGACGATCAGCTTCTCGCGGCGTGCCACCTCGGCGGCCGAGCGCACAACGCTGGAATCGGCGTGCTGCACGATCGCGTAGCCGCGGCGGAGCGTTGCCGCTGGAGACAGCGCGAGCAGCCGGGCTCGGGTGTGGCCCACGTCGTCGCTCGCCCGGTCCAGGGTCGCGGAAAGGCAGCGCCGTGCCCGCTGCGTCAGGGCGGTCACCACTTCCTGCTGCCGTTCTATTTCGCCGACCGGATTGGCGAGGGCCGGCCTCGACTTAATGGCTGCCAGCCAGGACATCTCCCGGTCGAGCCTGCCCGCGAGGGACCTGCGGGCGCGGGTGCGCAGCTGGGTAATGAGCGCGATCTGCTCCCTGACGTCGGGCACCACCCGCCTAGCGGCGTCGGTCGGTGTCGACGCGCGCACGTCGGCGACGTAATCAAGGATCGGCGCATCCTGCTCGTGCCCGATCGCGCTGACCACCGGGGTCCGGCACGCTGCCACCGCCCTGATCAGGGTCTCGTCGGAGAACGGCAGAAGGTCCTCGATCGACCCGCCGCCGCGGGTCACGATTATTACGTCCACGGCGGGGTCGGCGTCCAGTTGCTGCAGCGCCGCGACGATCTCTTCGACGGCATAGGGGCCCTGCACCGCGACCTGCTCGACCCGGAACCGTACCGCTGGCCAGCGCAAGGCCGCGTTCTTGAGCACGTCGCGCTCGGCTGCTGAGTCACGCCCGCAGATGAGGCCGATTACTCCAGGCAGGAACGGCAGCGGCCGCTTGCGTTCCGGGGCGAACAGTCCCTCAGCGGCCAGGGAGCGCCGCAGTCTCTCCAGCCTGGCCAGCAGCTCGCCGATGCCGACCGCGCGGATCTCCAGCGCGGTGAGCGAGAAGGAGCCCCTGGCGACGTTGAAGTCCGGCCGGGCCCAGATGACCACCCGGGCTCCCTCGGCCGGTGGCGGGTCGTTGGCGTCGAACACTGTCCGGGTACAGACCACGCGGGCGGAGACGGCGGCGACCGGGTCGCGCAGGGTCAGGAACACGGCGCCGCCGCGCCGGTTCAGCTCCGCGATCTGGCCCTCCACCCAGACCCGCCCCAGGCGGCCGACCCACTCGCCGACCATCCGCAGCACGGTGCGGACCGGGACCGGCGACTCCGGGGTGGTCTCCAGCGGCATGGCGGGGGTCAGGCTCCGTCGCTTTCCAGCTTGGTGATGCGGCGCTCGAACATCGTGAGCACATCGGACCGGCCTGCGTTGGCCTTCTCGTAGTCAAGCAGCACGTGCAGCTGGGCTGGATCGAGATTCCGCAGGCGAGCGCGCAGCGAGGGAAGCGTCAAGTTGTCATAGTTTGCCACTGGAAGCGAAGTTGCTGATGCTTCTGCGGTAACGGCCGGTTCCGCCGACGATGCCTGTTCCGACGCGACAGCTTGTTCCGATGCGATGGTTTGTTCCGATGCGACGGTTTGCTCGGGCGCGATGCTTTGCTCGGGCGCGATGCTTTGCTCGGCAGCGACGGCGCTCGGGGCCTCGGTGGCCTCATTCGCCTCGGTGACCTCGGTGGCTTCACGGGCCTCGGGCACCAGCGATGTCGTGGCTGGCCCGCGGGCCTCGGGCACCGGCAGTGTCGTGGTGGCCTTGGCCTCGGACGTGTCCTCGCCGGAGATCAGCCTGACGTTCCCGGTCTCATCGAGCGACCGCCACCTAGTCTCATCCTTCACCGAGGTGGCGGTGGGCTGGGGCACCGGCTCGGCCGGGACGGACTGGCCCCGCTCCGGCTCGGCTGCCCGGCTCTTGATCCGGTCGGCCACGAGGAGCACCTGGCCGATCCCGGAGAACACGGCCCGCAAGGCCTGCGCAGGAGCTTCCTTAACGCGTTCACTGACCTGCTGCGGGATACGCATAGTGATCTTCTCCGCTCTGGCGCGTCCGGTAGCCCGTCGCGCCTTGTGGCTTAGGGCAGCATGGCAGCCTCGCTACGGTGACGGCGCATGACGCCTGCGAGATGATTCTCGTCATTTAGCACGCCCGCGCAATAGCGAGACCACGATGTGTTGCGGATTTGAGTGATCAAGCGTCCACTCCGGCGCACTTGATAGATCCGCGACGGGTTCACCTACCATGGGTGTCATGCCCACCCGACGTGTCCTGCTCGCGAAGCCCCGCGGCTACTGCGCGGGAGTTGACCGTGCGGTGCAAACCGTCGAAAAGGCGCTCGAGCGCTACGGAGCCCCCGTCTACGTCCGCAAGCAGATCGTGCACAACACGCATGTGGTGCGCGAGCTGGAGGGACGCGGCGCGATCTTCGTGGAGGAGGCCGAGGAGGTCCCCGAGGGCGCGGTGGTTGTGTTCTCCGCGCACGGAGTCGCGCCGCAGGTTCGGGAGGAGGCCGCCAAGCGCGGGCTGCACACCATCGACGCCACCTGCCCACTGGTTACCAAGGTCCACAGCGAGGCCAAGCGGTTCGCGGCCCAGGACTACGACATCCTGCTGATCGGGCACGAGGGCCACGAGGAGGTTGTCGGCACCACCGGCGAGGCACCGGCGCGGATCCACCTGGTGGACGGGCCCGAGGGCAGCGCGAACATCGAGATACGTGACCCGGCCAGGGTGGCCTGGCTGTCTCAGACCACCCTGTCGGTCGACGAGACGAACGAGACGGTGGCCGCGCTGCGCGAGCGCTTCCCGAATCTGCTCGATCCGCCGAGCGACGATATCTGCTATGCCACGCAGAACCGCCAGGCTGCCGTGAAGCAGATCGCTGCCGAGGCCGACCTGATCATCGTCGTCGGCTCGCGGAACTCGTCCAACTCGGTCCGCCTGGTAGAGGTGGCACTCGAAGCGGGCGCCGCAGCCGCCTACCTCGTGGACGATGCCTCGGGCGCCGATCCGGCCTGGCTGCAGGACGTCGAGACGGTTGGCGTGACCAGTGGTGCCTCGGTGCCTGAGGATCTCGTGTCCGGGGTGATCAGCTGGCTCGGCGAGCAGGGATTCGGCACCGTCGAGGAAGTTGAGGCCGTGCAGGAGCGCATGTTCTTCGCGCTGCCGCATGAGCTGCGGGACAGCCCAGCGGGCGGCTAGCTTCGCCCGCCGCTGGCGCCGCGCGGATCACGCTGCGCGGACGGCTCCCGGTGCGCCGACGTTCCGCGCAGGCCGAGGTCGCCGCGCAGTTCCGAGCTCAGATCGCGGACGGACTGGGGCAGACCGCGCATCAGCGCGATGATGAGGCCGATGACCACCCCAATGAAAAGCCATGGCGCAACCCCGGCCAGGGTGAGGATGATCCCCTCGGCTGCGGACGTCAGCGAATGGCGCACCGTGTCCGCGTGTGAGGTCAGCAGCTCGGCGATGACCAGGGCAACCATGAAGACCAGCGGCGGGGTGACCACCGCCGTTAGCAGGGCGTCGCGGCGGCTGTAGTAGGCCGCCAGCGCGCAGCCTGCCACAAAGCTCAGCCCGGCCAGCAATTCGAGATGCAGCCATCCGGCGGCCAGGGTGCCCATCAAGAACAGCAGGAACATCGCCACAACCGCGCCGCGCGCGGTCATCCGCGTTGCCGGAGGGCTGCTGCCGCCGTTCCCGGGCTGCGGTGCAGGCTCTCCCAAGGCCGCCGGGCCTGGCTGCTGGCGGCCTGGCGGGGCCCCGGGCGCGCCGCCCGGCTGGCTGACGACCGCGATCGTGCCCGAAGGACTGACCGGCACCGCGGCATCCTTTGTCAGCCTGTCTCGCAGCGAGGCGAGACGTACCGGCCATGCTCCCCACTGTGCCCGCTCCCCCTGCGGCAACCTGCCTCCTCCCGCTCGCGGCGGTCCTGACGCCGTCAGCTCGCTGCGCCCATCGCCCGAGGCCCGCTGACCAGCTGCGGTGCGGCCTTGTCGGCGCGCGCTGAGCCTGCTCCCGGAATGAGTTCGGGGTCCGCGTCAGCGATCAGGTCGGCCGCGGACAGGGTACGGACGGTCTCCTCTACCGGCGTGGGCGGGCTGAGCTCCGCCTCGACCACGCCAAGCTGGTGCAGCTTGCGGGCGCTCACCAGAACGCGGCCCTCCAGCGAGCCGACCGTCTTGTTGTAGCTGGATACCGCGTTCGTCAGGGCCTTGCCGAGGCCGTCCATGTGCCTGCCCATGCCCGCGATCCGGTCATACAGCTCCCGGCCCAGGTCAAAAACGGCGCGGGCATTCTCAGACAGGGCCTCCTGCTGCCAGGCGTACTGCGCGGTGCGCAGCATCGTGATCAGCGTCGTAGGGGTGGCAATGTGCACCTTGTGCATGATCGCGTGCTCTAGCAGCGCCGGGTCATGCTCGAGCGCAGGGGCCAGGAAAGCCTCGCCGGGGATGAACAGCACCACGAACTCGGGCGCGGAGCTGAGCGCCGCCCAGTACGCCTTGGCGGCCAGCCGGTCCACGTGCTCGCGAAGGTGCCTGGCGTGCGCGTCCAGCCGCCTATCGCGCACCGTTTCGTCGGTGGTCTCGGCGGCTTCCAGGTAGGCGGCGAGCGAGACCTTCGAGTCCACCACGATGTTCTTCCCCCCGGCCAGCCTGATCACCATGTCCGGGCGGAGCATCCCGTCGTCGGTGGTCACTGCCACCTGCTCGTCAAAGTCGCACCTGGCGTTCATGCCGGCCATTTCGACGACCCGCCGCAGCTGCATCTCGCCCCACCTGCCGCGGGCCTCCGGCCGCCGCAGCGCGGTCACCAGGGCGTGAGTCTGGGCGCGCAACTCGTCCGAGCTCTGCCGGGCGACCATCACCTGCTCGGCGAGGGCAGCCGCAGACCTGATCCTGGCCTCGTCGCTCTCACGCAGCTGCATCTCCACCCGGGCCAGGGTTTCCCGAAGCGGCTGGACCATGTGCTCCATGGCAGCCTTGCGGGTGTCCAGCTCGCCCGCCGCCCTGGCGTTGGCGGCCTCCAGACGGCCCGTTGCCATCTCGATGAACCGCCTGCTGCTCTGGTCTAATGCCTCCCCGGCCAGCGCCTGGAAATGGTCTGCGGCGGCAGTCTGGCCGGCCGCATGGCTCCGCGCGTACAGGTAGCCGATAAGCGCGCCGAGGGCGGCGCCGACCAGAAGCCCGGCCAGCAGCGAGATCGTGTTCATATCTCGCCATGCTCGCAGCCGCCGCCGACAGTTCCGGCCACGACACGCCCGGGCCGATCGGGGTGCTTCAAACCCGCATGTCCGCCTTTCGGCCATTGCACCGCTATTACGCCCGCGAACTCCGGCTGCCGGTTCCGGGCGCACGGCCGGTCCGTCAGCCGGGGGCCAGGGACGACGGTGTTGCGCCTAGACTCGCCCGGGTGAGCCTGTCCATCGGCATCGTTGGCCTGCCAAACGTCGGCAAGTCCACGCTTTTCAACGCGCTGACCAGAGCGACCGTGCTGGCATCCAACTACCCGTTCGCGACCATAGAGCCCAACGTGGGCATTGTGGGCATCCCGGACCCGCGGCTGGACGCGCTGGCCAGCCTGTACGACTCGGCCAAGATCGTGCCGGCCACGGTCAGGTTCGTGGACATCGCGGGGCTGGTCCGCGGCGCGTCGCAGGGACAGGGCCTGGGCAACCAGTTCCTGGCGCATATCCGCGAAACCGACGCGATCTGCCAGGTGGTCCGGGTGTTCACCGACGCGGATGTGAGTCACGTGGACGGCGGGGTAGCGCCGGAGCGTGACATCGAGACGGTCGTCACCGAGCTGATCCTGGCCGACCTGCAGACGCTGGAGAAGGCCGCGCCGCGGCTCGCGAAGGAAGCGAAGTTCTCAAAGGATGGGGGGCGGCTGCGGGCGGCCGCCGCAGCCGCCAAGGCGGAGCAGGTGCTCGACGGCGGGACAACGCTGTTCGCCGGGGCCGCTTCGGCCGGGATCGACGTGGCCGACTTGCGCGAGCTGCAGCTGCTGACGGCCAAGCCATTCGTGTACGCGTTCAACGAGGACGAGGCCGAGCTTGCCGACTCTGAACTGCGGGAGCGGCTTGCCGCGCTGGTGGCGCCCGCCGAGTCGGTGTTCCTTGACGCGAAGACCGAGGCCGAGCTCGCCGAGCTTCCGGAAGACGAGGCCGCCGAGCTGCTATCCGAGCTCGGGCTGGGTGAGCCAGGGCTGGCGCAGCTTGCCAGGGCCGGATTCGCGGCTCTCGGCCTCTCGACGTTCCTGACCGCCGGCCCGAAGGAGGCACGGGCGTGGACAATCCCCGCCGGGGCGACCGCGCCTGAGGCAGCCGGCGTGATCCACACCGATTTCCAGCGGGGATTCATCAAGGCCGAGGTGGTCTCGTTCGATGACCTGATGGCCGCGGGGTCTATGGCCGCGGCGCGGGCGGCCGGCAAGGTGCGGATCGAAGGCAGGGACTACGTGATGCGCGACGGCGACGTCGTCGAGTTCCGCTTCAACGTGTAGGGGATGAGCGCGGCGTGCCGTTCGGGCGCCGGAAGCGTCTGTCGTCAGGAAGAACAGGCCCACTACGGGCCCACGGTGTCAGGGAGCTTGCCGGTCGCCCCGAGCTTGTAGGCGATGATCATGTTCCGTTGTGTGCGGGATTGCGCGACGCCTGCGCCGGCGATGACGTAATCGCCGTCGACGGCGACGGGCGCATTGGTCCCGGCGGACATCGGCGTCTTGAACAGGATCGCGCCGCTGGCCGCGTCGAGCGCGTACAGGTAGCCCTTGAAAGTGGTGGTGAACACGACGTCGTTGGTCACCGTCGCGGCGCCGAACGGCGAGGACGGAAGCGGGGTGTCCCAGATGACGGTGCCCGTGTCCTGGTTGACCGCGACCATCTCGCCGACGGCGTTGTAGAAGGCTCGGAATTGGCTGGCAATGGACCCGGTGAAGCCGGTCGGGCTGGCCGACAGCGCGAAGTCGTTGACGGCGGCGAAGGTGGTGGAGCCGTTGCTGGCCAGCTGGGTCAGCATGCCGCCGTAAAGGCTCGGCTCGAGGCAGTACTTCGCGGGCAGGGGGTCGTGTGATGTAGGGGTGGCGTGCTCGGTGAGCTGGCCGTCGTTCTCGTGCCCGTCGTGCCCGCCCACCGGGCGCTGCCACAGCAGCTTGCCAGTCTGCGCGTCCAGTTCGATCATTACTCCGGCCTTGCCGCCGTCGATCACCACGGGCCGCCCGTCCGCGGTGGTCAGCACCGGCGGGTTCTGCAGGTCCCAGTCGTACAGGTCGTGCGGGGTGAGCTGGTAGTACCACAGCAGCTTCCCGGCCGGGCTCAGCTTGACCACCGAGTCGGTGTACAGGTCCGGGCCGGGCCGGCTGCTCCCCAGCGGGTAGCTCTTGGTGCCGAAGATCGGAGCGGGGTTGCCGATGCCCAGGTAGATGTTGCCCTGGGCATCGAACGACGGCTCGTACCAGAGCCCGGCGCCGGAGTTGACGCCCGGGTGGCCCCACAAGTTCTGGTCCTCGTTCCAGGACCACTCCGGCGCGCCGGTCTTGGCGTTCAGCGCCCACAAGATCCCCTGGCCGCCGGCGCCGTATACCGTCGTCACGTTGGCCGGCACGGTCGACACGTACACGGTGCCGTTGTCGAAGCCGGGCGCCATGGCGATGCCCTCGTGGTCGTTGCCGATCAGCGTCCGGCTCCACAGCTGCGCCCCGGTCGTGGCGTCCAGGGCGACCGCGGCCTTCGCGGTGGCCGCGTATACGACTCCGCCGACGACGTTGACACCGTCCGGCCCGCCGTTCGGCGAGTCGTAATCGTGGGTCCACAAGACCTTGCCGGTGGCCAGGCCGATCGCGAACACATTGGAGTCCAGGTCCTGGACGTATACCACCCCGTTCACAATCACCGGCGTGGTCGCGTAGGCCCCGTCGGTATGGGTCGTGTTCATCGTCAGCGGCACGGCCCACGCCACGCCGAGCTTCGAGACGTTCGCGCTGGTGATCGCGCTGGCCACGTAGCGGTTGCTCGCTAGGTCAGCGTCCGGCTGCGTCCAGCCCGCCGCGGGCCGGCCCGTGGCGGCCGGGGCGGTCCCGGTGACCGCCGCGCCGCGCTTGGACGGGCACGCCAGCGCGCGCGAGCTGCTGCTACTGCTGCTGCCCGAGCAGCTGGCGATCAAGCCCGTCGTGACCAGCAATGCCGCAGCCGTCACCGCGAGCCGGCGCCCGCCGATCGTACTGGCTTCATTGCCCATGGCTCACCATTCCCTGTTCATGTCCTTGGACAGCTCACGTATGAGGCTGGCACGTGCGGCCCGGCCTGCGGAGGGGTGGAACTACCCACACGCCAGGATGCCGGCCGCGGGGCTGATGATCATCTCGAGCCCGCCGCGGTGAGCACCGCGAGAATCATCGTGGTGATGGCCGCCAGCCCGTGGCTGGCGGGGATGAGAGCCGCCAGGTGTGCCGGGCGGATCCGCGCGGCCTTGGGCGGGCCAGCGCGTGCCCGGGCAACCACATCCTCGACGAGCTGGCCGAGCAGCGCGTCATCGACGAGCGCGCGGTTGAGCATCTCATCGGTGAGCCCGCCGGTCAGCGTGCCTTCGGCAGAGGAGGCGAGCGTGTCCCCTTCGGCCGGATGGCCCTCGCCGGGATCGCCCGGGCCGGTGCCGGCGCCGGCGCGGTGGGCGGGGAACGGCGTCCAGAGCGTGACCGTGGAGACGCCGAGCCCGATCACTACCATCAGCAGGCCGACAGCCAGCCAGGCCAGCACGATCCAGCGGAAAGTCAGATACCCGATCCATATCAGCAGGCCGGTGCTTGCCATGCCGAAGTGTCCGAAGACCACCCGAGGTGCCAGCCGGTCGCTGGCACGCTGCCGCCGCAGACCACCGCGGGCGATCCAGGTGCGGAGCATGTATCCGCCGCTCGCTGCGTCGAACAGCCAGGTGCCGAGCGTTACGAAAGCGAGCGTCCGGCCAGGCGCAGCAACTGCGCCCGGGTGCGTGTACAGGAAATCCGCTATTGCGGCGGCCTCGGTCGTAACGCTCATCAGCATCTCCCGGGTTATGGCAGCGTATCTGTCCGGCCGCGGCGGAACCAGACCGCCGGGGCGGCATCGCGTTCCGGCCCGGAATCGCCGGGGGACCGGGCGGTCCCACGGTCGGCCGTGCCTTCGTAGACTCCAGAGCCATGAGCACTGAGCGAGGAAGCATCACGACGGACAGCCCCGAGCCGCCGGCCGTCCGGCGGGTCCGCCAGGAGCGCACCTTCCATGGCGACACGTTCGACGACGAGTACGCGTGGCTGGCCGACAAGGACAGCCCCGAAACGATTGCCTTCCTCGAGGCGGAGAACGCCTACACCGAGGCGATGACGGCCGGCCAGGAGGGCCTTCGCGAGGCCATCTTCGGCGAGATCAAGGCCCGGACCAAGGAGACCGACCTGTCTGTACCGAGCCGCAAGGGCGGCTGGTGGTACTACGTGCGGACGGTCGAGGGCCAGCAGTACCCGGTGTTCTGCCGCCGCGCAGTCCGCCCGGACGACGCCGGGCCGCCGGTCAGCGAGGACGGCGCGCCGCTGGACGGCGAGGAGGTGCTGCTGGACGGCAACGAGCTGGCCGGCGACGGGCAGTTCTTCGCGATCGGCGCCTACACCGTAAGCCCCGATGGCCGGCTGCTGGCTTATTCCACCGACTTCTCCGGCGGGGAGCGCTTCACGCTCCGGATCAAGGACCTCGTGACCGGCGAGACCGCAGCCGACGAGATCCCGGATACGTTCTACGGCGCGGCCTGGTCACAGCACGGCTCGGCGCTGTTCTACACCACCGTCGACGACGCCTGGCGGCCGTACCGGGTGTGGCGGCACATGGTCGGCACCGCCACAGCCGAGGACGTCCTCGTATACGAGGAGAGCGACCAGAAGTTCCTGGTCGGCGTCGGCCTGACCCGCAGCGAGCGCTTCCTGATCCTGTCCGTTGCGAGCTCGGTGACCAGCGAGGCATGGCTGCTCGACGCCGCACGACCGGAAGGCGAGTTCACGATCGTGGCGCCCCGGCGGCAGGGGGTGGAATATCACGTCGACCACCAGATCGCCCCCGACGGGACGGATCGCCTGCTGATCCTGCATAACGACCACGCCGAAAACTTCGAGCTCTCGGTCGCCCCGCTGTCGGACCCGGCGAATCGCACGACGCTGATTCCGCACCGCGCCGACACGCGCCTGCTCGACATGAACGCTTTCGCCGATTACCTGGCGGTTTCGTTCCGCCGCGACGGGCTCACCGGCCTGCGGATCCTCCGCCAGGACGGCACCGAGTACGAGGTCGCCTTCCCCGAGCCGATCTACACCGTGTCCCCCGGCAGCAATCCGGAGTACTCGTCGAGCCTGCTGCGGCTCGGCTACGTCTCGCTGGTCACGCCGGACTCGGTGTACGACTGCGACATGGCCACCGGCGACCTGACCCTGCTGAAGCGCCAGCCGGTGCTGCCGCTGCCCGGCGGGCAGGAGTACCGCCCGGACGACTACGAGCAGCACCGCGAGTGGGCGACCGCGAGCGACGGCACCCGGATCCCGATCTCGCTGGTGTGCCGCAAGGGGACTCCGCGCGACGGCAGCTCCCCTTTCGTGATCTACGGCTACGGCAGCTACGAGATCTCGGTGGACCCCAGCTTCTCCATCAGCCGGCTGTCGCTGCTCGACCGCGGCTTCGGCTACGCGATCGCGCACATCCGCGGCGGCGGGGAGATGGGCCGCCGCTGGTATGAGGACGGCAAGCTGCTGCACAAGAAGAACACCTTCACCGACTTCGTCGCGTGCGCCGAGCACCTGGCGGATCAGGGCTGGACGGCGCCGTCGCGGCTGATCGCCCGCGGCGGCTCGGCCGGCGGCCTGCTGATGGGCGCGGTCGCGAATATCGCGCCACAGGACTTCGCCGGCATCGTCGCGCAGGTGCCGTTCGTCGACGCGCTCACCTCGATCCTCGACCCGTCGCTGCCGCTGACGGTGACCGAGTGGGAGGAATGGGGAGATCCGCTGCACGATGCGCAGGTCTACGCGTACATCAAGTCCTACTCGCCCTATGAGAACGTGACCGGGCTCACCTATCCGCCGATCATCGCGGTGACCAGCCTCAACGACACCCGCGTGCTGTACCGCGAGCCCGCCAAGTGGATCGCGCGGCTGCAGGCGGAGGCTAAGGGCGGGCCGTTCCTGCTGAGGATCGAGATGGTGGCCGGGCATGGGGGCCGCAGCGGCCGGTACGACAAGTGGCGCGAGGAGGCGCTGATCCTCGCCTGGATCGTGACCACCGCCGGCGCGGCGTCCGCCTGACCGGCCCCGGCACTACCCCCTTGCCCGCGCGCGCACGCCGCGCCCTGCCCGCGCACGCCGCCCTGCCAACGCAACAGGGTGGTGGGTCCACGCTGTTTAAACAGCACCAGTAACTAACCCACCACCCCATTGCCTTCGGCCTCGGCCACAGAAGCCCGCATGCCTGGCCGCCAGCCTGTTGTTCCACTCTCGGTGTACGAGCGAATCGGCCCAGGTCAGCGCCCATGTCACAGCGACTGTCACACCAAGGCCTGTCGAATGCTCCCGTCGTAACTGCCACGGAAGCACGAGGCAAACCATGCGCGGGAAGAAGGACCGAGCCCGCCCGGCCGCGTTCGCGGTCGGGGCCGAGCCGGACTCCCCTGCGCGTGGCTGCCCGGAGCCGCCTGGGGCGGCCCCGGGCACCGAGCAGCCAGACCCCGGGCAGACCGGGTTCTGGCCATGGCTCGAGGCCGGGGAGCCGGAGCCATGGATGGACGCGGCGCCATGGCCTGACACGCAGCGTCGGGGGCCAGCCCGGCGGCCGGGCACGCAGCAGCGGCCGGGGACTGAGCAGTGGCCGGCCACGGGACGGTGGCCGGAAAGCGGAACCCCGGGCAACGGAACCCTGGGCAACGGAAGCCCGGGCAACGGAAGCCCGGGCAACGGAAGCCCCGGGAATGGCCATCGACCGCCGACGGCGCCGTGGCCGGACAACGGGTATCGGCGAGAGAGCGGGTATCGGCCGGAGAACGGGTATCGGCCAGGGAACGGGAACCGGCCGGAGGCCGCACGATGGCCAGGGAACGGCGCGGTGCGTCCATATCCCGGGTTGGCCGAACCCGGACCGATCCCGAGGCAAGCCGGCGATCAGGTGCCGCGGGCCGGCCAGCAGCATGAGGCCTGGGCCTTTCGCCCGCAGAGTACCGATTGTCCAGCCGATTCGGAGATCGCCGGCGCGCCTGCCACCGCAATTACGCCCTCGGCTGGAGAATGGTGGCCGAATGGGGCAAGGGTGCGCCGCGACTCCTTGCTGCGGAGGCGCAGGAGAGCGGGCGGAGGTGCGATGGTTCGCAAGGCGACCCTCGATCGCAGCTTGCGGCCAGATGATCTTGTCGCGGCTGACGAGGCGGTGCCAG
>Ga0208725_1000105_pt1 | contig 18540 bp, 16 predicted proteins | sample MicForSoSWNH13_O_FD_188004 | JGI IMG/M metagenome (GOLD analysis project Ga0208725, IMG submission 188004) | Forest soil microbial communities from Harvard Forest Long Term Ecological Research site in Petersham, Massachusetts, USA - MetaG HF011... | ecosystem: Environmental > Terrestrial > Soil... | reverse complement strand
CGCAGATCGCCCGGCTGGCCGCCGGCGGGCTGTCGAACCCGGAGATCGGCACCCGGCTGTTCCTGTCCCCGCGCACGGTCCAGTACCACCTGGGCAAGGTCTTCACCAAGCTCGGCATCACCTCCCGCATGGAGCTCGGCCAGGCCCTGTCCGGCAGCTGAGCCCATCGCAGTCCGGGCTGTGACTGGCCACCAGTCCTGGCCAGCTTGCAGATTCGAGCGCGAGCCTCCCAGGGCGACTATTGCACCGTCAACACATCGCCCCGGCCGCTCGGCCGAACGGGCTGCCGTCCTGGAATAAGCCAAAGCCGAGATTGTTGTAGTGCACACTAAGTTCAGAGTGAACCCAATGATGGGTGTCACCGACCAGGAAAGGGGTCGTCATGTCCGCCACCACCGACACCAGCCGGACCGCACACCTGCTCGCGCTCATGAAGAAGGGCGACGACGCGTTCAACGCCCGCGACTTCGCCGCGGTGGATGAGTTCCACCACCCCGACATGATCGCCTACATCACGGGCCTCGCCGAGCCGGTCTACGGGAAGGAAGCGCACGCCACGGCGATGCAGCAGATGCTGCGCATCTTCCCCGACATGCACGTGTACAGCGACCCGTACCCGATCCAGTTCGGTGGCGGCGACTGGATCACCGTCATCACCCGTGCGACCGGGACCTTCGCCGGGGAGATGCCCCTGCCCGACGGCACCGTGATACCCCCCACCGGAAAGGCGTTCGACCTCGAGTTCGGCCAGACCACCAAGTGGGCCGGCGACCAGCTCATCGTCATCTCCGCCTTCCTTGACGCCGCGCTGCAGCGCAAGCAGATCGGCCTCGCCTAGCAGCTTCCGCTGCTGAGGGCGGGCGGTCCATGAGCACGGTGAGCTTCGGTGGGCTGCTGATTATCAGCGTGATCGCGGTCGCCGCGCCCATCCTTGCCGCGAGCGTGAAGCGAGTGAAGCTGCCAAGCGCTGTCGTGGAGATCGTCGCCGGGATCATCGTCGGGCCGTCTGTTCTTGCCTGGGTGAAGATCAATCAGCCGATCAATGTGCTGGCCCTGCTCGGCCTGGCATTCCTGCTCTTTCTGGCCGGACTGGAGATCGACCCGAGGGCGGCGACCCCCCGTCAGCTCCGCGCGCCGCTCGCCGGGTTTGCCTGCTCGCTCGTGCTCGGGGCCGTCGCGGGCGCCGCCTTCCATGCTGTGGGCTGGGTCCGCGATCCGTTCTTCCTTGCCATCACGCTGGCGGCCACGTCCCTCGGGCTCGTTGCCCCCGTCCTCGCCGACGCGGGCCTAACCGAAACCGCTCTGGGCCAGCTGATAATCGCGGGTGCCACCGCCGGCGAGTTTGGCGCGGTCACCTTGCTTACGCTTTTCTTTTCCGCGGCCAAGGGCGGAACCGCCAGCAATATCGTCACCTTCGGGATCTTCGGCGCCGTGGTGGCTGCGGTCGGCGTGACCCTCGGGCGCGCGGGCCGAAACACACGCCTGGACGCCTTCCTCACCCGGCTCCAGGACACGACCGCTGAGATCCGGGTACGCATCGCCGTTGCCCTTCTGATCGGCTTCGTGGCCCTCGCAGCGAAGGTAGGGCTGCAGACCATCCTCGGCGCCTTCCTCGCCGGGGTGGTGCTCAACCTTGTCGACCGCGATACGGCGAGCCACCCAGTATTCCGCTCGAAACTGGACGCGCTTGGCTACGGCTTCCTGATCCCCGTCTTCTTCGTGTCCAGCGGCGTCGAGTTTGACCTGGGCGCCCTGACGCGCAGCCCGTCCGCTGTGGCGAGGATCCCGCTGTTCCTGCTCGCGTTGCTGATCATGAGGGGCGCACCGGCTGTTCTTTACGTATGCGCGGTCGGCAGGCGCGGCGCGGTTGCGGCCGGGTTTCTGCAAGCCACCTCACTGCCCGTCATCGTCACTGCGGCGTCCATCGGAGTCGCGATCCGGGTCGTAGCGCCGGTGACGGCCGCAGCCCTCGTGGCCGCTGGCCTCATGTCAGTGCTTCTCTTCCCTCCTATCGCCCTCGGTGTGATCCGCGCCGGCCGAACCCAGCCACAACCAGCCGACCGAACCCAGCCACAACCAGTTGAAGAAGAAGGATGACCATGACTGTCTATGCCGTCACCGGGGCGAGATCACCCAGGGGAAGCGCCCCGGTGACGGGTCAGTTCATGCGGTAACGCTGAACCAGCGGTCGAGCTCGTCGAGGAGGTTCTCAACAACCGGATACAGCTCGCCGGCGATCTTCGCCTGGCTCTGGCCCTCGCGGGTGCGCCGCCCGGCCTCGCTGATGATGATCTGGAACACCCCGGCCAGCGCGATCCCCTGCAGCCGGGCAACCTCTGCCGGGACGGCGGTGGTGTCGCTGATGACCTTGGCGAGGGCCGCGGCCTGGCGGTCAACCAGCTCCAGCACCAGACGGTGGATCGCCGGGCTGATGGCCGCCAGGTAGCCGAGTTCGCCTCGCCACTGCCGCGCCGGGATGCTGCCGATCGCCGTGACCGTCCCGAGAACGAAGCCGCGGATGGCAGCCGCCGGGGTGACGCCCGGCGGCCGGGAGCGGATCAGCTCGCACAGCCGGTCCTGAACCTGCTGCTCGCGATCGGTGACCAGCTGTTCCTTGGTCGGGAAGTAGTTGTAGACGGTCTGCTCGGCCACCTCGGCCTCGCGTGCCACGTCCGTGACGGCAACGTGCTCATAGCCACGCTCGGCGAACAGCCGGGCGGCGGTGTCGGCGATGAGCTGCCGGGTGCGCGCCTTCTTGCGCTCCCGCAATCCGGGACTGGCCATACCGGCCAGTTTAGTGAGCACGCGAAGCTTAGACCGCGCACCATAGTTCGGGCTTCGGACCACGGGACTCCGGGGGAACGCGTTCAGGCCGGACGGCGTTCTGGGCGTCTACCTGCCGCCTTCCGCGGCGGCGATGGCCGGGGCAAGCAGCGCCCGGATCGCGGGCACGAGGTAGCCGACGAGTTCGTCCCGGGTGAGCTCCGCCAGTGCGCCGGTGCGGGCGACGTGGCGGGCGAACGTCACGCCGATGAGGAGCGCGTTGAGCAGGTCCGCGTATGCCTCGGTGCCCGGGCCGAGCGCTTCGCGGAAGGCCGCGGTGATCTCGCGCTCCATCGCCGCGTACAGCGGCATCGCTACTGCCTCGCCCGACGCCGCGCTGCGGATAAGGGCGACCAGCGCGTGCTCGCCGCCCGCGGACTCGGTTTCCTCCACGAATACCGCCGCGATGCGGTCCGGGAGCGTGCTCAGGTCCCCGGGCACGAGGCCCGCTGCCACGCGCGGCCCGGGCAGCGCCGCGATCAGAAGCTGCTCCTTGGTGCCAAAGTGCCGCATGACCAGCCCGTGCGTGACGCCGGCCCGGCGCGCTATCTCGCGGATGGTCGCGCGCGCGTAACCACGCTCGGCGAACACCTCGCGCGCCGCCTCCAGGATCGCCTCGCGCGACGCCTCCGGGTCTCGCCGGCGCCTGTGCGGTCCGCCTGGCCGACTCTCCATGCAGCTAAGTATACAAGTGGTCATTAACGCTTGCCCGGTGATACTCTCCTTAGTGACCGGTTGGTCATTAGTGGCTGAGCGGTGTCTGCCCTGAGGAAGGATCTCCATGTCCGACACGCCGCGAACAGACCGCCAGCCATCGCCCCGCCGGCTGTTCGCGATCGCTATCGTGGCGGCCCTGGTCTGCTTCGTCTTCACGCTCTCGTTCGGCTACGCCGATCATGCCCCTGCGCCGCACGGCGTGCGGATCGCCGTGGCAGCACCGGCAGGTCTCGTTCAGGAGCTGACGGCCGGGCTCGCGCACGCGGCACCGGGCGGCTTCGCTGTCGTGACCGAGCCGTCCGCGCGGGCCGCGATCGGCAGCGTTCGCTCCCAGTCGGCGGCCGGGGGACTGGTCAGCGGCGTGACCGGTCCGGTGACGATCGTGACGGCGGCCGCCGCGGGGCTGAGCCAGCAGCAGGTGATCACGGCGGCCCTCACCGCCGCAGCGACCGCACTCCATCGCCCGGCGCGTCCGCTTGACGTCGCGCCGCTGCCATCCAGCGACCGGGCGGGCCTGTCCGTCTTCGTCTTCGAGATCGGCCTGCTCATCCCGAGCGTGATCGGGAGCATCGGCCTGTTCCTGTTCGGCCGGCGGTTCCGGGTGTGGTGGCGGGTCGCCGCCGCGGTCCTGTTCGCCCTGCTGGCCGCGTGCGCCAGCCTGCTCGCGCTGGACGCGATCTTCGGCGCCCTGACCGGCGCGACCGCCGCGCTGATCGGCATCGCCTTCCTCGGCTCGTTTACGTTCGTGGCATTCGTCACTGCCTGCCAGGCGGTCACCGGGCTGCCGGGGACCGGCCTGGCCGCGCTCGCCTTCGTCTTCATCGGGAACGCAGTGTCCGGCGGGACGGTACCGTTCGCGTTCCTGCCTGATGGCTTCCGCCAGATAGCGCCATGGCTGCCCAACGGCGCCATCGTGTCCGCCGCGCGCGACGTGGTATACCTCCCGGAGGCCAACCTTGGCCATCCGCTGCTCGTCCTCGGGATCTGGCTAGCCGGGTCGCTGGCCGTGCTGACCTGTGTAGACCTGCTCCACCTGGCCGAAGGCCGCAGCGAGCCGGAACGGAAGGCCGAGATCTATGCGACGCCAGGCACGACACACGTGCGGCGGCGGCTCGCCCTCCGGCGGGCTTCCTGACGAGGCGACCTGATGCAAGAGGCGGGTGGACGGCCGAAAACCAGAGAAAAGCCCTTCATCTGACGGCGAATCTCTTCGCTGTCGCCTTCGGGGTCGCTGGCCTGGCGCAGGCATGGTCAACGGTGACGCAGCTGGCCGGCGCTTCGGACTGGCCGGGGGACGTGCTGTGGATCGCCGCCGCCGCAATCTGGCTGATCACCGTGGCCGCCTACCTCGCGAACGTCGCCGCGCAGCGTCGCTGGAAAACCGAGGTGTCCGATCCGACGTTCGGGCCATTCACCTCACTGATCGTCATCGTGCCCATGCTGCTGGGCGCCCGGCTGGCCGAGCAGGCCAGAGGCGCGGGAGAGGTGGTGTTCGGGTGCAGCGCCATCCTGGTGGTACTCCTCGGTGCCTGGATCACCGGGGACTGGATCGCCATCGATGGTGACATCCGGCGCTGGCATCCCGGCTACTTTCTGCCCACGAGCGCTGGCGGCCTGCTAGCCGGGGGTGCGAGTGCCGAGCTGGGTTTCACCACCCTGTCCCATGTGCTGTTCGGCCTAGGCATCACGTCCTACGTGGCGCTCGCTTCGATTATCCAGCTACGGCTGTTTACCGTGCCATCCTTGCCGCCACCGCTATTGCCGACAATCGCGATCGATGTCGCGCCACCGGTGGCGGCGGGTAGCGCCTGGTTCGCCATTAATGGCGGCAAGGTGGACGTAGCCGCGGCCATCCTGGCCGGTTTGTCGTTGCTGATGCTGCTGATCCAGCTGCGGCTGATTCCGCTGTACCGGCGGGCTCCGTTTGGCCCGGGCTCCTGGGCCTTTTTGTTTCCTTTCGCCGCCGCCGTGACCTATGGCGTCCACTGGCTGGCCGCTGAGCACGTGCGCAGCGGTGTGGCCCTCGGGTACGCGGTCGCCGGGGTCCTCACCGCCGGGTTCGCGCTGCTCGCGGCGCGGACGGTCACCGGCCTGATCCACGGCACGTTCTTGCCGCGGGTTCCGGCAGCCGATCAGGCCCCCGGTTAACCGGCTCTACGTTATCGGGGTTTCAGTGACCGGCTAGCCGGCCGCCGTCGACGTGCAGGATCTCTCCGGTAACGTACGGCGCTGACTCCAGGTACAAGATGGCGTCCACGATGTCGCTCACCTGGCCCACCCGCCCGAGCGGGGGCAGTTTCCCCGCGAGCGCCTCGGGCGTGTAAGCCGAGGGTGGGTTCAGCGGGGTCTCGATGATGCCCGGCGCGACGGCGTTGACGCGGATGCCGCGGGAGGCGTACTCGACCGCCAGCGACCTGGTGACCGCGGCCAGGCCGCCCTTCGTCAGCGCGGTCAGCGCGGTTGGCTCCACGGAGTCAGCGCGGTCCGCGATGCTGGCACTGATGTTGACGACATGGCCGCTGCCTTGCGGGAGCATCCGGGCGATGGCGCGCTGGGTCAGCCAGAAGAATCCAGTGAGGTTGACGCCAATGACCAGCGCGTAGTCCTCGGCGGTGTAGTCAGTGAATGGCTTGGAGACGAAGACCCCTGCGTTGTTGACCAGGGTGTCGACGCGCCCGAAGCGGTCAATTGCCTGGCTGATGATCTTGTCGGCGGTGGCCTGCTCGGAGACGTCGCCCGCGACCGTAAGGACGTCCGGGTCCTTCGACGGCTTGATGCTGAGAGAATTCGCCACGACCGCCCAGCCTCGCTGCCGGTATCCGTCGACGAGGCCGGCGCCGATTCCCTGCGAGCCGCCCGTCACGATTGCGACCTTCTGCCCGGCTTCGCTCACGGCTTCCCCGTTCTCATATCTTCGGTGGCGTCGAGGCCAAGTCTGCTGGATCTGGCTGGCGTCGTCGGCGGCAAAGGCCGCATCTGGCTCCGGCCTCTGGCTCGGGCCGCAGGCCGGAGAGCTCCTGTTCGCTGCCTGACTGTCCCAGGAAGCACCTGTGTACCTGCCGTAGGCGTGCCCGTCGGCGCTCATTGCCACACTTCCGCCTCGCCGGGAAGCCTCAACCGCTATGCCCGCTTCCGGCACTCCCGTAATGCATGAGATCATCCCGGACTATGCGCAAAGACCTCCGGGAATCTCCTGAGTACGCGGCGGTCGCCGAGTATCTGCGGCGGCTGCACGAGCCGGCTTTCGGCAGGCCGCACCGTGTCGCCGACCTCGTCGCGACGGCTGACGCCAGCCGCATTGTGGTGACCGGGTCGGTCTATGACGAACTCGACGGGCTGCCGCGCACCGCCCTGTACGAGGTCCGGGACGGCGCGCTGCACGCGCTGACTTCCGGTGGCGGGTCAGCCAAGGCCGCCCGGCTCGCGCCGGACGGGTCATCCCTGGCCTTCCTGTCCGACCGGGCTAAGGCTGAGACGTTCCAGCTGTACCTGCTGGCCGACGGGCAGTTCGGCGAGGCCCGGCCAGCGCCTGCTGTCCCCGGCACGGTCGAGTTTCTCGCGTGGTCACCGGACGGCACCCGGATCCTGCTCGGGGTCGCCGGGCTCGGAGCGGAGATGGCTGACGCGCAGGGATCGGGAACGGCCGGCTCCGCCGAGTCCGGGCTGCCGTCCTGGTACCCGCAGGTCGAGGCCGGGACGCCAGAAGATGCCTGGCGCAGCCTGTGGCTCTACACCCCGGCCTCTGGCGAACTCGCCATGATCTCGCCCGCCGGGCTGAACGTCTGGGAGGCGGCTTGGTCCGGGCCCGGGCATGTGCTGGCAATCACCAGCGAGCAGCCCGGCGAGGACGACTGGTACTCCGCGGTGCTCAGCCGGCTCGACATCTCGACGGGTGAGGTGACCAAACTGCTCCGCAGCGACGTCCAGCTCGGGCTGCCTGCCGGGACGTCCGACGGCAGCAGAGCGGCCGTGGTAGAGGCCGCGTGCAGCGACCGGTGGATCGTGGCGGGTGACCTGATCCTGCTGGACCTGGTGACCGGCACCAGATGCGCCGTGGACACCGCCGGGACAGATGTCACCGCTATCCAGTGGATCGACGGAACGCGGCTCGGCTACATCGGCCAGCGCCATCTGGACAGCGTGGCCGGGATCGCCGACGCCGGGCAGGGACCCCTGCCGGAGGCGGTCACCGCCAAGGAACTGGTCGCGTCGGCGCAGTCCTGGGCGAGCTGGTTCTACCCGGCCGGTACCTTCACCCCCGACAGCCGGGTCGTCGTGATCCGGGACGACTACGACACCCCACAGCAGATCGCGATCGTTGGCACGGGCGCCGACGAGGTGCTGGCCTCCCTGGCCCATGCCGGGACCGACTACATCCGATCGGTCGCAGGCTCGGCGACAGACGTCAGCTGGAGCGCACCGGACGGCACAGCGATCGAAGGAGTCCTGTGCACGCCTGCTGGGGCCGGGCCGTTCCCGCTGGTCTTGGACGTGCACGGCGGGCCGATCGGGGCCTACCAGCGGAGCTGGACGATGGGCAGCTACGCGGTACCCCTGCTGGTCTCCCGCGGGTATGCCGTCCTGCTCCCGAACCCGCGCGGCAGCTCCGGGCGGGGCCAGGAGTTCGCCGCCGCGGTCGTCGGCGACATGGGCGGCGCGGACACCCACGACTACCTGTCCGGAATCGACGCACTGATCGAGCGCGGCATCGCCGATCCGGCCCGGATCGGCACGGTGGGCGTCAGCTACGGCGGGTTCATATCGGCGTGGCTGGTGACCCAGGACCAGAGATTCAAGGCCGCCGTCGCCGGCTCGCCGGTAACCGAGTGGTACAGCTTCACCTTCACGACCAACATCCCCCGCTGGGGACTGTGGTTCCTGGACAACGCCGATCCCGAGGAAACCGGCAACCAGGTGCATACGCGCAGCCCGGTCATGCACGCGAGCAAGGCCAGGACGCCGACCCTGCTCACGGCGGGCGCAAAGGACCGGTGCACGCCGGCCGGCCAGGCCAGGGAGTTCTACCAGGCGTTGATCGGTCACGGCGTCGATTCGGAACTGGTGATCTACCCAGAGGAAGGGCACGGTGTCAGCCGGTTCCCGGCCGTCACTGACTACCTGACCCGGCTGGTGACCTGGTTCGAGAAGTACATGCCGGCGTGATCTCGCGCCACGCCGGCGCGCCGGATAATCGTTCGGACACGGCCCCGACGCCGACCCAAGGACCTCGCAACGGAATCCATCACGCTGCACGCGGCAAAGTAGCGCGTTCGCCGCTGACTGGCCCTTCACCCTTCGCGCAATGAGTGCCGCAGCGCTTGCGCTGCTGCCGCTGTGACGACGGCCAGCCGGATCTGCCCAGCGGCGACCATGCCGAGCTGCCAGGCGGCGGCCAGCTCGATTACTTGGTGTGACAGCGGTCCCTGATGGAGGCGCTCACCGAGCCGCCGTTCGGTACGTCTGCCTGGTTAGCTGCAGGTGGTCCCTGGCCACGCCCGAACGGGCAATCTGTGCGCCCACATGCGGTGGCGCGCAGAGATCACTGGCCTGCCTCCGAGGAAATGCTCATGCCTGCTCAGGCGGAGTCGCTCCTTGCCCTGCGGTTGTACGACCTGCGGAGCCGGCAGCCTGCTGCTGGGCGAAGTCCTTGCTGCGGATGGCGGCCAGGGAGACCACGCCCGACACCAGCGCGATGATTGCCGCAACCAGCAGGATACGGTTCAGGCCGGTGGTGAAGGCTGCCCGGGTGATTACTCCTACAGCCTGCCTGGCGTGCTCGGGTAGCTTGCCGATCACGTGGGCGATCTCCCCGGACTGCACTGCGGTGGCGATCTGCGGGCCCCTGCCGGATAGCCCGGGCACCGCGGCCACCTGGGTCAGCACCTCGTCACGCACGTTGTTGGAAAACAGCGTCCCCAGCAAGGCGATGCCGGTGGCGATCCCGACCTGGCGGAAGGTGGAGTTGATGCCCGAGGCCATGCCGGCCTGCTGCGGCGGCACCACGCCGACAGCGGTGGAGGCCAGCGGCGGGTTCACCAGGCCGATTCCGAGACCGCTCACGATCATTCCGGGGATGAGATGGGTCCAGGACGAGCCCGCGTCGAGCCCGCGCATGAGCAGCAGGCCCACGCCGACCATGATCAGGCCGGGCCCGATCAGCAGCCGGGCCGGCACACGCGAGGAAAGCCTGCCGGACACCGTGGCGGTCACCAGGATGCCTCCTGCGCACGCCGGTGGCCAGCGGGGAGTAGCCCAGAATGTCCTGGAGATACAGCACGAGATAGAGAATCATCGAGAAGATCGAGGCGCTGAGCCCGAACGCCGCGACCGACCCGCCGCTGAAGGTCGGCAGCCTGAACAGCGTCAGGTCGAACATCGGGCGCGCCCGGCGCCGCTCCACGACGACGAAGGCAACGAGCAGCACTGCGGCCACAGCGAAACAGCCAAGCACCAGGCCGTCGGTGAAGGACCGCTGATTCGACTCGATCAGACCGTAGACCAGGCTCGACAGCGCCACCGAAAACAGCACGAAGCCTGGCCAGTCAGGCCCGCTGGCATGCGGCGCGCGCGACTCCGCCACCTTCATCACCGAGATCACCGCGGCCGCGATCCCGACCGGCACATTAACAAAGAAGATCCACCGCCAGGACAAGGCCTGACGTCAGCACGCCGCCGAGCAGCGGGCCGATGGCCACCGCCAGGCCGGTCACTGCCCCCCAGACCCCGAACGCGGTGCCCCGGTCCTTGCCGCGGAAGGCATCAGCCAGCAGCGCCAGCGATACCGCGAACATGATCGCCCCGCCGACTCCCTGCAAGGTGCGAGATAGCTGGAGCATCAGCGTGCTGACCGCAAAGCCGCACAGCGCCGACGCGCCGGTGAACACCACCAGGCCGATCAGCCACAGCAGGCGGCGGCCGTACATGTCCGCCAGGCTGCCCGCGGTCAGCAGGAACGCCGCCAGCGTCAGCGCGTAGGCGTCAACGATCCACTGCAGGTCGGAGAAGCTTGAGTGCAGCGCCTTCTGGATATCTGGCAGGGCGACATTCACGATCGTGATGTCCAGCAGCAGCATGAACGTGCCGAGGCACACCGCGGCCAGCGTCCACCGCTTGTTTCCGCGCTGACCAGGATCCCCCCCCGCCGTGCCTGGCCCGCTGGTCGCGGCGGCGCTGATCCTGCCCGGACAGATCGGCGTGGGCTTCGGTCACGAAGACTCCGTTAGCTCAGGGACAGATTGACCCGGACAGGTCCTGCCGGCGACATGGTCAGCGCGAGCGCCGGGCCCGCCAGCTCATCCCCGCTGATTCACAGCAGACCCACTGCTGCAATGCCGGGACTCCCGGTGAATTCCCTGAAGTCCCGTCCTGCCAGGTGCGCAGGCCCGGCCTGGCAGCAGAATCGTGGCCCAGGCCGCTGCCTGCCTGGCGGGCTGGCCAGGTCCCGCCAACCCCGGCAGGAGCAGCGTTTCCAGCGCCACTGCCGAGCAATGGATGCGCTGCTCATCAACTGCAGCGCGCGGAACAGGCCGATTTGGCTGGCAGCGCCGCTTCGGCGCCGCGGCCTGTCGGTGCGGCCACGGACATCTAACATGCACCGGCGGCTCATGCGTGCGGCCGGGTTCCGCGATGCCCGGGCGGCGAGGGAGTTGACGAGGATCACGAGGTGGTCCCTTGGCGACTGGCCGGGTCACAGGCTCCGCAGCACGCGGTCGCGGTCCGCTTGCGCGCGGCGCGACACGTCCGCATCGAAGGCGATCGCGTCGTACTCGTGCGGCACGCCGGGATGCAGGTGCAGCTCGACGGGAACGCCTGCATGGCTGAGCGTGAGCGCGTAACGCAGGCTTTCGTCGCGGAAGACGTCGAGCTGGCCGACCTCGATGTACGCCGGCGGCAGACCGCGTGCGTCTTTCAGGCGCCCTGGCGCGGCCGCAGGGTCGACGTCGCGTTTTTCATGTCCCGCTTCCAGCAGAGCGTTCCAGCCCGTGGCATTGTCGTCATAGGACCAGCCGGCGAACGGCGCGATGTAGAGGTCGGGCGTCGTCGTGCGATCGTCGAGCATCGGGTAGATAAGCAGCTGGTGGGCTATTGCCGGGCCTTGCCGGTCGCGGCTCAGGATAGCGACGCCCGCGGCCAGCCCGCCGCCCGCGCTGTCGCCCATCACCGCGATACGGCCCGGGTCGATGCCGAGTTGACCCGCGTGGCCGGCCAGCCAGGTCAGCCCGGCATAGGCGTCTTCGACGGGCACCGGGTGCGGGTGCTCGGGTGCCAGCCGGTACTGCACGGATAGCATCGGGACGCCGGTCCGGGCGACATAGCGCGACACGGGACCGTCGAAGATCGGCACCGAGCCTACGATCATCCCGCCGCCGTGCAGGTACAGCACGGCGGCGCCGGTGTCACTCGCCGGCCGCCGGTACCACCTGGCCAGCAGCGTGGCACCATCTGCCGTGGTGACTTCATGGTCAGTGATCCTGACGTCATCAGCGAGCGGCTGCGCCTGATTGTTGAAGTGCTCCAGCATCGCATCGAGCGTGACGCGCCGGGTCTGCACGTCGCCGATCTGCGGCGTCGGCGGCGGGCCGTTTTTTTCCAGTGCGGCCTGCAGGACCGCGGCCACCTCAGCGTCCATGGTGAATGTCAATTCGGGGCTCCTGTTACTCGTTACCAGGCGGCGGCAGCAGCTCGGTCTTGAACTGAGCGGCGAGGCTCCTCGACCTTGCGACAAATGCCGCCTGTGCGTCTGGGCTGAGCGGTGGCGGCGCTTCAGTCCGGGTGGCGACCGGATGGCCGACCAGGATAAAGAACTCTTCCTGGCCTGCGGGTGCGCACATGCACAACAGCCGTGATGGCGCGTCCGAGGCGTTGGTGAAGGAATGCGGCGCATTGGCCGGCACGTTGATGGTCTGTCCGGCCCGGGCGACGGTGGTCTCCTCCCGGAACGTCACCCGCACCTCTCCGGTAAGGACAGTGAACATCTCCTCGAAGTCGTGCCGGTGCGGAGGCGGCCCGCCGCCTGGCGGGACGTGCATGTCGATGAGGGTGTACTTGCCGGCGGTGTCCTGGCCGGCCACGAGGATTGTGTAGGTGTCGCCGACGAGCCCGATGTGCGGCAGGCCCTGATCTTCGTCCGGCCGCGCGATGGTGAGCCTGCGGGACAGGTCGTCGGGCGGGATCGGATTCGGCTGATCCGGCATGGTCTCTCCTCACGGTGTGATGTGCGTTGGCAGTCAGCGGGCGAGCTCAGCGAAGAAGTCGTTCAGCGAACGCGGGGTACGGCCGAGGATGGCGCGGAGAGCCAGGCTGTTGCCGCCGTGGAACCCGTGGGCGGTGCAGTCGGCGAACATTGCGAGCAGGCCGTCCCTCAGGGACGCATCGGGCAGGCCCTGCAGGGCGATGAAGGGGTCGCCGTCCTGCGCGACAACCCCCCGGCCGGCATACCGGCTCATCAGCGCTGCTAGTTCGGAGCCGGTCACCATGCCGCCTGCCGCCAGCTCAAAGGTGCCGTTGACGAGGTCATCGGTGGTGAAGGCGATAGCAGAGCAGCACGCATAATGACCGGATCACGCAGGTCGCCACCACGGCCTGATCAGCCCCGGCATCCCGGACCCGATCCTGTTTCGCCGGGTCGTGCACGAGCGCCCTCACCTGGACGCCTCTGGATACCAGAGCCGGCACAGTCCGGCGAACTGTCCTGTCGCGCCGATGGCCAGCACTCGCACGCTCCACCCCCGGCTCTCCAAAACGGACTCTTTCGTCCGTTTGAGTGTATCGCACGCACGTGCCAGGTCCGATGGAGGTTGAATGAAGGCGTGGTCGCCGCCAGCAACTCGCGCGAACCGCGCAGCGACGCGGCCCGCAACCACCGGACCCTCGTCCGGGCCGCCACCGCGGCAATACACCGCGAGGGCCCGCGCGTGCCCATGGCGACGATCGCCGCCGACGCGGGAGTCGGCGTCGGCACGCTCTACCGTCACTTCCCCACCCGCGAGGATCTGCTCAACCACCTCACCCATGCATCGTTCGAGCAGGTGCTTGCTAACGCCAGAGCCGCCGAAAGCAACGGCACGACCGCCACCGAGGCGCTCCAGCAGTTCATCGAGGCGGCAATCAGCCAGCGCAACCAGCTCATGCTGCCGCTGCACGGCGGACCGCCCCTGACATGGCCGAGGACCCGCACCGTTCGCAAGCACGTCCACCAGATAATCCAGCGGATCATCGACCGCGGGCGGGCTGACGGCACCATCACGCGGGACGTAACTCCGCACGAGATCGTCGTGTTCGGAGCGATGCTCGCCCAGCCACGGCGATCCGACCCAGACTGGGATGCGACATGCCGCCGGCTGCTCGCCACATACCTCGCGGGCCTGGGCTCTTGCACCTCAGGCGACTGATCTTTCCCGACCGCCCAGGAAACCCGGCATATAGGATGGGGCAGGACGGGCTTCTTGCACGTCGATACTCTCCGTAGCAGCACACCAATTGCCAGCCTCTTCCGAGGATCGTCAGGCCAGCGACCAGAATTGAACGATCTGTTCACTCATCTGACTGGCCACCCCAGCTTGAATCATGCGCTCCGATTCGGCGATCTCGCGCTCCGTCTGGCCGCAAGGCCGTCACGCTCAGTGATCCTGCCTCGGCAAGCGAGGCGCGCATCGCCGCCGTTCGGCGCGGCGAGCGCGATCTCGACGTCCTGCTGGGTGGGCGTGCCGAGCTAGCTGATCTGCTTGCCTTCATGCATGGCTATCGGCGTCCCGGTCACGATCGCCCTCAGCGGGAGGTACGGTGGGCAGCCGTCCTGGCGACTGTTGATGGCTGCCGCCTGCGGCGGGCGCTGCTGGGGTCGGCCGGTCGCGGTTCCTGGTCCTGCTGGTAATCGTGGCCAGGAAGCGGACCAGGGCGAGTTCAGCGATGAACTCCAGGTCCGGCGAGCGTCAGACCGGTACCAGGCTCAGCTCATCAGGAGGCGACCACCATGGCCGGCACCGCGACTGGGTCACCAGGGCCTACGGGCCCGCCCTGACCACGCTGCCCCCCGCCACCCGCCGCCGGAAGCTCGCTCAGCTCACCGCCGTCACCGACCTCGCCACCTGGCGGCTCCTGCGCCGCGAACTCGGCCTCGGCCCGGACCAGACCACAGCCGCGATCCGCGAACTCGTCGACGCCTGCCTGCCATGACCACGGCGCAGCCCCGCTCAGTCCGCGGCAGCCACCACAGGACGGCCATCCGCGAGACTCCGGTGACTCAGGCTGAATAGCCCATCTGAACTCCGCCACGCCTTCGAATAAGAGGAGGACCGTTCGGTCAGGCGGGCCTCACCGCGACAGAGAGTCACTGTGATAACCGCTCGCCGAGCCGCCGTTCGGCGCGGCCGCGGGGCTTTCGGTGCTCATCAACTGAGGCGCGCAGAACAGGTCGATCTCGCGCGCTACAAGCTCCCGCAGGTGTCGCTTGCCAACGTGATCGTGGCAGGCGATAGGTAAGCCGTGGCGCAGACGCCCGCTCATGCGTGAATAGAGGGCGTTGCCGGAACGCATATTCATGCATCGCTTAGCATCGGTTGGCGGGAGTGATCGCGAAGTAAGCCAGGCTGACCCACAGCACCAGCCAGAGCACCCGAGCGGCCCGGGCACCCACCTGGCGAGCAGCTACGAACGGCGCGCGGGAACCGCCGTCGGCGCCAGCCGCCGAGAACATATAACCCGCAAGGGCTCATAACCGGCAGCAACGGCCTGGAGATGATCGCCCTGAACGCCGCTGAGGGCTGCCGCCTTTTCAATCTCAGCACCCGCCTCGCCCACGACCAGCAACACCATCAGCACTGGTCAGACTGGCGCCGCGCCCATCAGGCTCGCGCCCGCCGCTGCCACTACAACCGAAGACTCAACAATCACAAGCTGCTGCTGCTGTAGTGCTAGTCGGCGTCGTCCTCGCCGGGCAGAATGGCAAATGGCGCCAGGCCCTGCTGTTACATCTGCCAAATCAGCACCGTACGCCGCAGAGCGGGCGACATTACTGGGGTTACTGAGAATGGCATGACAGGCGATGCTATTGGTGCCTGAATAGAAACCGATCGGGGGTGGCGTTCTCTTACACCATTCGCCGAGACGCGGCCTCAAGGGGGCTCTTGCCGCCCTAAATATGCCGTCGTAGCATGCCAAATATGGGCCGCCGATGTGAGTTCCAGGGTGCGTTAGCGCCGGCGCTGCGGGGTGTCCACGGAGTCCTGGTGATCGTCGGGGAGTACAGGACACGTGCCGAGGTATACGGCATTGGCCACCGGCATCCGGTGACAGTGCCGGTGAGCCTGGGCTTGGCGGCCCGGCTGGCCGAGGCTGGTGCGCCGGTGACGGTTCAGGTCGGGCGCTCAGCCGGGCGTGCCGCGGTGTCGTCGTGATCGTGTGCCGACCAGCCCGGGCCGCGAACCGGGTGACGTCGCCGTTAGCCGCCTCGATCACGCATCTTCCCGCACCTCAGGGAACCTCCCAGTCCGCAGTCGTTGTCAGCGACGCATCCTGGGCCCCGGGCCGGTCTTCAGGCCTTGGTTACACCTCTGCTGTGCAGGCCCTCGCCACGCTTCGTATAGAAGAGCCAGTATTCCTGATATCGACGGGACGTTCCGCAGTCGCCCGCAGCATTTTGGGGGGAAAGAGAAAGAAAAAGACAGGCCCATATTGGAAGTCCCGGTGAGGGCCGAGATTGGAGTAAGGCTATGTGGTCGAATTCGAAACGCCCCCCCGATTCGCGCGAAGAGGACTCGTGGCTGAGCGACGAGCAGATGCGGCACGTCGCGCCCGCGGAGAACGAGCCGTTCCAGTCCCCGGTCCCGACCCGGATGGTCTCCAACGGCGAGTACATGCCCCACCCGCAGACCGATGACCAGAAGCACGTCGAGTACCGGGTCAAGGAGCTGGCCGACGAGGCAGCCAAGAGACTCGGCCAAAGCCGCCGCCAGTTCCTGGTGGGCACCGGCGGCCTGGCCGCGGCGTTCATTGCGATGAACGAGGTACACGGCAAGATGTTCGACGTGCAGAAGGAGGAGATGTACGAGCCCGCGGCGTACGCCGAACACGGGGTCCCGAAGGACGTGTTCGTCTTCGACGACCAGACGCATATCATCCGGTCGAGCATGAACGGCGGCTTCAGTCTGCGGGCCTTGGCGCAGGGTCCGGGGCCGGCGTCCACGGCCGCGGGGTTCAAGTCCAACCCGTTCAACGGCGCCGGCGGTAACGCTGCCGGCCCGGACGAGTTTGGCAACCCGTGGCCGGACTGGAACCCGTACCAGCTGCACGCGGCTTTCCCGCCCAATTCCGGGCCAGCCACGACGGCGGCCGGCCAGTTCCACCTGGGGGAGTACATCTTGCGGATGTACCTGCAGGCGCAGACCAGTGCCTCGATCATCAGCAACGCGAACATCGCCCTGGTCACGCCGCCCGGCGGGACAGTTCCCGTGCCGGCCAGCAACATCACCGAAGACCTGATGGCCGAGATCCTGACCGGCTGGCAGACCTCGCAGTGCCGCGACTTCATCAACAACCTGGCGGGCTCGCGCCGGGCCTTCGCCCATTCCCAGCTCTACCCGGGCATCGGCAACCTCATGGACCCGGCCTTCGGCAACTACACGCAATGGCAGATCGACTATTGCCAGCCGGACTCGTGGAAGGGGTACAACATCGCCTACGCGGCCAGCGCCGCCCCCGGCACCGAGTTCATGCAGTGGGCGCTGGATGACGAGGTGCTCGTCTACCCCACCTATGCGGTCATCGACGCGAACGGCGCAGCGCAGCTCCCGAAGCATCCCGGCTTCTTTAACATCTGCGTCCACAAGGGCCTGCAGTCGGACATGTCGCAACCCTTCGGGTCGAACGACACGCCGCAGAACGGTAATCCCGACGACGTGGTGAAGGCGGCCACCGACTGGCCGCAGTTCAACTTCGTCATCTACCACTCGTGCATCCGGCCGGCCTTCTGGGACCTGCAGGCGCTGCTGGACATCCTCAACGAGCCGGGATCGATGGCGCCGACCACGCTGACCGACAGTGACGGGCACACCGTCCCGAACATCCGGTGGTCTACCCAGTTCGCCCAGATCGCCGGGGGCAAGTACGTGGCCGGGGCGGAGCCGTCATCGAAGTCCCCGTCCAGCCCGCACCGGCTACCCAACGTGTACGCGGAGCTCGGCACGACGATGGCGTCGATGATCACGATCTTCCCCACGGTCTGGGCACACCTGATCGGGCAGCAGCTGCACTACATGGGGTCGGAGCACATCGTGTTCGGCTCGGACTCGATGTGGTACGGCGGGCCGCAGTGGCAGATCGAGGCGCTGTGGCGGTACCAGATCCCCGAGCGCATCCAGGAGAAGTGGAACTACCCGGCGATCACCGAGCAAGACAAGCGGAATATCCTCGGCCTGAACAGCGCGCGGTTCTACGGCCTGAGCACGCGGGCCGTCGGCGAGCCCCACAGCCCCTACCGGCGGGGCAGGCTGGACTACTACAAGGCCCACATGAGGCCGGGCAGCCGGATCGACAAGGCGCTGCAAGGCGTCGGCTACCCGACCCCGATCACGAAGATCCTCGGCCCCGATCTCCCCGACGACAACCTCACCAAGGTCAAGAACGAGTACATCGCGTCGGGCGGTGCGCGCAGCAACACCCGGCTCGGCTGGATCCGGAGCTAGGGTCAGCGCCCGAGCCGGACCGACCCGACCCGGGTGCGCGGAGGTGGCAGCCGCCCCCCTGGGACTTGCCAGGGGGGCGGAACTGCTGTGGTCAGCCCTGGTTCTCAGTGAGCCGAGCCTTCAGGACGGGGCCGAGCGCGAGCGCACGCGCGAGGGGCCACCGTCCCCTCGTCACGCGCTGTAGTTTGCGCTGCGCACCGCTTGACAGGCGATATCCGCCTTAGGGGCGGCCACGAGATCAAGGCCAAGGAGATTGGCGACTGTACAGATGGGGGTGGTCTGTGTTCATCCAGCCTGCGTGAGGCGCCAGTAGTATCCC
>Ga0208725_1000104_pt1 | contig 18603 bp, 19 predicted proteins | sample MicForSoSWNH13_O_FD_188004 | JGI IMG/M metagenome (GOLD analysis project Ga0208725, IMG submission 188004) | Forest soil microbial communities from Harvard Forest Long Term Ecological Research site in Petersham, Massachusetts, USA - MetaG HF011... | ecosystem: Environmental > Terrestrial > Soil... | reverse complement strand
GTTACCACTGCGCCCTCCGAGTTCCGTCAGCCCTTGCGGAAACGGTACGGAGCCCGGACGGGCACGCGGAATGCGGCTAGCCCCCCTTCCCGCCGTCGGGTCAGCCCCCTCCCGGGCTAGGGCTCACTCGGTAGCTTCGGAAATTCTGCTGCGCGGCACGGGTCAGCAGGCTTCGGCGTACGCGCCATGAACAAGCACCTCACCCAGCCGGTTACCGACGTCACGCTAAATGCCCAACGCCTCCTCCAGGCGCCGGGCCGCCTCCGGATACTCACATCCTCGAATTGCGCGCCGACGGCTCGCAGCACCTGGACACCGGCCGCGGTGGCCAGCTCCGATGCGGTGTCCAGCAGGGCCGACTTGCCCACGCCCGGGTCACCCGACAGCAGCAGTGCCTGGCCCAGGCCCAGGCCCAGGAGCACCACGTCCCGGATGACCAGCGGCGGGGAACCCACGCCCAGCCCCAGGCCAATCGCCAGGGCCAGCACTGCGACCGAGCCCGCCCACAGGCCGACCCGGAACAACGGCGCGTACCGGCCGACACCGTAGTCGCTGACCGCGTTGTGGACCAGGTCGTAGCCGGTCGGCAGGACGTGCAACGTCACCACCACGGCGACGTAGACCAGGCTCCCAGCCAGGCTTATCAGCGCGAACGCCAGCGCGTTGGCTTGCATCGGGCAGCTCCTTGCGGGGTGAGGGCATGGCAAACGGAACAGACGGCGACAGCGCCCGTCTTAGGAGCAATCCAGCCGGTGCTCCGCGGAGTCAGTGGTCGGGGAGCCAGTTGCCGTGGAAGCCGAGCGGGATGCGCGCGGGCAGGTGCACAACGGCGACAGGGTCGGCGGTGAAGTCCTGGGCGGCAAGGATGACCAGGTCAGCGGCGCCGCGGTCGGGGTTGTGGACGAACGCCATGACGTAGCCGTCGTCTTCGGCGGCGTCTCGGGACGAGGGAGCGAAGACGGCTTCGCCGACGGTGGCGTCTTTGCCGAAATCATGGGTTTGCACCGTGCCCGACGCCAGGTCGTGCTTGAGGATGGCGTTGGCAAAGGCGTCGTCGCCGAAATCGCCGGCCGCGGTGATGGCACGGGCAACTTCGCCGATGACGGCGCTGTAGCCGTAGCGGTGGGGGCGGGAGATGATCCGGTCGTCGATGCGGGGGAACTCCTGCCCTCGGTCATCAAGGCGCCGCTGGGTCACCTTGCCTGCGGCGGGCTCGATGATCCACCGGTCCAGGGTCACCGGGCCGTGCGCGGCCCAGAGCGTGGAAACGTCGAAGCCCTGGTTGTACTGGCACAGGTCGACCACGACGTTGCCGCCGTCGTCGTAGGCGTTGAGGCAGTGGAAGACCCAGCATGGCTCGATGTCGATCCAGTGGACGCCCGCGCTGCCGTCGCGAGGCAGCAGGCCGACCCGGGCCTGATGGTCTGGGTTCCACACATACGGCAGTTCCTTGCCCTGGGTGACCGCGTTCAGGCTGAAGGTGACCGGCAGGTCGAGCAGCACCACGTACTTGCCGGTGAGAGCGAAGTCGTGCATCATCGGCCCGTCCGGAACCGGGATATCGGTGGTGCGGACGACCTTGCCGTCGGCGCCGACGATCACGTGCTGGACATGGTCCCACGCCCAGAAGTACGCGATGGCGTGCAGTTCGCCGGTGGCTTTGTCGAGCTTGGTGTGCGCGGCAAAGCCGCCGGGCAGGGTGCTGGCGAAGTCGTACGAGCCGACCGTGCCGAGCTCATAGGTCAGTTCGTAGGGCAGCGGGCCCGCCTCGACGGTGGCCAGGGTCCGCCCGGCGTGGGCGATGATGCAGGTGTTGGCCGCGAAGTCCATGTTCTCGTGCACCGGCCCACCCGGCCAGGTTTGATGGTGCTCGGCGGCGACGGCCTTGGAGCGGACCCAGCGGTTGCGGTACCACTCGGCCTTGCCCCCGCGCAGCCGCACCCCATGCACCATGCCGGCACCGAGAAACCAGTGGTAGTTGGGGTCGTCCAGGCCCAGCGGGTTCGGCCCGTTGCGCAGGTACCGGCCGTCCAGCTGCGCAGGGATCTGGCCGGTGACCGGCAGGTCGAACACGGTGATCTCCTCGGTCACCGGGGCGAATGACCCTTCCAGGAAGCGTTGGCGATCAGGTTGAGACACTGTTCATCCTCTCGGGTCATTGCCAGCGGCCACGCCCGCAGCGCGGCTCCGGATGGCAGCCATGCTCACGGTGTTCCCCCCAGCCCAGTGCGACAAGCTCAGGCCAGCCTGTGCCAGGTCACGCACGGGGAACATCGGTCAAATGACCATCCCTGGCCCCGAGTTCATCTCGAAACGCAGTCATATGACAGATACGCCGGGCGCCGCATATGCATACGGTCCGCTGTGTAGACGTTGTCGCTGCGGCTGCGACGGGTCTGAAGGAGGAGTGATGCCGTTTGTGACCGCCGGCCGGGAGAATTCGGCGCCGGTCGAGCTGTACTACGAGGATCACGGCACGGGCAGGCCGGTCGTGCTCATCCACGGGTTCCCGCTGAGCGGCAGGGCCTGGGAGCGGCAGGAACGGGCCCTGATCGCCGATGGGCACCGGGTCATCACCTATGACCGGCGCGGGTTCGGCAAATCCAGCCAGCCCGCCACCGGCTATGACTACAACCACTTCGCCGCCGATCTGGACACGCTCGTGACCGCGCTCGACCTGCATGGCTTCGACATAGCCGGGCATTCGATGGGCGGCGGTGAGATCGCCCGCTACCTGGGCAGCTACGGCTCCGAGCGGGTCCGCCGGGCCGCTATCGTGTCCGGCATCCCGCCGTACCTGCTGCAGACTCCCCAGACGCCCTACGGCGTCCCGCAGGAGGTTTTCGATCAGATCGAGGCGGCGCTGGCCGCCGACCGGTTCGCCTACTTCACCGAGTGGAACAAGAACTTCTATAACCTCGATGAGACGCTCGGCAGCCGGGTCAGCGCCGAAGCCGTCCGGGACTCCTGGAACACGGCGGTCAGCGCATCCCCGGCCGGGACCATCGCCTGCGTGGCGACGTGGCATACCGACTTCCGGGCCGACCTGCCAAAGATCGACATCCCGGTGCTGGTCGTGCACGGCAGCGCCGACCGGATCTTGCCGATCAGAGCATGCGGCCCGCGTACCCATGAGCTCATCCCGCGCAGCGAGTACGTCGTCATCGACGGCGCGGATCACGGCTTGTGCTGGACCCACACCGACGAGGTCAACCGCGAGCTGCTGAGGTTTTTAACTAGCCCGCATGGCGGGCACCCCCTGCAAAGAGGCACGTCTCAGACAAGCAAAACGGAGAATCATGAAGATCCAAGGATCGGTTGCCCTGGTCACCGGGGCCAACCGCGGACTCGGCCAGGTCTTTGCCCGGGAACTGGTGGCCCGGCACGCGGTCACGGTCTACGGCGCCGCGCGCGATCCGGCCGGCGTCACCGAGCCCGGCGTGACGCCGGTCGCCCTGGACATCACCGACCCCGACCGGGTCGCCCAGGTGGCGCAGGAGTGCGCAGACGTCAGCTTGCTGGTCAACAACGCCGGGATCCTGAAATACAGCACGTTCATCGGCGCGCCCAGCCTGGACGCGGCCCGGGCCGAGATGGAGACCAACTACTTCGGCACCCTGAGCATGTGCCGCGCCTTCGCGCCGGTCCTGGCCGCCAACGGCGGCGGGGCGATCGTCAACATGCTGTCGGTCTCCAGCTTCTGCACAAATCCCTTCGATGCCTCCTACGGCGCCTCGAAAGCGGCGGGGTGGTCGCTGACCAACGGCATCCGCACCGAACTGCACCACCAGAGCACTCTGGTGGTCGCCGTGCACGCAAGCTTCATCGACACCGCCATGGCCGCGCTGACCAGCGCACCCAAAGACAGCACCGAATCGGTCGTCCAGCAGGCCCTCGACGCCGTCGAGGCCGGTCAGGTCGAGGTGCTCGCCGACGAACGGACAAGGTTCGTCAAGGCGTCGCTGCCCCGCGACCACGAACTGATCTACCCGCCCATCCAGGAGTTCTGGGATGCCGCGCTGAAAGGCAACGGCTAGAAGCTCGGCGTGTCATAGGTGATCTTCTTGACCGCCAGCCCCTGGACTCCCCATCTGTCCAGAATCGACAGGTACGTGCGGTCCTGGACCATCCTCGCTAGTGCGTGCTGGATTGCCTTTGCGAGCTGCGGCTGACCCTTCGGCATCGCGAGGCCTTCCAGGGCGGATGCGAAGTCGCCTGTCGCCTGGGAAGCGGGCACGGCAATCGCAGAGATCCTGCCCTTGGACGCCTTGGCGTCATAACCTGCGGTCGCGGTGGTTTCGAGCTCGAACGAGATCCGGCCGGATTCGAGGGCCAACTGAATCGGGGGCGCGTCCGGGAAGGCAGTCTCGGTGGGCGCTGCCCGGGCATAGGCCGGGCCGGGCAGTCCATGGGCACCCTCACTCGATGATCGTGAGGGCCCCTTCGTGGCACCGCAGCCCGGCATTCTGCGCCTCCTCGGCAACAGCCGAGTGCGGCCGCCGGGTCGTTCGGGACCCGGCCGCGCCAGCCGCGCCCGGCGGCCATTCTTCCCATCAGATCTTTACCGCATCCAGCCCAGAAAGCCCAGGTCCGGGGCATTTCCCCGTGGTGCCGGACCGGGGATCGGAATCGGCGGCGGCCGCCGCTTCAAGGCCGGGTCGGCCGGATCTGATAGCGTCGGCGTGCACGTAACCGGCCCGAGGAGGTGAGACCCATTACCGCTACATCAGGAGGTTGGGTGCTCCCGCTCGCGGCCGTGCCGTTCGGCTGAGACGTGCGGTTCTGATCTGGGCACAGGTCGCGCCGGGAGCACCCAAGCACGCATCCCGGAAGGCATCTGACCTATGCACTTCATCTCGGAAACAGTCTCCGACGGCGTCTCGGAACAGCTGTTCACCATCGGCGACATCCCCGGCGTGCTCTGGACGCCCGCCGGGGCCACGGGGCCTCACCCGCTCGTGCTGGTCGGGCACGGCGGCGGCCAGCACAAGAAGGCACCCGGCGTCGTCGGGCGCGCCAACCGCTACGTCACGCAGCGCGGTTTCGCCGTTGCGGCCATCGACGCGCCATCGCACGGAGACCGCCCGCAAAGCGAGGAACACCAGCGGTTCAGCGCCACGATCAGGGAACGGGCGGCGGCAGGTGAGCCTGTTGGCCCGCTGATACCTGGCTACAACGCCACCATCGCGGCGCAGGCCGTGCCGGAATGGCGGGAAACCCTCGATGCGCTGCAGCGGCTGGACCAGATCGGCGCCGCAGGGCCGGTGGGCTATGCGGGCCTGTCGATGGGCGGTGCGGTCGGCGTGCGGCTCGCCGCGGCCGATTCCCGGATCACCGCCGCGGTCCTCGGGCTCGTCGCCAGCGACGGCCTGGCCGAGGCGGCGGCCTTGATCACGATCCCGGTCGAGTTCCTGCTCCAGTGGCACGACGAAGCCGTGCCGCTGGAGTCCGGCCTGGCATTGTTCGACGCGTTCGCCTCCACGGAGAAGACGCTGCACGCCAACGCCGGCCAGCACCGGGACGTGCCCCTCTTCGAGAGGGACAGCTCCGCGCGGTTCTTCGCCCGCCACCTGCTTGGCGGCTCGTAACGACTGGGCGGCCCGGCCGGGTTCAGGGCCTGGTCAGCGTCAGCAGCGGCTGCCCGTAGCTCGGGACTAGGGCGTCGGGATCGGCGGCGACCGCAGCTTCGAGCCGCTCGAAGCCGGCCGCCGCCTCCTCCGGCGTGAAGTGCTCGAAGATCGAGTATGGCCGGAGCCGGAGCTTTGCCAGCATCTCGGCCCGGGTCGCGGCCGACGGCTCGACCGGCTCCGCGAAATCGGCCACCCGCCATCCGGCACCGGCGAAGACCCCCACGACATCGGCGAGAGGCTGGAACGTCGCCGCATCGATCTCGAAGCCGCGCGGGAAGTACTCCAGCCACCACAGCCGGGGCATGTGATCGCGGAACTGCGACTGGAGCAGAACCGCGCCGCCGGGCCGGGTCACCCGGGCGAGCTCGGCCGCGGCGCGGGCCTGGTCCCGCACGTGGTGCCAGACCAGGAACATCAGCGTGTAGTCGACGGACGTGTCTGGCAGCGGGATCGCCTCGGCCGAACCGGTCAGGTAGCTGACATCGGGATGGGCAGCGGCCTCGGCGATCTGGCGCATCGCCGCCGCGGGCTCAACGCCGGTGACCGGCCCGAACGCCGCCGCGAGCGCCGGGGTGAACCGGCCGGTCCCGGAGCCGAGGTCCAGGCCGTCCAGCGGCCGGCGCCGCGGCAGCCGATCCGCGAACGCGCGGATCCAGAAGTCAACCTGGTCCGGGCGCAGCGAGCGGCCGCGCACGTAATTCTGGTGCTGCTGGGCGTTGTAGTCGACCGGCTTCATCGAGAGCCTCCGGTGGGTGGGCGTAACGGACCGCCGACCTCACTCAACCGGGCTTTTGTCCCTTCAGATGCCCGCGCAAGCGCGGGTCGCAGCGCTCGGACCAGTCTCGCCTAAGCAACGGAACCCTAGCTGCGTCCAGTCGTAAGGTCAGGCTAGCGAAACGGGGGGCGCGATGACAGATCTCGAAGCGGTGATGCTCGAGGACACGCGGGTGCTGCTGGCCCGGTGGCACCGGGAGTTCGCCGGCCGGCCGGGGGCGGAACGCGAGCGGCTGCTGCTGCTCGCGCTGGAGCGGGAGCAGATCGTCGCCGTCGCCTACCGGGAGGAGGCGGTCGCCGGGCGCGTCGCCGAGCTGGACGTCGGCGCGGCGGCGCGGGCGCTGATCCGCCAGACGCTGATGTGGATCTGGAAGGACGAGCAGCTGCACTTCGAGTTCATGCGCGGCCTGCTGCTCGGGTCCGGCTCGCTGGCGTCAACGCTCGTGGTCTACGGCCGGGCGGTGCAGGGCACGCTGTCCGGATGGACGTCGTCCACGGCTACCGGGCTCGAGGCGCGGTCAGCGCCGCTGCGGACCGGGGCGGCCGGCGCCCTGATCGCGGTGGCCAGCGCAACGCACCGGATGCCCGCCGAGCTTGCCAGGGAGCTGCGCTACCAGACGTTCCGCCGGTACTGCGCGCTGAACGTGGCGCTGGAGGCCAGCGCCGAGTACGCGTACCAGCGCCTGGTGCAGGTGGCGGGCTCCGAAGAGGAACGGGTCGCGTTCGACCGGATCCGCGACGACGAGGCCCGGCACGCGGCGGCGTTCCGGCTGCTGACCGACGTGCTGGCCGACGACGACCGGCTCGCCGACGGCTGGACGGCGCAGCACCTGGAAGAGCGCCTGGCGGAGATCAGCCCCTGGTTCCTGCCCGCTGCCCAGCGGCCTGCCACGGTGGCCGAACCCGGTCCGGCGCGCTCGTTCGGGTCCCGCGCGCCGGTCGTGGTGCGCACCGGGCGCACCGACGCGGACAAGGGCGCGGTGCTCGAGGAGTGCCTGGACCGGGCGGGCCTGGGCGAGCTCGCCGCGGGCGCGCGCTCGGCGGCGATCCGCGTCTCGTTCATGCTCGGCTACGACCGCGCCGACCGCTCGAACGTCAACGACCCGGAGCTGGTCGACCTGCTGGCGCGCTACCTGCGGCGGCACGGGGTGGCCGACGTCGCGGTGCTCGAGGCCCCGACCGTGTACGGCAACCTGTTCGGCAACCGCTCGGTCGCGTCGGTGGCCGCCTACTTCGGCTTCAACGCGCCCTCGTACCGGATCGTCGACATCGGGGATGACCTGGAAGCGTGCCGGTTCGACCGCGGGTTCGTGCAGAACTCGATCACCGGCACCTGGCTGAGCAGCGACCTGCGGATCGTGATGCCGAAGCTGCGCACCGACCCAACCGAGTTCGCGCACCTGAGCCTGTCCACGCTGGAAGGCAGCACCGGCGCCATCGACGCCACGTTCTACGCCGGCCGGCACACCGACTTCCGGTCCGCGACGATGATGCTGCTCGACGTCGCCGCGCCGCACTTCGCCGTCGTCGACGCGTGGGCGCCGGTGGCGGACGGCCCGTTCGGCGTGATGGGCTGCCACCACCCGGCCGGGATCCGCGCCGTCTACGCCGGCCGCGACACCCTGGCCGTTGACGAGGCGGTGCTCGCCGACATGGGCGTGGCCGACCCGCGCCGGGCGCCGATCGTGGCTCAGGCCTACCACTGGTTCGGGCTCGAGCCGGCGCCGCTGACCGTCGACGGGACCGGGCCGCCGCTGCGCGCACGACTGCGCGGCGCGCATTCGTCTCCGCTGCTCCGCGGGCTCGGCACGATCTCCTACCCGATCTACATGTACCTCAGCAACCGCGGGGAGCTGTTCGTGCCGGCCATGGACACCGCCGCGTTCCCGCCGCTGCGGACGTCCGGGGCGGTCACCCGGTCGGTGCGCTGGCTGAGCCAGCGGGCGTTCGGGTTGCGGCCCCCGGCCACGGCGCCCGCCGCACACCGGACCGTGGGCGTGCCCGCACGAGCTGCCGGGCGGGCGCGGTGAAGGGCCCGTCCCGCGCCCAGGCGCGCGGCGTCCTGGAGACCGCGCGGGCCGGCCACGTCGCGGCCCGGGCGCTGGCGGTCGCGGACAGCCGGTCGCTGGTCCGGTCACTTTTCCTGTCCTCCGCCATCCGGACCGGCCTGCTCGACATCCTGCACGAGGGCGGCGCTGCCCGGGCCGGCCGGAGCTTCGCCGAGATCGCCACCCAGAGTGGCTGCCTGCGGTTCGACCGTCTGCAGGCCTGGCTGGACGTGGGCACCGAGCTCGGCGAGATCTCCCAGCGCGGCGGGCGGTACCGGGTGCGGGGCCGCCGCTCGCGTGCCATCGCCGCCGGTGACGCGCTGCTGCGCGCCCACTACCGGTCGATGCTGGACTACCAGGCGGGCCCGTACGCCGACCTGGAGGCACTGCTGCGGTCCGGGCCCGGCGACGGCCGCGCCGACCTGGACCGATACGCCGACGACATCGCTCAGGTGTCCACCGCCGCGACCCCGTTCATCGCCTCGTACCTGACCCGGGTGATCGCCGCGGCCCGCCCGGCCAGGATCCTCGACGTGGGCTGCGGCACCGCGGTCTACTCCAGGATCGCCGCCGCGGCCGACCCGACGGTGTTCGTCGACGGCATCGACCTGGCCGAGACCGTCGTGGACGCGGCCCGCGCCGAGCTTCGCGCGGCCGGCCTGGACGACCGGATCCGGCTGCACGCCGGGGACATCCGCCGCTGGGCGCCCGAGGGCGGCGTGCGCTACGACCTGGTCCTGCTGCTCAACAACGTCTACTACTTCCCGCCCGGGGAGCGCGTCGCGCTCTACCGCCAGCTCGGCGGGCTGCTCGGCGAGCTGGGGCAGCTGGTCGTCGCCACGCAGACCACCCCGGGCTCGATCGCGGCCGCGCACCTGAACCTCATGCTCGCCTGCCAGGCGGGCGCAGCCGCCCTGCCCCGGCCGGGCGAGCTGCAGGCCGACCTGCCCGCCGCCGGATTCGAGATCACCGACATCCAGGCCATCGTGCCCACCGAGCCCTTCCTGGCGGTCACTGCCACCCGCTCTGGTGCCCCCAATCCCCTGCGTGGTCAAAACCCGCCGTTATAACAGCCGTTTTGACCACAGACCGGGACGCACGGGCCACGCGGCTTCCGGACCGGCCGGACGGCCGGTGATGATGGGTGGCATGACCACGGCTCACCTTCCGGCCGGTCTTTCCACACCGGACCTGACCGACTGGGCGTCGTCGCAGCCGGCCGCGGACGGCCCGTTCGGGCCCGTTACCCAGGCCGTCAGTGCCTTCCTGGTCCGCGGGCAGGAACTCGCCGGCCAGCTCCCGGACGCCCGTGCGGCGATCAGCGAGGTCCTGAACGGCGCGCGGGACGCGTACCTGCGCTCGCACGCGGCCGGTCTCTACGACGCGCTGACCGGCCGGTGCGCCAGGCCGCTGCGGGTGGAGGACCTCGTCTACCGGGCCGCGACGGCGGTCCCCGGCCTCGCGCCGACGCCCGCCGAGATGGACGCCGAGCGCGGGCGGATGCTCGCGGACAAGGAGGGCATCGAGTTCGCCCAGGGCCTGCTGGTGTCGCACGTGCTGGCGCTGCCGCGGGCCGGCCGGCACCTGGTGGAGTCGATGCTGCGCCCGGTTCCCGCGGCGTTCGCGCAGCTGGACAGGCTGCGGGCCACCGGCTCGGCCGACCTGGGCCCGGTGCGGATCACCCGGCGCGGCCGGGCCGGCGTGCTGGAGATCACTAACCCGAAGCACCTCAACGCCGAGGACGACGTGACGCTCGACCTCACCGAGTGCGCCGTCGACATGATCCTGCTGGACCCGGACATCGAGGTCGGCGTGATCCGCGGCGGCGTGGTCGAGCACCCCCGCTACCCGGGCACGCGCGTGTTCGGCTCGGGCATCAACCTCACCCGCCTCTACCACGGGCGCATCGACTTCCTGTTCTACCTGGTGCGCGACCTCGGCTACGTGAACAAGATCTACCGCGGCATCACGCTCGCGGATGCGGACGGCCAGCCTCAACACCGCCCGGAACGCGACGCGATCGAGAAACTCTGGATCGCGGCGGTGGAACGATACGCGGTGGGCGGTGCGTGCCAGCTGCTGCACGTGATAGATCACGTGATCGCCAGCCGTGGGTCGCGCCTGTTCCTGCCAGCCCGCAAGGAAGGGATCATCCCGGGAGCGTCCAACCTGCGGCTGCCGCGGTTCGTTGGCGACCGCGCCGCGCGCCAGGCGATCTTCTCGGGCCGGGAGTGGACGGCGGGCGAGCCGGACGCAGCGCTGCTGTGCGACGAGGTGGTGCAGCCCAGCGAGATGGACGCGGCGCTCGACGCGCGGATCGAGGCGCTCACCAATTCCGGCCTGGTGAACGCGGCGGCCAACCGGAGCGCGCTGCGGGCCGGCCAGGAGCCGCTCGACCTGTTCCGCGAGTACATGGCCACCTTCTCGGTAGAGCAGGCACGCTGCCACCTCAGCCCCGCGCTCGTCCGCAACCTGGAGGTGTTCTGGAATGCCCGCGAGCGCAGGCTCTGACGCGCTGATCTGGGATCGCGCGGAGACCCTCGGCCGCGAGCAGCTCGAGGTGCTGCAGCTGCGCCACCTGCGCTCCACGGTCGCGCGGGTGCTGCGCAGCCAGCCGGCCGGCGCCGAGCGGCTGGCGGCCGCTGGGATCACGGCCGCCGGGGACATCGGCTCGCTGGCCGACCTGTCCCGGATCCCGTTCACCAGCAAGGCCGACCTGCGCGCGCACTATCCGTTCGGCCTGCTGGCGGTGGACCGGGAGCAGCTCGTGCGGGTGCACGCGTCAAGCGGCACGCACGGCAAGCCGATCGTTGTCGGCTACACCAGGGGCGACCTGGAGACCTGGACCGAGCTGATGGCACGGTGCATGACGATGGCCGGCGTCAGGCCCGGCATGGTGATCCACAACGCCAACGGCTACGGGCTGTTCACCGGCGGCCTCGGCTTCCACCAGGGCGGCGAGCGGATTGGGGCAACGGTGGTCCCGGTCTCCGGCGGCTTCACCGCCCGGCAGGCGATGCTGCTGCGCGACCTCGGCGCCCACGTCCTGGTCTCCACGCCGTCGTACGCGCTCGCGATCGCGCAGGCCCTGGCCGAGGACGGGGATGGGGGTGCCGCGTCGCTGCCGCTGCGGCTCGGGCTGTTCGGCGGCGAGCCGTGGACCGAGGCCATGCGCGAGCAGATCGAGCGGGCGCTACCGCTGCGGGCGGTCAGCTTCTACGGCCTGTCCGAGATGTGCGGCCCGGGGGTGGCGGCCGAGTGCCCGGCCCGCACCGGTCTGCACGTGCAGGAGGACCACTTCGCCGTCGAGGTGATCAACCCGGGTGACGGCCGCGCGGTGGCGGCGGGGGCCGAGGGAGAGCTGGTCTTCACCACGCTGACCAAGGAGGCGCTGCCGCTGCTGCGCTACCGGACCGGTGACATCGGGTGCGTGGCCGGCACCCCGTGTGCGTGCGGCCGTACCACGGTGCGGCTGACCGGCTTGCGCGGCCGCCTTGACGACATGCTGATCGTCCGCGGCGTCAACATCTATCCGTCCCAGGTGGAGCACGTGCTGCTGGCCGCCGGCGGCGTGGCGCCGCACTACCGCCTGATCGTCGAGCGGCCCGGGCCGCTCGACGAGCTCACCCTGGAATGCGAGCCCGACAGCACCGGTGAGGGTCCGGTGGCGCTGCGTGCGCGGCTGGAGCAGTTGCTGCGCGAGCACACCGGCCTGCGGATCACCGTGCGCGTGGCCCAGCCGGGAACCATCCCGCGCAGCGAGGGCAAGGCCGTGCGCGTGGTCGACCGCCGCGCTGGAGCGTGAACGTTCATCAAATGATGGTGTGTTTGCGCGGCCAATCGGGCATCGTGGGGGAAGGAGCAAAGGAGGCTGTCATGGCGGACAACCCGGACGCTGGCGTGCTGGGCGGCCCGGAACCCGACGAAGAGGGCACCGACCTGCTCGGTGGCTCCGAGCCAGGAGACGACGTTCTCGGCGGGCCCGAACCAGGTGACGATCTGCTCGGCGGCGCCGAGCCGATAACCGACGAACTCGGCGGCCCCGAACCCGACGAGGAAGGCACCGACACGTTTGGCGGTGCCGATCCTGGCTGAACCGGGGCTGGGCTGAACCGAGCCGCCCTGAACCGGCCCGGGCGGTACCTGCTGGCTACGACTGGGTGCGGCCACTCCGGATGCGGTCCATCAGGGCCGCGTCGTAACTCAGCTCATCCGCGCTCGCCGACAGGGCCATTGTGGCGGTCAGCGCGAATGAGATGACGGTGATGCCGATGATCAGCGGGAGCAGGAAGCTCTCGGCTGTTGCGCCGGCCGCGCCGCCCATGATCATGCCCGCCGGGCCGGCCGAGCGGAATACCTGCATCGCCGCCATCCCGACATAGTGCATGCCGCTGACCGCCACGCCCATGATGAGCGACGCGACCAGGGTGGGCCCGATCCCCTGCAGCCGGACCGCCGCCCACAACGCAGCCGTCGCCGCGACGATAGCGATCACGAGGGACAGGACCAGCAGTCCCGGGTTGTAGCTGATCCGGCCCGGCATCCGCATCGCCGCCATCCCCAGGTAGTGCATGATCGCCACGCCTATCCCGGTGATCAGCCCGCCCAGCAGCAGCGGGCCATGCCCATTAGGGCTGAACCCGACGATCACCAGGCCGACGCAGACGATGATCACCGCGACCAGCAAGCTGAGGATGGTGACCGGTACGTTGTAGTGAATGGTCTCACCGGGGATCGTGAACCCCAGCATTGCGATGAAATGCATGAGCCAGACACCGGTGACGCCGATCGACACCCCGCCGAGCAGCAGCCACCGCAGCCGCGCCACGCCCTGAAAAGGGCGAGCCCGGGCGGTGCAGCGCAGCCCGATGAACGCACCCATGCACGACATGACGTAGGCGAGACCTGGAGTCAATAGACCATATGCGAAGTTATTTACTTGCAACACCGTATGATCTCTTTCTCCCACTCCCAGGAGAAGCTCGGCAGGAGGCTACTGCCTTCGGGAAATGACGGTGCACAATTCAGGAAAATAGGCAGCAAATCTCCAGCATTCGCCCAGCTAAACCGGACACCGAGTCTGATACCGTCCGATCAGTTAATTGCCCCGCAGGCAATCTCGAAGCATGGCCATTCATCGAGCACGCTGAAACCAAGGTCAGCATTGATCGCGATCATGTGCTCGTTGGCGTCGGTGTTCCCCGTGAGAATCCTGGTCAGCTGTGGCTCGCGCTCGGCCAGCAGGTCCAGCATGGCGACCTTGATCAGCAGCCCGAGCCGGTGGCCCCGGTGCGACCTGTCCACGGCGGTCAGCTCCTGGAAGCCCCATGCTGGCTCGGCCGGGTCAACCATGAGTACAGTCAGCCCCGCCAGCTCGCCGGTGTCCTGCGGCCGGACGGCGACCGTGTAGGTGCGCATCCTCTGGGCCACTTGGCGGCGTTCGCCCAGCCGGACCCGCTCGGCGTCCCACCGCTGCGGCTGGTGCCCAGTGTCGTGCGGCATGTCGGCCTCTGCCGTGCTGTTGATCGCGGCAACGGCCTCGATCTGGTCCTCGGGCGCCGGCCCCGTCCAGGACAGCAAACAGTACCCGCGCGCGGCCGGCGCGGCCCTTGCACGCAGCTCGGCCAGTTGCCCGGGAGCAATCGCGGCCAGCTCGAGTACCCGCCTGACCTGGGTGATCGTTTCGCGCGCTCCGAGGGCCCGGGCACACGCGGCGCCGGGCGAGCCTGCTCTCGCCGACCCGGCAATCTCGGTGCGGCCAGCGTGCCGCGCACGCGCGGCCGCGTGCCTGAGCAGCGCCGTGCCCAGGCCAGCGCGCCGGCTGGAGGCGTGCACGACCAGGACCAGCTCGGCGAGATGCCGGTTCTCCCGCTGCGGCAGACTGAGCCGGTACCACCCGCATGGCTTGCCCGCGCCGTCGCGTGCCAGCCATGCCTCGGACGGGTCCTCCGTCCAGCCCAGTTCCATCCAGCCAGCGAAGAACCGCAGCGATTGGACCGGGCCTTCGGGGTCGTCCGCCAGCAGACCGGACAGGTAGATCTCATGGCAGGCGTGCACCGACGCGCCGTCGCCGGCCGGGGAGAAGCGCTCCAGGTCCACAGCGCCAGCTAAACCGAGCCGCGGCCAGACGCGCCACCGAATATCGGCCATCCTTCGTCTTGACAATGATGGCTAATCGGATTAGCTTCAAAGCTAATGAAGTTACCTCAACTCACATTGGCGAGGAGAATGAGGATGACCGAGTTCGCTGACATCGGGGGCGGCCGGATCGCCTACGACGTGACCGGGCAGGGTCCGCTGGTCGTGCTGTCTCACGGCGTCGGCGACCGCAGGCAGGTCTACCGGTTCCTGGCGCCCGGGCTGGCGCAGGTCGGCTACCGGGTCGCCATCGCGGACCTGCGCGGGCACGGTGAGTCCAGCATGGGCTGGAATTCGGTCACGGGCAAAGAGGCCATCTCCCGCACCGACATCGCCGGCGACCTGCTCGCGCTGATCCGCCACCTGGGCGGGCCCGCCGTGATCCTGGGGCATTCCATCTCGGGCGGCGCGGCCACCATCGCGGCGGCGATGGAGCCGGAACTGGTCAGCGGCATTGTGGAGATCAACCCGTTCACCAGGACCCAGAAGGCCGACCTGGGCGGGCTGCTGAGAATCCGGCGCTACCGCCGGGGGATCGTCCGGCTAGGGGGCACGCAGATCTTCCGCAGCCTGCGCCTCTGGATGAGCTACCTGAATGTGGCCTACCCGACCAAGCCCGCCGACTATGCCGAATACATGGCGGCGCTGCGGGCCAAGCTGACCGAGCCGGGCCGGATGGCCGAGTTCCTCAAGACCGGCAAGACCACGCCCGCCGACGCCGAAGCGCAACTGCCGGGCATCCGGTGTCCTGCCCTGATCATCATGGGCACCGAGGACCCCGACTGGGCCGATCCCCGGGCTGAGGGCGAGGCGGTCGCCGCGGCTATGCCAGCCGGGCTGGGGACGGTGGCGACGATCGACGGCGCCGGGCACTACCCGCAGGCGCAGTGCCCGGATGAGGTCGCCGCGCTGGTGATCCCGTTCCTGGCAAAATACACGTATGCCTGACCCCAGCATCGCCAGCGCCACGCCCGGCCGGGAGCACCCTGGTGCCTAGAGCGGGGCTGAGCAGCCAAGACGTGGTCGCCGCGGCTGCCGAGCTGGCCGATGAGGTCGGCTACAAAGGGCTGAGCATGGGGCTGGTCGCCCAGCGGCTCGGTATCCGCACGCCGTCCCTGTACAAACACGTCGACGACTTGGCCGACCTGCGGCACCGCGTCGCCACTCAGGCCATGACCGAACTGGGCGAGGCGGTCCGCGACGCGTTGCAGGGCCGGTCCGGGCTCGATGCGCTGACCGCGCTGCTGACCGCTACCCGGGCCTATGTCACCGTCCACCCGGGCCGCTACGCCGCCACCGTTGGCGCGCAGTTCACCAGCCAGGACGACCCGTTGCTGGAAGCCAGCAGCCGCATCATCGGCTCCATCGCCGCGATGCTGCGCGGGTACGGCATCGGCGACACCGAGATGGACCACGCCATCCGCACCCTGCGCTGTACCGTCCACGGATACGCCGCCCTGCAAGCCGACGAGGGCTTCCAGTGGGACGCAGACCCCGACGAGACCTTCGACTGGATGATCCGCTTCCTCGACCGCGGCCTGCGAACCATGTGCCTTCCCGCCGGAAACGCCGTCGGCTAGAGCCCGCAATGCGAGTGACGGAGCACCGATGGCAGCCACCGGGAGGGCGGCCGGATCAGCCTGATGAACGGGTCAGAGCCCGCGTCCGAGGTCAAGGTGCGCGGCACTGTCCTGCGCGGCACTGTCCTGCGCGGCACCGCCCTGCGCGGCACTGTCCTGGTAGAGACCGGCCAGGATGTGCAGGAGCGGTATGCGGCGGCGGTCGCGGCCGAGCTGGACTGGCGTCCCGTGGTCGGCCGCAGTCGGTGACCCGGCTGTTCAGCTAGCCAGCGGGCCTTCCCGTGCCTCCCCTGACCTGTGATCATTCGGGGAGTGCGGTCTGCCGTGGCGGGCAGCGGATGCCAGAGGGGAGGCGGTGTTCCTGACATGCCTGTTCTCGTTGGCACGTCCGGCTGGCAGTACCGCGACTGGAAGGGCGTGCTGTATCCGGCTGGCCTGGCGCAGCGCCGCTGGCTGGAGCACTACGCCACCCAGTACGCGACGGTCGAGAACAACGGCGCGTTCTACCGGCTGCCCAGCGAGCAGACTTTTGCCGGCTGGCGGGCCCGTACGCCGGAGGGGTTCGTGATGGCGGTCAAGGCCAGCCGCTATCTCACCCACGTGCGGCGGCTTCGTGACCCGGCCGAGCCGGTCCAGCGTCTGCTGAGCGCGGCGGCAGGGCTGGGTGACCGGCTCGGACCAGTGCTGCTTCAGCTGCCACCGAATTTCCCTGCTGACCCTGGCGCGCTGGACAGCTGCCTGCGCGAGTTCGCCGCGTTCCGGCCGCCGGCCGGGTCAGGAACGCCCAGCCCCGTACGCGTCGCCGTCGAATGCCGGCACGACTCGTGGTGGTCCGACGAGATCCGCGCGCTGCTGGCGCGGCATAACGCCGCCCTGTGCTGGGCGGACCGGCTGGGCCGCCCGGTGACTCCGCTGTGGCGCACCGCCGGCTGGGGCTACCTGCGCTTCCACGAGGGCGCGGCGCAGCCATGGCCGCGATACGGCGAGCGTGCACTGCACAGCTGGGTGCAGCGGATAGCTGAGACCTGGCCGGACGACGCGAACATGTTCGTCTACTTCAACAATGATCCGGGAGGCGCAGCCATACACGACGCGGCAGCATTCGCGTCGATCGCCCAAGCAGCCGGGCGCCGGGTGAGCCGTACCGCGTTGCCGGAGGCTCCGGCCTCTTAGCCTTCCGCCGGCAGCGCCTCGTGCCACTCCTTGATGCACCCAGCCACGAACGAAGCCGTGCACAACGAATGGCCCGGATTACTCCCCGGTCCGGCCGTCGGCGAGCTCAACCACGATGTCGAGCTGGCCGATGTGACGCGCGTACTCCTGGACCAGGTGGAACAGGACCCGCTCAAGCGATGCCGGATCAGCGCCGCCCCACCGCTCGCCGGGCTTGCCGATATCGGCGAGATCGTGGGACCCGACGATGACCCTGGTCCGTTCGGCCTGGGCGTGCAGCCCCTCGACCAGGCCGCCCACGGTCTCGTCAGGGGCCACGTACCAGCGGTCGTCCCGGGCATCGGCCCATGGCTCGGCGATGGCGCTGCCCTCGAAGCCCCAGTCGAGCCAGCGCAGCTCAACGTAGCGGAGGTGCTTGAGCAGCTCGATCGGCGTCCAGCCCGACGGCAGCCGGCTGCGGCGCACCTCGTCGGCGGGCAGGCCGGTCACCTTGTCGACCAGCCGGTCGCGGAAGAAGTCGAGGTACCTCAGGAAGACCTCGGCCCGCGATGACGCGGGATCGGTGGGTTCTGGAAACGGAAGACTCACAACGCAAAGCCTGCCGCACGGCACTGACAGTCCGGCACGATGGGGCCCCGGATGCGACGCACCCGGGGCCCGCGCCCGCTGGCGTTGAGACGCCTACACGAGCGCCGTTACCGCCGCGCTGAGGCCATCTTGCGCGCGGTCGGATCGCTCTTGTTCCCCAGCTCGCGGCTGATCCAGCCGTCGATGACGTCATCGCTGGACCAAGAGGTGATCAGCGCGTAGCGCGGCTTGGGGCCTGGGTGCCACACGACGTGGTGGAGCCGCTGGGTGTCGATGACCAGCTGCATCCCCGGGTGCAGCCGGATACGGGTCTCGGTCGAGGGATCGTCCTTGTCCTCGCGCAGGATGAAGACCGATTTCCTCGGCGCATCGTCCAGCTCGAGCCAGGACCGGACGACCCATTCCTCGCCATCGGGATTCAGGCGGTTGTTGTCATCCAGGTGGAGCTGGCGAAGCGCTGCCGACTCGTCGCTTGGGTTGAGCTTGATAACGCGGACCCGGCCGAAGTTGCCGCCAATCTGCTCGACGTAATCGGCCAGGCCGGGAGCGATCTTGCGGTTCTTCGTCCAGATACCATCCTTGTCGGGCTTGCCATGATCCCAGAAGCCGCGGCAGTCCATTTCGCCCGTCGCTGAGGTCAGCGGCGCGAAATTGGTGTCGCCACCGCTTTTC
>Ga0208725_1000103_pt1 | contig 18691 bp, 15 predicted proteins | sample MicForSoSWNH13_O_FD_188004 | JGI IMG/M metagenome (GOLD analysis project Ga0208725, IMG submission 188004) | Forest soil microbial communities from Harvard Forest Long Term Ecological Research site in Petersham, Massachusetts, USA - MetaG HF011... | ecosystem: Environmental > Terrestrial > Soil... | reverse complement strand
AGTTCGCTCTCCGCCCCTGACAGCTGGGCTGGAGTCCTGGACCGGCAGTCTGGTCCGGTGGCGATCGGCCCGTTCCTGCAAGATCTGCCGCACCCTGGTATAGGGCGTGTGCAAAGTGATGCCGGGGTCACTGGCTCTTGCAAGGACGTTGATCGCAGCGGCGTGGTCTGCGTCCCACACGACCTCTCCGGGGAGGTAAAGCAGATCCCCGCGGCGTGCACCAAGGGTGCAGTGGTCGCGGGGGTCGGCTTGTGAGGTGTAAGCAGCGTTGACCAGCACGAGCGCAGAACCTCTGCGCTCCGGCACGTCTTTGAGTGCGTGCGCCGTTATGCCCTTGGTCCAGGCAGCGAGGCGGCGGCTGGTGTTCCGGCCGAGCTTTTTGCGGCCGGTGAAGGGCTTGGTGAGGTCCTCGGCGGCTACCAGGGCGGCCTTGTCGGCGACCTGGTTAACAGCCTGGTAGGTGACGGTCCGGACCCGGCCTTGCCAGCGGCGAGCCTGGCGGTCGCGTTTGACCGTGCCGAGGTTATGACGCTCGACCCGGGCGCCCTTGGCCAGGTCACCCGCCTCCACGGCGCGGTCGCGGACGGCGCGCAGCTTGCCGCGGGCCCGGCCCTTGCGTTTGCGCAGGTCCGACTGTGTGGTCAGCAGCTGCCCGAGCGCGGGGCCGTGCCGCTCGCCATCCGAATCGGTGAGCACCTCGGTGTAGCCCTTGTCCACCCCGACCCGGGCACTGCCGCATGGCCGCTGGGCGGACTTCAGCGTGCAGCTGTCGATCTGGTAGTGGACCTCGACCCGGCCGCCCCGCAGGATCAGCCGCAGGGTCCCGGTGGGCGCCACCGCCGTGTTCAGCGGGATCGCCACCCGGGCCCGGCGCTCCAGCCCCGGCACAGCCAGCCACACATCACCGCCTTCGACCAGCGTCCAGGTCGAGTACTGGTCCGCGCGGACCACGATCTGGTTAATCGTGTGGCTGTGGCCTCGCCGCCAGTACTTGCGCATGATTCGCGCCAGGTACGGATCATCGGGCCAGCGGTCTGACTTCAGCAGCCGGTAAAGACGCCGCCGTTCCTGCTCATCGCAGATGTGCCGGCGGATGGCTTCCCGGGCCTTTACCTTGGCGGCCTGGCGGCAGGCCCGGATGTCGGCCATCGCGTCGCGGACCGTTTCCTTCCACGGGTTGGCCAGCACCCCGAACGACACACCGGTCCCGTCAGCCATCCACTGGTCCCGGACCTCGCGGTCCCCCACCCCGCACCCGTGCACCGAGCCGTACCGCTGCCACACCGCCGACCGGACACACCCGAGCCGGGTGGCCTGCTCGACAAGCTGCACATACTTGCCCGGGTTTAGGCCCTGGGACCAGGCGATCCTGGTCACGTTGCTCACCGGATCACATCCACGGCCAGCGCCTGCGCCAGCGTCGTGCAGTACGTCCGCAGGCCATACCGGCGGCAAGAGAACGTGGCCACGATCGCGAGCAGGTCCCCGGCCAGCTCCCGCCCCGGGGACAACGACAGCTGATCCGCGACGACGATCTCGCAGCCCGCACAGGCCGCGACACGCTCCAGATACCCGAAACCGGACCGCGCCAGCCGATCCTTGCGGGCCACCAGCAGCATCGACACCCGGCCATCATGCACGTCACCCATGAACGCGGTGAACTTCGGCCGCCGCCGGTTCATCCCGCCGCCGATCTCGCGCACCCAACCTCGGCACAGCAACGCCGCGGCCCAGGCAAAACTGCTCCATCGCGGCAACCTGAGACTCCAGGCCCGGCTTCTGGCCTGGGGACGACACCCGGCAGCAGACAACGACCCCGCGGTCAGCAGGACCTGTCCCCGGCATCCGCAGCACAGCCAGCACACCAGCGCCGGTGAAGCAGCGCTGGCCCGTTGCGGTCCGTTTCGCGGTAATGCGTCTCTCACGCTCCCAGCGGCGCACGGTCGATGCCGACCTGCCCACCCCGTCAGCGAACTCGCCGATCCGGTACACATTGTCCACGAACACCAAGCGTAGTCAGCAATAGGCAAGAAACCGACTACTAGTCAGACCTCCCCGGTTTGTCCGGCGCTCCCCCAGTATTGTGGCCGCGGCCGCCAGGTTCCGCGGCGTTACACGCTGCCGACCTGCTTGTCCTGGCCTGCCCACTCGCGCTGGCGCAGTACGAACTTCTGGATCTTCCCGGTCGAGGTCTTCGGCAGCGGCCCGAACTCGACCGCGTCCGGGCACTTGTAGTGCGCGAGGCGGTCCCGGCAGAACGCGATGATCTCCTCCGGCGTCGCCGCCGCGCCCTCGCTGAGAGTGACGTACGCCTTCGGCCGTTCCCCCCAGTGCGGGTGCGGGATCCCGATGACCGCGCATTCGAGCACCGCGGGGTGGGCGCAGATCGTCTGCTCGACTTCGATGCTGGAGATGTTCTCCCCGCCGGAGATGATGATGTCCTTGCCGCGGTCGCGCAGCTCGATGTTGCCGTCAGGATGCCAGACGGCGAGATCCCCGGAATGGAACCATCCGCCCCTGAACGCGGTGCCGGTGGCGGTCTGGTCGTCGAAATAGCCACTCATGACGTTGTTCCCGCGCATGACCACCTCGCCCATCGTGGCCCCGTCACGCGGGACGTCGCGCATCTCATCGTCGACCACACGGACCAGATCGGAGGAGATGTAGGCCTGTCCCTGGCGGGCCAGGTATTTCGCGCGCTGCTCCACCGGGAGTTCGGCAAAGCCCTCGGGCTCGGGGCACACGGTGATCGGGCCGTAGGTCTCGGTCAGGCCGTACACGTGCACCACGCGGAAGTTCAGCTCACTCATCCGGCCCAGCAGCGTCGGTGACGGCGGAGCGGCAGCGACCATGGCGGTCACCGGCTTGTCCAGCCGGTGCGCCCGCGGGCTGTTGATGACCATCAGGTGGACGGTCGGCGCCCCGTTGTAGTGCGTCACGCCCTCGCCGTCGATCAGATCCCAGACCAGCTCGGCGTCCACGGCGCGGATGGTCACGTGCCGCGCGGCCACCGAAGTGACCGCCCACGGGAAGCACCAGCCGTTGCAGTGGAACATCGGCAAGGTCCACAGGTACACCGAGTCGGTGCGCATCCCGGCCACGATCACCTCGCCGAGAGCGTTCAGGTACGCGCCGCGGTAGGTGTACTGCACCCCCTTGGGCCGTCCGGTGGTCCCGGAGGTGTAGTTGATCGAGATCGTCTCCTCTTCGTTCTCCAGCCAGCTGGCCGGCCTCACCGGCGAGGCGCCGGCCAGGAACTCTTCATACGCGTCCCCCGGGCCGCCCCCGTCGTCGACGCGAATAACGGTCACGCCGGGCAGGGCGGCCGGCTGGGCCTGCGCCTCCAGCGCGGTGTCCAGCAGCAGGTATTTCGCGCCGCTGTGCTGCAGGATGTAGCCGATCTCGGCGGCGGACAGGCGGTTGTTGACCGCGACCAGGATCCCGCCCGCGGCAGGCACGCCGAAATGCGCCTCCAGCATCGCCGACGAATTGAACAGCAGCGTGGCAACGCGATCTCCCTTGGCCAGGCCCGCGGACCTGAGCGCGTTGGCCAGCCGCCATGACCGCTCGGCGAGCTCGCGGTAGCTGCGCCGCCGCTTGCCGTCCACGACCGCGGTCTTGCCCGGGTAGATGTAGGCCGCCCGTTCCAGGAAATCGACCGGGTTCAGCTCGGTGCGGAACACCTCGCCGGGCACGATCGCGTGCTCGGGTGCACCAGGCAGCTCAGCGCTCATCATCACCCTCCCTCGCGGCTGTAGGTTATGGCTCCGGCCGGCTCGAGCAAGACCCCTGGGTTCATGATCCCGGCCGGGTCAAGGCCGGCCTTGGCGCCGCGGAGCGCGTCGGTGAACAGGTGCGGCAGCTCGCGCAGGTACCAGCGGCGATGATCGCGCCCCACGGCATGGTGATGAGTGATCGTGCCGCCGAGCGCCTCGATCGCTTCCGACGCCGCGCGCTTGATCTCATCCCACTGCTGGAGTTCCTGGCCCGGGCGGCCCGGCGCGAAAACCGAGTAATACGGTGCCGGGCCGTCGGGGTACACATACGCGAAACGGCAGGTCACCATGCCGCCGCCGCCCTCCCGGAGTACGGCCTGTCTCGTGGCCGCGAGCACACCCTCGTGCAGCTCCCAGAAGCGATCCCAGGTGACTGCGGTCTCGAAGGTCTCGCTGATCAGCCCGAGCTGGGCCAGACCATCACGCAGGTGCGGACCGCGCAAGAACGTGGCCCGCCAGGAAGCGGCCGGGTCGCCTTCCTGACGCGAGACCACGCCGCGATGACTCCCGCAGATTTCCAGCGCCCGCCCCAGCCACGGCCCGAGTTCGTGGTCCGCGGACTCAAAGCCGAGCACCAGAATGGATCGCGACCCGTCACCGCTGCCCGACACCAGCGCTTCGTCGTGGCCCAGCAGGCGGCAATTGGCCGGATGGAGCCCGGACTGCGCCACCTCCCGGGCCGCCTCCACCGCATCGGCAAAGTCGGCGAACGATACCGACGCGCCTGCCCGGAACCGCGGCCGCGGCTGCACCCGCATCCACGCCTCGGTGATCACGCCCAGGGTGCCTTCGGAGCCGCAGAACAGCCGCTCCGCCGACGGCCCGGCACCGGAGGCCGGCAGCCGTCTGGTCTGGAGCACGCCGCGTGGTGTCACCACGCGGATCGACTCCACGAACTCGTCGATATGAGTGTGGAGCGTCGCGTAATGGCCACCCGACCGGGTCGCTATCCACCCGCCCAGCGTCGACCACTCGAACGACTGCGGGAAATGACGCAAGGTCAGGCCGTGCGGCTTCAGCTGCGCCTCCAGCGCCGGGCCAAGCGTGCCCGCCGCGATTCGCGCGGCCCGTGACGTACGGTCGACCTCCCGCACGCCTTGCAGGTGGCGAAGGTCGACGCTGACCGCGCCGCGATAACCGTCACCGACATCGGGCTCGACTCCGCCAACCACGCTGGAACCGCCGCCGAACGGAATCGCCGCGACACCGGCGCCGCTGCACCAGTCCAGCACCGAGACGAGCTCGTCCTCGCCACGGGGGAACGCCACCAGGTCGGGCGCGTGCGCGTAATCACGGCGGAAGGCCCGCACCAGATCGCGGAACGACCGGCCGTAGGTATGGGCGGCCCGCTCGTACGGATCGGTGCTGAATGCCGACTCAAGCGATGCCGGCGGCACCAGCCGCGGAGGGCGCAAACGCAGCTCTTCCACTCGAGGCGGTTCCTGCACACGAACGCCGTCGATGCCGAGGCGCTCGGTGAAGACGGCTCCCAGCTGCTGGAGTTCGTCCGCTGACAGCCCTTCTCCCTCCAGGCCCCAGCCCCAGAACTTGCGCCGCACGGCTGGCTGTGATGCTGGCGGAGGCCCCGCCTGCCCTCCGTCACGTGCTCCGCCAGCGCTGATGGCACTCACTGTTGCGCCTCCTCACCCAGCAGGTCGGCCGTATGCCCGGCCGTCATTCGGCATCCGGTCTGGCACCGCCCGGCCCGGCTCCCCCTTCGGCGCTATGGCGTGCACCTTCGCCTGACCATGCCAGCAGCATCTCTCTGAAGGCCAGCGGCGCGCTACCGGGCAACCCGGATTCCGGGCCGACTGCCATCAGCGACGGCGGCGCAAGGCGGCAGTGCTGCCGCTGCGTTGGTGTGCATTGTCTGCTCGTTAACGGCCAGCAGCGGCCGCTTTGGCGTGCCGTCTGGCCTAGCTTGGTCAGGTGCTGCGCCAGCGTGGGGTGGTCTATGACACCGGGCGGGCGATGGGCGCGCTGTCGATGAACTGGCGGCCCGACTACTCGCCGGCCTTGATGCGCCGGGAACTGGGCATCATCCGGACCGAGTTGCACGCCAACGCCGTTCGGCTGGGCGGCCGCGACCTCCGCCGCCTGCTGGCAGCCGCTGACTACGCGGCATCCATCGGCCTTGACGTGTGGCTGGGTCCGGAGTTGTGGAATGCCACACCGCAGCGCACGCTGCGCTACGTCACCGAGGCTGCCGCAGCATCAGAACCGCTGTTCCGGCGCTGGCCCGGCAGCCTGACTTTCTGCGTCGGCAACGAGCTCACCACGTTGATGCGCGGCATCGTGCCGGGCCGCAGCCATGCGCAGCGCAGCCGCTCGCCCGGCCTCCGCGAGATGGTGCTGTCCGGCAGGAAACACTGCGCGCATTCCTCGCTGAGACCGCAGCATCGGTACGCCGCGTCTACAGCGGCCCGATCAGCTACTGCGCGACCCCGTTCGAGCGCGTCGACTGGGATCACTTCGACGTCATCGGCGTCAACTTCTACCGCCAGCAAGGCTTCACCACCGACCAGTACCTGACCAGGATCAGCCGGCTCCAGGCAACCGGAAAACCGGTCGCCATCACCGAGTTCGGGTTCGCTGCCTGCCAGGACGCCGCCAACCCCGAATTCCTCGGCACCTTCAACGCAAAGCCACTGTCCCTGCTGGGAATGCAGATACCGGGGATAAGACAGTTCATCCGGCCGCGGGTAAGGACGGTGCCCCCCCGAGACGAACAGGCCCAGGCCGAGTTCCTCATTGACCAGCTCCAGCTGCTCGACCAGGCCGGCGCGGACGGCGCATTCGTCATGAGCTTCAGCTTCCCGCTCGCACCGTATAGTGAGGACCCGCGCCATGACATCGATGCCACGGCACTCAGCATTGTCCGCCGCTCCCCCGTGGAAAACACGGCACGACGTATCCCGGTGTTGGATGGGAACCTAGAGAGGCATTCCACGCCATCGCCCGCTACTACCGCCAGCAAGAGCCCGGCTGACGTCTTCTCCGCCGCCCCAGGTGCGCCGCCGGCCTGCAGACTGACAGCGCCCGTCAGCGACCCGAGGAACTCCGGCAGCAGTGTCGACCGCGGACCGCAAGAAGCCCCGCGACGCCAGCGCCGGCGTCGCGGGGCTCCGCGCGGGGCTTCAGTCGACCGGCGCCGCCATCGGGTCGATCCCGGCCAGGTCCGACCGCTTGACCCTGATCGCGACCACGGTGATGATCAGCGCGAGCAGCGCGATCCCGGCCGAGACCTCGTATCCCTTGGCGAAGCCGGCCGACAGAGCGTGATCGGTCACCGCCTTCTGCAACGCGAAGGCCTTGGCCGCTGACAGGTGCACCGCAGCGTGGTGCTTCGCGGCCGCGGCCGCCTGCGACCTGATGTTGCTCGCGACCGCGCTCCACGCCACCGTGCCGAGGACCGCCAGTCCGATCGAGCCGCCGACTTGCTGACCGGTGTTCAGCAGCGACGAGGCCACGCCCGCGTCGTTGTCGGCCACTTTGGCCAGAGCGACCAGCGACAGCGGCACGAAGATCAGCCCCATCCCGAGCGCGGTGACCATCATGGGCCCCAGCAGCCCGGACACGTAGTGGCTCTGCTCGTTGAGCCGAGACAGCCAGAACAGCCCGCCGGTGGCGATGACGCTGCCCGCCAGCATCAGCGGCCGGGCACCGATCCTGGCCACCAGCTGCGAGCCGATCCCGGACGCCACCATGATCGTTAGGACCATCGGCAAGTAGGCGATGCCGGTCCGCAGCGGGCTGTACCCCCACACATCCTGGACGAAGATGGTCAGGAAGAAGAACATGCCGAGCATCATCGTGCCTACGCACAAGCTGATCAGGTAGGCGCCGGTCCGGTCCCGGCTGCGCAGCACCCGCATCGGCACCAGCGCGTGCCTGCTCCGCACCTCGATGATCCCGAATGCCACCAGCAGCATCACCGAGGCAACCAGCGACACGATCACCTTGGTGTCGCCCCAGTGCGAGACGCCGTTCTCACTGGTCGCGGCGTTGGACAGTCCGTACACGAGCAGGGTCAGGCCAAGGCTGCCGGTTATCGCGCCCGGCAGGTCGAAGGCACCCCGGCGCCGCTGCGACTCCGGCAGTACCCGGGTCGCGAGGGCCGCGACCACCAGGCCGATCGGCGCGTTCACGAACAGCACCCAGCGCCAGTCGGCGTACTCGACGAGCAGTCCGCCAGCGATCAGCCCAACCGCCGCGCCGGAGACGCTCATGGCGGCGTACACGCCCATCGCGCGGTTGCGCGGCTTGCCTTCGGGGAACGTGACCGCGATCAGCGACAGTGCCGTGGGCGCGGCGAACGCGGCGCCGATGCCCTGCACGACGCGCGCGGCGAGCAGCCACGCCTGGTCGGTGGCGAACCCGCCGAGCAACGAGGCCAGCGAGAACAGCAGGATGCCGCCGATGAAGATCCGCCGGCGTCCCAGCAGGTCGCCGGATCTGCCGCCGAGCAGCAGCAGCCCGCCGAATGCCAGCGCGTACGCGTTGACGACCCATTCCAGGCTGGTCCCGGAGAAGTGCAGTGCGGTCTGGATGTGCGGCAGCGCAACGTTCACGATGGTCGCGTCGAGCACGACCATGAGCTGCGCCGTCGCGATGACGGCGAGGGCCAGGCCGAGCCGCCGCGACGGAGCACCGGTTCCGGCGGCGTAGGACGCCGCCGCGGTGTCTAGTGATGTTGATGTGGCGGACATAACGATCTCCCTAGATATGAGGGCGTGACCGACGCCGTGACCGGCACAGCGCCGAGGTCACACGCTGCGGGCTCCCCGGTCCGGCCGGGCGATTTCTCTCATGTTGTAAAAGTACACAGATTGTAAAAATAAGTCAACGTGAAGTTTTGGGGTATGGTGGACGTATGAGTGAGCCAGGCTCCGGCGCTGCCGGTCCCGAGGAACCCGGCGAGCGCGTCCTTGACGGCGTCATCGCCGAGGAGACGGGCGAGGAGATCATCGAGAGCCTGCGCCGCGTGCGGCACGCCGAAGAGAGGCTCTACCGCGCCGAGCATCCGGGCGAAGGGCTTCGCGAGCGCAAGCGCCGGCTCACCCGCCATCTCATTGCCGACGCCGCCACCGCGATGTTCGCCAGTCGCGGCTTCGACGCGGTGAAGGTGTCGGAGATCGCCGACCGCGTCAACGTCTCGATGAAGACGCTCTACAACTACTTCCCGACCAAAGAATCGATGGTGCTCGACGACGCCGACGAGCTCATCGAGAGCCTGGCGACCGCGCTGCGCGACCGGCAGGCCGGGATGTCGCTCACCGATGCCTTTGTCGGGGCGCTCGAGGCCAACATGTACGGATTCGACCTGCTCGACGACGAGCTAGCCGCCTACGTCGCCACGACGTTCGCGGCGATGGTCAAGCAGACGCCGGCGCTGCACGCGCACTGGCTGGAGATCCAGGACCGCCTCGCCCGCGTGGCCGCCGAACAGCTCGCCCTGCAGATGGGGGCCGAGCCCACCGATCCCGAGCCTGCGGTCGCCGGATGGGCGCTGGCCGGCCTGGTCCAGGTCGAAATGGACTCGCGAGTGCGCCACATCCGTGCCGGCCGGCGCGGCGTTCGGCTGCGCGACGCGGTCGTCGGCGACGTACGCCAAGCCGCGGAACTGCTGGAGACCGGACTGGCATCGCTCAGCCGCGGCGCTCAGACCGGCGGCAGCAACGGCCGGCCGGCCAGTGCCTGACCTGGCGCCCGGTGCGACGCCCGCCAGTACAACGCGGGCGCAGCAGCCTCGCGCAGCCTTTAGCGCGTGGGCGATCCGGTGTCTTGTGCCGGTGACGGGCTACGCCCCCGCTGACGGGCTCTCAAACCCGAAGATCGCCGCGCGACAGTTCCTGTGCCCGCGCGCCGCCCGTTGCCACCTGGGCAGGCCCAGCGCACAGGCCCGCGGATCCGATGCCCGCACGGATCTAGCTGCCGTCAGTTTGCCTGCCAAGATCGCTGGTCTGGCCGGTCAACCCCGGATCACGACGCCCTGATCCGAACTGGCGTCAGGGCGGCCATGGCCTCGATGACAGGCATTAGGCCGGGGCGGGCGGTGATGACACGGACGACGGCCTCGTCCAGCCCGGCGGCGAGCCGGGCGAATGCGGCCGGCGCCGGGCCGGCGGGGCCGTAGTAGCCGACCGCGTGCAGCATCTCGTCGGGTACCGCGGCCACCAGTTCGGGCACGGTCGCGCCCCGGTCGCGCCGCTGCTCTAGCTCCTTGAGCTCGGGGTCGAAGCCCATCTGGGCGAACAGGCCCCGGTAACCCGCATTGTCCGGGGTGCCGGGGCGAGCCAGGGCGTAGCCGAGGACCTGTGTGCCGAACGCCTCCCGCGCCGCGGCCACGTCGTCGTCGATGCAGACCCGGATGTACATGGTCATCGGGACCGCGCCCGGGGCGCGGGCCGCCCGCGCGGCGCCCGCATCGACCTCGGAACGGCTGGTTGCGATGCGCTCCGGTGTCGCCCAGTTGAGCAGCACGCCGTCGGCGGTCTCGCCGGCCAGCCTGAGCATCTGCGGGCCGAGCGCGGCCAGGTATACGGGTGCCAACGGCAAGTCGCCGAGACCGAGCGTGGCGGAACTGGGCCAGCCGGGAGTGCCCAACGCCGGGCCCGCGCTGGTAACAACCTGCCCGGCCAGCAGGCCCCGGACCTCGCTGACGTACTGCCGCATCACGGCGATGGGCCGGTTGGGCAGTCCCACCGATGCCCAGAAGGCTGGCCCGTAGCCTCCCGTGCCGAGGCCGAGCACGAACCGTCCGGCCGACAGCTGAGCCAGCGTCGCCGTCTGGGCCGCCAGCCCGAGCGGGGTCCACATCCGCGCCGCCGGGACCACGGAAATCCCGGTCCGCAGCCCGGTGTCGTGTGACCAGGCCGCGCAGGTGTGGAACGAGTCCGGCACCCCTCCGGCGGGAGTCCACAGGCTCTCGAACCTGAGCCGCTCCGCCTCCCTGGCGGCGGCCCGCAAGTCATCGAACGGCAGGCCAAGCCGGGCGTCCAGTCCCACGCCAATCATCATGCCGGCAGTATGCCAGCCTGGCGTTGAAGCCACGATCCGGCCGCCTGCGTGCTGCCCTTCGACGCCGGTACTGGCGACGCCGGCCGTTCATCCTGTGGTTGCCTCACTCGCTGGTGCTGGCAGCGGATCCTGCCCGGCGGGCTTGCGGGCCAGCCACACCGTGCGGCTTGTGCGGACCGTCAGGTCGTGGCGAGCGGACAGGGCCGGGGCCAGGGCATCGAGCTCCGCGATCTCACTGGCACTGAACTTGTCCTCCAGGCCGTGCCGGGCGCGGCAGAGGGTGACCATGGCATAGCGGGTCACGGAGGCGGCCATCGGCGAGTCCGGCGGCGGCTGCAGTGCGATCACGAAGCGGCGTTCGGACTCGACGGCGAACCCGGCTTCGGCGAAACGGGCAGGCCAGTCCTCATGCATGTGCATGCCGGCCTCGTCACGACCCCGCGCCATGGCGGTGTGGATCCGCTCCTCGAGCGCCGCGTCCGGCGTGTCGGTCAGAAAACGCGGGAACGACTCCAGCTCCGTGACCGCGAGCAGTCCCCCTGGGCACAGTATCTGGTAGATCTGCGCGACCGCCCGTGCGGGATCGCCCATGTGGTGCAGCGAGTTGGCGGCCCACACCAGGTCAGCGGTCTTCAGGCCATCAGGCCATGCCTGATCGAGGTCGGCGTGGACGGTGCGGATCCGGTCGGCGAGCCCGGACACGCGGGCCTTGTCCTGGATGCGCTTCAGCATCTCCTCGTCGAGGTCCAGCGCGATCACCTCGGCGTCCGGCAGCTGCCTGGCGAGCGTCAGGGTGCCGGTGCCCGTGCCGGCACCCACGTCGATGACGCGGGCTCGTTCAGAGAGGTTTGCGGAGACCCATTCGGCTGCCTCCCGGTGGTATTCGCTGAGGACCTCCGCGTCGAGGTCGAGCAGGTCAGCCATGTGTTCGTGTGCCATGTGTTCGTGTGCCATGTCCTCGACGGTACCGCCGGCTTGCCGTTACGGCATACACTCTTGCGTATGAAGCAAGACGCCGATCTGGATGCTCTTGTCCGGCAGCGCATCCGGGGTCTGCGCACGTCGCTGGGCTGGTCGCTGGACGAGCTGGCGGCCCGGAGCTACCTGAGCCCGTCCACGCTGAGCCGGATCGAGACCGGTCACCGGCGGATTGCCCTGGATCAGCTCACGCCGATCGCGAGGGCACTCGGCACCACACTTGACCAGCTGGTGGAGTCCGCTGACGACGACGACGTGGTGATCAGGCCGCTCCGGGACGAGGCACGGGGCATGACGACCTGGCTGCTGTCACGGACCGGTGCGCCGCAGGGCATCACGATCGCGAAGCTGCGGGTGACCAGGAAGGTGCCCGCCAGGCTGCGCGTCCACCCGGGCCGGGACTGGTTCACCGTCCTGTCCGGCACCATCGTGCTGCGGCTGGGCGAGCGGACCATCCTGGTCCGGGCCGGCGAAGCGGCCGAGTTCTCCACGATGGAGCCGCATGCGTTCGGCGTGCGAGAGGGAGCCGCGGAGATCCTGTGCATCCTCGACCACGACGGCACCCGCACCCACCTGGGGCCGGGCGGCCCCTTCCCCGAGACCGGCCCCGAGGAGGGCTGACCAGCCCCGGAGCGCCGCCAGGCTGGCCACCACGATAGGTGTACGGTCCCGGTATGGAGGTCGCTGAGCTGGCGCATCTGCGCCGGGCCCGGGACTTGCTGGACCGCGAGTACGCGCGGCCGCTGGATGTCCCTGCGATGGCGCGCGTCGCGCTGATGTCGCCGTCACTGTTCGCTCGCCGGTTCCGCGAGGCCTATGGGGACACACCGTACGGCTATCTGCAGGCCAGGCGGGTGGAACGAGCCATGGCGCTGCTGCGCCGCGGCCACATGTCCGTGACGGATGTGTGTATCGCTGTGGGTTTCACCTCGCTCGGCTCGTTCAGCTCGACGTTCACGCGCCTGGTGGGCGAGCCGCCGTCCGCCTATAAGGCACGTGACCATTCGCGGCTCACCCCAGTCCCGCCGTGTATGACGAGGGCCTGGGCGCGCCCGGGGTGGATCGCGCAGCCGTGCAGGATTGGAGAAGCGTTCCTGGCCGGTCCTGCGTAGGGTCGCTGACATGGCACTTACGATCACGCACACGCCCGTGTTCTGCACCGACCTGGATGAGGCGCTCGCCTTCTACACCCGGCGGCTCGGCTTCGAAGTCCACGACGACGTCCCGATGGGGCCAGAAATGCGCTGGCTCACCGTCCGCGCTCCCGGTGACACCCACGACCTGCTGCTGGCCGCCGTGGATCACCACATCCCGCCGGCCGACCGCCAGGTGATGCGCGAGATTGTCGCCAAAGGTGACCTCGCGGTCTTCGTCCAGGTCGACGACCTGGACAAGACCTTCGAGTCGCTGCGCGCCGCCGGGACGGAGATCCTCCAGGAGCCCATCGACCAGCCCTACGGCGTCCGCGACGCCGCCGTCCGTGACCCCAGCGGCAACCACGTGCGGCTGAGCCAGCCGCTGACAGCCCACGGCTGAGGTCCCTGTCTGCCTGGGCAGCCACCGCCCCGCACCCCGGCCGCCCACGCCTGGCCGGCGCCGGTTACCAGCGCCTTCTTGCCGAGCAACGGCCGACGCCCCCACGGCGAGGCGAACGCGAACGCATCGGCGGCCGGCGCGGCCATCAACCCGCGTCCTGGTCGGCGTGCCCGCGGATGACCGGGAGTACCACGCACGAGGCCATCCCGCGCTGATGATGCACCTCCTGGTGGGCTACCACGATCGTGGCGTCGGTGAAGAAGTTCTCCGCGCCGGAGTTGGTGTTCCGGTCGTACTGGGTGAACCACGAGCTGGCGACCTCGACTCTGATCCGGTGGCCGGGCAGGAACCGCACCCCGCAGGCGTCCATCGTGAACTCGAACGGCACCGGCGTGCCCGGCTGCAGAAGGACCGGGGATTCGAATGACTCCCGGAACCGCGCCCGCAGGCAGCCCTTGCAGATCAGGTGGGCGCTGCCGTCAGGATGCACGTCGACCAGGCGGGCATGCCAGTCGGTGTCGCGGGCCGACGAAGAGGCGTACAGCCGGCAGGTCACCCAGCCGACGACATCCAGAGGCTCGGCCAGCGGCTCGGTGGTGTAGCACAGGCAGTCATCGCCGATGGTCGCGAGCCGGTCGTCGACCGGGCCCTCGCGCAGGTTCCACAGCACCCGGGTCGGGCTGGCCGGGTCATAGCGGTACCGGTCAGTCGGCTCATCGCCAGGCGGCTCGGGTGACAGCGCCCCGTTCCCCCGCAGGCTGTTGGCGTCGCCGCGAGAGTGGAAATAGAACGGCACTTGCCCGGTACCCGGCGGCGGCCAGCTGTCCTCGGCCCACCACTGGTTCGCCCCGATCACGAACACGTGCACGGGTTTCTCACCCTCGATCCCGTTCGCTGTGCCCTTGAGATAGCGGTCGAAAAACCGGGTCACGTAGTCGTCGAGCTCAATGACGGCATGTTCGCCGAAGTCCAGGCCGGAAAGCTTGCGCTGCCGGTTCACCCAATGAGGCCACGGCCCGATGATCAGCTTCTGGTGCGCCGCTGCCGGGCTGGCCTGCATCGCCTGGAAGTTGTCCGGCCCGCCAGGGAAGTTCATATCCCACCAGCCGGTGATGTTCAGCACGGCGACATCCATCAGCGCATGGTTGTCGTAGCCGCCCTGCCGCCAGAAGTCGTCATAGGCCGGGTGCTGCATCATTTCGTCCCACCAGGCGCAGCTCATCCCGGCCCGGGCTGGCAGCGACGACAGCGGCAGCGCGTCGTAGTAGTCCTGCTGCTCGGCGAACAGCGGCGTGGCGAAGTCGGGCACCTGCCATGACCGCAGACCCATACCGAGCGCCCACTCGGCCATCGGCAGCAGGAAGCAGCCGCCGAAGATGGGCTCGTTGCGCCACATGCTGCTCGGCGGCGAGACGAACGGCGCGATCGCCTTCAGGTGCGGCGGCCGCTGCGAGGCGGCGTACCACTGAGTCTGGCCGACGTAGGAGCCGCCGGTCATCCCGACATTGCCGTCGCACCAGTCCTGCGCCGCGATCCACTCCACGGTGTCGTAGCCGTCGACGGCCTCGTCGAAGTACGGCCGGAACACGCCGTCGGAATTGAACCGCCCACGGCAGTCGGCAAAAGCGATGATGTAACCGCGCTGAGCGAGTTTCTCGTAGACGTCCGACCGGGTCAGCACCTTGTCGTAGGGCGTGCGCAGCAGCACCACCGGCAGCGGTCCGGGCAACTCCGGCCGCAGCAGATCGACCGCGAGCTCGACCCCGTCACGCATCGGTACCCGCAGGTTGTGCGTGATCCTGGTGGTGCCGGTCAGCCGCGGCGACATCGGGCCGCGCGGCGGCTCGCCTGATGCGGCCCGCTCGGCCGGCTGGTCGGCGAGGCTCACGTGCAATCAGCGGTCACGGCCGCCCCTTCCCGGGAAATGTCGCGGCTTGCTCCATGAGGAGCACGCTAGCGAGATCCGGCAGGATAGTCACCGGCCGCAATGTCGAAAAAATCGCCGAATGCTGCGACATCTCTTGCTTCGCGCTCAGCGCCCCTACACGCCGACGGTTCGGGCCCTCGGCTACACCAGGCAGCGGGAAGGCGCCACCCTTCCGGCCCGTACGCTGATCGTGGCCATGCCGAGCACACCGGGTCAGGCGTCGTTGCCCGGCGTCCGCAGCGAAGCGGCCAGGGCCTCGGCTCAGGCACTGCACCACGCCGTCCGCACGCTGCGCGACGAGCGCAACCCGCGCAACGGCCAAGACCTGAGTGCCAGCCCCTCCTTCTGGGCCCCCTTCCTGCATACAGGCGCCTAAACTTCCGACGGCATTCATAGGCCATGGTTTAACCCCTCCTTTTGGTGATGGCTCATTTGACTGAAAGTGCCATGCCACTGGGTGAGCGCGCGGGACGGGCGGCTGCGGGCACGCAGCTATTACCGGTCGGCCAGTTCGGCGGTCCGGCCGCCGAACGCGTCCAGCCAGTCGAGGATCACCTTGAGAGCCAGGCCTGTGTTACCGATCTGGCAGTGGTTCGATGCTTGCTCGGCTTCGGTGAAGACGCGGGCGGTGACCGATCTGGCGGCGGTCAACGTCAGCAACTGCTCGCCGAGCATTGGGAACGGTATGGCGAGATCAGTGGTGCCTGCCATCAGCAAGACATCCTGGGTGACCAGGGGCGAGACGTCGCCAGTGTGGTATTCGCGCCAGGCCTTGAGCACGTCGGCCGGGGCGGCGGCGCCCATTACCCGCTCGCCTTGGCGGAAGACCCAGTCCGTCAGCAGGTCCGTCTTGGCGGCTTCCGCGACGGCCGCATTAACCACCGCCGCGGGAATCTGGCCGGAGTTTGCCGTGATGGCATCGAGGCCCGAGGCCCCCAAGGCTCTGGTCGTCGACCCGTAAAAGTCGGTGCAGATGTCCCAGGCGATCGCGCGGGCGACCCGGGGCTCGTGCGCCGTTGCGCGGATGACCAGGCAGCCACCGAGGGAGAACCCCACCAAGGTGATGCCGGCCAGGCCGAAGTAGTCCACGATGGCGGCTACCGGCAGGCGCCAGTCCGCGGTCATCGGCGTGCCCGCGTCCAGTACCGTGCCCTGGCCGGGTCCGTTGAATACCACGGTGTCCAGCCCCGCGTCGCGGAGGGCGAGTGCCGCGGGCAGCCATTCCTCTATGTAGCTGTCGTAGCCGCCGAAGACGACGATCGTCCCGCGCGGCTGCGCCGGGGTGAACCGGTAGGCCGACAGCTGTGCCTGCTGGCAGGGGACCACGTGGTGGTCATCGGGGGTGACACCGTTTCCCGGCAGGACGTTGTCCAGGAAGCGCTGCAGGGCCGGCTGGTGCCGCGGATCGTCCGGGGTCAGGAAGAAGTGCGCCGCCCGGGCGTAGTAGGCGGCAGGCAGGCGGCGGCCGTCGGCCAGCGCCTTGTCGCTGAGCTCGAGCATCTCCCGTGCCCAGTCCGAGTAGCTGGCGATGCGGGGCGCCGCCGCCCGCAGTTCCTCCAGCATCTGCTCCTCGCCGACCCACCCCCAGAACCGGTTCATCTGGAAGTTGAGCGGGACATTCGGGTGGAGCTGGTGATACCCCACCGGGAACCTGCTGATGATCTCCTGATCGCTGACCGTCATCTTGAGCGTTCCTTCCTTGGCAGTGATCCAGCGCCAGCAGTCACGGCGAGGCCAGCATCCCCGCGCGAGAGCCCGGGATGCGGCGGACGCTGCGGGGTTCGCCATGGCACTTTGCGCCGTGCTCCTCCAGTGGTGCGTGCCTCCCGTGGTGCACGCAGAGCCTGAAAACGCGCACCGAAGTCCTGGCTTTCTCTACGGTTCCGCCTCGCGAGCTTCACGCTCACATCGTCATGCCGGGCCCGCTGCGCTGGTATCCGCTAGCTGGCCAGCGCACCTCGCCAGTCCTGTCCTGCGGCAGACCGTTACGCTCAGACCGCGCGGCCGTTCAGGCGACCTCGGCCATCGCCTGGGCGAACTGGGCCTGGTACAGCCGCGCGTACGCGCCGTCGGCCGCCAGGAGTTCGGAGTGCGTTCCGTGCTCGACGATGTGTCCGTCCTCCATGACCAGGATCACGTCGGCATCACGGATGGTCGACAGCCGGTGCGCGATCACGAAGCTCGTGCGGCCCTGCCGCAGAGACGCCATCGCATGCTGGATCAGCACCTCGGTGCGCGTGTCCACGGAGCTGGTGGCCTCGTCGAGGATAAGCACCGCGGGGCGGGCAAGGAACGCCCGGGCAATCGTGATGAGCTGCCGCTCACCCGCGCTGACGTTCGTGCCGTCGTCGTCGAGCACCGTGTCGTACCCGTCTGGCAGCGTACGGACGAACCGATCCACGTAGGTAGCCTTCGCCGCCTCAACGACCTCCTCGTGGCTGGCACCGAAGGAGCCGTAGGCGATGTTCTCCTCGATGGTCCCGCCGAACAGCCACGCATCCTGCAGCACCATTCCGGTCAGGCCGCGCAGTTCCTCCCGGCTCATCTGCGCGGTGTCGACTCCGTCCAGGAGGATCTTGCCTGAGTCGATCTCGTAGAAGCGCATGAGCAGGTTGACCAGCGTGGTCTTGCCCGCTCCGGTCGGGCCGACGATGGCCACTGTCTGGCCGGGCTCGACGATGAGGGACACATGCTCGATTAGCGGACGGTCAGCCGCATACCGGAAGCTGACGTCCTGGAACTCCACCCGGCCGGTCACCGAGGCGGGCCGCGGCGGCTCGGCGGCGTCGGGTTCCTGCTCGCGCGCGTCCAGCAGCGCGAACACCCGCTCCGCCGAGGCGACGCTCGACTGCAGCAGGTTGGCCATGCTCGCGACCTGGGTCAGTGGCTGGCTGAACTGCCGTGAGTACTGGATGAACGCGGTCACCGCGCCGAGCGTCAGCGAGCCGCCCGCGATCAGGAGGCCACCAACCACAGCCACCAGCACGTAGTTCAGGTTCGACATGAACATCATGACCGGCTGGATGGTCCCGGAGATGAACTGCGCCCGGTAGCTCGCGTTGAACAGCGCATCGTTCTGCTCGTTGAAGGTCTCCATGGCCTTCTCCCGCTGGCCGAACGCGGTCACCAGCGCGTGCCCGGTGTACATCTCCTCGATGTGGCCGTTCAGCTGGCCGGTGAACTTCCATTGCCGGATGAACTGCGGCTGTGCCCGCTGGGCAATCTTCCGCATCGCCACCGCCGACGCCGGCACGGTCACCAGCGCGATCAGCGCGAGCTCCCACGAGACGATAAACATCAGCGTCACCACGCCTACGATCGTCAGCATCGAGGTGACCAGCTGGCTAAGCGTCTGCTGCATGGACTGCTGCAGGTTGTCGATGTCGTTGGTGACGCGGCTCAGCAGCTCGCCGCGCGGCTGGCGGTCGAAGTAGCTGAGCGGCAGCCGCGACAG